>SAMEA104315427__coassemble_2126_pt1 | contig 7726 bp, 8 predicted proteins | sample SAMEA104315427__metabat2_low_PE_043 | metagenome-assembled genome bin SAMEA104315427 (sample SAMEA104315427) | gut metagenome | biome: Monkey gut; feature: monkey-associated habitat; material: faeces | place: China | collected 2013 | reverse complement strand
TGATAGAAGTTATCACACTTATATTGGAAGACGGCTGTTTCTGAGAGAACAGCGAAACCATGAGCAAAGCCCTTTGGGATGAAAAACTGACGATGATTATCTTCTGTCAGTTCTACTGCCACATGCTTGCCATAAGTAGGGGAGCCTTTACGAAGATCTACTGTAACATTGAGCACTCAACCTTTTACGCCTTATCCCTTTTCACATAAGCACAATACTCGATGTTCATCGCTGCATAAAGTTCTTCTTTCTTTGCAGAATAGCTTTTTTGCACAGCATCCATCAAACTTTCTATCTTCTCTATATCAGCTCTTTGCATTTTATGCTTTTTGACCAGACACCTAAAATATGCGTGAATATGATAGGTGTTAACATCTACAGAAACTCATTAGGGAACATAGATGAACGACTGGGGAACCCTAAAGTCGGAAACCAATGATTCCGGATTTACCTCTTCCTCATATTCCTTACAGTCCTTTATCTTCAATGCTACAGCTTTATCTTTTCCTTTATAATACTTATCAAAGAATTTTTTAGTGACCCCGGATTGGAGTTTGGTCATCTCCCAGATATTCTCCGGCGTATCATAAACAATATCATCAATCTTGAATTCACCAACTATCTTACTGACAGGGCGACTGGCGTATATATATATGGTATCCACCTTTTGCTTGAAGAGTATCTTTCGGTATTCGTATTGCTTCTCACCCGAAAAAATCTTCTCCACAAACTCAGGCTTTATCGACAATATAACGTTCATCTATTTCTCCTAATTTTAATAGTTTGTCAAACTGGGCATCTGTCAAGCTGAAGAAGCCCCAATAGTCTGGGCTCAGTCCAACCTGTTCTTTCATCACTTTATTGATGACTCTCTTGGTGAAGGCGATGTTGTACACCATCTTGATGACTGTAAAGTAATTCTTCTTCTGATACCAATTTCTCAGTTCTCTCTCACTAAAGACCGAATAACGGTTGGTGTACCTCACAAAAGCATCCTCATCAGCAAAGTCTCTGACAGTCTTCACTTCACAAACGGTACAGACAGAGGTACACACGCTGCGATAGGCAGCAGGTGCCTGAAAATCTGTTGTGCGGTAGATAACCAGCTTATCACCTTTCCTCAACTTCTTGACTCCTTTCATCCAACAGATGTATATTTTATAAATGCTATTGGTTTCAGACACATCCTGTATGAGATCGTACTTTTGTTCTGTTTTCAAGATAGAATCTGGAAACAATCTGGTATGATATTCAGGATTGATGGAGAGCACATATTTTCTAGAACCGTCCCTAAATACGAACGGATAATCAAGCATCAGGTCGTTGACCCGCGTTCTCATGTCTTTGACCAAAACATACTCACTTCTACCGTCAGGGTGGTTTTTGTCCGCCACATGAGAGAAACCGAATCTCTGGAACATGGTTATCAGCTTCTGCAATTCCGCCGTGGGGAACATGGTGACATAGATTTCATCTACATCCGCAGCAACAGCCTTATCCATGATTTTCTTCATGAATCGTTCACCACGGGTTGTATGACGATCTTCGTTATCCACCTTGAACGTTCCCACCTTCAAACGCTTTTTAGCAGGAAGCGCAGGAGTTAGACAGGAAAGTTCCTCCTCTTCTATCTTCAAATAGAGAAAGTCTTTCAGCTTGTTATCTACATAATAGCAATAAGCAGAGGCTCCTGTAGCAGACTTTCTGCCATACCATTCACAAAACTCCGGATAGTTTGCTTTCAAAGAATCGAAAAATGGGTCATTGAGGTCTATATCCGCAAATCGTCGTACTTGCAAGTCCATAGGCTTTAAGATTTGTTTTGTTATTTCCCTTGTGCCGCCAGATGCATCAGGCAGAATCTTCTGTTCTGCCTGATAAGCATTGGGCGCGATGAGATTATTTCCACCATAGATATTGAATATGACATGAGAATCCTGACATTCCTTGATTTGTTCAATGAGGTCATGATACTCCCTGGGCATCATTTTGCGAAGCAAACAGTGCAAGCGAGAAATGTCGGCATGGTGGTTCTCATTCATGAACTCCTGTGCCATACGAATCATGTGCAAGTATGTATCCTTCATGTTTTACCGACTGTCACCCTTTTCAGTATGCACTTTGCCATACTGACTACTGATTCAGTTTGGGTAGAGAAGCGGGAGCTGGGTGGGAGGTGGGAAATGTCCCTGTAAAACTGGCCTGAAAAAGCATCATTGGTTACTTTCCAAAGTAATACTGGATACTTGGCAAAGTAATACTGGATACTTAGCAAAGTATCATTGGATACTTTTTTCGGGCTTTTCAGAGGCCTGACTGACGGATGGCTCTCTTGCGGGCTGCCCAGGCGTTGTTGATTGCCATTCGGATGTTGTCAGTGGTCTGGCCCTTCGCCCATTTGGTGAGAAAAGGGAGGAGGAGGTCAATGAAGTCCTTCTTCACAATGAGTTCCTCGTTGATCTGGGATTCCTTCTGGCACATGGTTGCCACCACCTCGCCCAAATCCCGCGCTGTCCTGCAGGAGCGGAGGAGCTTGATATATTCTCGCAGGGCTTCCTCATTACTTATATATATAGCGAGCCGACAGTCGTCTTCATCCGACACGTCGGCAGGGGCTTCCTGCTCGGTGTCGGATTGCTGTGCCTGGGGAGCTACGGGGTGGACTTGCTTGATAAGCACCTTACGGGCGAACTCATCGCCATAGAAGTTCTGCACTGCCTGAGTGGCGTTGGGGAGGATCTGGATATTGCCTCCGTAGATATTCAATGTCATATCTGCCATGAATGAAAAATTAGAATGTTAAAGGGCAAAAAGGCTTGGAAGGGCCTTGATGCCTGTTATTTTTTAATATTTAGCTGCTTTTTTTCAATAGTTTCCCAACGTTTTTCAACGCCTTTCAACAGACTTGCTTTTCGGCTCTGTGGGATTGTACCTTTGCAACGTCAAACAACAGAGGGGGCTACCCCAGAGAGTTGGGAGACAAGGACAATGCGCAACGTCTGTTTATCTATTATTATTCACATCCTAAAAAAAAGAAAGGAACAAGAACATGATTGAGTATTCTGTTTACATGATGAAGTCGCCCATGAAGCCCGACGAGGGTCCCAAGGCTTATGCCAAGAACCAGATACGTGAGGTGTGGAACCTGGACAAGTTCTGCAAGCACATCGCTTCGCACAACAGCGGCTACAGCCGTGGACTGGTGAAGGCCATCCTGTCGGACATGTGTGACTGCCTGGTGGAGCAACTGCTCAACGGCAACAAGGTGAAGCTGGGCGAACTGGGTGTGTTCAACCTGACCATCAGCAGCGAGGGGGCTGAGTCTCTGGAGAAGTTCAGCGAGAGCAACATCAAGGCGGTGAGAATCAACTTCTACCCGGGTGAGGGCTTCGAGAACCTGCTGGACAGAGCGGAGTTCAAACTGGTGGCAAGTCGTGCTGCTCAGGCTGCCGTGCTGAAAGCGGAGAAGGCTAACGAGAAGACCGTAGATCTGGATGCTGCGAAGAAGAAGAACGACAGCACCACGGAGAGCGGTGAGAACAAGCCCTCAGGGGGTGGTGACGAGTCTATGAACTAAGATCTTTTCTGAGAACACGGACTGCTTTGTTATTGCGTGATGCGTAGTTTTTGAACACGGATTATGACTTTCTAAGGCGTGATGCGTAGGGTTCTTGAACACGGATTTCACGGATTACACGGATTATTTTTCTGAGGACGCAGGAGTACGGCTCTTGATTCCGTGGTGCGTAGGGTTCTGAACACGGATTGCACGGATTACACGGATAATTTATCTGGAGACGTGGATATTCCTTGGAGCTCCGTGGTGCGTAAGGGTTCTGAACACGGATTGCACGGATTACACGGATGCTTTTTATGGGGACGTGGATATTCCTTGGAGTTCCGTGGTGCGTAGAGGTTCTGAACACGGATTACACGGATTGCACGGATTCTTTTTATGGGGACGTGGATATTCCTTGGAGTTCCGTGGTGCGTAGAGGGTTCTGAACTGGGACTGTGCGGATTCTGATGAAGAGAGAGAGGGGAATGGGGTTAGGGCGTCATGGCCTCTTCCCTCTCTTGCTTCTGAATGGCCTGATGAGTTTCTTGGGGTCCGGTGGTTCTATTATTTGTTTTGTTTAACTTATTTTTTCTTATATAAATATATGATGTATATGCGTATGAATGGGGGCGGACTGGAAGCGGGCTCCCGAAGAGGGACTTGGGCTACGGTGCTGAATGCTATTCTTCAGGCACTGATAGCGGCACTGACGGCACTGGGAGTTAGCTCCTGCGTGCAGAACATTAGTCTTTAACCTATCTTTTTCTATTGACGATTATGAGAAGAGTTTATCTGATGTCTATCGAAGACGTGAAGTACCTGGTGCTGCATTGCTCGGGTACGAGGTGCAACGAGAACTATACGCCGGAGATGCTCCAGCGGGACCACCGGGCGATGAACCTGCGGGATGTGGGGTATCACTTCTACGTGAGAAGGGATGGCACAAAGACGCAGCACCGGATGCCTCTGGAGGCAGGAGCGCACTGTACTTATTATAATAAGTGCAGCATAGGTATCTGCTACGAGGGCGGACTGGACGAGAACGGGTTCCCCTGCAACACGATGACCGTGCGACAGAAGCGGACGGTGATAGGGTTGCTGTGTATCCTGCACAAGATGTTCCCGCAAGCGAAGATAGTGGGTCACCGGGACTTACCGGGCAATACCTCTAAGGACTGCCCGTGCCTGGACACACGAAAGGAGTTCGGGTGGATCTGTGATTAATGGTGAGATGACCACGGATAAGAACTCCTAATCCCGTGATGCGTAGATTCTGACGAACACGGATTGCACTCTTAGTCCCGTGATGCGTAGGGTTCTGAACACGGATTTCACGGATTACACGGATTTTTTTCTGGAGGACGCGGATTCTTCTTTGAGTTCCGTGATGCGTTCTGTTTTTGAACACGGATTTCACGGATTACACGGATTTTTTCTGGAGACGTGATTATTCCGTTGAGTTTCTGTGATGCGTAGGGGTTCTGAACACGGATTGCACGGATTACACGGATTCTTTTTATTGGGGAACGCTAAGAGTGGATCTTTAGTTCCATTGTGAGGAAACACAGAACTATCCGTGAAATCCGTGTTATCCGTGTTCAATAAAAACCATCAGTGGTCTCACCAGACAGGACTATCCGTGATATCCGTGTTATCCGTGTTCAATAAAAAACATCAGTGGTCACACCAAACAAGTCTATCCGTGTTATCCGTGTTCAATAAAGACATCCGTGGTTCAGTTGTGGAGCCAGACCGTGGAGAGGAGGCGGCGCCAGATGGCCAGATGGGTGGTGGTGTTGATCTCGCGGCAGACTTGTAGGGAGGTGGCTACGAGGAGGTGAACGGCTTGGGTTACCTGGGGATGCTCCATGGGGGAGGTGGCATGGGCGAACTGGACATCGGGGAGGGTGATGGACAGGGCGCTCATGGCGGACGAACCAATCTGGAGCGACTCTACTGCCTGCACTGGTGAGGCGGGATCGGTGAGGATGCGATAGAGGGAGGGGGCATAGTTGCGGAAGGACTCGAGACGACGCTCGGTGTCTGCCTCCCCTTCGCCGGTCTGCTCATGACGGATGGCGGTGGTTCCACTCACCAAGCGACGGTTGGCTGCTCCTGCCGTGCGGAAATACTCACTGAGGAAGGGATGCCAGTTGGTGAACACCACGCAGCTGCCCGACTGGCTGTCCTGCATGATGCCCACATGTGCATAGTAGCTGACGGACACGGGACAACCTTCGCCCATGCGGGGGAAGTAGGTTGGCTCGCTGAAGGTCTGCGCGATGATGCACTCGGTGTAGTGATGATGACGAAGGAGTGCATAGTCACTGCCTGCCACCTGAGGGACGCCTGAGGTGGGGGTGAGGAAGGGACGCAAGGAGCATATAGGATAATGTTCGCGCGCGTAGTCGGGCTCAAGTTTGATACAGCGGATGAGGTGCAGGAGGTTCTGTGCCTCGTCGGCTGTCATCTGCCTCAATGACTCGGAGAGGTTGCGATGGGCGTACTGCAACTGTCGGCAGAGGCCCGAGAGCGAGGGTTTAGCAAGCAGCGTGGTGATGATGAGTGTGACCATCTGCCGGCACTGTTCATCATCATAGCTGCAGCCATGCAGGAGTCCCATGAGATGGTCGAGGGCTCTGGCCTTGCGGGTGCTGATGGTCAGGCGGTCGGCATCGGCATTGTGCAACCTCACCACGTGGAAATCCCACACATCGGGGATAGAGACGGTGAGTTCGCCTGGCCCGAGTGGGTTCTTCATGCAGAAGACCAGCCGGCGTGAACCGCGAAAGCGGGTGAGGTAGCCTTCCCGTCCTGCCAGAGGTCCATCCGCCACCCGGATGACCTCATTGGGCTGGTTGGTCTTGGGATTGAAGGCGTAGTCGATATAGGGCCGCTCAAGGATGATATACTGGTCGGAGAAGTTCTCGTTGAACTCCCGAAAGGCTTTCATCTGTCCCTCGGGCACCACCCACGGTTCGCCTGCCGGACTGAACTCCTGGGTGCGTCGGTTGAGCACTTTTCCCTGTGGATACTGGGCCAGAAGGAAGTCGGTGATGGCCTGATGGGTGCCAAGGACAAAGACATGGGCGCAGAAGAGTGGCGTGCGCGTCTTCTTGCTCTCATCCACCTGGCGCACGGTGGTACGCACGGGGCAGTAGAACTCAAGGATATTGGGTGTCTTGGCTTGGATGGCCTGACTGAGGAGGTCGCAGAGCATAGCTTCCTGGTGTGGCTGCGTGCGAACCACGTACCAGTGGAGGTTGGTGCGGTTCTTCTTGTCGCGTGCCACCACCCTACCCCGGGTATCCCGTACGGGAGCGGAGGGGTTGTCGTCTGGCGAAGGAACGAATGTCATGGGAGTCATGAGTGAGGGATAGTCCTCCTGCTCCTCTCATGGCTGGTGCATGAGAGTGACGGATACCTTGTAACAGGCGTAATGACAGGGTAATGGAGGACCCTCAGCATATATCTACTCTGTCATTTTCATGTGGCTGGTTGCTTCCATCGGGATGGATGCGGGTTGAAATTTCATCATGCCACAGTTGTTTAGTACTTGTTACGTAAGTCTCACTTCCTCAGGAGACTGATGACCACTACTTCGTAGGAAGTGGACATTCACGTGCAAAGATACGAGATTTTATTTAATCACAAGGCGTTCCGTCCGTCTTTTTCCAAATCGGCCTTATTTATGACAACGTATGTTGCCTCATTGTGAACCAAATTGAATCGCCCAACTTGATTATTAGTGTGTTAGAAGAATTGTCCACTTCCTACGAAGCAGTGGACAATTCTTGTTTCAAGACAATTGGATGGAAGGTCTGAACACGGATTCTTTTTCTGTCTGGGGACACGGATATCTTTGTTAAGGCGTGGTGCGTAGGGGGGTTGAACACGGATTTCACGGATTCTTTTTCTGTCTGAGGACGCGGATATCTTTGTTAAGGCGTGGTGCGTAGGGTTCTTGAACACGGATTTCACGGATTACACGGATAATTTATTGGAGAACACGGAATTCTTTGTTATTGCGTGATGCGTAGGGTTCTTGAACACGGATTTCACGGATTACACGGATGTTTTTATTGGGGGGCGTCAAGACTGGAGGCTTTGGCCCCATTGTGAGGAAGCACAAGATTATCCGTGAAATCCGTGTTATCCGTGTTCAAT
>SAMEA104315427__coassemble_1649_pt1 | contig 9913 bp, 9 predicted proteins | sample SAMEA104315427__metabat2_low_PE_043 | metagenome-assembled genome bin SAMEA104315427 (sample SAMEA104315427) | gut metagenome | biome: Monkey gut; feature: monkey-associated habitat; material: faeces | place: China | collected 2013 | reverse complement strand
CAACCAACAGCTTGTTTGCTGGGCGAAACCTTCCGTCATTTGTAAAAGACTTTATAATAAAACGGTATATTAATGAGGACGGAAGTGTCAATCGTGCAGATTTGACACGATTCCTTGATATGGTCATTCCGCAAAACCAGACAGAAGTAAAGGATCGTTTGGCTTCGGGGGAGGAACTGACTTTGCTCACCCGTTTTATCATTTACATAGATTTGGTAAAAGGGGTGCGCAGATTCGGGATTCCAGATCTGGGCATTAAAATAAGTGAAGGGCAAATACCAGAATACGTTTACAAAAATCATCAAGGTGAACTCGTGGATGGCGAGAAATGGGGAATTATAAAACTTTCTGTACTCCCTGATGAAGATGGAAAGAAAAATCATGTTGAGATGGTTGACTACAAACCATTCAAACCTTACCGAAGTGTTGATGTTGACTATCTGCGAAACGCCCGTGCTGCTTTCTCTACAGGAGAATGGATAGATGTGCTACTGTCTTCAATGGAATATGAAGCAGATGGCTTTGGGACAATGACACAGAAGATTGAGTTTTTGACGCGGCTTCTTATCTTTGTCGAGCCTCGTCTGAATGTAATAGAACTTGCTCCTAAAGGAACGGGTAAGTCATTCGTATTTGGAAACCTCTCAAAGTATGGATGGCTGGTGAGCGGCGGTAAGGTTACACGTGCCAAACTTTTCTATGACAAGGCCAAACAGCAGAATGGAATTATCAAAAATCATGATTTCACAGCCTTTGATGAGATTCAGACCATCATTTTCCAAGAGCCGGCAGAGATACAGGCAGCTCTCAAATCTTATCTGGAGTCTGGCAAGACAACGATAGACAACAATGAGTTTAGCTCGGAGTGTGGACTCATGATAATGGGTAATATTCCTCTTGACGAGCAGCGTCGCCCTATGAGCTATCGTTATTTTGATTCCATGCCACAATCGTTCAAGGAGTCGGCTCTGCTTGACCGTTTTCATTGCTTTATAGAAGGATGGAATTTGCCACGAATCAACAAGGGAATTATTTACAAGGGATGGACACTTAATGTAGAGTATTTTTCGGAGATACTTCATTCGCTTCGAACACAGAACGTTTATGGATTGCTGTTTGATGAACTTGTGGCTTGCGACAAGAATGCAGACACACGCGATTTTAATGCGGTGAAGCGTATAGCAGTGGCCTATATGAAGCTACTCTTTCCACATTGGAAACATGTAAGCGATGTCAATCTGAATGATTTTGATACCTATTGCTTGCAGCCTGCAGTCCGTCGTCGTGGTATTATCAAGGAACAATGTCATTATATAGATGTTGAGTTCAAGACGACCATGCCTGAATTCTGGTTGAAAGAAAATGAAGGTTCTGCCATGCGCTAGGATCATAGCCTATGGCAAACGAGCCGTCAAGGAAATTAGTTGTGCTGACAACAAAGAACTGGCGGGAAAGCTTACAAAGATACGTATTCTTCATCCGTTGTGATTGACTTTTATTTCCTCTACCCAATGCTGAAATCTCCGTTTGCAGGCTTTGGATGGCCGTACAAAGCTTGCTGATGGCCATCCAAAGCCTGCTGATGTGCATCCAAAGGCTGCAAACGGAGATTTCTGATGGCTTGTTTTGGAAAGATTGTTCGCTTCTTTGGTGAAGTCATTTGGCTGCGTTTGTAAAGTGACATCGCTTCCTTGACAAGGTCATTTGGCTGTGTTTGTAAAGTGACGTCGCTTCTTTGGCAAACTCATCGCGCTTCCTTGGCAAGGTCACTGCGCTTCGTTGGCGATGTCACTGCGCTTCTGGGGGGAGTGAAGCAAGTTGCCGGTTTCTTGTGATGGGAATTGCAGGGGAAATGTTCTGCTTGTGAGGGGTGAAGCTTGGCAGTCTTTCTTTGCCAGTCGGATGCAGGTCGGTCGCTCGGGGAAACTGCTTGCTGGCGGTTCCTTCCGTATTGGCGCAGTGTGCGTAACCTCGAAAAAGGGGAATCTGATGCCTCGGAAAATACAAATGAAACGCCTCGGAAATTGAAAATGAAATGCTTCGAAAATTGCGGATGGCCTTGTGTAATCCCTTATGAATGACTATCTTTGTGAGGTGGTAGTCGCTTTGGGCAAATCCTTGGGGAAATATGCGCAGAAAAAGTTGTTCCTTTGGGGGCGAAACAGAAGGGCGTGGAGGTCATCCCCTGGGGTGCTCGAGGGACTGAGACAAATATGTACGCGACACATTATTATAATATGAGAAGATTTGTTTTGCTGATGATGCTCTTGCCGCTGGTGGTCTCTTGCGGCAGGGAGAGCAAAGAGGAGGCGTCGGAGCAGACTTATGCCATGCTGGAGCAGGTGGCCGAACTCAGTGCGGGAGGCAACAAGCAGGCTGCACTGGAGTTGGCCGACAGCGCTCTGCAGATGCATCCTGCCGACAGCGTCAGGTGCTGGCTGATGAGCGAGAAGACGGTGGCGCTGGTGGATATGGGCAGGATGGCAGAGGCTGTAGGTGTGGCGCATGAGGCTTATGAGTTGGCCCGGAAGCTGCAGGATGTGGAGTCGATGCTCAATCTGTGCGGCTCGATGGGGGTGGCTTATCGCCGTCAGGGAAAGGTGGATTCGGCCCTCGTGCAATATAAGAAAGGTATAGAGCTGGCTCTGAAGGAACATAATGCCGAGTATGAAATTTATCTGAACAATTGTGTGACGGTGCTGTATTCCGAGAGCAACCGTTTTGCCGAGGCCATCCAGTATGCCGAGAAGACCGAGCGGGCAGCGCAGGAGGCCGGTGATACCATAGAGCGGCTGTCGGCCAGAGCCAATATCGGCGGTGTGTATCTGAGGCAGAACAAGCCGCAGAAAGCCCTTGATGCCATGCTGCCATGCTGGCAGGAGGTGCAGGCGGTGGGCTATAATGTGCTCACGCTGAAGTTCCTCTCCATTATCCTGAAGTCTTACAGTCTGTTGGGCAACTATCATGCCGTGGGCGAATACATGCAATATGCCGACCGTGCAATGGCAGGTGTGGCTGCCGGCAGCAACGGAGCGTTGGGTATCCTGGTCATTAAGGCCGACATGCTGGCTGCCCAGGGAAGGTATGCCGAGCAACTGGCTCTGGTAGATAGCCTGATAGCCAGCGGTGCCCAAAACCAGGTGATGCCGATGGACAGACTGCTGCGCATGAAAGCCCAGTGCCTGGAGAGGCTGGGGAAGCAGGCTGAGGCGCTGGATGAGATGAAAGAAGCTTACATCCTGCTGGACTCCGTGAAGCAGAGCGACATAGAGAGGAGCATGAGCGAGTTTTCTGTGAAATACAAGACACTGGAGACAGAGAAGGCGCTGGCCGAGTCGAAACGCAAGGAGACGGAACTGGCCAATCAGGTGCTCTGCCTGGTGATGCTCACGGTATCGCTGCTGGGGTTGCTGTGTGCATTGCTCTACCGCAGGAGGCTGGCTGCCCAAAAGGCTGTGCTGCAGGAGCGTCAGAGCTACATCAGCGGACTGGAAGACGAGCGCGAGCGTATAGCCAAGGAGCTGCATGACGGTGTGTGCAACGACATTCTGGCTGCCAAACTGCTGTTTGCCACCGACCCCAGCCATGCCGAAGGCTATCTGAATGAGGTGTGGCAGAACGTGCGCCACCTGTCGCATGTGCTCATGCCGCCCAACTTCCAGGAGGTGACGCTGGATGTGGTCACACGCTCGTATGTGGCTGCAATATATGAAGGTGGCAAGCGCAACATCAAGCTTGACATCGACACCACCTTTGACTGGCACCGCCTGCCGCAGCAGGTGGCCTATGAAACCTACCGCATCATGCAGGAAGGTACAGCCAACGCCCTGAAGTATGGTGACGGAAAGGGCATCGACATCTCGCTCAGGGTGGACGACAGAGGAGTGATGAAACTGCGTATTGCCAACGGTGTGGACCCTGAAAGCGGGCATGGGCAGCGGGAGGAAACCTGTGGTATCGGTTGGCAAACGCTGAAGAAACGGGCCGACAGGATAGGTGCATTGCTGAGCGTGCTGACGGAGAACACCCGCTTTGTGCTCTTCCTTTCCTGTAAGATAAAGGCCAAATGACCACATGCAAAGAACAGGACCGATGACCATACTTATCGTTGACGACCATCCTGTGGTGCTGCGAGGCATCCGCGCATTATTGTCCGCCTCATTCTCAGATGCCTGCATCGTGGAGGCCAGTGGGGCAGAGGAGGCTGAGGCTGTGCTCTCACGCAGGAATATAGACATCATGATAACCGACCTGGACCTCAATGGGGCAAGCGGGTTGGCACTGATCAGGCATGTGCGACAGGTGATGCCCGCTGCGCAGGTGGTCATCTACACCATGCACGAAGAAGCGTGGACGGTGAGCGAGATGGCAGATGCCGACACCGAGGCGGTGGTGATGAAGAGCGACAATACAGGCGAATTGGTGACGGCTGTAAGGAGTCTTTCGGCAGGGAAGGGGTATTACAGTCCCACCTTCTGCCGCCTGATGGGTGCCCAGAAGCAGCAACCGGGACGCTTGTCGAGGCGTGAAGTGGAGGTGATAGAACTGACTGCCAGGGGACTGCCGGCTGCTGAGATGGCCGTCCGGCTGGGCATAAGTGCCAATACCATAGAGTTTCACCGCCGCCGTATCATGCAGAAACTGGGTGTGGCCAATGCGGCAGAGATGGTACGGAGAGCCACAGAACTGGGCTGGAAGGTGAATATCTGACTCCCAAGGCATAGCTCTGCAGCCTGTAAAATTATTGTTTGGACTATGGGAAACCATAGTTTGCCCCCTACCAGAAACCATAGTTTTTCGTTTCCGGCAGGGGCTTCCTTTTATAATGACATTTGTTTGCAGTTCATTTTCCATACCTTTGTGGATGGACAAGTGTTAATTATAAAATATCAGCCGAATGTGTATCGACATAAGGGATAGTATAACCCCTCGTGAAAGGGAGATATTGGGCCTGCTCTCAAAAGGGCATAACAGCAAGGAGATTTCAGAGATGTTGTTCCTCTCGCCGCATACTGTGGATTACCACCGCAGGCAGCTGCTCAAGAAGACCAACTCAAGAAACATCGCCCAGCTGATAGGCATCGCTTATCACATGGGGATACTGTGACAGCCCAGGCAAGGGCGACACCATACAAACCGCATCAACTAAAAAACCATTTTATATGAAACATCTCTTTACCCTTCTTACTCTGGCATCGGCCTTCTTGCTGCAAGCGATGCCTGTGGCGGCTCAGCGCAATATCCCGCTGAGGAAGATAAAGGCAGTGAAGCCAGCCGCAGAACTGACGTTGCTGGACAGCATCACGAGCGACACACGCCGTAAGATTTACCAGTATAATGAGTATGGCTACATCACCTCGGTGATGGAGTACAAGCAGGAGAACGGTGCCTGGGCGCTGGATACAGACAATTCCTACCGCCAGGAGTACGTGTTCGACGGCAATGGGCAGTGCACCGAACGCACCCGTTATCACGTAGATAAGGGCGGGCAGAAGACCTCCGTGGTGGAACGCGGTTGCGTGGAGGCGGAAGGCGACCTGACCTGGGAGCGCTATTATGAAGAGAACGACGACGGGAAGTGCCATATTGATGAGGCTTATGCATACGACCGCTGGGGCAATCTGGTGCGGGAGATAGACTATGGTTTCGATGCTTTCGACAACACGGAATATATCCGCGAATACAAGGCCAGAGAATATACAGGGGCAGCGGATAAGTATGACGACCACTGCAATGCCACCTCCATCAAGAAAGGACTGCTGGTGTATGAACTGGTGGCTGACGAAGAGTATGGACGTACCATGGAGGTGGGCCAGCTCAGACTGTTTTCTTACAGAAAGTACGAACGGGTGAAAGTCGGCAACAAGTTGTATAAGAGAGAGTATCAGAAGAAGGGCTCGGGCAAGGATGTCAGAGTGGAGCAGTTGGAGTCGGGCATATATAAGGCTGGCGAATATGAATATACGCTCAATGCGGCAGGCACACGTCCGCTGGCAATGAAGAGGAGTACCTTCAGCGAGTATGATGGTGAATCTTATGAGGAGGAGGCCGTCAACTATGAATGGGATGCCAAGGACAGGCCCGTGGAGATTACGTTCCGCAGTGGCGAGCAGCAGGATGTGACGCGCCGTGAGGTATATACCTATGCCGACGACTACTCGTGTAACCTCTCGCTGAGCGAGGCCATCAGAATGCTGGACGGTGTGCACATTTACCCAGAGGAAAACTGTGTGTCCTTCGGCCGTAAAGGCACGGAGACTCACTATGTATATATAGATGACAGCGTGTATGAGAATACCTACACCTGGAATGCCAGTGGACAACTGGTGGGAGGCACCTGGAGGGAGACCGGCACGCAGTATGAACCCGATGGGAACAAGCCTCAGCAATATACCGACATGGGTGAAGTGCGTGCAGGATATAATGCAGAGGGACACCTGGCATGGATGATAGAACACTGCATCACAGACAATGAATACACCAAGATAGAATATGTCTATGACGAGTGCGGTATGTGGACCGGCGACAGAGAGTATGTAGGAAAGAGCTTCGATGGCCCCTGGACTCTGGAGGAAGAGTCGGGTCAGGCGCAGAGGAATGCCCGCCTGCATCGTGGCAGAAAGCAGATGAGACGCTCGCCGCAGTTCATCGATGATATGTCGGAAGGTAGTCATTACATAGAACACGATGATGGTGTATGGGCAAGCCGAGGGCGCTATTCCGTGTCGGAAGGTGTGGTGGAAAATGGATACTTGGAACAGTATCTGGTGAGCAATGCCAGGGTTCCGTCCAATCCTGAGTACAACTACACCGACCCGGTGATGCCTCTCGAGGGAGAACAGGACGAATGGGATATCGATATGGCAGGGATGCCTTGGCGTTATGAATGGAGCACGCAGGATAAGGATTGGAAGTGCGTGATGGCTCCATCGGGTGTGAAGAGAGTCTATACCAAGGATGGGAACATCGTGCAGGATGAGTATGACAGCAACAAGAATATTGTCGGCTCCACTACATACCGCTCTGACTCGCAGGGCAGACTGACAGAAGAGTCCTACAGCAAGGGTGGCAACAAGACTTATGAGTATCTCCCTGGTACCAACTATCTGCTCAAGAGCATCATGACAGCCGCCGGCGGATTGCGTGTAGAGTGCCGTTACCACTACAGCAAGCACCGTTACGTAGCTCCCACAGGCATTGATGCAGTGGAAGACGCCGCTCAGGAGTCACCCTGCTACGACCTCTCCGGCCGTCGCCTTTCCGCTCCTCCTGCCCATGGAATCTTCATCCGGAACGGCAAGAAGTTCCTCCGCTAACCCCTGGAACAGCATTCTTGACAGGAGTCATCCCCCTGAAAGGCTCCTGTAAACCAAAAAGGCATCGCTCCGCAACGAATCGGGCGATGCCTTTTGGTGTCTCTAAAATCCAATAGAAGAATGTACTCAAGTGTCCCTCCGCTTATTTGTGTTTCTGTAAGACCATCTTGGTATCGGCAAGAAGCTATTGTCCTCCTGTTTCCCCGATAGACTGGTGGAGAATGCTTAATAGAATGAACATCTGACCATAGGACGCATGGGATTGGGACGATACCAGATATCTCTTGCGGGCATCCCTCCCAAACCCACAAAAGAAAAGGCGTACAGCCAATCCTTTAATGATTTAGCTGTACGCCTTTAGTTATTTGTGCTTGTCCAAGAGGACAGGTGGGATGTTACTTAACCTCCTCGAAAATAAACCATACTGAATATCAGCGTGTTAGTGCTTCTTGGTACAAATATGAATACTTATAATGATAGGTAAAAGCTGGGAAGGATAGACAAATAGAGAATCGGTTTATCATCTTCTTACTCTTCTATTCAACATCATTATTGCTTCTTTTGATAAGCCAGAAGCGTCTTACCTTACAGTGAAATTTTCTCACCAAGTTGGCGAATAATCATAAAATACTATATAATTTCTTCACGATTGTCGTGTTTTATAGCTACCTTTGTAAGCAAAACATATATTTGAATATGGCAAATAGAGAATTGAACAGGCTAAAAGTGGTCCTTGCAGAAAAGAAGAAGACCAATAAATGGCTTGCTGAACAACTGGGAAAGGACAAGACAACCATTTCAAAATGGTGTACAAACACCTGTCAGCCTGACTTAGGCAGTCTGATGAAAATTTCAAAATTGCTTGAAGTTGAGGTCGTAGATCTTCTTAGGAATGACAATGTTGATTGACAAGATATATTCAATCTATGCAATCCACTTGTCTTAAGCAAGAGCAGGAATGAACTACATTGTACATATAAAAAGTAACAAGAAAAGGACGACAAGTATGACAAACAAAGACTCTCTTCAACCTTTCGAGAAAAACGAATCTATAGATTCTATTGGCATGTCGCAGCTGATGGATGACTTACAATTGATTATCAATTCAACAAAGGTTCGTGTAGCATCTGTCGCCAATGCAGAACTGACAATGATGTATTGGCATATTGGCAAAAGAATCAACAGTGAGATTCTTGGAAACCAACGGGCGGAGTATGGAAAGCAGATTGTGTCGACGCTGTCGACACAATTACAGTGTCTCTATGGCAACAAGGGATTTGAGGCTCGTAGCATAAGGCGTATGATGCAGTTTGCTTCAAGATTTGATGACGAGAAAATTGTCACTACGTTGTCACGCCAATTGAGCTGGTCGCACATTATCGAGGTCTTGCCTTTGAAGGATACTCTACAATGTGAGTTCTATCTTACTCTATGTGCATCCGAACGGTGGGGTGTGAGAAAGCTACGTAAGGAGATTGACTCTATGCTCTACGAGCGTACTGCTGTAGCCACCAAGCCTGACGAACTAGTAAAGCGTGAACTGGCAGACCTGCGTGAAAACAATGTCGTATCTCCCGACCTTGTGTTCAAAAGCCCTTATTTTTTGGAGTTCGCAGGACTGAAAGGAATGTATAGCGAAAAGAATCTTGAGGATAGCCTCATTGTCCATTTGGAGCAGTTTATGCTTGAGTTGGGCAATGGTTTCACTTTTGTAACGAGACAGAAGCGAATGATTATCGATGGTGAAGATTTTTACCTCGACCTTTTATTCTATCATCGCAGACTGCATCGTCTCATTGCTATTGATTTGAAGTTAGGACGGTTTAAGCCACAATATAAGGGACAAATGGAACTCTATCTTCGTTGGCTCGAAGCCCATGAGATGGAACCTGGCGAGGAATCCCCATTAGGTCTTTTACTCTGCACAGAGGGCAGTAAAGAGCAAATAGAACTACTCCAACTTGACAAGGCAGGAATTAAAGTGGCGCAATACATGACAGAATTGCCGCCAAGAGAACTGCTCATCAAGCAAATTCGAAAGTCTTTGGATATTGCAAAAGAATTGGGTCAGGAAAACGTTATGAAGAAATTGCCCAATGAGGAGTAATTTTTGGAGTTGTATAATTTATAATAAATTAATAGAGCTTTGATATGAATAAAATAACCACATCATCTTTTTTACCTTCAGCCAAGAATTTTTCTATAATTCGTGGCAAGACTTTCGTAGGTATTGATTTTGGAACGTCCACAACCGTGGTTTCTATCGCATCATACGATGATAATAATAGTTTAATACATACGAATTCGCTTCGTTTAAAACAGAAATTACCAGATGGAACATTATATTCCTCAGAGATAATACCTTCAGTAATAGCATGGATCAATAATCAAATTCTTGTAGGCGAAGGTGCTTCTTCTTTAAAATAACGCCTAAAAAAGCAAGAAATAGCAGAATGATGCTTTTATTTTGAGTTTCAAGTGGTTGTGGCAGTCGTTGGCTTTAAGTGGCATATACGAGGAAAAGCGAAAAACGCAGATTGGAGAAATAGAAACGCTTTCAAATCATTACCTCGCAGAAACGCCCTAATAAGCATTTT
>SAMEA104315427__coassemble_1255_pt1 | contig 13262 bp, 12 predicted proteins | sample SAMEA104315427__metabat2_low_PE_043 | metagenome-assembled genome bin SAMEA104315427 (sample SAMEA104315427) | gut metagenome | biome: Monkey gut; feature: monkey-associated habitat; material: faeces | place: China | collected 2013 | reverse complement strand
CTTCGGAGTGGAAAGCGAGCAGGGGCAGGGAAGCCGCTTCTGGTTCCGTTTGCCCCGCGTGCTCTGCACCATGCTTATGCTGGGCATCTCGCTCTGTATCAGCGCACGCCAGACTACGCCAGCCGAACTCTTCGACTCGGTATATGCGGCCAATGTGGAAGGCAAATACGAGAAAGCCTACACGCTGGCAGAACAGGCCGTAAGGCAGATGGGCACGCCCGCCGATACCGCCTTGCTGGTGTCGCTCAGGAATGAGATGGCCATTTCGGCATTGGCTCTCAAGCGCTGGGATGACTACCGCTGGCAGAACAACGAGTGCGTGCGCCTGCACCGACTCTACAGCCAGGACTCTTCGCTATCGGCCTACTGCCGCCAGATGGAGAAGATCAGTTTCGATACCAATGTGCTCTACGTGCTGGTATCCATCCTCTCGCTGCTGGCCCTGCTGCTCTTTTACCACCTGTTCCTGCGCGACCGCCTGCGCAGCCGCAAGCACTTCGAACAGGTGAGCCAGTTGCTGCACACGGGCCACCAGTCCCTGTTGGCCTACTTTTCCGCCTTCTCCCCCCATCAGTCCGACGCCCCTCAGCAGGAGCAGTCAGAAGAGTCCTCCCTGTCCCAAATGCCCCAGCAGGAGCTGGAGCGGCTCACCAGTCTCAAGGAAGAAGCCGAATCCCTGCTGCCCCAGGACAGTCCGCTCCTGCCGTCCCTCATCAGTCTGTTTCAGGAGACAAGCGGATGGGTGAAGCAGACCAAGCAACTGGCAGATGAAAACGAAGAGCAGGAGGAGCAGCTGGAGAGACACCAGTTTGAGGCAAACCGCCTGTATGTGATGAACCAGATACTGGACAACTCGCTCAGCACCATCAAGCATGAGACCATGTATTATCCTGCCCGCACGCGCCAGATGGTGCTTGCGATGAGCGAAGACACAGGAGACAGTCAGGCGGTGGAGGAGCTGGCCGACCTGCTGGAATCCTACCGTCAGATATACATGCTGCTGTACCAGCAGGCTTCGCACCAGACCGAGCAACGCCCGCCTCTGCGCAGGCCTGTTCCCCTGCAGCCGCTCTTCCAGCATGTGAGCCAGCGCATGAGCCGCATGAGAGTGTCCGAGGGAAAGCCTGCCGTCTTCATCGCCGAAGAGACCCATCTGGTGGCTCTGGGCGACGAGGTGCTCATCGGCACACTACTCATCTCGCTGGCCACCCCGCTGGCAGGCTGTTGCTCACAGGTGAGAATGCAAGCCACACAGCAGGCCGACCGCATACAGGTGACCTTCACCTGCACCGGCACACCGCCTGCAGGTGTCAGCCTGGACCATCTCTTCACGCCCGCCTCACACAGTTTCCCCTATCTGGTGGCTCGTCAGGCCGTGCGCGAGTACGATGCCGCCTTCGGGCATCCCGGACTGAGGCTGATAGCCGAACCGGCCGAAGAAGGTTTTCGCATAATCTGCACGCTGTTGGGAAGAAAGTGTTAACTTTGCAACATACAACCGAGAATATACAGAAACAAGAAACACACATTATATATATGGAGTCATTCAAAGTCATCATCGTGGAGGATGTGAAGCTTGAGCTCAAGGGCACAGAGCAAATCTTCCACTCCGAAATACCAGAGGCCGAGATTATAGGCACAGCTGCCACCGAAACCGAATTCTGGAAACTCATGCGTGCCGAAGTGCCCCAACTGGTGCTGCTCGACCTGGGACTGGGCGGCTCCACCACCGTGGGGGTGGATATCTGCCGCCAGCTGAAGAACCGCTACCCGTCATTACGCGTGCTTGTCTTCACGGGTGAAGTGCTCAACGAGCGCCTGTGGGTGGAGGTGCTGGCAGCAGGCGCCGACGGTATCATACTGAAGACCGGCAACCTGCTGGAGCGTGACGACGTGATGCTGGTCATGCATGGCAGGCGATATGTGTTCAACGAGCCTTTCCTCGAAAAGGTCATCGCACGCTTCCGCAAGGTGGTGTGTACCGAATCGGCACAGGCCGACGCGATGCTGCAATATGACATCGACGAATACGACGAGCGGTTCCTGCGCCACCTGGCACTGGGCTACACCAAGGAGATGATAGCCTCGCTGCGCCAGATGCCCTTCGGTACCAAGAGTCTGGAGAAGCGTCAGGCCGACCTCATCAGCCGCCTCTTCCCGCCCCAGGAGCGTAATGGAGTAAACGCCGTGAGGCTGGCCGTTCGAGCCATCCAGCTGCATATCCTCGATGTTGACCACCTGGTAGCCGATGAGGACTAAGAGCCATCCTGCGCGCTGGATGATACCTGCCCTGGCCTGTGTGGCCGTATGCGTGCTGCCCGCCTCGTGGATGCTGTCGGCCTTTGGGTACCCTTGCCGTTCGCTCATATCCGACGAGGGGCTCCGATGGTTGTTCCTGCACCTCTACAGCCTGATAGCCACACCGCTCACCGCCTGCGCACTTGTCTATGCCTCGGCAGCAGGTGCGCTGGAGATATGTGTCCGGATATTCAGGCGAAACGGCAACCACACCTCGGTATGGGTAGCAGCCACGGCGGCTCTGGCACTCTGCTCCCTGCCCCTGCTGGCATTCATCATGCCGGGCAGTCCGCTACGTGCCATCACAGGCGGACTGTGGCCATCGCCGCTGGTGAGCGGTCTGCCCGTCATCATCGCACTCATCGTGCAGGCGGCAGCCATACTCTACGCCTACCTCAACCTCTACTTCACATCGGCCGGCAAGTTCTGCTTCATGCTCTCATGGGGCATTCGCCGATATGCCATCTGGATAGTAGCCGCCATGCTGCTTTCCTTCATCCACGGCACCTTGCACTACGTATTGTAGCCTCCACCTCGGGTGCCATCCCTACCCCGTCACACAACCAGCCTTCAAATGGAACATTCATATATCGACCAACTGAACCCACAGCAGCGCGAAGCCGTATGCTGCACCGACGCCCCTTCACTTGTCATCGCAGGAGCAGGCAGCGGCAAGACACGTGTGCTGACAGCCAAGATAGCCTATCTGCTCAGCACCGGAGGGATGGAGCCTCAGCAGATAATGGCCCTCACCTTCACCAATAAAGCCGCCAACGAGATGAAGCAACGCATAGCCGGCATGGTGGGTGCGCAGGCTGCCGCACGCATCACCATGGGCACCTTCCACAGCGTGTTTGCACGCATCCTGCGCGTTGAGCATGAAGCCATCGGCTACAGTTCCAACTTCACCATCTACGATTCGAGCGACAGCGCAAGCCTCATCAAGAGCATCCTGAAGGACATGCAGCTCGACGAGAAGAAGCAATACAAGCCGGCATCGGTACTCTCACGCATCAGCCGCGCCAAGAACCAGCTGCTCCTGCCAGACCAATATCCCGCATCATCCGTGCACGCCGACCAGGCAAGCAACATGCCTGCCGTGTGCCATATATACAAGGAGTACCAGGCCAGACTCAAGCAAGCCAACGCCATGGACTTCGATGACCTGCTGCTGCAGACGTGGCTGCTCTTCCATGACCACCCACAGGTGGCCGACAAGTACCAGCGCATCTTCCACTACATACTGGTGGATGAGTATCAGGATACCAACTACGCCCAGCATCAGATAGTGCTGCAGCTGACCCAGAGGCGCCAACGCATCTGCGTGGTGGGCGACGATGCACAGAGCATCTACAGTTTCCGAGGGGCTGAGATAGACAATATCCTGCACTTCCAGGAGGCTTACCAGGGGTCGCGGCTCTTCAAGCTGGAGCAGAACTACCGCTCCACCCAAACCATCGTGGATGCTGCCAGCAGCCTCATAAAGCACAACCGCTGCCAGATACCCAAGCAGGTATTCAGCCGCAACCACCAGGGGAGGCCCATCGAGGTGTTCTTCACCTACAGCGACATCGACGAGGCAAGCACCATCGTGCGCTATCTCACACGCCTCAACCAGCAGGAGCACCTGCCCTTCAGCGAGATGGCCATCCTGTACCGCACCAATAGCCAGAGCCGCAGTTTCGAGGAAGAACTCCGCCGCAGGGAAATCCCTTACCGCATCTACGGCGGACTCTCCTTCTATCAGAGAAAGGAGATCAAGGATGCCATCGCCTATCTGCGCCTGTGCGTGAACCCTCACGACGAGACTGCCCTGAGCCGTGTGGTCAACTATCCCGCACGTGGAATAGGCGACACCACCCTGGGGCGGGTGTGGCAGGCTGCGTCGGCCGCCAGCATCAGCCCGTGGGAGGTGATGCTGGATGCCACACAATATGGCCTCACAGCCGCTCCCGCCAAGAAACTGGCTGCCTTCACCTCGCTCATACGGCAGTTTCAGGAGGCCGTGAACGAGGGAATGGATGTACACACGCTCATCGTCAAGATTCTCGCCGAAAGCGGCATGCAGGCCGACATCTTCCGCGGATGCGACCAGGAGGACATCAACAGGCAGCAGAACATACAGGAACTCTCCGACTCCATCAGCGGATTTGTACAGGAGAGGCAGGAGCAAGGGCTGCCCACAGGAGCGGCCGACTACCTGCAGGAGGTGAGTCTGCTCACCGACCAGACAGACACCAAGGGCGAAGAGGATGCCGATCACGTGTCGCTGATGACCGTACATTCATCCAAGGGGCTGGAGTTCAAGGCCGTGTGCGTGGTGGGGCTGGAAGAGAATCTTTTCCCTGGACAGTCAGACAGGGACGATCCTCGCGGACTGGAGGAAGAGCGCCGGCTCTTCTACGTGGCGATGACCCGTGCAGGCGAACATCTGTCTCTCTCCTGCGCCCGAAGCCGCATGCGCTATGGACACATGGAGTTCTCCGAACCCAGCCGCTTCCTGGGAGAGATTGACCCATCCTATCTACACGTCAACGGCAAAAGGGCTCCCTACTCTTCCAGTCAGACTGGCGGAATGGCTTCACCCTATCAGGCAAGAACCGCCCGACCGCAATCCTGGCCTTCATCCAGTCCTATGGGAAGACCTGACAGCGGGCAGATGACTGCCACCGACGGACTGCCATCGCGCAAGCTCACCCCCACGCGCAACTTCTCATCCCCCGCTTCTTCCTCCCAGCCACAGCCTTCTCCCCTTTCCAGAGCAGGCATCAGAAGGCTCACCACCCCTCCTGCAGGAACGGGCGCAACAGCCGCCTCCTCCAGGCCGTCAGCCTCCCGGGAGCCTACCATCCAGCCTGGCCAGAAGATTGCACACGACCGCTTCGGTCTGGGAATAGTGGAAAAGGTGGAGGGAAGCGGCATCGACGCCAGAGCCACAGTAGCCTTCGAGACAGCCGGCCGCAAGCAACTCCTGCTGCGCTTCGCCCGCTTCAAACTGGTTTGAGGTGCTACACCCCGACAGTAACATCAAGTCCCCCAAGGCTTTTCATCCGGCTTTGGGGGACTTGGCATTTTCCTAATATTTCCATTCTCTTTCAAATACTCCGCCAAACATATCCATTTCCCTCTTGGACACGCCTAATCTCACAGCCAATCTGCGCCATCCTCTTGTTACATTCACCACCTCGGTGATTATCCGGCGTGCTTCGTGAGCGTCCAACATGTAATCCTCACAGGCATCCAATAAGATACCAAGGTCGGACTTGTTGGAAGCAGTGGATATCAAAAGGCTCTGATGGTCATTCAGAGTGGGATTCATATCATAGGCAGGAGAGAGCGTCCAACCCTTAGGCGTCAGCAGGAAACCGTGATTACGGAAGTGGTCGTCGCTATTGCCGATGCAGATGCTGTAGGCTACCCTTCGGTACAACTCCCGCAAGTTGGCATCAACATCAGTACAACCCCTCAAGATGAAATCAACAATATCCAGATATCCATAGCCCGTGGCAGCATCGTCTCCATCTGTCAATCCCAGTAACGTCATGGCTGAAGCGAAGTGAATGCGCCTGCCCTCCTGCGTGCGGTCAAAACGACGGGACAGCAGCGTGTGATGCCCTTCTCCTGTGGAGATCAGTTTTGTCAAGGCGGTACATATACCGGCCTCTGCTGCCAACAGATGCACCAGATGCTCCCAGAGCCCTACATCATAATCATCCTTGCGCGAAGGAAACTTTGCCACATAAAGGGCTTTGGCAGCATCTGTCACGCTGGCCTTTGGTCTTGCACCACCAAGCGACGCCCCCGGTTGCACCAATTGTTTGAGCCATTTCCTGTCGGGAAGGATATTGGCCTCCTCACTCTTTTCGAATTCCTTACTGGCAGCCACCAATTCCCTGATATCTGTCAAAGGCGGAATCTTCAACGATTCTCGAACGTTGATAAACTCTCCCGACGGCTCTTCCTTGAAGCGGAAACCTCCCATACGAGAGGCATCGTCTATTCCTGTCAGGAAATCAAAAGAAGACAACCTCCTCACCGGACGTCCTTCCTCCGAAGCCATTATCTGTTCGCGACGCAACAGCAGGGTTCGTCCCCAGCGGTCGGGCAACGCGTCAGAGAAACAGCCGAAAATATCCTTTCCCGGCAACGTATGCTGCTGGCCTGGATAGTTGTTCAGGTCATCGCTGAGAATCAGGTCGGCATGTCTCTTCAGCCATTCCTTATCATAAGTAAAGCAATAGCTGTCCGACCCACGGAGTGATTCATAGCCCAACTCCCCTACAAACTCTATCTCTTTGAGCCAATCAAAATCAGCATATACATACAGTTTCCTCATAACCTACTCTTTCTTCGAAGCACGTTCGCGGGCTTTCATATTCAAATCCTGCAATGCCTTGCCCAACTTATCCTCCTTGGCCAGCCAAAGGATATCCTCGTCCAATTGCAAGGCGTAGAGTACCCGCAGATATATGCCAATGGCTACCGTAGGTGTCCCCTTTTCAATACGAGCCACCGTAAGCGGAGAGCATGTAGCACGCTCCGCCACCTGGGCTACACTCAGGTTCCTACGCAGGCGAGCCAGTCTTATCTGCTCTCCCACTATCTGCATCTTATGCTCCAATTTCCGGGGCAACTTGGTCCCCATCGTGTTCTTTGCCATACTCTAAAACAGCCTCAACCTATCATATAATATGCAAATATACGACTTTTTATATATTATATGATAGGTTGAGGGAAATATTAGGCCAACATTCTTCTGATGCTGGAGCCTCTTCTGTCGGCTTCCGTCGTGCCCGCAGAAGCGCTACCGGGCGGCTGGGCTGTTGCGTTTTCCTCCCAGTCGGACAAGCATGAACAGCGCCAGAAGGGAACAGAGAACGACGGTTATGACTGATGCTTCAGGGCCGAAAGCTCCGCCGGTAATCAGTTCCGGACCACAGACCGTAGGGTCGAATACACTTGCTGTCTTTGCCGAGCCCGAGACGCTGAAGCCAAACACATTTCCCTGGGTGAAATTCCAGGCCCAATGGATTCCGATGGGAAGCCACAGAGAACCGGAATACTTGAAGGCCACACCCAACAGGACACCTGCCTCTATGGCTATAGCTACGGAGCTCCATACAGTTGCATTGGGCTGGAAGAAATGGGCGAAGCCAAACAGGAGAGCCGAGACAGCCAGAGCCCACCACAGGCCGAACCGCTCGTCTATCATTCTGAACAGGATTCCCCTGAAGATAAGTTCCTCCGAACAAGCCACATACAGGAAGTAGAATAACCAGTATATGATGGAAAGCCATCCGGGAGAATGGAAGGAAGCTTCATAGCAACGAGCCAATGCCAAGACCGCCGTCAGTATCACAAAGAGGGAAGCTCCCAACAAGAAGCCTTGTGGCAGCAATCGGATATTCTTCCTGGAAACCCACTCCCAACGCCATCGCTTCTCGAATAGTCTGGTCCAGGACAGAAACAGGACCAGCATCCCCACGGAAGAGAGCAGACACACCCCAATCTTGGCATATGGCCACGGGATGAGCGCATCCACACCTCCGCATCCATAGAGAACCACGAAGAGAAGGAAGCCAAGTACAAGTTCCACACTCCATTTCCATATAGGCATCGCCTGGGAAGAGGGCTGCCGATGAAAGTCCACATACTTCATAATACTGTCTCTATCCTGTTTTCTTAATCGCTTTACTATACATACCCCCCACAGACGGCATATGCACAACCACAAAATTACCGCTTTTTCCCCAACAAGCCTGTATTTCTAAAGAATATTTCCCGAAAGGCATCATGAAACAGGCAGGGAACAACCGAGAAAAGATTTCTTGCGTAAATTTCACTCGATAACATTTGGCCAATTGAAGCAGAACGCCTACCTTTGCAGCGTAAACAATACGCAAGACGTAAAAAGACATCATCAATATGGAAGAACAGATGTATAGTTACCGGTATCCGCATCCGGCTGTTGCCACCGATTGCGTCATCTTCGGTTTCGATGGGGTGAAGCTGAAGGTGTTGCTCGTTGAGCGGGGAGGAGAACCATATAAAGGTATGTGGGCCTTCCCGGGTGGTTTCCTCAGAATGGACGAAACGGCGGAGCAAGGGGCTTTGCGGGAATTGAAGGAAGAGACGGACCTGTCACCTTATTATATAGAGCAGTTCCATTGCTTCAGCGACCCCCATCGCGACCCTCGCGAACGTGTCCTCTCCATCGCCTTCTTCGCGCTGGTGAAGATAGCCGAAGTAAAAGGGGGCGATGATGCAGCCCAGGCAGAATGGTTCAGTATGGACGAAATACCCCAGCTGGCATTCGACCACGACCACATCCTGCGCATGGCCTTGGACAAGCTGCGCGAGCGCATACATTTCCAGCCTGTCGGCTTCGAACTGCTGCCCCAGAAATTCACGCTCAAGGAGCTCCAGATGCTCTACGAGGCCATTCTGGGCGTTCATTTTGACCGTCGCAACTTCGCCAAGAAGATGCTGCACCTCGACATCCTCACACAACTGGATGAGACGGTTTGGCCGACACCCAAGCGCAAGGCCAACCTCTTCTGCTTCAACAGAGACAAGTACAACGAACTCAAGCAGAAAGGTTTCAGATTGGAATTCTAACAACAAGCAAGCGCATGAAAACAAGAGATTTTTTGGTGACACCAAACAGGATCACAGAACTCTCAAGTTCCGAGGTATTCGTTTTCGGCAGCAATCTGCAGGGGTATCATGGCGGCGGCGCAGCACGCACGGCTATGGACAAGTTTGGTGCAGAATGGGGAGTAGGTGTCGGTCCCACCGGCCGGTGTTATGCCATCCCCACCATGCAGGGAGGAGTGGAAACCATCAAGCCCTACGTGGATGAGTTTCTCGAGTATGCCAAGGAGCATCCCGACACCCGTTTCCTCGTGACGCGCATCGGTTGTGGTATCGCAGGGTTTCGTGATGCCGAGATTGCCACGTTGTTTGCCAAGGCTGTCAACCTGCCTAATGTAGCCCTGCCCCGTTTCTGGTGGAACTGCCTGGGCACAGAAGGTGGTGCTTGACACCCCGGCATCCCGTGCGTTTTGTAATATGCAATCCTCCCCCTGCCCTTCTGAGAGGGGGCAGGGGGAGGAAACTGCTGGGAGAGGGGGCTGACTGTTAAGTCATGGATTCGTCGCCGCCGCCACCGCTGGGGTTGTCGCCGCCGCCGTCGGGATTGCCGTCGGGGTTCTCCACGTCGCCCTTGTCGTCGGAAGTGACGTGCTTCACCACCTTTCCGTTGCGGTCATAGCAGGTGATCTGTATGGGCACGCGGCTGAGCTCGTCCTTGATATCCATGCTGGGGGTGAAGATGACGCGCCTGGTGTGTATCAGGCGTGCTGCCACGCTTTCCACGTCGGCGGCCGATGCGGCACGCACTCCGAAGCGCATGGTGCCCAGCCCCGGCAAGGCTACGGAATGGCCCTCGGTGGCCCATGCCTTGATCACCTCGCCCGCTGCGTCCCAACAGGCCTGCATCACGCCCTGGCTGATGCCGCTGCGCATGGCAGCCTCCTTGATGACCTTGCTGTCGGTGAGCTTGTTGTAGAGCTCGGTGCCGAGTACATAACGATACTGTCCTGCCATTGCGCCCACTGGTATCAGGGTCTCTCTTGCTTTTAGTCTTATTGCCATAGTTGTAAAAATAATTATAAAAAGTCAGTTAAACAAACATTCAATCAAAACGGCCTGCCCGGGGGGCTGCGCTCACCTGATGGTGATGGTGGGGGCCACATGTGCCGAATCCACACGGGTGGAGATGTTGTTCTCCTGGTGCTGCCTCTGGTTGTGCCCTATCACCAGCCCTGCCGTACACGAGGCGGTGAAGTACGCCACGATGGCCGAGCAAAGGGCTACCACCAGGTACTTGAGGAAGTCCCTCATGCCGTCGTTCATTCTCATTGCTGCATTCATTTTCTGTTCCTCCTTTCTGTCTCTTTTCAGGTCCTTGGGGAAACCGTTCCCTTCCCCCCAATTCCCCGATTCAACTCAAATCAGTTCAAACCAACTCAAAATTCCTAATTCAAATCAGTTATTGATTATCTCTCCAGTTAGGAAAATCTTTTTCCCCTACTGGAAACGTGATTTTCTGCGCGCTTTCCAATCACACGACAAAGGTACGACAAGCGCCAGGGGCAATCATACGATTCGATACGATGCGGTACGATTCAATACGTTTCAGTACGATTCCATACGATTGCCCCTGCGCCTCCTCACGGCACGCCCAGGTGATCTACTATGAGCCTTACCTCGCATGAGGTGAACCACTTGGCGGTCTTGCGGTAGCCGCCGCCCTGGAGCGCCGTGAGCAGGGGACGGCAGCGGGCTATCCACGACATGAGGCGGTTGACAGCCACATGGGGGTCGCTGACCAGAGGGAAGTACAGCAGGGCAAGCTCCTTCTTGGTGTAGGGACGTATCTCGAACGAGTCCTTCATTCTCATTTTCATTTTCATTTTACCATTCATTTTCGTTTTCAGTTCTGCTCAAAATCCTTAATTCGATTCAGTTCAAACCAACTCAAAATTCCTAATTCAAAACGTTTCAGTCTGTTTTCTCTCTTGCGAAGCACCATCCGCGATAATTCAAAATTCTTAATCAGATTAAGTTCTTGATTCTCTCACGATGTCCCGCCCGTCCGTGTGGGCATCAGCCCCTCAGCTGCCAGCCCCCTCACATAAGCATCGGAGAAGTCCTTGCAGGCCGGGGGCAGGGAGTGGTGCTGCAGGCCGGGGAGCACCTCACGGAGCTGCATGAAGAGCCGCTCGCCCGGTGCGTCCTGGTCGGGGAACATGTGGAAGGTGGTGCTCCGCTCGCCTGCCAGGGCCTGCAGCACATCCTTGTCGGCACGGCTCAGGAGCGTGGCCGAGGGTATGGCCACCGCCTTGTACCCTGCCGAGAGCATCGCCCAGCAGTCGCTTGCACCCTCGGTGATGAAGAGCGGTTCGCCGGGCAGGAGCATGGGCAGCACGGGCAGGTTGTAGATGGAGCAGCGCGCGCCGCGTGGGAAGCGGAAGCGTGGGGCCGAGGGCGGCTGTGGGGAACCCGGACTGCCCTCCTCCTCCGCAGCAGCAGCAGCCGATGCCGTGGCGGGCGCGTAGCAGAGGTTGCGGTTCTGCAGGCCTATGAGCCGGCCGTCGGGCGAGAAGTAGGGAATCTGCAGCCAGTGGATGCCCTGGCGGTCGGTCCACGAGGTGAGGCGGCACCAGCTCACCACCCGCTCGTCCAGTCGGCGCTCGGTGAAGAGGAAGCGGCGTGCCTCGTCGCTGAGCCAGGGATGCTCGAAGTGGCGCAGATAGCGCGTGGCATCAAACGGCCTGGCCTCTTCGCTCCCGGCCGCTGGGGCGGCAGGCTTGTGCCACTCGGTGAGCATGTAGCCCGTGCTGTGGGCAAGCCACCGGCAGGCCTCGGGGAACGACTTGCCCAGGAGGCGCATGACCAGGTCGATGGGGCCGCCGTGGGCATCGCACACGAAGCAGCGGAAGGTGCCCCGGCGCGTGCAGAAGGTGAGGCTGGCGTGGTGGTCGTCGTGGAAGGGGCACAGGCTCTTGTGGCGCGTGACGTGCAGCCCCAGGCGCTCGGCCACATCCTCTATGGGGAGGGAGCGCAGGCGGTCTATTTCGTACTTTTCCATAATGCAGTTTTTTTTTGTGTGAGTGAGTGAGAGAATTCTTTTGTGAGAGAGATGGGGGGGGGATGCGGACTCCCCCCGCTCCCGCCTTCCCTCCAGAGCCACGAAGCGCAGGCCGGGGTCGGGAGAGGGAGAGAGAGGGAGGAAGTCCGTATCCATTCATCCATCCATCCCCCCCGGGGTCATCTGCCCTGGAGGTACTCCTGCGTCTTGGTGTAGAGCCCCGTCTGGGCGGAGTAGGTGATGAACTTGCGGGATGCCCACTTGCGGAGCTGGTTATCCGCGCCCTCCTTATTCTTGCCGAGCGAGAGGCGCAGGGCTTCCAGCTGGGCGGCGTTGAAGGAGAGGGGCAGGCTGTCGAGCAGGTTCTTGGGGCCACGGCGCCGTGCCTCGTTTATGGAGTCTGCCTCCTGAGAGAGGAGGTCGGAGAATATCTGCATCTTCGACCACATGTCGTGATACACCAGCCACTCCACCATGCTGCCCATGGGCTTGCTCCACGCCTGCCCGTTGAGCGCCCACAGGATGCAGCCCGACTTCCATGCCGACACCAGTGCGCGCTTCGAGATGTCCCACAGCGTGTCGTCGTCGGTGAGGTCGGCCAGCGAGGCCATGTCGGCAGCCAGCTGGTCGATGAGCCTGTTGAGGGGCTCTATCACGAAGCGCCCCTGGCACACGGCCAGGCGTGCCAGGTACTCGTCCAGGCTCTGGTAGAAGTCGGCCCCGTACCGGCCCTGGCGCGGGATGCGCCCGTCGCGCCCCTGGCGAGGCTTGTAGGAGAACACCATGCGGCCGAAGGTGCCGTTGAAGAGTTCGCTCTTGTAGAACTTGCGTGCGGCAAAGGGCGTGGATGAGATGGTGATGTTGGCCCTCAGGGTGGGGTTGCCCGTCACGCCGTCGGCCGTGGCCCTCAGGGCTCCAGCCCGCTGGCGGTCGTAGATGTTGCGCAGCATCTGCGATATCTGACGGTGCCCTCCGCACACGCGGTCGGCCATCTCCACCTCGGGCATGTTGAGGTACTGGGTGCGTGCGCCCAGCTTCTCGCATCCCATGGCGTTCTGCACGAAGGCGGCGTTGGTGACGTCGGCAGGGGGGAACCAGAATGCCACGTCGGGCCTGGCGGGCTTCTCCTTGTTGGCACTCTTGGTCTTCACCATCTTCTGCCACTCCACCAGCTTGGTGAGCTCCTCCTCGTCGTGCTGTCGGAAGTCGCGGCACAGGGCCTCCACCAGCCCCGACAGCTGTCCCTTGCCGGCACCGCTCTCGGCCACCAGATTGCCCATCATGCCGCACATTTCCTTCCAGCTGCGGT
>SAMEA104315427__coassemble_908_pt1 | contig 18920 bp, 19 predicted proteins | sample SAMEA104315427__metabat2_low_PE_043 | metagenome-assembled genome bin SAMEA104315427 (sample SAMEA104315427) | gut metagenome | biome: Monkey gut; feature: monkey-associated habitat; material: faeces | place: China | collected 2013 | reverse complement strand
TGATACTTAAAGTATCATTCCAACAATTATCTATGCGACTTCATGTCGCACCCACAGAATATCTGATAGTGGATGTTGGCGTTGAGTTGCTCCATTAAGTTTTGGGGCAGACAATCCGGTATATGACTTGAGGAGCTGTAGAAAACACCAATAAACTGATAAGGCAATACATCCCGAAGGGAATGGACATCAGTTGTGTGACGGACAAAAGAATATCTTCCATTCAAGCGAAAATTAATAGGAGACCAAGAGAAAAACTGAACTTTTCTACACCAAAAGAAGAGTTCTTCAGGGTTTATTCTTAATTTTGCACTTGCTGGTTGACTCTATACTGTATGAGGTGGAATAAAAGAGGCAACACCACACCATAATAATCAATAAAAACGACATGGGAAAAAGAAACTTAACCGACAACGAAATCTCAGCACTACAAGCCAACAGCTGTTGGGCAGAGGACTGGCAGCGAATTGAAGTGAGCGACGATTTCAAGCCAAACTTCTTCCACCGTGTAATGTTCTACGGAGACATCAGCCTCGGATCGTTTACCGAAAACGTGGAGGTAAGCCGCGGCTTCATGAAACACTCTGGCGTGAACAACGCCACATTGCGTAATGTGACCATTGGCGACAACTGCCTCATCGAGAACGTCTCGGGATTTATCAACAACTACGTCATTGGCAACGACTGCATAATATCAAATGTATGCACAATGGAGACTACCGACGGAGCCACTTATGGCGAGGGCAACCTCATTTCGGTACTCAACGAGGTGGGCGAGGGAAACCTCATACTCTATCACGGACTGACAAGCCAGGTGGCTGCGCTCATGGTGAAGCATTTCCACAACCGTGCTTTGAAGGATGCCATACGCCGACTCATACGCGAGGAGATAGAACGCACTTCGCCCGAAATGGCAACAATAGGCAATAGGGTGAAGATAGTAAACACCAAGGAGATAACCAATACCGTAATATACGACGACTGCGAGATTTCGGGCGCTTCACGACTGAGCGACTGCACCATAATGAGCAACAGCAACGCTTCTGTCCACATCGGCACGGGCGTGATTTGCGAGAACTCTATCATCAGCGACGGCTCGTCTATCATCAATAGCGTGAAGATGCAGGACTGCTTCGTGGGTGAGGCGTGCAAGCTGAGCAACGGATTCACGGCTGCCGGAAGCGTGTTCTTCGCCAACTCGTATATGTCGAACGGCGAGGCATGCGCAGCATTCTGCGGTCCGTTCACAGCTTCACACCATAAGAGTTCGCTGCTCATTGGCGGACAGTTCTCGTTCTACAACGCTGGCTCTGCCACCAATTTCTCCAACCATGCCTATAAGATGGGGCCTATGCACTACGGCACTTTGGAGCGCGGAACCAAGACAGCCAGCGGTGCCTACATACTGATGCCGGCACACATAGGAGCCTTCTCGGTATGCTTCGGCAAACTGATGTATCATCCCGACACACGCTCGCTGCCCTTCTCTTATCTCATTGCCTACAACGACACCATGTATCTTGTGCCGGGGCGCAACCTCACTACAGTTGGCCTCTACCGCGACATACGCAAATGGCCAAAGCGCGACATGCGACCAGACGGCGCACGCAAGAGCATTGTCAACTTCGACTGGCTGTCGCCATTTACCGTGGGCGAGATTCTGCGTGGCAAGAAGATACTGGAAGACCTGCGCGAGGCTTCGGGCGAAGACGTTTCGACATACAACTATCACGAATATGTCATCAAGAACTCGTCGCTGCGCAAGGGCATCAAATACTACGACATCGCTCTGCGTATATACATGGGTGCCGTGCTGAAACGCCACGCTCCCGTAGAACCAACCACAACTGTGGGCACAGGATCGTGGACCGACATATCCGGTCTGCTGCTGCCCGAATCGGAAGAGCAACGCATCATCGACGACATAATATCTGGCGACATCGACACGACTGAGGCTCTGACCGAACGTTTCGAACAAATCAACGCTATGTACTCAGAATACCGTTGGGCATGGTCGTACCGCATGATTATGGACTACTATGGTTTTACATCGCTTACGGAGGAGAATGTGGAGCGTGTCAAGAGCGACTATATCACAGCACGCCGGGCATGGATAGCCGAAATAAAGAAGGACGCAGCAAAGGAATACAAGCTGGGCGACGTTGAAGAGGAAGTGTTCCGCAACTTCAACGAACAGCTTGATAAGGAGGTGGACTTCGAAAACCAGAAGCTATATATGTAATATCTACCCCAGTTCGGGATAAGAAAGAGTTTATAAAAAGTTGGTAGCCTCACAAATATTTTATACCTTTATTGGTGAATTACAACAAGTTACAATTTATTTGATATGACTACCGATTGCAAAGTTACAGAGTTATTTTGTATTATAGACGAGTTTTGCAAACATTTCGATGCGAAAATGCTGGAAATTTGCTGGAAGACAATAGTGGAGTGAAGCGCAGACGGCGTGTAGCCTCGTTGTCAGACAGTGAAACCATCAACGATATGCTGAAGAATACGGCACAGATTGTACATTCGCGCCACAGGCCTGTAAGCAACTTTATCATGAACCTTATTTCTGCATTGGGAGCATATTGCTTCTTCGACAACAAGCCAAAGGCTTTGCAGGGATACTGCATCGAAGACACCAAACAGCTGTCACTATTCTAAGGGCAAAACAACTTCTTTCTGCCTTCTTTTATTACCCACTTCTAATGGCATGGGAAGGAGGCGTATGCACGCTGCATTTATATTGGATAAGACGCTCGGTTATCCCGAACTGAGGTAAAAGTAATGAAACGCAATGCATATGGCTTTAGAGGTGAAAGGTATTTCATACTAAGGCCATATGCACTGCACGACTGCCGCGTCACTCGAAATGTCGGATGAGCCATATTTATCTATATTCATTGGCTATTGCGGTAAGTTTGATTATAGATTTTACTATCTTGTAAAGATGATTACAGTGAAAGGTTTTCTTTCTTCGTGATGGCTCGCAAATGCGTATTTGCATTATGGAATAAGACAAACCTGGCATCAATTTCGGAATCAACAAATCGAGTATGTGGGCTATTTTGTTCTCCCATATTTATTTTGGAAAATAAGTATTCTCTTCCTTCTTGATTGACAAATTCCACAACAAGTTCATTGAAGGTCTTATCGTAGTGATCAATGTGGAGGTCATGAATATCGGTTATTTGATTTGAAGATATGGCACTTACAATTACCTCTCCAGATGCTATTCTCTTTTCGTATTCTTTTCTTAAAGGACTAATTATTGTTCTATCAATAGAATACCTACATGCTGCCTTTATATTGAAATCCATGTAGCTATCACTACTTGGAATTTTCTTCAAGCATCCACGAAAGCCTATATCAGTAGTTTGGTATGCCGTAACAAGGTATAAACACTTTGTATGATATGCTCCCGAATCACGCACTTCATATCTTACGACTTCTTCTCCATTCGTCTTTTCATACCAATCTGGATGATGAAGACGAAAAAATGAATTCAAAAGATTTGTTTCTTCCGAATTTGTGCTTTCTCCAATCTTGTGAGAACGTGGAATTGCCTCACAAGTTTTCTTCAAGTCGGTGTATGTCATAATTATAACCAAGGTATTCCGTAATTAACATCACAGTCATCAGCAACAAAGAAATTATCAGGAGGCAAAATTATCTTTGCCTTCGCCAATCTTTCAAGATAGTCGCTGCGAACAGCACTATTCTCTATTTCTTCCCTTCTGGCTTTACTCATTGATAGGAACTCTTCTTCCATTTCTAGCCCAAGGTATTTTCTGCCAAGCAAGTTTGCAGCAATGCCTGTCGTTGCACTTCCGTTGAAGGGATCAAGAATCCATGCCCCTGGTTGTGTACTGGCTTGAATCAATCTTGCCAAAACTCCCAGTGGTTTTTGAGTAGGATGCTTGCCGCATGACTTTTCCCAACGACCTATAGCAGGCAACTGCCATACATCAGTCATTTGTTTGTCACCATTTAGTTGCTTCATCAAAGCGTAATTGTGGTAGTGAGCAACCTTTTGCGACTTCCTTGCCCAGATGATGAACTCTGTCGAGTAGGTTGATTCCATATTCAGAGTATAATTCTTTCAAAACCGAATCCCAATCCGAAAAGAAGGAGCAATCCATCTGGTCATATTTGATTCCGTCTCCCCAGAATGTTATGAACTGAGTGTTAGGGTCATATTTTAAAGAGATTTCCTCGTTTGAATCCTCATAGATAATTCCTTTTGAAGGCTCTCCTGAAATTCCCAACTGATTTTGTTTCATAGGAATCTATTATTCAATTGTTTTCAGCCAATTCGTATACTCAGCAAGCTGTCTTTCATCCAATAAATTTGTGAGAAAAGATAATTTTGCCTCTGCATTGGATGTAGAAACCAATTCTTTGCAGATAGTTTCACAAGGTTCAAAACCTCTCTCTTTAATCCAAGGTTTTTCCTTCAATAGATTTGATAGGGCATCGTGCTTGTCTTTGCCATAAGCACGTCCAAGCAACTGACAATTCTCGATATCATTGCCATCGGGAGCTTGTGTAAAGCCTTCTGTTGTATAAAAAATGTATTCAGTCATATCGTTTGTTTTAAAATCCAAAGGAATCCTCTTTGTACTCGTCAAGAGCCATCCATTGACTGTTGACTAAAGAGAAATGGTGAACTTCAGATAAAGCTTCAACCAATTCTTCCAAATCATCGCAAAATGACGCAAATTGCTTATCTTCGTCTGATAGTTTAATCTTGACAGCTCTATTCTGTATAAATCAAGGACAACTATATAATTTGGTATCTGTTTCATAATTGACTTTTTCGATAAACACCGCTTCCTTTGAACTCAATAATTCCTTTATCTCGAAGGAATTGAAGTTGCTGACGAATTTTATCCGGGATGTGATTGTTTTCGGGATGTTTTACTTGGAGTTCATCAACGAAGGAATACATTTGCTTGAGTGTAAATGTCTCATCAAGACGCTCTACGAGGTGTAGGGTATCCATCAGCCAGCCTCGACTCTCCACCGATTTAGTTTGGAGATTGAACACTCGATGGTATAGAGAAACTACTTCTTCAACAGGAAGAGCAACGCTATTTTTAATGATAGGAATTTTCGCAGTTGTCGGTATTTCTCTCATCAGGATGTTGCAACCTTCCCAACCAGCTCGTCTCGCGGTTGCCGCTAATGCGTCACGTTTCTCTATAACGGATGGGGTAAAGAAACATTTTGGAACAATCACCAGATTATTAACTTCGTAGCGGTCATAGTGCATAAAGAAGAAGCTAGGATTGTCAAGTGAAGTGATTCTTCCTATCATTGTTCGGTAAACTCCATCTGCAACCGTAGTTTGGAAACTCTCACTATCAGACCTTTTACTTTTCAGCTCATATTGTGATTTGCAATGCTCGCACACATAATCCTTAACAGGTGCATTAGGCTCAGCTCGCCTAATAGTTACTTCACCACAAATAGGGCAATACATGTTGCGTGCCAACCAATCTTCAGTCAGTACTCTTGCTATTTGGCTAGCACTTTTGTAACCTTCTGCTAATGATGTGTTGAATCTCAAATCCATCTCTTACTTCAAATATTTACGGTTTTCAGATTCTTCAAGCACCTTCATCTGCTGAATTGCAACTTGATTTAGTTTGACAAGTCTCTCTGTCTGCGGCATGCCATCGTTGATAAACACAGCATTCAAGTTCTCCATGTTTGAGAGACAAATGAGTTCGTTGATGGTTGCATAGTCGCGTATGTTGCCTTTCTTGTCGGGATTTGCATCGCGCCACTCTTTTGCTGTCATACCGAACATAGCAACATTCAAGACATCAGCTTCCTCTGCATAGATGAGCGATTTGTGATAAGCATCAATTTCTTCTGGCACGATATTCTGTTTGATGGCATCAGTGTGAATGCGATAGTTAAGTTTTGAGAGTTCACGCTTAACTGACCATCCGATTAGCTTTTGTTCCTCTTCCTTGAGACGCTGGAATTCTTTGACTAGATAAAGTTTGAATTCCACAGAAATCCAAGAAGCAAATTCAAAGGCAATATCAGTGCGAGCGTAAGTACCTCCGTAACGTCCAGCCATAGCTACAAGTCCTTTTGCATTGGTCGCCTCAATCCATCTTGATGGCGACATTGTGAAGGCATTGAGTCCTGCCTCTTTTCTAAACCCCTCGAATTCGAGGGGGTTAAAACTTGGATTGAATAGTTGTTCCCAAATACCCAGGAATTCTATCGTGTTGCGATTGCGCATCCAATTTGCTATTACACCATTTGGGTCATCACTATTTTTCTGGCGTGCAATATCTGTAATACACACAAAGTCCTCTCCTTCGTGTTTAATTGTACGAACTGTTGTGTCCTTTACTTCTATATTTGTAACCTTCTTTGTCATAATCAGTTGATGTTATAGTTCCTACATACAATATTTGGAGTGCCGTTCTGCTCGAAAATTCTCGTTCTATGATATGCTCCATACAATACATCGAAGAAGTTGTCGTTTTCATTCTTGCCCTTACAATCCGAATTGCTCAACATAAAATGGAAGCCTGCTTCATTTATGCGGTCGCAATACTCTTTCAGGCGAATCTGAGCATCATCATTAAAAGATTCTTTGGCATATTCATTGAAACTTGACGTATCACTCAACGGACGATAAGGAGGATCAAAATAGAAAAGAGTATTGCCATGTGCATGTTCAAATGTTGCCTCAAAGTCACCATTTAGAATCTCCACACGTTGCAATAATTCACTATCTTTTCTGATAGTATCAGGAACGCAGATAATTGGATTTGGGTATTTTCCAAAAGGCACATTGAATAATCCCTTCTTGTTTACTCGATAAAGACCATTGAAACAAGTCCTATTCAAAAAGAAGAACTTTGTCGTATTCTCGATTGGGTCAAGATTCTTCTCGTTGTATCGTTCACGAGCTGCCAGGAAGAAGTCTTTTCTTCCATCTTCCGTTTCAAGAGCCAAATACGCATTCTCTATATCCATCAATGACTCTATCAACTGTTCAGGAGTATCTCTGACAGTTCGATAGCATGTTGCCAAATCTGGATTTATGTCATTGATAATAGCGTGTTGGATATTAGGATAACGCTGAAGCATATAGAAGAGCATTGCTCCACCACCCACAAAGGGCTCTATGTACGTTACATTCTCCCAATTACCAAAGTCAGCTGGAAGTTGTGCATCCAGTTGTTCAATGAGCTGACTCTTTCCGCCAACCCACTTGATAAAAGGTTTTGCTTTTGCCATAATATGCTAATTTTTCAGCAGAGTTCAACAACTCTTTTACGTCAACGTCAAGGAGTTTTGCAATCTTATCGAGAGCATTCAGATCTGGTTGAACAACATTGTTGCACCATTTGCTAACAGTACATGCAGACTTGCCAACTTGTTCTGCCAACCACTTACTGGTTTTATCCTGTTCAGCAAGAAGTGCTTTGAGTCGATTTAGCTTTGCCATAATTTTAAATGATGTTAAACTTTGATTCAAAGTTAATAAATCTTTGTGAGAAAAGCGCTTCTTGTCCTTAGAAAGTTATAAATACATGTGTATTTTCTGTGAAAATGCTATAGAATGCCACTTGAAAAGTCCACTTTTCGCACACAAATTTCCAACCAATGCCTTTTTTCAACCAAATTGTTGAAACGACAATGAGGTTCACAACATCTGATTTTTCTCCTTCAGGAGAACATCACAAAATGATAGAAAATGAAACGTACATGAATGGGCTTTCGCCCAAGGGAATGAAAAGTGGCATTAACCGGCACAGTTGCATAAGTCCGTGGCAATATAATCATGTTATCCAAAGATCATAGACGCTCTGAACATAAAGAATGGTAAATCCTGCACACCGCGGAGTTGTGCTCTAAAACCTTTCAACTTAGAGTTAAGAGATTCCGCATGAGCATTGGTTGATCTGTTTAGGAAGCAGTTTAGCACTTCGTCTTCCTTGTACTTGATGGCATCCCTTGCAGCCTTTACTTCACGCAACGTACAAGCTGATACCTTCTGATACCACTCATGCAGTTTAACCTTAGCAGTAACCCTGTCGATTGACTTGTTGCTAAACACGCTTCTTAGGCTGCAAATCAAAGTATATGCTTCTTTTATCTTTGGGAACATCTTGAAGAGTATTTTTGCACGTATTTTCTGCCTGTCAGTCCATTTCTCACCACTCACACTCAGCAGATACTACCCCAGTTCGGGATAAGAAACAGTTCCTAAAAGTTGGTAGTCTCTCAAATATTTTGTACCTTTATGGGTGAATTGCAACAGGTTACAAATTTATTTGATATGACTACCGATTGCAAAGTTACAGAGTTATTTTGTATTATAGACGAGTTTTGCAAACATTTTGAGAGGGAAAATGCTGGAAATTTGCTGGAAGAAAATAGTGGAGTGAAGCGCAGACGGCGTGCAGCCTCGTTGTCAGACAGTGAAATAATGACGACAAAGATTATGCTGGTAGTGATGAGCATAACAGTAAGAAATTTCTTGGATATAGATTTAAGTACATAACATGTAGATATCCAATTAAATAACAAAGCTGATTGTTTTACTCCTAAACTGGGCTGGAGTATAAGTTTCCCAGCAAACATATATTCCCCCGCACTTCACGGGAAAACGACAAGGGACTATATGCCACGATGAACAGGTGGCGTACAGACCCTTTTGTGAATCAAGGATGACGAAGAATGGCACTACATGCCATGAGAAAGCTTTATTAACAGATTTAATTCGGCATCAGCGAAAAGAAACAAAACGCTTTATTCGTCACTGCCGAATAAGAAATATCATTTTTATTTTGTGGTATCGAATAGAATTTGTACTTTTGCCGCTAAAAGTAAGGATATGGAAAAGGAATTGTTTCGAGCGATAATAGCTGAGAACCAAGAATATATAGGTCGTATTCCTTTGGTACAGCGACCTCTAGACCTAGAGGAGTATGGTAATTATGTGTTTGTTGGAGTAAGGCAAGCAGGAAAATCCTATTTGCTATACCAGAGAATTCAGCAATTGCTGGCAAATGGAGTTGAGATAGAAAATATAGTATATATCAACTTTGACGATGAACGCTTGCAAGGAATGTCGGTAACGGACTTCGACCTTATATTGCAAGCCTATCATAGCATGTATGACAGTCAGCCCATCTTCTTTTTTGATGAGATACAGAATGTGGAAGGGTGGGCAAACTTTGCACGCCGTATAGCCAACCAAAAATATCATATCTATATCACTGGCAGCAATGCCAAAATGCTGAGTCGCGACATAGAGACTGTATTGGGAGGAAGGTATCTGGATATCAGTGTATTTCCATATAGCTTTTCTGAATATCTGAAAGCTGTAGGAGTGTTGCTTTCAAAGAATTGGCAATACGGACGAAAAGCAAATGAACTGCAGCGCCATTTCCGAACCTATTTCGACTGGGGTGGATTCCCTGAGCTTGTACATTTTCAAGAAAAGAGAGTATGGCTAAACAGCTTGTATAATCGTATTTTCTTTAATGACCTGGTGGTTCGTCACAAGGTAAAGAACGAGGATGCCTTACGCCTTTGTGTAAGAAGATTGGCAGAAAGCGTGAAACAGCCATGCTCCTTGAACCGTTTGAGTAACCTGATAAAAGCAACCGGCACTTCATGTAGTCCATCAACGGTAATGGAATATGTTCGCTATCTGCATGAATCATGCTTATTGATTTCTATCGATAATCATGTTTCCAAGTTCGTGGAGAAAGAAACAATTAAAAAACATTATTTTGTAGATAATGGGCTGCTGCATCTCTTCATCAGCAATCCGAATACCTCTTTGCTGGAGAATCTTTGCGCAATTGCATTGTATAAGAAATACGGCAAGGGCTTATACTATTACAATAAAAACATAGAGGTGGATTTCTATGTGCCTGATGAGCGACTGGCTGTGCAGGCGAGCTATCAGATGAGCGACGGAGAAACCATAGAGCGGGAAGTGAAAGCATTAGTAGCCTTGCATGGTTTGTATCCTCTGAATCGAGCCATGATAATCACTTACGAGGATGAGGGGGAGATTGTGCGTGATGGACTCAGAATAGAAATAAGACCAGCATGGAAATGGGTGTTGGAAGGTTAGTAGAAAAAAAAGCAAGAGTCTATATGCCACGATGAGAGGCGGGCGTATAGACCCTTCATCATGTCTTACAACCCACTTTCTTGACCTTGCCATTGGCTACAAGGCTAAGCGTTGGAAGTTCTCTGTCACAACAAACAACCTTATTGGCACTTCAGAGTTTACAAACCCCACTTTTAGGTATTGCCCAGCAAAAGATTTTATCATACCTTTGCATTATTGCTAAAGAGAACAGATTATGACGGAAATGATGACAATAATCATAGGACTTCTGATTCCGCTATTAGGAACGATGCTTGGTTCGGCTTTCGTATTCTTTATGAAAGACGAAATGTCCATGCGACTGCAGAAGTCGTTGTTGGGCTTTGCCTCAGGCGTAATGGTGGCAGCGTCCGTGTGGTCATTGCTCATTCCCGCTATGGAGATGAGGGCAGATAGCGGTGCATGGTCGGTAGTGCCTGCTGCCGTAGGCTTTCTGTTGGGCATCGGTTTCCTGCTGTTGATCGACGAACTCACACCCCATCTCCACATCGGCACTGACAAGCCCGAGGGCATCAAGTCCCACCTGTCAAAGACAGCCATGCTTGCCCTTGCCGTCACTATCCACAACCTACCTGAAGGAATGGCCGTAGGCGTAGTGTTTGCCGGAGCCGAAAACCACGTCTCAAGCATCCCCTTGGCCGCAGCCATTTCCGTATCATTAGGCATAGCCATACAGAACATCCCCGAAGGTGCCATAATCTCCATGCCCATGCGTGCAGCAGGCAACAGCAGATGGAAATCATTCGTGCTGGGCTCGCTTAGCGGAATAGTAGAGCCAATCGGAGCCATAGCCGTGTTGCTGCTCGCCTCATTTCTTACGCCGGCACTACCCTACATGCTCGCCTTTGCAGCAGGCGCCATGTTCTACGTGGTAGTGGAAGAGCTCATACCCGAAGCATCAAGTGGCCAACACAGCAACCTCAGCACCATAGGTTTCGCCATAGGCTTTGTGCTGATGATGGTGCTTGATGTGGTGATGGGATAAAAGGCAGATACTAACGAAACACCATTTCCGCGGCATTTAGTTAAAGATCACTAACAATTGATACCAAAAACCGCGGAATACGTACAAAACAGGCATCTTTGTTTTTAGAACTACCCATAAAATAATTTTGAAGACCTACTTATTTCAACCTCACATGAAGAATATCCAAAGAATCTTACTACTCATAGGTTGTTTTTTGGCCTTGCCCGGTTTTGCTCAAAAGAATACGGATCATCACTTGTGGGTGGACGTAAAAGATGCTTTTACCGGGCAAGCTTTGTCCTTAGACCGCAATGTCAAGGTTGACCTGTTGCAGTTAGACAGCACTGTGGTATCGTCAGCCGTTTGCCGTGAAAAACGAGACCAAGGTAGTGGCGTACGCCAAATGGTCGCGACGTTTTCAGTTCCGTTACAGAAAGAACCCCGTTTCCTTCTCCGCGTTTCTGCCGCAGGCTATGCCACGAAATATGTTCCTGTCACGCTTTTCTGGAAAAAGAGATTTACGGAGTCCTCGAAGGAAATTTCTCTTCGCCGCACCACCGCATCCGATGAGGCCTACCAACTGGGCGAAGTCAAGGTGACGGCCACCAAAATCAAGTTCTACAGCAAGGGTGACACCCTTGTTTACAATGCCGATGCCTTCCAGCTTCAGGAAGGCTCAATGCTTGATGGGCTCATCAACCAGTTGCCCGGGGTAGAACTCAAACCCGATGGACAGATACTCGTCAACGGAAAGAAGGTGGAAAGCCTCCTGCTCAACGGGCGTAACTTCTTCAAGAACGACAACACCGTGCTGCTCGACAACCTGCCCGCTTACATGGTGCACCGTGTGGAGGTGTACAATCAGGAGAGTGAAACCAGCAAGCTTCTGGGTCACAAGGTGGATGAAGGCCAGCTTGTGATGGACATCAAGCTCAAGCGCCAATACTCCATCGGATGGATTGGCAACACGGAGTGGGGATACGGCACGGAGAAACGCTATCTGGGACGCCTTTTCGCCCTGCGTTTCACCCCTCAGTCGCGCCTAAGCGTGTACGGCAACCTCAACAATGTGAACGATCGCCGCAAACCCGACGGCAACGGCGGATGGGGCGACTTCGACCCTTCGGGTGGACTGACGGCCACGAAGCGAGGCGGATTGGACTACAGCATCTACGACAAGCGCAACCGTTTCCAGCTGGAAGGCGATGTGAATGCCTCCTACACCGACACCGACAACCCATGGGGAGGCACCTCCACCGATTTCCTTTCCAGCGGCGACGTGTACAACGCCGTGTCCAGCAGGCAGCAGACGTCGAGCCTCAACCTCTCCACCAGACACAATTGGAAATATACGAACCAGACCACCCACAACAGTGCCAGCCTCTCCCCCTGGTTCAGCTATTCGCACAATGACTACCACTCCAACTACCGCAACGGCACCTTCAGCGTGAAACCCTTGGACAACTATGCCGAAGTGCTCGACAGCCTCTTCTCGCCCGAATGGACGACCACCGTGCGCAACCTCATCCGGCGCAACGGTCAGCAGGCCCGTGGCAACTCCGACGGACGCGACGTGGGTGCCTCCTACTGGACGTTCATCAAGATTCCCCAATCGCGGGACGGCTTCTCCATCGACGGCCATGTGCAGTACGTCCACTCCAAGTCGGGTGAGTTCAACCATTTCATCTACAACCACCTCGAACAGGAGGCGATGCAGGCCGATTTTCGCAACCGCTACAACTACTTCCACCAGCAGAACACCAGCGTGCAGGCCCGCCTCAAATACTTCTGGCACTGGACGCGCGACATCTATCTGAACCCCAGCTACACCCTGCAGTTCAAGCGCTCCGTGGGCAACCACTCGCTCTACCGCCTGGAGTTCCTGCCGGAATCCGAAGGCCAGGACCTCGGCTGGCTGCCCTCGCAGATGGAGAGCCTGCTGCAGGCCCTCGATGCCGACAACTCCAACGAGTCCACCCTCAACAACTGGCGCCATAAGCTGACCCTCGACTGGCAGTGGAACAAAAATGTGAAGGACGAGAACTTCCGCACCCTCTCGTCGTGGAACGTGACGGTGCGCCCCGACTTCGTTTTCGAAACGAACCGCTTCGACTACCGCTCCGCCAACGACCCGCAGCATCTCACCCCCGGCTACTGGCTTCCGCAGTTCTACTTCCAGCTGAAGCGCGGCACGCCCTCGCTTCGCCACCGGCTGGACTTCGACCTCTCCCTCATCACGTCGGCTCCCTCCGTCACGAGCTTGCTCCGCCGCACCGACACGGCAGACCCCTTGCACATCACGGTGGGCAATCCCGACCTCAAGCGCAAACTCGACGGCAACGTGTCCTTCAACTACCGCGCCGATCAATGGTTGCAGCGCAAGGAGCGACAGCTCTACGGCAATGTGGGGTGGCACATCACGCACAATGCCTTGGCCGCCAGCTACGCCTACAACCGCCAGACGGGTGTCACCACCACGCAGACGGTCAACGTCGATGGCAATTGGAATGCCTGGATGAACCTCAACTTCACGCTGCCCCTCGACCACAAGCACCGGTTGATGTTCACCACGGCATCGTCGGTGAGCTTCTACCACACGGTTGACTATGCCAGCAGCAGCGAGCAGGAACACCCCGTCCGCACCACCACGCGGGCCACGCTCACGAGCGAGACGCTCCGCCTCAACTACCGCTACAAGTCTGTCAACCTCGGCCTGACCGGTGCCGCCACCTACAACCACCAGGCTTCCACCCTCGAGGGCTATGCGTCGCCCAACACGTGGAACGTGCGCTACGGCCTCCATGCCGTGGTCGATCTCCCGTGGCACCTGCAGTTCTCCTCCGACCTCACCATGTTCACCCGCCGCGGCTATGAGACGGCCTCGATGAACCGCGACGACCTGGTGTGGAACGCGCGCCTCTCGAAGTCGCTCTGGAGAAACCAGCTCACCTTCATGGTCGATGCTTGGGACATCCTGGGCAACCTCTCGAACGTGAACGCGGGCATGAACAGCCGCAGCATGTGGGAGTACTACACCAATGTGATACCCCGCTACGCCATGTTCCGCCTCGTCTATCGCCTCAACCGCCAGCCGAAGAAGAAGTAACCCCCTGCCGCAGGGGTTTCGCGTTTCTTCGTGGCAAAGGATGGCGCTTCGCGGAATAACGAAGCATCAAGCGGCCAACACAGCAACCTCAGCACCATAGGCTTTGTGCTGATGATGGTGCTTGATGTGGTGATGGGGTAAAAGGCAGATACTAACAAAACACCATTTCCGCGGCATTTGGTTAAAGATTACTAATAATTGATATCAAAAGCTGCCAAATGCACACAAAACAGATATCTTTGTGTTGTAAATGACACATAGGTTATACATACACCATAATGCCTTTCGTTTGTAGTAAGTTGCCTACACCGTAGCAGACAACTTATTATTAACGAATCGAATATTTAATGGGCTTAATCATATTTTATTTTTTAGGTGCTCTGTCACTATCCTTTTTATGTTCCGTCCTCGAGGCGGTACTTCTATCCACTCCCATGTCGTTTATCTCGATGAAGGAGACCGAAGGCAATAAGACTGCCACCCTGATGAAACGGTACAAGAACAATATAGATCGACCCGTAGGTGCCATCCTTTCGCTCAACACCATTGCACACACCATCGGTTCGGCAGGCGTAGGAGCGGAGTCGATAAAGATCTTCGGCGAAGAATACTTCGGATTGATATCAGCCATTCTGACGCTGCTGATTCTTGTGCTTTCCGAAATCATCCCCAAGACCATCGGAGCGTCGTATTGGCGTTCGCTCGCCATGCCTTCCACCAAGGTCATCCGCATGTTCATCTTTATCACCTATCCGCTGGTTCTGCTCTCTGAACTAATCACAAAGGTGTTCACCCCAAGGAATCATCAGGCTTCTGTGAGTCGCGAAGAGGTGTCGGCAATGGTTGACGTGGGCACTACGGAGGGCATCTTCCGCGAGTCGGAAAGCAAAATTATCAAGAGCTGCATCCGTCTGGCCGCCGTTAAGGCACGCGAGGTGATGACTCCATCCGTTGTGGTTGAGACAGCTAACGTGAACCTTACCACAAAGGAGTTTTACGAGCAACAGACATGGAACTTCTCGCGTATTCCGATATACGACAAAAGCAAGGATTACATCATCGGCTATGTGCTGAAGGACATGGTGCTGAAGGAGTTGTCGGAGGACAAATTCGAGACCAGGCTCTCCGACCTCATGCGCCCGATACTTTCATTCAACGAGGACGATTCGGTATATCAGATATGGGAGAAGATGCTGGAGAAGCGCGAGCACATCTCCATCATCCTTGACGAATACGGCTGTCTGCGTGGCGTGGTCACAATGGAAGACGTCATAGAGACCATGACCGGCGTGGAGATTGTGGACGAGGATGACGTAGCTGTGGATATGCAGGCTTTCGCCAAGGAAAAGTCGCGCAGGATGGCTGCAAAGGCAAAACAACAAGAGACAGAATCGCAAGTACAAAATCGCGAACAAGCAGAAAGATAGAGACTATGAAACTAAACAAGATACATCATGTAGCCGTGATATGCTCTGACTATGAGCTGTCGAAGCAGTTCTATACAGAAGTGCTGGGCCTGAAGATTGTGAGCGAACATTATCGTGAGGAACGCGACTCATGGAAGGCGGACTGCTGGATGGGCGATGCATACGTAGTGGAGCTGTTCTCCTTTCCCAATCCGCCTGCTCGTCCTTCCTATCCCGAAGCAGCCGGTCTGCGTCACCTTGCTTTCGAGGTGGACAACCTTGCGGCAGCTGTCGGCGAACTCGACAGCAAGGGCGTAAAGCACGAGCCCATACGCACGGACGAATATACCGGCAAGCAGTTTGTGTTCTTCAGCGACCCCGACGGACTGCCGATAGAGCTGTACGAGAGATGAAGATGCTGACAGAGAATACTATTGCTTGATAAAGCTGTTCATATTCTCGTTTCCCCACACTATGAGGCTGTCGAGAGTGGGAAGGAGCGACTTGCCCATCGGCAAGTGGCAAGGCCGAGTTTGAAGTGGATGACGAAACGCAGAAGTGGATTTACAACCACAAGCCTCTAATCCCGCAAAAATTGTCTTATAGGACAATTTGAAATGTCTTATAAGACAATTTGAATTGTCCTATAAGACAATTTAAATTCCCTTATAAGGGAATTTTCCCCGTATCTGTAGTCTTTATCTTTTCCTGATTTCGCTATAAGACACTTTTCCTATTCATAAACTGAATCAATGGACAGTGAAGTAGAAGTCATACTGAATCTGTTGTCACTTGCCTGGGAATTGTTCGGGGGCTCTCAACAAGAAGCAATAGACTATCGCGACCTGGCAAACCTAATGGCTTGGGGTATAAGCGAGAAGATGTTTAATCTACTTGGAAGATACAGCAAGCCCACGCGATGAATGCGACTCCCGCTCTCAACGATTGTAGCGAACCTCGTTGAAAGGGGGAAATAGCAGCGAGGGAAATGACAGGAAACAGGCTTGTACCAGTTCAAGAATAGGCTGCCTAACGCTCTTCGTTGAGGAAACTGGCCACTATCCTAACTGCCTCGGAAAAGGCGGTGGGCTGGCCAGGAACGGTGATGAAGAGGTGAGTGGCAGTGGGAAAAACATGGTAGGCAAGGGGATGATGGAACTTCTGCAGGCGACGAGCCAGTTGGGCCGTCTGATCAAAAAGGATATCGTGACCGGCAGAGAGGATGAGAACGGGCGGGAGAGACTGCAAAGCGGAGTCGCTGGACAAGCCTACGGAAACGAGCGGGTGGCACTGCTGCCCCTGGGCATAAGCCTCGTTGAAAGCCTCCAGGAGCTCTACATCATTGCCATAACCTTTGCCGTACTTGCGCCACGAATGGCTGCGACGGGTGAAGAGTTCGGTCACAGGATAGATGGGAATCACACTATTCACACCAGGCACGGAGAGGGCTGTAGCAAGAGCCAGGTTTCCGCCCGCACTGTCACCACCCACAGAGACGCGGGCAGAATCGCATCCCCACTCGGCAGCATGAGCACGAAGGTAGGCGAAAGTCTGCTGACAGTCGGCAAGAGGCGCGGGGAAAGGGGAAGCAGGAGCAAGTGAATAGTCAAGCGCAGCCACACAGCAGTTGGCCTCAAGCGCCAAGGCTGCACAGAAGCGGGAACAACTGTTGATACTGCCAAAGCACCAACCGCCCCCATGAAGATAGAGCAGAAGCGGCCGTGGGCGTTCAGAAGGGACTGTGGGAGTGAACAGGCAAAGGTTGGACTGGGGATAGGATGTGTTGACACCCTGAGGCAAGACAGGTGCCTGATTACGGCTGCGGCGTATCTGCTGCAGAGCGGCATCATTACCCTGGATGGCTGCACGTACCGCCAACATCTGCTTGTACTGCAGACCAGGCTTCATAGATGCCAGAAAACTGCGTTCCTCTATCTGCATCTGCCGCTGCAACTCGGCATTGGGACAAATCTGCGCATGCATTTGCAGAGTTGTCAACAACAAGAGGAAGATGTATAGAAGCCTGGAGCTAACGTTGTTCATAACACAGAGAATTTAGTTCGTTTCCTTTGCCAACGGAGTATTTATCCCAAAAGCCACCCGATGGCAAAGAGGATGCCAAAGAATGCGATGTTGCGCGAAGTTTGCCCCAACACGCTATTCAGCTCCCTTCCCTTGTTTATCCTAACCATCATACGCCACGTCTGTAAATGCGGCAGAAGGTAAAGCAAAGGCATAAAGGCGGCGGCATATCTACCGAAAACGAACAGAGAAAGTGCAAGAGCACAAGCAACGAAGCCCAACAGAAGATAAAGCCATTTACCGAACATCTCGCCAAAGAGCACAACGACCGTGTGCTTCCCGCTGATGGCATCTGCCTCCCGATCACGATAATTGTTCAAGACAAGCAAGGTGTCGATAACCAAACCACAAGCAACAGCGCTGATGACAACAGGCAGACAGACGAAAGAAGTCTGCAAATAAAAAGTAGCAACCACAGGCACGAGACCAAAGAAAACAAGCACCAGCAAGTCGCCAAAACCCCAATAGGAAAGCACCAGAGTATATAAGAAAGCAAAGAGAACGCAGGCCGCTCCAACTGCCACCAGCCACCAACCGGCCTGACTGACAAGCAAACAACCTGTAGCACATGCCAGCAGGACAGCAAGCACAATGCCCATCCGCATAGCTCGGGGAGTAATCCAGCCCTGGGCAGTAGCGCGCTTGGGGCCAAGGCGGTCCTCTCTGTCGGCTCCCTTAAGGAAATCATATAGGTCATTGATAAGATTAGACGCTATCTGCATCAATCCTGCAAACACGGCACAAGTAAGTGCCGGAAACCATCTGAAACTTTCATAGGCATATGCCATGGCACATGCCAGCGCCACAGGAACCATAGCCGCCGTAAGCGTCTTGGGCCTGGTTGCCAGAAACCACGCCTTCAAAGAATTGCACCTAACATTATCTTCCATCATCTATTCAATCATATCTCTTCATAAAACCGCATCAAATCAGCGTTCATTATAGCAATCAAGCATTATAGTCCGCAGTCTCGTAACACGCGCCATTAAGCCGAGCGTGAGGCAGAACGGTGTACCTCTCCCCAAATTGGCTATGCCTTATATAAGGCCGGAATGCGTTCCATACACCTTATATAATATATTATACCTTATATATAACGCATAAGGCAGAAGCCGGAAGCGGCCTTGATGCATATTATACAAACCAGAAATCCGGCACTCCACATTGTGTGGAATGCCGGACTCT
>SAMEA104315427__coassemble_771_pt1 | contig 22043 bp, 20 predicted proteins | sample SAMEA104315427__metabat2_low_PE_043 | metagenome-assembled genome bin SAMEA104315427 (sample SAMEA104315427) | gut metagenome | biome: Monkey gut; feature: monkey-associated habitat; material: faeces | place: China | collected 2013 | reverse complement strand
GGACGGGTCCCGTTTTTTGAAACTTCGTTCAGACACACTCAAAGAAACAGTATCCTCTTGACGAAGTGAAGAAGGCACTCTACCCCAATCTCAAGGGACCCATTCTGTTTATGATAAACAAGTTCTTCATCACCCACGATGAGGACCTCTACAGGATAGACAGGAATTTCATCATGAAAGTGGAATTGCTCAACTCGTCCGACATCTCTGCGCTAAAGCTCTTCCCCACCTTCAGCATCATACGTATATTCACCTGGACTTTCCACAACTGGCACCAAGCCCAAAGCTACGAAACCAGCAAAGTGGAATAAGGAATCCATATGAATCATGGTAGGATTCAAGCAGTACTACTTACTTTGCCCATGAAGTATATCTTTCTTTGCCCATGAAGTACTACTTCTATCGCCCACGCAGTACTACTTCTTTTTTTTCTTACCATTTTGATTAAGTCAAATGACCAAACGAATTCTTCATCACCTACGATGAGAGCCTCTGTTTTTTATAGTTCAGACTTCAATTCATTATACAAATCTACTGGACCCAAGTGCCAGTATTTTGTACTTTCTGTTGATAACTTCTTGTACAACTCTGAACGATAGATGCGGCTAAGACTCTCTTGTAGAGTGAAGCCATAATCATCGTGCAAATATTCCACCAGCCAGCAAATTTTACCTGGCAAAAGCAGATGGAGGTTGTTTTGGTTTATTTGAAACATATTATTTTCCTATTCTAATTGCTTCAATGAAATGTAGTGCCGCCAATGCTTTTTCTGTATGAAACAGGTATTGGTCAATCAATTTGTAAGTTTTGAGTTCACGAATAAGGGTTTCGATACCGATAGCTCCACTTTCATATAGTCCAAATTGCAAATAGACTCTATCATTTGCAACAGGGCCATATACTATATCGTAGTCGTGGGTAAAGCCTTTTTGCGTTCGGTTAGCCATGACAAAGTCTGCCCATTCCTTAGACGGTTCGGCAAATATAAGGCATTTAAGTTCCTGCATTTTTATATCGTCGAACTCATATACGTTGACATAACCGCCATTGACAATCTTTTCACGCATACGCCTTTCCACCCATTCCTTGGATTGCTGTTCTGAAGTCGTGGTGTAGAAACCTTTGCCATAATCCAGCAAGCGGTTTGGCTGGAGTATCATGGGATTCTCCACAACTTCTAAACTTCCGTGATATATCTTCATGCCTCTTTCTCTTTTCTGATTTCTATATACTCGTCTATCTCCTCTATCAGCCATTGACGGCCCTGGGTATGAAGGACATCGTAGAACTCGCTTAGATAGTCAACCAAGCCATACTTGGAAAACAAATCAAGCACTTGTTCACCACTCATTCCTTTAGCCGCTCCATATTCTTCTATGCAGAATGCGACGAAGAGGGCAATGTCTTTTTCTTCCTTGCTCATAACTGTTCTCCTTTCTGTGGCTTTGCCACACATATCTGTTCTGTCCTGTAACTACATCACTTATCAAACGCAGCTTGAACTCCTTGAGATAGTCCATCTCGACTTGAAGGTCTGCCATGCAACTTTGGAAAGCCAAGTTTGACTTATTCCTTTTTCTTTCTTCTTAAACTGCCTTTATGCGATTTTACTTCATGTTTTTATTGCATTTGCCCCACAAAAATAAGGTTTTATTGCGACATTCATCATACAAAGCCATGTTTTTGCATAATACAAGGTATTTTAAGCACCAAATACTACACAGAACAAACTTACTTTGCCCATGAAGTATATCTTCTATCGCCAATACAGTACTAATACTTTTTCTCACCCTTTTTATGTGACTTTGCACGATTTCACTTACGCTTATCCTGTTGTCTTACTGGGCAGGATGCAATAAGGAAGGAACCCTTGGCCAGAAAGCCAGGATTCCTTCCTCGTCTTTTGCCATGAAGGCAGATCATTGCCGGGAATTGTCACTCCCAAAAGTCATCGAAGTTTTCTCTCTTGTTCAGTACCTCATAGTCCTTGCTGGCATTGCCTCCATTGGTGCTCCAGTTCATTTCAATCTTTGTGGGCGTACTACCTTCACCAGACACGGCAAACATACTCTCTGCTGCCATACTCTGGACAGCCATTGAGGGCACAACATATTCTTTCTTCATATTCTTCATTTGTTGTTCACATAATTATTGATGATTATCACAGCATCTGAGATGTTCACTTCGTCATCACCATTCACATCTGCCACAGCCTTGGATAGCTCACCTACCGTACCATTGACAAAGCTATTGATGATTATCACAGCATCATTGGCGTTTACTTCGCCATCACCATTCACATCTCCTTTCTTACCTCCATTGGCCACGTTGCCAGTCTGTCCCCCACTGCTGTTTGGCTCGTCGGGATTGTCGGGGCTATAGGAGAAACGTGCCTCAAGTGACACATTGCTTCGGGGCATGAAATAGTTGAATGAAATCTGGTCACTGACCCAGTTGCCATTAAGATACCAGCCCTCGAACACAAAGCCCGGACTGCTGATAGCCTCTATCTGTACATATTCATCGGCCTCCACCTTGGCTCCACTCGTTCTATTAAAGGAACAAGCGCCCTCAAGGTCGGTAGTAAGATAAAGCCTGTATGTATTGGGCTTCACCGGTTCCAGAGGATTCACGGGAGTAAAATTGAAAACCGCCTCGAAGCGGGCATTCTCCTCCACCCTGTAAACAAACTCCTGCTTGTCAGTGTATCTCTCACCATTCTTGGTCCAATAGGCAAATGTATAGTTGGCATTTGATGACGACACCCTGATGGTAGCCATATTACCCTGCTGGTAAGTTCCCCCACCTGATGTCCAACCATAGGCCGACTTGGTGGTTACCTTGTACCGCGCATAGGGTTCCGGTGGATTGGACGGATTGTAATCCTCCGTCTGTGCCCATGCTGCACTGCTGCTCCCAAGCAGGAGCAACAGTGCAAGGATGATATTACTCAGTATCCTGTTCATAGACACAAGATGTTTACTTGACCGCCACTTTGGCCTTCATCTGACCCACCTCCACTACATACACGCCTTTCGTCAGACTCAAGAAGCCGTCTGAAGTGCGTGTGGCAACAATAGCGCCAGAGAAAGCATACACATTCACCGTCTGCCCCTCTGTACCAGTGATGTTCATACCGCCCTGCATAGGCAGGATATTCACGCCTGACTCTCGGGCTATATCGGCCACACCAGTGGCGCTGCCATCTATCATGATCATGAAACGGTCATCAAAGGTGCCGGCTTCGGAGGTGAACTGATAATCGCCATTGCTCAAGTCATAAGTGACGTTCATCACATTGTCTCTCAGCATCACTGGCTGGTCCATACGCATGGCTGAAATGGTGTAGGTTCCACCCTTGGATGCTGTATAACCCAAGCGCACGCTTCCTGCCTGACGTTCGTTGATGGCCATCTTGCCGGCCTTTGCCTCTATAGAATAGAGCTGTACGGCAGCTGTTCCGCTCTCAAATTTGGCAGCATCGCACTCCATCTCATAGCGGGCAGTCTTCTCGGGATTGAATACCACGCGGGTATTGTCACTATCTTTGCCATTGCCCAGTGTCAGGTTCACCATCAGGCGGTTGGGGTTCAGCGTACTCTGTCTTCTCTTCTGCTTGTTGACCTCTGCCTGCTTCTCCGATTTAATCTGTGTTGTACGGTTGGCAGCAGCAAACTCTATCTTGTCATTGTCGGCAGGACACTGCACGAAGAAAGCCTCGAAGGGATGCAGTGTGATGTCGTCATCACCAGGACGAACAGCCTCGTAAGTGCTTCCGTTCCACCGTGTGATAGGAGCAGCAAATCCGTTTTCATCCACATTGAAGAAGCTGGTGAAGGGGTTGCCCACAAAGTTCCAGCTGGCATCCTGTTCGTTTGTGGAAGCATTTGCCTCAAGGCTGCCACTGACAGTGACACCAGGCAACTTGCCGAACTTATCCTTTTCTATAAGTATAGACAATGTGGCATCCATTGAAGTCTGGAAGATATATCCCTTTCCTGCCCTCAGGTATTCCTCGGTGTCAGGCAGATTGGTCCAGCCGCCCTTACCCTTGTCGGCTCTCACCTTTCCGTCATAATAGCGGAACACGAAGCTACCCTTGCAACTGATATTGCTTCTCTTCACGTCAAACGGGAAGCAGAAGAAATGCCAGCAGTTGGCCTTTACTGTAATGTCGAGATACAATCTCTTGGCATCCATATTGGCATGTGCGATGATAGAAGCCCAGTTCTTGCCGTCACCCTTCAGATGAACATCACCAGCTCCCTGATCACCTTCACCTTCCACTATCAGTCCACCACCAGGATTCACATCCACATCTGGTGTTCCATCGAAGCGTCCCTTGTCTCCATCAGCACTATTCCCTTTGTCCAGAGTATAGTCGTTATTCACATAGAAATACTCATAAGGCTCATCAAACCAATGATACTTGTCATTACGGAACTGTCCCCACTGCGTGTTATAGTAGTAATTACTATAGCTCTGAGTAGGCATCCAAAGTTCTGCTGTGGAATAGGTGTCAGAATCAAAGGTATTCTGACTGATTTTTATTGGCTCTATGGTGTAAGTATAGACCTTCTTAATAGGACAATCAGCAAATGCATATTCTCCAACTTCCTGAATATTACTTGGAAAACGTACTTCTACAAGAGATTCACAATGATCAAAAGCACTACTGTAAATACTCTGCAAATTGCGAGGAAAAGAAACTTTTTTTAAAGATCTACATGTGCTGAATGCAGAAGCACCTATATATCTTAAAAGTGGTGGAAGAGAAGCCACAACCAGTCTTTCACAATCGTCAAAAGCTCCATAGCCAATTCTCTTTAGTTGCTCTGGGAGTATTGCCTCACAAAGATTTCCACAACCCCACACTGCTGCTTCACCAATAACCTTTGCATTTTTTGGCAACTTCAAAGAAATCAGGTTCTTCAAACCACGAAACGCATATGCACCCACCTCATTGTCTGAGGTATGATAATCCTCATAATATGGAAAATCACAAGCCACAATATCCGCATCGCTCAAATCCAAATAATGAAGGTCATACATTTTCGTTCTTATGATGAATATATCATAGCTGTTTATTGTACCAGTAACCTTCAAGCCTGTGACCTTACTTACCTCAGTAGCACCTATGACATTCTCAATACCTGACTTGTCACTTAAAGCTTGAGATGAGATTTCAACTATGTCATTTACAAAGGTAATCTGCTTAAAATATTCTTTCCAGTTTATAAACGAATCACCGAAAAAAGAATCATCATAAAACCAATCGGGAGAATACCTATACGATGCCGCTCCAGAAAGAGGAGCGATCAAAGTCGCGGTTGTGTCAAATGCATCACTCCCTAATATTGGACATAACCACCCCAAAGAAGCTCTAAGCTTTGGACATTGAGAAAAAGCAGATTGTCCTATCCGCTCACAAAAAGATAAATCCACAGACTGCAAATCGGAGCAACCATAAAAAGCCTTTGCACCCAACGACCTCAAACTTTTGGGCATTGTGACCTTCGATATAATACTGTTGCAAAAAAGTTCACGGCCTAATTGCGTTACCTCATATTCATTCTCCCCATCATTCACTACACCAGGAATCACAACCTCTTTCCCATAATCTGAGGCAGAGATTATCGTCACTGTATAATGAGCGGAGTTGTTTGTACTACACTTCCACGTACCATTTTCATCTTTATACGTGAATGTCTGACCAACTTCCAGTGCCAGACCTTGCAGAGCGAAGAGGCATGCCAAGATATTGAATAAGAAAAGTTTTTTCATAACTTGTATTATTTTAATTGGTTGTTATTTCAGCCAGAAGACCTTCTGACCATTCATTATATATATATGACCAGCCTGAGGATGCTGCACACGCTTGCCATCCAGCATGTAGATCGCAGGCTGAGAAGAATGAGGCTTATCGGCAGGAGTTGCCCCTATGCCTGTTTCCTCATCAAAGGAAAGGTCGAGCGACTTCACTCCAGGTCCATTGTAAATCTTGGGCAACACCCAACAGCGTCCAGCAGGAATCAAGAACTGATTGCCCATCATGGCATAAAGCTTCACACCGCTTCCCTGATTCTGGAGGATAAAACCTTCCTTGACAGAACGTGGAACCATTGTACCATAGAGAATACCCTCGTTGACCTCCTCCTGATACTTGCTCTCATCCACCTCTCCGCTAAACGTTCCACTATAGCCATTCTCGTCGTAGAGGATATAAGGAACAAAGGCTTTGATGCTCTTCTGCTCGGTGAGAAAAGCATACTTTGCATCAGCGGAGCGCTCTGTCACAGAATAAGCATGCAGTCCATCGGGCAACTCATCCACGTCAAAAGGCAGAACGCAAGTGCCGAACTTGTTCTTTGCACTCACAGAGATGCTTGCTGTACTTCTGTTCGCCACATGCACCGTGAGAGTCTGGTCCTTACAATTGTACTGCTGTCCGTTCTGCTGCTTGCCATCCACCCATATCTCCTCGTTGGTTATAAAATGCAGGTTGCTCACCTTCAAGTTCACATCACCCGGCTTGAGATAAGCACCAGCCTTGCAGTATATGCTCAATAGGATTCCCTTTGTTGCGACAAACTCCCTATCAGAGAGATCGATGCAAGCCAAGCGCAAACTATTGGCACCTATCTTCCCCCAAGAAGAAGTCACCATATGGGTTATCTTCTTTCGAGTCTTTGGGTAAATGCATCCCTCATCTTCCCAAAGCATCACACACGGCCCATCTTCATCCACAACCACCTCGAGGCCGGCAGGGAACTCAATGTCCATCTCGTAAGCAGTGTAAATCTTGGAGCCTACGAGACTGATTTGCAATTCATACCCCTCATTACTCCCGGGCACTACGGTCACATCATTGATGGTGATGTAATCATCTGTCTCCTTGGGGTGATACTTCTCATGTTCCTCATTGGCATGTGCACCCAGCATCATCCCAATGAGAGAAAGCAATAACAATACTCTCTTCATCTTATCTCTAATTTTGTTCTATGTCTTCACATACTGGCAGAAAACCTGTCAGATAAATATTTTCAATATTTTAGATAGTTCTACCAAACATTGATGGCAAAGGTAACGAGCCAAAACAAAAAAAAAAAAATAGATGTTAAATATTGCTAAACAGCAACACTTGAACCTATTATTCATATTTTTAAGCACTCAATGAAACAACATGAACCTATTCTGAACTATCCACGGCGTAGTCTGGCATATACTGAGAAGTACATAAACAAGATTCAGAACCACTTACTGGCTCTGCCTTGGAAACTGTTTTTCATTGATACGCAAAAGGGCTTTTATCTTCTAAAAGCATTGGGAATTTCACCTTCCATGAGGATGCGAGAAATGCGCAGTACTACCGTGAAGGGATGACGACAGTACTGCGATGCCGGTTGCAAGAGGCTTCTACAGCTTCTTTATTAGGTTGGACAAAATGGGATTGAACTCTATCCCATAAACCACACAGACGAATTGACAGCCCCTTATCGGCCAAGCGACAAGATTCTAATCCGTCCCGCAACCTTCTCTCATGCGGCTGAGCTGGTCGAGCAGTTGGATGTGGTAGGCATCCAATTTGCCTTGCAGGATAAGTTTGCGGTTGTATTTCCACCAGTTGAGGAGACCTCGGTTTTCCACTTTGCGCTTGTCGGGCAGGTGGCGATGCTCCTGCACATAGGCCAGGAGCTGAGCGTAATGCTCCTGCCAGTTCTGTTCTCTCTTAGAAACTTTCATCTTTGTCTTGTACAAAAATTCTCTTCGTTTTTAGTAACATTAGCAACAGCTAATGCTTGAGGAAAATAAAATGGAGCGGATTTCGTAGGAGTATAAGCGTTTATATCATCTATCTGCTGACTGGCTTGTCGTTTTTTCCACCTATACCCTCGCTGATAGCTGGGAATATAGAAGTTGATATTGCCGTTTTCTAAATCAACTATTGATTTAAGTGAAATGTTCTTGCTCATAAGTTTTCTTTTATACATTTTCAACCTCTTTAGCTTGGCAGAGAGATTCAAACAGTGTGGGTCTATTATAAAAACATTAGGGAATCAAACACGATCTTTCTACGATTTTGCCAAGTATGTTCTATTGATTACTCCTATTGATTAAATTAACCACCACTTTCACCATCACATCCTTCTCTTCTGTGCGGCTCTCGGCAATCATCAGCGTGAGTGCAACGAGGGTGTTGTCGGCTATGCGTTTATGTCCGTCCTGGCCATAAAGTATGCCATTCTTCTCCATAAACCAAAGGAAAAGCATGGCAGCAATTCGTTTGTTGCCATCGCTGAAAGTATTCTCTGCATTTGAGTATATCCCTCTTTCCTGCCATATTTCTTGGGTGTCGCAAATTTTGCGACTACCGGCTCACCTTCCAGTTCTTCCCTCAATGCATTATTGATATGCTTTGCTATTGTTTTGTAGTCTCTACCATAAAGTTGAGCGATTTGTTCTCTATTAAGCCAAACGGAATCTTTCTCCAACTTTACTTCAAGTTGTGTGTTGCCATCGTCTGTCTTATATAGGACGATAGAAGAACCATCATTTGCAACAATTTTATTCTCCATCATATATATATCACTATTCCTTATACTTGTTCCACATTCTCTTTACTTTTCCAGCTATCTCCTTACGGAGCCAAAGAGGTTCGAGCACTTCAAGGTCTTCACCTTTCCAAAGGAGTTCCTGTTGGAAGTCGGATGCCGGTCTGATATGCAATCCAAAGGACCTAAAAAGAGGCGGGTTGCACAAGAGTATTCCTCTGCAACCCGCCAGTGTATCCTGTTACTGCCCAGGCACAAGGGAGTGCCCGCAGCTGCTTGTCAGAAGTAGAAGCCCATGCCAAGCTTCAGTCCCACCTCGGTACCCTCGCTGAAGCGGTTGAAGCAGAGGTTGCAATAGACTGACGGTTCGATGCTCAGATAGCGGTTCACATAGAAGCAGTAGCCCACCTCGGGTGAAAGATGCATGTAGTTGCGGTTGCCATACTTGGTGATCACCGTCTCTCTCACCAGTTTTTTAGGATCAGACGATGGAATCTCCACGCTGTTGATAGTCTGGGTGGAAGTCACATTGCTGGCATGCTGGAAGGTGAGTCCAAGTCCCAGGAATATGCCGTTCTGCTCGATGTAGTATCTTCCGCCCACACCCACCTGCAGGTCGTTGCGGTTCTTCATAGTGCCGCGAGCACCCTGATGCTCATATCCCAAGCGTCCGTATATCATCCAGCCGTCTTCTACAAAATAGCCGCCGGTAGCCTGAACGCCCATCTTGAACTTGGAGTCCTTGCTGTAGGAGAGTCCCATACCGGTAAGTGAAGTGTTGAGATAAGAGGTGTATTTCTCAAACTGGGCAGATGCCGACAGGCTGGTCACTGCCATCAGCAGCACCAGCATACCTTTTCTCAATGTGGATGTCTTCATTGCGATATTCTTTAGAGTCGTTATAAATTTAATGAGGGCGAAGTTATGGGATTTTTCCCAAGTCAGCAAGCATCAGTGCCGCATTTTAGTATGTTTTAACTTCTGCCGCCATTGCTTCTCCTGCGCACAAGCCAATACCCGAACAGGGCAGTAAGCAGGCACATGAAGACCAGTCCGCTCACGATGCCCACACAAAGGGGCAACTGGAACCCCTCAGGTGCAACCAGTATGTAACTGGTACACACTACGGTCATGAACATGGCAGGCAGGAGTGTAATCCAGAAGCAGCGTCCCTTGCGTGCCAACCACACACTCACAGCCCACAAGGCCATAAAGGCGAGCGTCTGATTGGACCATGCGAAGTAGCGCCAGAGCACATTGAAATCGATGAACAACAGCATACCGCACACCACGAAGATGGGCAGACTGAGCGCGAGACGCTTCCAGAGCTTGTTCTGAGGGAAGTGAAGGAAGTCGGCTGCCATCAGTCGGGCGCTGCGCAAGGCAGTATCGCCACTGGTGATAGGTGCTGCCACCACACCCAGTATGGCCAGTATGGCTCCTATCCTACCCATCCAACTGCTGCACAGGGTGCTTACCACCACGGCAGGATTGCCCATATCAGCCAACTGCTGATAGCCGCCGGCATACTTGATGGAGGCTGCTGCCCAGATGAGAGCCACCAGCCCCTCGGCTATCATAGCTCCGTAAAAGACGCGACGGCCCATACGCTCACTCTTGAGACAACGTGCCATCATGGGGCTTTGAGTGCCGTGGAAACCGCTGATGGCACCACAGGCTATCGTGATGCACAGCATGGGAAACACGGGCAGTCCCTTGGGATGATGGCCCGTGAGAGGGTCGGTGAGTTCGGGCATCCAGCCGTCATGGGTGAAGATGCCTATTGCCAGACCCACAGCCATGATGAGCATAGCCAGTCCGAAGAGGGGATAGATGCGGCCGATGAGTGCACTCACAGGCAGCAGAGTGGCCAATATATAATAGAAGAAGACGAGTGCCGACCAGAAGAAGACAGTGCCGCAAGCGCCCCAACCAGACGTCATGTTGCTGAGCAGATTGGCCGGTGTGGCCACAAACACAGCTGCCACCAGCACCAGAAGCACCATGGAGAACACGCGCATGAGGAGCCTGATGCCCGAACCCAGTTCATCGCCCACAAACTCGGGAATGGATATACCACCCTTGCGCAGGCTGATCATCCCGCTCATGTAGTCATGTGTAGCACCCGCAAAGATACAGCCAAGCACTATCCACAAGTAGGCTGCAGGACCAAACAGAATGCCCATGATGGCACCGAAGATGGGGCCAGTGCCGGCAATGTTGAGAAACTGGATGAGGAACACTTTCCAAGTGGGCATGGGGATATAATCCACTCCATCCTGCTTGGTAAAACACGGTGTGGGCCTGTCTGGCTCCACTCCGAACACTCTCTCCACCACTGCGCCGTAGAACACATATCCAAGCACAAGGGCAACAAGAGAAATACAAAACGAAATCATGTCTGCTTCTTTTTCTTATAAACTGACGTGCAAATTTACGAAAAAACGATAAAAAGAACTATCTTTGTGGGCATGAATAAGCTCATAAGGACTTGTGCACTGGCTCTGGCAGCCATACTTTGCACCACAATATACGCGCAGGAACTCTTTTCACCTGCCCATCCCGCACCCAAGAGAGAGGTGCGTGGAGTGTGGGTAACCACGCTGGGAGGACTGGACTGGCCTAAGACAAAGGCCAATTCAGCCAACGGTATCGAACGTCAGAAGCAGGAGCTGAGGCAGATACTGGACCAACTGCAGGCCTGCAAGATGAACACCGTGTTCCTGCAGACACGTGTGCGCGGAAGCGTCATCTACCCCAGCCGCATCGAACCATGGGATATCGCGCTCACGGGACAGTACGACAAGAGTCCGGGCTATGACCCTCTGGCCTTTGCCATAGAAGAATGCCACAAGCGTGGGATGGAACTGCACGCCTGGGTGGTGACCGTTCCGTGCTTCAAGACAGCACAGGCCAAGCGCATGGGCAAGAAAGGGCTGCTGCACACCCACCCCTCCTGGCTCAAGCGGCATGCCGACTCCTATTATCTGGATCCCGGACTGCCCGGAGTGGCGGAGTACATAGCAGGCATCTGCCAAGAGATAACCGAGAACTATGATATCGACGGTATCCACTTCGACTACATTCGTTATCCCGAGAACGCAGAATCCTTCCCCGATGCAGCCACCTACAGAAAATACGGCAAGGGACAATCCAAGCGCCAGTGGCGATGCGACAATATCACCGCCATCGCACGGCTGGCCTACCAGCGCATCAAGGCTGTGAAGCCCTGGGTAAAGGTAAGTTGTTCGCCTGTAGGCAAATACCAGGACGTATCACGCTATTCTGCCAAGGGATGGGCAGCACTCACCACCGTGCATCAGGATGCACAGGGATGGTTGCGTCAGGGCATTATGGATATGCTCTGTCCCATGATGTACTTCCAGGGCGACCACTTCTACCCCTTCGCTGCCGACTGGCAGGAGCAGTCCTACGGGCGCATCATCGTGCCTGGTCTGGGCATTTACTTCCTGAGTCCGAAAGAGAAGGACTGGGAATGGGGCGTCGTGCAGCGCGAGTTGTGCTACATCCGCCAGCAGCAGTTGGGCGGCCAGGCATACTTCCGCAGCCAGTTCCTCACCGACAACACCAAGGGTATCTACGACTATCTGCACGATTCCTATTACCCCTATCCCGCACTCACCCCCGCGCTCACCTGGCTATGCAGCACTCCGCCAGAGGCTCCCAAGGTGACCACACAAGAGCGGGTGAATGGAGTGAAGGAGCATCTGGTATGGAGCCAGGTGAAAGGAAGCCAAGGTGAAGCATGCCGCTACGTACTCTACGCCGGCAAGTCATCACCCGTGGATATCACCAACCCTGCCAACATAGTGACAGTGACCGAACAGACAGAATACACCTACAACCTGCTCTCACGCACCCTCTACGGTCTGCACATGGCGGTGACAGCCATCGACAGGTTTGGCAACGAGAGCCAGCCAACGGAATTCTGATCACATCTTACACATTATTTATATATAAAGAATATGAACAAGAAGACAATCGTTGATGTATTCGAACACAGTGTGAAAGCTTATGCCAACAACACTTTCCTCATGGAGAAGGTGGGACAGACATGGGTCAACACCACATACAGGGAAGTGAAGCAGATGGTCTATTGGCTTGGAGCGGGCCTGCAGGAACTGGGCGTGAAGAAAGGCGACTGCATGGCATTGCTGTCAGAGGGACGCAACCTGTGGATAGTGAGCGAACTGGCCATGTTCTATGCCGGTGCCATCAACGTACCCCTGAGCATCAAACTGGAGGAGAACAACGACCTGCTCTTCCGCATGAAGCACGGCGATGTGCGCTACATAGTGGTGAGCGGAATGCAACTCAAGAAGGTGCGTGCCATCCGCAAGGAACTTACTGCCGTAGAGCGCGTGATTGTGCTCGACAAGCAAGACCAGTGGGAGGAGGGCGAAATAGGACTCGAAGAGGTGATGGAGATGGGCCGCAAGCGCCTGGCAGAATGCACTCTGGACGAGTTCAAGAGCGTGGGACTGAGCCTGCAGAACTCCGACATCGCCACCATAACCTATACCAGCGGCACTACAGCCGACCCTAAAGGCGTGTGTCTGACACACCGCAACTACACAGCCAACGTGGAACAGTGCCTCACCAGAGTGCCTATCGACCAGACTTGGCGCACGCTCATCATACTGCCCCTCGACCATTGCTTTGCCCACGTGGTAGGCTTCTACGTGATGATGATGCAGGGTGCATCGGTGGCTACCGTGCAGAACGGACGCTCGCCCATGGAGACTCTGAAGAACATACCACTGAATATCCGCGAGGTGAAACCGCACTTCATCCTCTCGGTGCCCGCACTGGCCAAGAGTTTCAAGAAGAACATCGAGCAGAGCATACGCAAACAGGGAACCAAGGTACAGCGCCTCTTCGACATTGCCACAGAGGTTCGCAGGCTCTATTATGGCGAGAGCTGCCTCGATGGCAAAGGACTTCGCCTGCTGCTCAAGCCGCTTGTAGCACTGTTTGACAAACTGTTGCTGAGCAAGGTGAGAGAGAGTTTCGGAGGCGAGTTGCGCTTCTTCATCGGCGGAGGAGCATTGCTCGACAAGGATCTGCAGCGCTTCTACATCGGCATCGGACTGCCTATGTATCAGGGCTACGGCCTCAGCGAAGCCACTCCCGTCATCAGTACCAACACCCCCGAATACTATCGTCTGGGCAGCAGCGGCAAACTGGTGCAGCCCATCCAGCTGCGCATCTGCGGCTCCGAAGGCAAGGAACTTCCCCTGGGAGAACAGGGTGAGATAGTGGTCAAGGGCGAAAACGTGATGGCCGGATACTGGAAGAATCCCGAGGCTACAGCAGCCACCGTGCGCGACGGATGGCTCTACACGGGCGACCTGGGATATATGAGTTCCGAGGGACTGCTTTATGTATTGGGCCGCTTCAAGAGTCTGCTCATCAGCAGTGACGGAGAGAAATACAGCCCCGAAGGCATTGAGGAGGCTCTGGTAGAACTCTGCGACACCATCGACCAGGTGATGCTCTACAACAACCAGAGTGCCTACACCACTGCCCTTATAGTGCCCAACCGCGAAGCACTCAAGCGCCGAGGTTGCAATCTGAATACTGAGGACGGTTGCCGTGCGGCTCTGCAGGAAATCCAGAAGGATATCATGCGCTTCCGCAAGGGAGGTGACCAGCAAGGTATGTTCCCCGAGCGCTGGCTGCCCACCACATTTGCCGTGCTCAAGGAGCCTTTCGCCGAGCAGAACCAGATGATAAACAGCACCATGAAGATGGTGCGTGGCAAGATAGAGAAGGCTTATGCCCAGCGCCTGGACTACATCTACACCAGCGAAGGAAAAGCCATCGACAACCCGCAGAACATAGATGCACTGAAAGCATAACAAGCCCCTACACCCCCTAAGTGTAGCCCAGACAGCTCACCCGAAGCTGCTCTGGGCTACCACAGACCTCCTCTCCGAGTCACCAAAGGACAACATCGGAATGCCTGAGATGACAAGAGCAAAAGGCTACACATTACATTCAACATATTATAAAACCTAAACTTAATTGATTATGAAACCTAAACTACTGACCCAAGGACTGGCCTTCATCGCCATGTGCATGATGGCCATCGTCCCCATGAAAGCCGAAGAGAGGAAAGCGGCATTGGTGGTCTGGAATGGAGAATCAGAGCTGTACAGCTTCTTCATATCTGACAGACCCGTGCTGAAAGTGCACAACGGAAACGCCATCATCCAGTCTGACGGCACGTGGGAGGAGTATGTCAACCTGCAGCCTGTAACCTGCAAGTGCTATTACAGCATCCCCATGTCGGAATCTGCCGACTATAAAATCACGCTGGAGCAGCGTGACTATATCGGCACATTTGGCCGCGAGGACGAGACCGGACTACAGGAAATCACTTCCACTACGCTCAAGCCCTCATTCTCGTTCCATGACGGCACGCTGCAAGTGGCCGGGCTGAAGGCTGGCACCACAGTGACAACCGCCACCACGGACGGAAAAATCACCGCACAGACCAGCGCCGACCAGAGCGGACGGGCATCAGTCAGCCTGCGCGGACAGTCGGGAACCATCATCGTAAAAGCAGGGGAAGTCTCATTCAAGGTATTGGTAAGATGAAACAGATGAAGTATTTGTTGTGTCTGCTGGCGGTGATACTGGCAGCCAACAGCCTGCATGCGCAGGGACTGGGATTCTATCTGGGTGGCAAAAGGGTGGAACTCACCGAGGGAGACTCCATCAACTTCACCGACAACAAGCAAGGAGAAGTGGAGGTAAAGGTCACCAAGGAGGGAAACGTAGAGGTGTATAAGGGCGAGGAGATGACTTTCTTCGGCGACCTGGAGCGCTATCTGCTCGATTTGCCCAACAGCATACACTACATGAGCGACCCTGACCAGCATTACAACTTTGGTTACGGAGGCATCATGCACATCCGCGACATCCTGACAGCCGATATGTACCGACCGGGCCATGGATATAACTGGTTCACCTCATGGGCCGAGAACAAATATGGAAGTCCGAGTCATGCAACCACTCGGAACATCTGGCGCTTCTATGAAAACGCCATCACGGCGGTAAACAAACTGATAGGAGCCATCGATGAGAGCAAGGCCAACGACCAGCTGAAGGAATATCTGGGATTGGGCTATGCCTTCAGAGCCATGTACTATCTGGATATGGCACGTATGTATGAGTATCTGCCCTGTGATGCCACCCAACCTTATTCCTACACGGGAAAGAATCTGACCCACCTCACTGTGCCTATCATCACCGAGAAGACCACACCTGCACAGTTGGCCCAACTGACCCGTGCCAGCCGCGAAGAGATGAAAGCATTCATCGAAAGCGACCTGGCCAAGGCCGAAAAATACCTCGTCAACTACAAGCGCAGCAGCAAGCTCCTGCCCGACCTGGCCTGTGTGTATGGTCTGCAAGCACGCCTGTACATGTGGATAGAGGACTATCCCGCAGCCGCCGACATGGCCGGCAAGGCCATCACACAGAGTGGAAGCACTCCGCTCAGCGAGGCCGAAATGCTGAACACCGAGAATGGATTCAACAACACAGCACCCTCCTCGTGGATGTGGGGAGCACAACCTCACGAAGACGATGCGGTCGTATTGACCGGCATTGTGAACTGGGGGTCGTGGATGTGCAATGAGAACCAGATGGGATATGCACCACTTGTGCCTGCCTGCATCACTCCATCGCTCTTCAAGGAGATTTGCGCAGGTGACCCACGCAGCAAGCTATTCCTGACAAGCGATGACCACAGCGAACCACATCTTGTTGGCAGCGTCGTGGAGCAACTTCCCAAATATGCTTCACTGAAGTTCCGTCCCTACAAGGGAAGCATCAACGACGTAATAACAATGGCTCAGGCAGCCTACCCACTGATGCGCGTAGAGGAGATGTACCTCATACAAGCAGAGGCCACAGCGCATTCATCTGCCGTAAATGGCCTTAAGATGCTGAACAGCTTCATGCAGAAATACCGCACGGCCAACTATAACTACCCCACCCAAGGTGTCCAGAAAGAGGTGGCCATCAACGAGATAGTGAAGCAGAAGCGCATCGAGCTGTGGGGCGAAGGCCAGTCCTTCTTTGACTACAAGCGACTCAACATGTCGGTCGATCGCACCCAAGGCGAGGATGCACAATACATCCCCGCCAACCAACAGCTGTCCAATGCCGGCAACGGACGGCCTGCCTGGATGAACCTGGTATTCCCCCAACGTAACCTCATGCAGTATGCCTGGAACTCCATAGGGCAGGAAAATCCCGACCCATCAGACTGCTACTGGGTGGGAGGAGGCATGTGGGCTGACCATAGCTCCACCTACGATGTGACGTTCAACGACGGCATTGTGCGCGAGCTGTTCGACATAAAGACACCCGCAAAGTATGTCACACTCACAGCCGAACCACTGACCACTGCCGAGGGCCTCATCATCAAGAACCCCTTTAGCCAGATAGCCGACTCCACCATGGGCTATACAGGCTCCTCGCTGGTCATCAGATTCCAGGGTGCAGAAGCCTACATTCCCGAGCAGAAACTGGGGTTCCGCATCGACGGGAACGATGTGATGGTGCAGAGTACCGCCAACGCCACCCTGCAGGACGGAGTGATCACCTTCCCCCGAAACGGCATCACTGTCACCTATGGCAGCCAGCTGAAGGTGGTGAACAGTCTGACGCTCACCGAGCTGCGCATTCCTGGCTGCAACCCTCCCGCTTACGCACTCACCACCACATTCTATGCCGATGCCCAGTGCCCCGCCAGTGTGGTCAACGCAAACGGCAAGAAATACCTGCGCACGTACCTCTACATAATGCGTGAGTTGGATGAAGTGCGACTGGCATGCGTACCCGACAGTCTGGCAGAAACTGCGCTGGCCAGGCTGGAGGCAGACGCCGGCTATGGCACAGCAGTCAAGGATACAGGATGGGTACAAATACCCATGCCGGATGATGCCGGCAAATTTACAGTCGTAGGTGTTGGTACACAACATGGAAGCATCATCGTCAGCAAGACGGAGCGAACCTTCATGTATCCCGACTACAGCTGTATCGTCACCAACGGCAAGGCGGTACAGGATCAGGACGGAAGCTGGAAGGTGCAGACGATGTACTATTTCGGTCCGCACACCGAGAAGGGGTATGTGGCCCTGGTGGATAAGTATGCCACTACAGCCGACATCAAAGCCATGTTCGAGGCTAAGACTCTGCCTGCCTACGTTGCTGTCCGCATCAACCCCAACAATCAAATGCGGGTGGTAACCATCCCCTACCCCAAGCGCAGTGCCGAGTACAAACTGGCCTGCCTGTCTGTGGCGGGCAACAAGGTGGTGAACGTAGGCCTATGGAGCCAGGACGGAAAGGCGCCCGAGATATATGAATGCCCAGTGAGAAACCTCTCGGTATCACTCACCGACAACACTGCCACCGAGGATGGAGGCACCCGTTGCACCGTCCAGTATGATGCTTCTGAATTCGACGGAGCCTACATCGCACTCCTGCCCGACAGCATGCTCCAGGGAAACATCTGGACAAACGTGCTCAACTCACCCATCAGAATCAAGGTGACAGGCAGCGGTTCGGCTTCACTCACCATCCCCCGCGAGCAGCAGGAACTCAATTACACCCTGGTCATTGCCGGCTGCGATGCCGACGGAAAGATACAGAAGGATGTGAAGGGCGACCGTGTGCTCAACCTCTCAACTGCCCTGAAATGGTACAACACCAAAGCCGAATGGTTGGCTGACGGTCATAAAGCCGATGAATGGCCGCTTTCGGAAAGCGGTTCGACGTGCTCGTACAAGTTCAACATCATATTCCAGGTAACACAGGAAAACATTCCTATCTACTACAGAAAGTCGCCTACATCCAACCGAGGACAATTCCAATTGGGAGGGTGGGCCGGTGGCACCGGCCTAATCATCGACTACAATCCCGATGAAGGCATGTTCAATTGCAGAATACATAAGCAATTCGTCACAGTGCTTAACGAAAGCGAGAGAATCTACGTAGCAGACCCGAAGGCATACCACAAATCTGACGAATATGACCAATATCCCTGCTATTACGACAGAAGCACAGGAACCTTCACCTTAAATCTCTCTTACTTTACTGAGAAAGGCTATTTCCCACGTGGAGTGGAGAAAGCCGTAGTGGACGGATTTGGCAACAGCGTCAAGGCCGAGAGCACCCCCGAGGGCCAGGCAGAGCCGCACCGGTCATGGAAGCCCAGCCTCAACATCAGCGCACACAAGCTGATGCCTGCCCACGCCACCGGTGCCAAGAACCTGAAACAAGTATTCTCCACCGAGGAATAGACATCCCTCTGTATCCTATCATCATGGGACGTGCCACCACCAGTTGGCACGTCCCATTTTCATTTCCGCCCTGCAGTTCCACCCTGCCCGGCACACTCCCTTGCCTCGCCCTGAAGCACCGACAGCGCATCTGCTGCCATTCTGTATATGCTCTTCGACAACGCCCGCGACGCTTCGCTGGTGCTCCTCAACGTGCCTTTTGCCGCAGTGGGAGGCATTCTCATACTGCGAACAAACCACAAAGTGTATTTGAACACATTTGCAAAGCAATCAAAAATTCTGTGGGAAGGACTGCGGGGAGTATTGGGAAAATGTGCGACCTTTGCAACTGTATGCAGGAAAAAGAGAGTAACAGTGGCATTCGCGTTGCCATCATAGGCGGTGGGGCTGCAGGCTTCTTCGCTGCCATCAGAGTGAAGGAGAGGCTTCCACACGCCACGGTGGATATCTACGAGCGAGCCCAAAAGGTGCTGGCCAAAGTGGCTATCACCGGTGGCGGGCGCTGCAATCTGACCAACTCCTTTCGCGAAGTGACTGACCTCAAGCAGGTATATCCGCGCGGGAGCCAGTTGATGAAACGTCTCTTCCGACGCTTCGACTATCAGGATGCCTATGAATGGTTCGAGAACCAAGGGGTCAAACTGGTGACGCAGGAGGATGAATGCGTATTCCCACGCTCACAGGATGCCATGAGCATCGTGCGCTGCCTGACCTACAGAGCCAAGGGACTGGGCATACAGGTGCACACAGGGCACTGGCTCACCGCCCTCGAGAGGGACGGAGAGAGCGGGGAGTTCACGCTCACCTTCAAGAGCGGCAACTCCATCCAGGCCGACAGAGTGGTCATCACCACCGGCGGTTCACCTCGCGCCGATGGTCTCAGTTATCTGGAAAAATTGGGACACAGCATAGAACAACCCGTACCATCGCTATTCACCTTCAACGTGGAAGAGGCTGCATTCAAGCAACTGATGGGCACGGTGGTTGACCCTGCCACGGTTTCCATCCCCGCCACAAAGTTCAAGGCACAAGGTGCTTTGCTCATCACCCACTGGGGGATGAGTGGTCCGGCCATTCTGAAACTGTCATCGCATGCCGCCCGACACCTGCATGAGCGCAACTATCACGAGACTGTGAGCATCAATTGGATAAACGAGAACGACCGTTCCTGTGTGGAGAGCGAACTACAAGAAACCACTTTGCACAACCCACAAAAACTCCTTACAAGCACTCGTCCCTTTGCCCTACCCTCCCGCCTGTGGCAATACCTGACCGAGAGAGCCGGCATAGCGCCCGAAAGGAAATGGGCAGAAGTGGGCAAGAAGGGCATGAACCGACTGGTGGAGACACTCACCAACGACTGTCACAGCATCTCGGACCGAGGCACCTACAAGGAAGAGTTCGTCACCTGCGGCGGCATCTCCCTCAAGAGCATCGACTCCAACACCCTGGAGAGCAAGCTCTGTCCCGGCCTCTACTTCGCAGGTGAAGTTCTGGATATAGATGCCGTCACCGGTGGCTTCAACCTCCAAGCCGCCTGGACCACTGGCTTCATCGTGGGAGAAAGCATCAACCTGTGATGACGATGCCCCTCTTCCCCATCATTACTACACGCTTTTATTTCCCAAGAGACTTAAACATCTTGGTGATACAGCGTTTCTTCTGTTCCATGTTCGGATGAACATAGAGGTTGAGAGTTGTGGTGATATTGGCATGACCGAGCAATACGCTTACAGTCTTGTAGTCGCAGTTGCTTTCAATGCAGCGTGTGGCAAAGCTGTGGCGTAGTCCGTGGTATTTCAGCCGAGGAATGTCAAGGCGTTTCATCAGCCGATGATAGTAGTTGCGGTAGGTGCGTGGCTCTGTGGGTTTCTCCTCATTGGTCAGCACATAGAAGTCTGTGTTTACCACCTTTTTCAGTGGTTTCACCATCGCCAGCAGTTCCTTGTTCATCGGTATCTCACGGCATGAGTTCTTGGTCTTGGGTGTGTTGATGACCAACTTCGTGTGCTTGTGTTCGCCCTCCACAATGTAGATGCGTTCAATGGTGCGGTTCACGGTGATAGTACCGTTGTCGGTGTTGATATCCGACCATTTCAAACCACAAATCTCTCCGATACGCAAGCCAGTGGTCAGACTGATGTAGATTCCGAGGTTGCGGAATGTGAAGTTCTGTTTGATGAAATCGAGGATCTTTTTATGGTGTGCCACTGTCAGCACCTCAATTTCCTTGTTGGTCTCAGTCGTAGGGTATTTGATATCCCACTCGCAATAGTTCATCCATTCGTTCTTTACTCCGAACTTCATAATCATTTTCAAGACAATAAGGATATCCTTCACCGTCTTAATGCTTAGACCGCCATTGAGTTTCTGCAAAACGAACTCCTGCACAAGTTTCTCACTCAGAGCCTCACAATCGCCAAACGATGGCAGAATGTGGTTCTCCAAAACTAACACATAAGCAGCGTATGTGGACTGCTTTACGTAGCGTTGCTTATCACTTTTCCAAGCCAACGCAATTTCTCTAATTGTTTTTGTTGTCATTGTAATCCTTAATTTTGAAGGTGTACATATATAATTAGAGAAAATAGACCTCTGATGTCCCAAATCTCAGATTTCCGGAGTTTCAGGGGGAGTGGAAAAAGTGTACTTTAAATGAAGTATGCAAATTTCATAATGGAAGAGCATACAAACAGACAGAACTTCTTGCAGCAGGAAAGTATCGTGTTCTAAGAGTTGGTAATTTCTTCACCAACGATTCTTGGTATTATTCAAATCTTGAGTTAGAAGATAATAAGTATGCCCAAAATGGGGATTTGCTCTATGCGTGGTCGGCTTCATTTGGTCCACGATTTTGGAGAGAAGAAAAAGTAATATTCCATTACCATATATGGAAGATAGACTCTTTTAAGAATGTTGACAAGAATTTTCTGTATCATTTTTTAGATTTGGACTCTGCAAAAATTAAAAATGAAGTACAAGGCGGAACTATGGTTCATATTACAAAAGGAGATATGGAAAAAAGAACTATTTCATATCCTTCTGCCCCTGAACAAAGGAATATAGCCGGATTTTTATTTCTTCTTGACGAGCGCATAGCAATCCAAAACAAAATCATTGACAAGTTGCAGTCCTTAATCAAGGGAAT
>SAMEA104315427__coassemble_599_pt1 | contig 30092 bp, 17 predicted proteins | sample SAMEA104315427__metabat2_low_PE_043 | metagenome-assembled genome bin SAMEA104315427 (sample SAMEA104315427) | gut metagenome | biome: Monkey gut; feature: monkey-associated habitat; material: faeces | place: China | collected 2013 | reverse complement strand
GACGGGTCCCGTTTTTTGAAACTTCGTTCAGACACACTCAAAGAAACAGTATCGTATCTCTGCCTCATTTCTTTCGCTTAGTCTGCCTCATGTCTGCTCCTGCTTTCACCAAGAATCATCGTTAAAGGCAGAACCTCCTGACTTCGTCATCGTGTCACCCAAAAATCTTCGTCAAAGAGTTTTGCTATTTTCTATTGTCTTGCCATCAGCATTGTTTGGGTATAGACCTCCTTGTTCAGAGGTAACTTAATTTGTATGGTTGTGATAGTCATTGCTTTGCCAAGGCAAGCACTTTGTCGATGTTCATCTTAATATCAGAAACTTTCAGCATACGTTCCAATTCTTTATACACTTTTAATGCCACAAAGCATATACATATATGGGCTTCGGTACATCTGTGCATGAAATGGGACATCGGACGTATCTTAATCTTTGACTTTGCTATACTAAAAGCCCTTTCCACACGCTAGAAATTGTGGTATGCAGTATAAAGCCTTGTGTTGTTACCTAAAAATTAGGTTCTAAGTGCTTTTTGCTCTATCTTTGTGCAACATTTCAACCCCCCCCACCATATGGAAAAAGATGTTTGCGTCACATATGTCAATGATGAAGAGACAGACTTCGTTTATCTTTCCGATCAGTTGAAGGCATTCTATCCAGATACATTCAAGAGACTCACAGCTCTCTTCAATGAGCTGTATATTGACTGGGGAGAGGTTTATGGTACAAAGGACATTTGGATTCGAGATTATATGCCGATTCAGATAACTGATAAACGCTACCTAGTTTACGATTACTCACCAGACTATTTAGTCGGTGCAGAAGAGTACCGTACAGACTCCCGTTCCATTTTCAAAGATGTTCTTCCTGAGTTAAGTCAATGGAAAAACACTAACATAAAGCTTGATGGCGGAAATGTCGTGGTTTTGGGTGATTGTTTGGTTTTAACCGATAAGGTGTTCTGGGAGAATGGAAGAGAGGCATATGACAATGGCTTCCACCACCATCTGAAGGATGCGTTGTGTTCAGATATTCTATTTCTACCGTGGCATTGTGAACATCCTGATGATCCAGACGCAGATGTCTATGGACACGCTGACGGGCTGGTCCGTTGGACAGGAGGAAACAAAGTCCTGCTGACTAACCATCGTGATACAGATCCCGTAGAGGCAGCTGAGATTATTAGACGATTAGAGCGTAGAGGTTACGTCGTTCGTGAAATGCAGTTTGATGTACCTCGATTAAACAGAGATTTCAACTGGGCATATATCAACTATCTGCAGGTCGGAAAGAAAGTCATTGTTCCGACCTTTGGAATACCAGAGGATAAACAGGCTTTGAAAATCATTCAAGAGGAGAATCCTGATTGTGTTGTCCGAGGTTTCCGTATGCGTGATATTGCCTCAAAAGGAGGCGCACTTCACTGTATTACATGGAACATCAAGAGATAATAGAACAAGAAGCCATTGTTTTTAGTAATTTTGCAACAAAATATAGAGACTATGAAGGAACTTTGTAATAAACTTAGCCTTGTCAAAAACATTGTCAACGATTCAGACGCAGAACGTATTTTTGGAGAGATTGCTCGTGAGCTGATGACAAACTATCAGGTCAGAAAGAATAACAAGCAGTATCGCTTCCTTGAGATTGAGTTCTACTGGCATTCACCGAAACATCCTGACGAAAGTGTATATCCAAGACAGAAGAGTGAAGGATATTGGTTCCTTCATCCAAGTGGAGTGGATATTACGCTTCCAAGCACTACATCAGACAGCTATGGTGGTATCTTGATCCGTGCCATGCAGAATGTAGCTCATCCAGAAGAAGTCTATTCAGGACCATGGAATTGCAGTGATGCACTCTTTGACTATTTGCCTATAGATGGCAGCGTGAATGACATGATGCCTCAGATAGTTAGAATCTCAGAAGATGATGCTGATCCAGTTCTGATTGAACAGTCATTACGTCAGGGGATTACAGAGAAGAAAACGGCAGAATACAATACCAAAGGCTATTGTTATTACGTCCGAGTACCAGAATGGGAAAAGAAGAAAGCAGCCAATAAGCCTTGGAACAAGAGACGTACAGAGTATCTGGCTTTCAAGAACAAACAAGGATAATGATGCTTCTGCTATTCACGTGAATCAAGCATGGTGATGGTTGATGAAACTCATATATTCTCAGGAAAATGCAGTACATTTCGGATTGCCAAATTCATTTCTTCATTATCCTCAAGGAAAATGGGTATCTAGTGCACCCACTAAGAAAAAACATAAATGCAAGGCAAATCTAAAGTCAAAAGGCCTTGTCGTCAAGGCGGGCATCGTTCTGTCTCTCCTGTGGAAGTGGGTTTGGGATAAAAAGAGAGGCTGCATCGCGGGATGTGCGATGCAGCCTCTTGTGTGTTATGAGTGAGGACCGCTGATTAGTAGAACAGGTAGCGGTTGTCCTTCACGTCGGCCTTCAGGTAGAGGTCGTTGGTGAAGGCGGCCAGTCCGCGCAGCATGCTCTGCAGGTTCTGAGCCTCTTCGTTCTTCTTGTCAAACTTGCCGCCGGTCTTTGTCTGGTCGATAACCTGGAAGGCATAGACAGCTCCGTTGCCCTTCACACCAGCCTTGAAGTCACCCTTCTTGGCAGCAGAAACGGCACCGCTCAGAGCAGCCTCGCTGCGGCCAACCTTGCTCACGAAGGTTGCGTTGGCGAAGTTGATGTGGCTGATGGTGTCTGTCTGTACACCGGCAATCTTCTCCACGTCGGCGATAGACTTGGCAGCCCGCATCTTCTCCTGCAGCAGAGCCGCCTTCTTGTCCTTCTGTACCTCGGTGGTGAGATACTCCTTCACCTGCTGGTCATCCCATGCCAGATAGCCCTTCTTGTGCACGCCTGCCAGGATGATAACCATCATGTGGTCGTTGTCACCGCACTCGTAGAGGGGAGACACATCGCCCACCTTGGTCTTGTCATTGAATATCCAGCGCATTGCATCGCGTGTGCTGTGTACGTTGGCCACATAGTGCTCGTTGCTGCTCATGGCGTTGCGGGTCTGCAGGCTGAAGCCTTCCTTGGCTGCGTTAGCCTCGATGTCCTCTGCCTTGCGGTTGCCGGCGATGAAGCTGCTGAAGTCATTGTAAGCCTTGCCATAAGTCTCCTTGCTGAAGTCTATTTTGCGCTTGATGACTGCGAGGTCGTATTTGGTGGTCATTGCCTTCTGGTCTGTCACCTGAACGATTACTACGCCCTGGCCGTCGAGCACAATCTTGTTGTACTTGCCAACGGGTGAGGTGGTCACAGTCTCGATGAACTTGCGGTTGTTCTCGTCTATTGTCATACCCTCGTACTGAGCGCTTGTGAGCCATGTCTTGGCGCCGGGCTGGTTGTACTTCTTGGCAATAGAGTCGAAGTTGGTGCCTGCGTTCAGAGCCTGCATGATGCTGTCGGCAGTGAGCTCAGCAGCTGCGATGTCGGCACCAGGTGCTGCAATCTGACGGATCTGCACTGAGTCGGGACGAGAAACCTTGCCGAGCACGCGGATGATGTTCATTGTGTTGTCGAGTGTGTTGGTGTAGGGGCCCTTCTGAGTGCCTACAGCGATAGAATCCAGCTCAGCAGCGATGTCGCTGGGCAGAGTCTTTGCGCTGATGGGCAGCTGGCTGTAGGGAATCAGGCTTGAAGCCTCGCGCACGGTCTTGGCTGCGTCGGCACCCTGTGCCAGAGCCTCTGCATAGCCGTTCATCTCCTTGTTCAGAGCCTCCACATCGGCCTTGCTGGCTGTCACGGCTACATCTATATACTTGATGTCGCGTGACTCCTGTGTGGTGCGGAACATCTCCTTCAGCTCGGCATACTTGGCCTTCAGGTCGGCATCGGTCACCTTCACCTCGTCGTCCTTGACGCTTGAGTAGGGGAGTGCAGCCATCAGGATGGTGCTCTCATTGGTGCGGCCTTCGAAGCTTGCCTTGGCTGCGATGGGGTTGCTCTTCAGTGTGCCTGCGAGCAGAGCCTGATATTTCTGTGCCAGAGTCTGCTGGCGGATAGACTTTTCAATGTACTTCCAGTAGCTGTACATCTGTGTGTACTGCTCCTTCACCTCGTTGCCCAGGTCGTTGTTTGCCATCACCTCGTCATACTGGCTGAGGAACTGCTTCAACTGATTGGCATCGAAAGCGCCCTGCTGGTTGCGGAAGGGAGTCTGCGAAAGCAGCATGTTGCGTCCGCTGTTGATGATGCTCTGCATCTCGGCATCGGTTACGGTGAGACCGAGCTTCTCGCACTCGTGCTCGATGAGCTTGTTGCTCACGTAGGTCTGCCACACCTGGTCGCGCAGCATAGAGTTCTGCTCGTCGCTGAGTGATGTGATGCCGTTGGTGAATTTGAGCACGTCGGTGTACTCCTCAACCAGGTTGTTGAACTCCTGCTGGTTGATGTGGTCACCATACACAGAGCCGATGCGCTGGCGGTTCTCGCTCTGTGTGTAAGACAAGGAGCGAACGAACTCCTCTGCGATGAAGGCGAACAAGGCCAGTCCCACCACTACGACGAGGACTTTGCCCTTGCTTCTGATTTTTTGTAATGTTGCCATTGTTTTATATGTTATTGTTTTGTTTTTTGCTTACAACAAGCATACAAAGGTAAGAAGAATTTGTGTATTTGTGCGCCCTTATGGCATGAAAAGTGTCGTGTGGCGGCTCAAAACAGCTTCCTCAGTCTAATACCTTCAGTTTTACAAGCTCTATTTTAGTGGTTGTCTTCTTCATTATCTTGAATTCCCAGTGCCCGAACCTGATTACTTCATTGAGTTTCGGGAAACTTTGATATTCGTGCAGGATGAGTCCGCCCACGGTGAGGTATTCGTCGCTCTCGGGCAGTTCCAGTCCCAGAGTCTCGTTGGCCTTCTGTATCTCCAGTCTGCCCGACAGCATGTATTCGCCTCCGCCCAGGTCGGTGGCCACGTAGGATACGTTGTCATGTTCGTCCTCGATGTCGCCGAAGATTTCCTCTACCAGGTCCTCCAGAGTCACAATGCCGCTTGTACCGCCGAACTCATCCACCACCACGGCGATGGAGCGCTTCTGGCTGATGAATGTACTGAGCAGTTTCTGCGCGTTCATGGTTTCGGGTACGATGGGAACATCCTTCACACAGTTGCGCCAGTCGTCGCCCTTGCTGAGGCGGAACATCTCGGAGCTGTGGATGAAGCCGATGATGTTGTCGATATCTCCACGATAGACAATGATCTTGGAGTGCCCGCTCTCCACGAAGGTATTGAGCAGGGTGGCTGTATCTGTCTGGTCGTCAACGGCGTTGATTTCTGTGCGCGGGATGGTGCAGTCTCTCACCTTCACGCTGCTGAAGTCCAGCGCATTCTGGAATATCTTCACTTCATCCTCGATGCCACCGCCTTCCTCGGCACGCTCGATGTTGCTCTGTATGAGGTAGTCGAGGTCGGCCTTCTTGAATGTCCTGTCGGTATCTTCCTTGCTCGGCTTCTGTCCCAGGAGCCAGAGAGTGGCCTTGCTGAGCGAACTGGTGAACTTGCTGATGGGCCACAGGAGGATGTAGATGATATAGGCCGGCAACGCGCATATGGTGAGCATGCGGTTGGGATTGATGCGGAAGAGTGTCTTGGGCAGGAACTCACCGGTGACGATGGTGATGGCGGTGCCCAGGAGAGTCTGTATGAGCAGGCAGATGGCCTCGTTGGGGCATTCGCCGTTGGGGTGATGGATGCCCAGCGGGGTGAGCAGCATGCCGTTGACCAGTCGGGCCATCAGTATGCCGTAGATGACCAGGGCGATGTTGTTGCCGATGAGGATGGTGGAGATGAAGTCGCTGGAGTGGTTGTAGAACGTGTCTATGAGGCGACTCGTGAAGCTCTGCCGCTCGCGGTCCATCTCGAATCTCAGCTTGTTGCTGGACAGGAAAGCTATCTCCGTACCCGAGAAGAAGGCGGAGAAGAGCAGCACGATGATGATTTCTATGATAAGTTGTGTGTCTGTGGTCATTGCGTTTCTTGACTATCTCTTGCCTGGTGCCGGAGGGAAGCGCATCCCCTCGGTACCCTTCCTGTCGCGGTTGTGTTCCTGCAGGGTAGGTTTCTTGGGAGCTTCCTTGGGCTGGGTTTGTGTGCTGTCAGGGGCAGTCGTCAGGCTGTCGGCAGCAGGTGTACTCTGTGTATCTTCCACGGGGAAAGCACCTTGTGAGTTGCTCACGCTGTATCGGGTCATCTGCTCGTTGCTGCGGAATTCCGTGCCTTCGAGCTCCCGTTCGGGCGTTGTGATGCGCATGTGCATGTGGCTCCACATCTCGTGGGTGGTCATATCCCAATAGAGTTCTTCGGTGTGGAACACCTCGTTCTTCATGTTGCGGATGACCACACGGCCTCGCAGTTCCCACGTGCGTTGCTCATGCAGATAGGCCGTATCGGCCTGCACGAAGAGGTCGATGTGGAAATGTTCGTCGAATCGCTCCATGAAGAGTCCCTTCATGAACTTCCATGTGGCGGGCCGGCCGGTGCTGTTGTAGATGTCCCATTCCTCTGCCATCATGCGGTAACGCATCACTCCCGAGTCGGAGATGAGCGTGTTGATGCCGGTGGAGTGCATCATGGGCAGCGAGTCGGAGTCGTTGATGGCTTCGGCCATGTGCTCCTTCTCCCCTTCGCACGACATGGTGAGTGCTGTGGCCAGCGCCATCAGTCCCAGCAGCAGACGCCTTCTGAAAGAATCTTTCCGATGGTGCATCTCGCCGGGTTATTGTATCTTGAACTTCATGAACCAGTTTTCGTTGAAGGTGAAACCAACGTTGACCATGAAGTAGTTCTCGGTGATGAGACTTGCGCTCGAGGGTTTCCGGCGCAACCATTGCAGGTTGAGGTTGATCATCGAGCGGTTGTTGTACTTGTTGCTTACGGGCAGACCCAGTCCGGCAGAGACTGTCATGTCGCTGGGACCGTCGATGCCGTTCACGCGCAGGTAGGGAGTGGAGTAGTTGGCACCCACACGATACTGCATGCGCTTGACGTAGCGCTTGTCGGTGGGGTCGGGTGTGTATTGTGCGCCGACGGCAAAGCGTGAGCGGTTCTTGTAGTCGCCCTTTGCACCGAAATAGGTCAGTTCGCCGCTCTCGGTGCTGCTGTGCGGTGTGCGGCAGTCGCCCCAGTTCTCATATTTGTAGTCTGCAGCCACCAGCAGGGTGTTCTTGTGCTGCCATGCCAGACCGCCTCCGTAGGTGTAGGGCAGGTCAAAGGGCGACTTGGCGGTCACCTGTGTGCTGTCGCCCACGCTGGTGTAGCGTGAGAGCACGGCATCCGACTTGATTTTGTGTCCCAGTCCCACGGTGACACCCACGGTGAGCCAGTTCTCGGGATTGAGTCGTATGGGATATTGTACACCCAGGTCTATCTTGTAGGTCTTCAGGTGTGCGCTGTGCTCCGAGTTCAGTCCGCTGTAGGCTGTGCTGCTTGTCTCACCCTCGGTGAAAGTCTGTGCCATAGCGTGGGTGTAGGTTCCCCAGATGAAGCTGGCGTTCACCCCCACCGCCAGATTGCCCACGGGCTTCCATCCCAAGCCCACATAAGCCTGATGCAGACCGCCTTCGCCCTGGTAGGAGCTGGTGGTCTTGATGGGCAGTGTGGTAGTCTGGTCGCTGGTCACCAGCCTTTCGCGGTAGAAGTTGTAGCCGATGGTGCTGTAGGGGACAAAGCCGAAGGAGAGTCCCAGACCGCGTCGGAGTCTCAAGCCTGCGTTCACGAAGTCCAGACTGCAGTTCTTCACGTTCACGCTGTTGCCGCCGCTCTTCATGCGTCCGGCCGTGAGGCTCATGCCTGCATCCAGTATAAAGCTGAGCGAATCAATGGAGGCATATGAGGCCGGGTTCTGCATGTTCACCCTGTTGCCCTGGTGTAGAGCGATGCCCACACCGCCCATACCTCGGTTGAATCCTTGTGACTGGTCGGCCAGTGTGCCCAGTCCGAAGCGGGAGTAAGAAGAGTTGCTTCCGTTGGTCTGTGCGCTTGCCGATGCTGCCATGAGTGCCATGAGCAGAATTGCTGTCTTGCGGCTATTTCTTGTCATAATTGTAGTCCAGAATCTTGTTCAGTCCCCTGGGGACAATGTATTTGTCTGTAAAGGTAATGTTCTTGATGCTCGCGTCGAAGTTGATCTGGTCGCCTCCCGTGAGAAACACCAGCAGGCTGGGGTACTTGGCGCGCAGCGACTTGATGTAGCCCTCTATCTCGTATTTCATGCCACGCAGCACTCCCGAGCGTATGGCTGTCTCTGTATCGAATCCCATGCCGGGAACTTCCCCGTCGGCATCCACCAGAGGCAGGCTGGCGGTAAACTCGTGCAAGGCGTGCAGACGCATCTGCATGCCTGGCGCAATGTTTCCTCCCCAGTAGTTGCCCTGCTTATCTACCACCTCGTAGGTGATGCAGGTGCCGGCGTCGATTATCAGCAGGTTCTCGTCGGGCTTCAGCTCGCGTGCTCCCACCACAGCAGCCAGTCTGTCTGCTCCCAATGTCTTGGGCGTGCGATAGTGGTTGGTGATGGGTACAGGCGTATCGGTGGTAAACCGCATTACGGGGAAGTCCAGGGCGTCGAGCGCCTTCTGGGCTTCGGGCGTGATGCCTGTTACGGTACCCACAATGCCTCGCGTGAAATGGTGCTTCTGCGCGAATGCTTTAAGTCCCTCGAGTGTCTTGCCCGAGGTTTTTATCTGTTCTATAGGCTCGTCCCCATTGAATGCCACCAGTTTGGCTGCTGAGTTGCCTATGTCAACAATCAGTTTCATCGCCACAAAGGTATGACTTTTCACCCAAAAAACTACTGTATGCCCAGCAGAATGTATGTTCAGAGCGCAAAAGAGGCCCATTCTGCACCGCTGGAAGCCCTTTGCAGCCCCTCGCGCACGCGTATTATATATAATGTGTAGCCGTTTGCTTGCGCATTTTGAATACCTTTCGGCCAAAAAACCGTAACTTTGCAGCGCTTATGAGAATCTACAGCTTCCTTTTGGCCATAGTGCTGGCCTTGCTGACGCAGCGTGCTGCGGCAGCCGATGCAGTGCGCTGCGATGCCGATAGCAGCGCGGTGCAGCAGGAGGCGCATGCCGACAGCATATTCGTCAGCCTGCTCACCTGTTCACCCGGACAGGAGGTGTATTCGCTGTATGGGCATACTGCCATCCGCTGCTGGAACAGCCGGGAGACGCTCGATGTGGCGTTCAACTATGGTGTGTTCTCCTTCACCCAGCCCCATTTCATTTGGCGCTTCGTGCTTGGCAAGTGCGATTACATGCTCGAGCCTGTGCAGTTCAGCCTCTTCCTCAGAGCCTATGCCAGGCGCGGTTCGCGTGTTACCGAACAGGTGCTGGCATTGAACCAGGAGGAGGCTACGGCCATTCTGCTCTATCTGATGGAGAACAGCAAGCCCGAGAACTGCGAGTACCGCTACAACTTCTTCTACAATAACTGCACCACGATGGTGCGCGATGTGATAGAGCGCTGCGTGCAGGGGACGGTGAGTTATGAGGATGAAGGGCAGCAGGAAAGTCTGCGCGAGATACTGCATACCTACACGGCGGAACATCCGTGGGCTGCCGAGGGGAACGATTTCCTGCTGGGTGCCGAGGTGGATAAGCCGGCATCGATGCGCCAGAAGATGTTTGCGCCCGAATACATGATGCGCTATGCCGATGGGGCAACCGTAAAGGCTCCCGATGGAAGCACGCGCAAACTGGTGGCCGAAACCAGGATTCTGGCACGTGACAGAGAGGTGACAGTGGAGCCGGAGTTCTTCCTTACACCCCGTCAGGCGGGCTGGGCACTGCTGGCCGTGTGTGTGCTGGTGGTGCTGGTGGAGGTGAGTCTGAAGCGCGTGTGCACGATGTGGAGCGCATTTCTCCTGCTCATGCAGGGGCTGGCAGGCACATTGCTCCTCTTCATGTTCCTGTTCTCCGAGCATCCGGCGGTGGATTCCAACTGGTTGGTGTGGCCCTTCAACCCGCTTGCCTTGCTGGGCATCTATTTCGCCCTATGCGGCAAACGGCACGCCAGAGCCTGCTGGTGGACTGCCTATTTCGGCGTTTTAACACTTTTCCTGTTATTTTGCCCGCTCATTCCGCAGGATTTCGGGAATATAGTTGTACCTTTGACCATGTGTTTACTCACAAGGCCAATAGGCTTTTATATCTGCAGCAGAAGAAAGAGAAAGTGAATACTCCCATAGCCCGATACAGATTGCTCTGTTCGCTCATGACCCTCATGGCTGTCATGGGCGCTGAAGCACAGACCACCACCCTCGTTCCACGACTGGTGGTCAATGTGGTTATTGACCAGTTGCGAAGCGATTATCTGCAAGCCTTTATCCCCCTCTACGGCGAAGACGGGCTGGCCCGGCTCATGGAGCAGGGACGGGTATATACCCAGGCAGAATACCCCTTCAACTCCCCCGACCGTGCATCGGCTATGGCTTGTCTGGTCACAGGCACCAGTCCATACGAGAACGGAATCGTGGGCACCAGGTGGCTCGACCGCAAGTCGCTCTGTCCTGTGCAGTGTGTGGCCGATGATGACTACTCCTGCCAGTTCACTGCCGACAGATGTTCGCCTGCATCGCTGGCTGTGAGCACCGTGAGCGATGAGCTGAAGGTGGCTACCAACGGACGCAGCAAAATCATCAGCGTGGCTCCTGACAGGGAGTCGGCCATCCTCTCGGCCGGTCATGCAGCCGACGGTGCATACTGGATAGAGGATTATTCCGGCCGCTGGTCGGCATCCTCCTATTATGGTCCTTATCCCCAGTGGGCGCTTGATTATGACCGCGACTCCTCGCTGGTGGAGCGTATCGGCAAGATGGAATGGACGCCGCTCAACGACTCTGTCGATCAGTTTGCCTATTTCGCCGAGCGAGGCACCAAGAAGGCCTTCAAGCACAAGTTCACCGGTGACCGCCGTTTTGTGACCTTCAAGTCCAGCGCCATTGTCAACGACGAGGTCATCCGCTTCGCCCGCTATGCGATGGAGCAGAACAAGCTGGGCGAGGATACCCACACCGACCTCCTCAATGTGTCGCTCTACGCAGGCACCTTTGAGCACAAGGGAGTGAGCCGCTATGGAGTGGAGATGCAGGATACCTACGCTCGCCTGGACCGTCAGATAGCCACCCTCGTGCATGCCGTGGAGCAGCAGGTGGGTGCAGGCAATGCTCTGTTTGTGTTCACAAGCACGGGCTATACCGATGCCGAGGATATCGACGACCTGAACCAGTGGCGCATCCCCACCGGCATATTCTCCATCACCAAAGCACAGCTCCTGCTCAATATGTACCTGATAGCCGTTTATGGTCCCGGACAGTACATTGACACGGTAGATAAGAACCAGCTGTACCTCAACCTCAAGCTCATCGAGAGCAAGAACCTCAAGCTGACCGAGGTGCTCGAGCGCTGTGCCGACTTCCTCATCCAGCTCAGTGGCGTGAAGGATGTATATACCAGCCAGCGACTGGCCAACGGCGCCTGGACGGCCGGCATAAGCAAGTTGCGCAACGCCTACAACACGCGCCACTCGGGCGACGTGATGATTCAGATCACCCCAGGATGGGTGCTCTACAACGAGAACACTTACGAGAAACAAATCTGTCGCGAGTCCTATGTGGGCTTCCCACTCGTCATGATGGGATGCGGCATAAAGGCCGAGAAAGTGCGCATACCCGTCAGCATCGACCAGGTGGCTCCCACACTGGCACAGGCTATGCGCATACGGGCTCCGAACGGCTGCCCTCTGGCACCGCTGAATTACTGACGAGTTTCGATACTATACATTATATAATATAACATCCATACAGATACATGAATTTCGTAAACATACTGACAAAGATATTCGGAGACAAGAAGTCACGCGACCTGAAGGCTTACCAGCCACTGGTGGATATGGTCATCCAGGCTTACCCTGCCGTGCAGAAGCTCTCCAACGATGAGCTCCGCGCCCGTGTGCAGGAGATCAGGAGAAGCATCCAGGCTTCGGCCGATCCCTTGCGCGAGCAGATCAAGCAGTTGCAGGACAGCATCCAGAGCACACCCATTCAGGACCGTGCGCCCATCTTCCAGCAGATAGACAAACTGGAGAAGGAGGTTCTCGATACCCTCGAGAAGGCTCTCGACGAGGCTCGTCCCGAGGTGTTTGCCATTGTCAAGAGTACTGCCGACCGCTTTGCGCACAACGAAGAGGTGGTGGTTACCGCTACCGACTTCGACCGCGAGCTGGCTGCCAGCCACGACTTTGTGGAGATAGACGGCGACAAGGCCATCTACTTCAACCACTGGCAGGCAGGAGGCAATGACATCAAATGGGATATGGTGCACTTCGACGTGCAGCTCTTCGGAGGTACGGTGCTTCATCAGGGCAAGATAGCAGAGATGTTCACGGGTGAGGGTAAGACACTTACCGCCACTCTGCCCGTCTTCTTGAATGCCCTCACAGGCAACGGCGTACACGTGGTGACCGTGAATGACTATCTGGCCAAGCGTGACTCTGAGTGGATGGGTCCCATCTACATGTTCCACGGGTTGAGCGTAGATTGCATCGACAAGCACCGCCCCAACAGCGCCGAGCGCCGTAAGGCATATCTGGCAGACATCACCTTCGGTACCAACAACGAGTTCGGTTTCGACTATCTGCGCGACAATATGGCTCAGGATCCCAAGGATCTTGTGCAGCGCAAGCACAACTTCGCCATTGTCGATGAGGTGGACTCTGTGCTGATTGACGATGCCCGTACGCCTCTTATCATCTCTGGTCCTGTGCCCAAGGGCGACGACCAGCTCTTCGAGCAGTACCAGCCTCTGGTGGAGCGCCTGGTGGATGTGCAGCGCAAGTTGGCTACACAGTATCTGGCAGATGCCCGCAAGGAGATAGCCGAAGGCCAGAACGGCAAGGACAAGAAGCTGACCGAAGAAGGTTTCCTCGCTCTCTTCCGCAGCCACAAGGCGCTGCCCAAGAACAAGCCGCTCATCAAGTTCCTCTCTGAGCCGGGCATCAAGGCCGGTATGCTCAGCACTGAGGAGATATATATGGAGAACAACAACCGCCGCATGCCCGAGGCAACCGATCCTCTCTACTTCGTTGTGGATGAGAAGATGAAGAGTGTGGATCTCACCGACAAGGGCAACGAGTGGCTGGCCCAGCAGGTGGATGACCCTCAGCTCTTCGTTCTGCCCGATATCGCAGCGGTGATGTCACAGATTGAAGCCTCTGACCTGCCCGAAGAGGAGAAGATAGCCCAGAAGGACAAAGTGTATAACGACTACGCCATCAAGAGCGAGCGCGTACACACCATTCAGCAGTTGCTCAAGGCTTACACCATGTTCAACCTCAACGACGACTACGTCATCCAGGACGGCGAGGTGAAGATTGTGGATGAGCAGACTGGCCGTATCATGGAGGGCCGACGCTGGAGCGACGGTCTGCACCAGGCAGTGGAGGCCAAGGAGCACGTCAAGGTGCAGGATGCCACACAGACTTACGCTACCATCACCTTGCAGAACTACTTCCGCATGTACCACAAGCTGTCGGGTATGACAGGTACTGCCGTTACCGAGGCTGGTGAGTTCTGGGATATCTACAAGCTCGATGTGGTGGAGGTTCCCACCAACCGCCCCGTTATCCGCAAGGATATGAACGACCGCGTATATCGCACCCAGCGCGAGAAGTACAACGCTGTCATCGCCGAGGTGATACGTATGCGCAACTCTGGACGCCCAGTGCTTGTGGGTACCACAAGCGTGGAAATCAGTGAGCTGCTCAGCCGCATGCTCTCTCTCAATAAGATTCCTCATCAGGTGCTGAACGCCAAGTTGCACCAGAAGGAGGCCGACATCGTTGCTCTGGCCGGTCAGGCACAGAAGGGCACCGTGATGGTGGACGGAAAACCAGAGGAGCGTATGCTGGGTAATGTGACTATCGCCACCAACATGGCTGGTCGTGGTACCGATATCAAGTTGTCACCCGAGGTGAAGGCTGCCGGTGGACTGGCCATCATAGGCACCGAGCGTCATGAGAGCCGCCGTGTGGATCGCCAGTTGCGCGGTCGAAGCGGACGTCAGGGAGACCCCGGAAGCAGTGTGTTCTATGTGTCGCTTGAGGACAACCTCATGCGTCTCTTTGCCAACGAACGCATTGCCCGCGTGATGGACAAGCTGGGCTTCAAGGACGGTGAGATGATTGAGCACAGCATGATTACCCGCAGCATCGAGAATGCACAGAAGAAGGTGGAGGAGAACCACTTCGGTGTGCGTAAGCGCCTGCTGGAGTATGATGATGTGATGAACAAGCAGCGCACGGTGGTGTATGAGAAGCGCCATCACGCTCTCATGGGCGAGCGACTGGGCATGGATATCAGCGACATGATATGGGATCGCGTGTGCAACGTCATCGAGAACAACGATTGGGAGGGCTGCCGCCAGCGCTTCCTGGAGATTTTTGCCATGGAGGTTCCCTTCACAGCAGAGCAGAAGGAGACTATGAACCCCGATGATCTGGCCGAGGAGGCTTACCAGAAGGTGCTCGAGCGCTTCCGTCAGAAGAACGAGGTGATGGCTGCCAATGCCAACAAGGTGGTGACCATGATATACGAGAGCCCCGAGGGTCAGAACTATGAGATGATAGGTGTGCCCGTCATTGCCGGTCAGCACCAGTATGGCATCCGCGTCAACCTCAAGGAAGCCTACGAGAGCCATTCAGAGTCAGTGGTGACCGCTTTCCACAAGACACTCCTGCTCCACACCATCGACGAGGCTTGGATGGAGAACCTGCGCCTGCTCGACGAACTGAAGCACAGCGTGCAGAACGCCAGCTACGAGCAGAAGGATCCTCTGCTTATCTTCAAGCTCGAGAGTGTGAAGCTCTTTGATGAGATGGTAAACCGCATCAACGACCGCTCGGTGAGCATCATGATGCGTGCTATGATACCCGAACTTCGTCCACGCACCGAGGCCGACGAGATGCCTCAGCAGGCTCCGGCTCCACAGCAGCGCCCACGTCTGCAGGAATCACGCGGCGAGGAGGCCAGTGCAGCACAGCGTGCAGCAGCCGCCCGCGATACTCGTGACCGCCAGCCTGTGCAGCCTGCACATGCCGAGAAACTGCCCGGACGCAATGATCCCTGCCCCTGCGGCAGCGGCCTGAAGTTCAAGAACTGTCACGGACGTAACCTTTGAACGCACCTAAAGATAGCATTATGAAAGCAAGCCAACAGACCATCCACCAGATTGAGCGCACTTTGCGCAAGGTGGTAGCGCAGTTTCCTGCGGATGCAGATCCCGTCATGACGGACCTGCACATACTGGTGATTCCCTATACGGGAGAGATTCGCACCTACAACGATGACGATGAGGAACTGGATCGCTGTGTGGTGGAGGACTGGATAAAGGCTCCTCAGGACGGTTTCTTCGATGAGGTGGCGCCCATCCTGCGCCGTTGCATCCAGGATATGCGTCCGGCTATCGAGGATATGAGCATCCTCAAGCCTTTCTCGTTTGTGCTCATTGATGAGGACCATGAGACCTTGCAGGATCTGGTGTTCATCGACAATGAGGAGACGATGGTGCTCGATGGCAAGCTGATTGACGGACTGACCGACGACCTCGACGACTTCCTGCAGCATCTGCTTGAGGAGGATTGACAGGTGGGGCAGTGGGGCTATTCTCCTCACTTTGCCCGTCGTAATGAGCCTATATATACAAGGGGCTGGATTCGTATAGAGTCCAGCCCCTTTGTTTACGGTTTGCTTGCCGCATTTGGTGCCGTTGTTCCGGCTCACCCGATATATCTCAGGGGATTGAGCCGCCAACTGATTCAGTATGTCTGTCACAACACTGACTACCGTTTCAGTTTGTACTGAGAAAACATGTCCAGTTAAATCTGAATAGAATCAAAGCAGGCAGGGCGGAAAAGAGCTCCTTGGATACTTGCCCGTTTATCCAAGGATAAATTGCGAAGTATCCAAGGATACTTTGCCGAGTATCCTTGGATACTTTTTCCGGGCAGTTTTCTGGCTGCATGGAGCATTCCCCCCAACATGCCGTCGTCTCTCCCATAGATATGCCGGGGGGAATCCCGTTGTTCCTTCGTCCTATGATATAAGCATTACCACACGTTGAAACTTTACGAAGTAGCTTACTTGCATACCTTCACCATACGGCCGTCTTCGCGCCTGATGATGTTGATACCACGCTGGGTGCGAGGCAGGCGTATGCCCTGAAGTGAATAGGTGCAATCGGAGGCAGAAGAGGTAGCCTTGGGCGTTTCTATCGCATCGGGCAATGAGGGAACGTTGACTCCCACACGTATCAGTTGCCACTGACGGTGGTGGGCAGCTGCCGATGTGCCGTAATCCCATGTTCCTATGGCAGTTCCTGCTTGCGTCTTCTCCTGCTCCATATCCCAGCATTTTGTGCTTCCGGGTACTTTGATGCGGTAGTGCAAACCATCCACCGGCACCAGTTCGTAGGCTATGCGTGCGGTGGTGCTGGGCTTCAAGTAGTAGCCGCTGTTGTAGTCAGCCTGCCTGCCGGATGCTGTCTCCAGCCACCATTTGCCGTCGTTGCTCTGCTTGAGCGTCCAGCACTGGTCGGGGTCGTTGGCATCTGCATCAGCCAGCACCACCTTGTCCTTCTGGGCTTTTGCGGCTACCTGGCTGTTGGCTTGGGGTACTATGAGATAGGTGTCACCATCTGCCAGCATGGGATGTTCTTCGCTCGTAGGACGGATGGGGATGATGAGTGTGGTGATGCTCTGTGATGGCAGGGCAACCTGCAGCGTGCTGTCGTTCAACTTCTCGTAGCTGCGCAGGCGTGCAGTGGATTCGTTGCTGCTGGTGCGATACATCGTGCAGAGCCCCTTGATACGGGCACCGGGAACAGACAGTCGGTGTACCTTCTTGGTATCATTGTTCTGCATGACCACCACCAGAGAGTCGCCTGTGGGGTTCACAGCGCACAGTGACTGGTCGCAAGTGCTGGACACTATGCTGTAGCCTGGCTTGATGTAGCGCGTCACTTGCGCCCGTACATAATAGTTCTTCACCCTCTTGTAGGTCTGGTCAGAGAATGAGGTGCTCACCAGACACCATTGGTCACCGAATTCCTCTCCGTACTGCCAGTCGCACCATACACTGGGAGCCAGATATCTCATGTCGTCCATCAGGCGTTGTGACATTGCCAGATTGCCTCCTATACCATCGCCGCCCGAACCGCTTTCGCTCATCCACACCTGCTTGCCGGCAGCCCGCGCAAGGGCTCCTATCTGTGCTCGCTCGTAGTTGTTGGCGGTGTAGGTGTGCGTGTTCCATTGCTCGATGAGATTGAGCACGCTGTTCTGCTCATAGGCATTCCAGGCCTGCTTGCTGTGGGTGGTGTTGGTCTCGTCGCTGGCGCTGATGACTGTATTGAGTCCGCTTTCACGCAGGATAGGTTCCAGCACCTTGAGGAAGTTTGCCTGGCTCTTGGCATCAAAGTGGCAGCCCTCCTGGCTTCCCGAACTGTACCAATAGTCTGATAAGGGCTCGTTGAAAGGTTCCAGTGTCTTGAACTCTATGCCGTATTCGTCGCGATAGTGCTTGCATACATCCACCAGATAGTGGGCAAAGTCCTTGTAATACTCTGGCTTCAGGTTGTCTTTGCTGCCGCTCGTGTTTCCGCCTACGCATCCGCTCACCGTCATCCACCAAGGGGCGCTGTTGCTGAAAGCCTCAAACACGGCATCTGGTCTCATCTCCTTTATCTTGAGCATAATCTTGCGCTGCGCAGCATCGCGTTCCCAGTGATATGCACCTCCGCGCTCATCCTGGAATCCTTCCATTTCGGCTCTCAATCCTTTGCCTTTGCCCATGTGATGCTTCTCGCAGTGGGTCCAGTTGGGGTCGTCGCCACCACCGATGTTGTAGCGGAATACCTTCATGTTCAGACCATCCTGGCTCACCAGCCAGCGCACCAGTTCGTTGATTTTGCTATCGTCCCACTTGCCGCACATGTTGGCCCACCAGCACAGGCTCACACCCCATCCTTCCAGAGTCTGGCGTCGTGAGGTCGGGCTCACCACATAGTTCACGGTGTCAACGGATACGGCCACTTGTGCTGCATCGCTCAGCATCCATTTGTGCTTGATGTCGGTGCCGCTCTTGTCGGAGAACACGTTCGACCCTGTGTTGTTGGAGTCTGTTCCCAGGTAGCGCCCGGTCTTTTTGTTGCGCAGCAGGGTGTAGGAGCCTTGTGTCTCCAGCGTGTAACGTGCACGGCTGTCGGTAGAGTCGGCCAGGAAGAAGGTGTTCCAGTTGTCATTCGACCCCAGACTCAGATAGAGTGTAGGCTTGCCGTCCAGAGCTATCAGTGTGGAACCGTCACTTTGCTTGGCCAGTCGGAACGGGCGTGCGGAACTGGTGACAGCTCCCACGAGCACTGCCCGATGGTCGGATGTGCATCCCAATACGTTTTTGCTTGAGTGTACGATGTATTTTCTGGCATTTTGTCCCGCAGCAGCCAGCGTCATCAGCGAGCATGCGAGGGCAATGGTCATTGTCTTCATTGCAAACTTGTTTTAGTCAGTTACAGGTGTGGGGGAGAGGAGTTCTCAACGTTTGAACTCCAGTCCCACATGCATTCCTTTTTTGTTCTTCATCAGAGCGCTCACGATACCCAGTGTGCTGTTCACTATGCCTGCCTTCTCTGTGATGGCAGTGGCCAGTGCCAGCAGTTTGTCGGTGCTCATGGCCAGCTGCAGCGATTTGCCGCTCAGCTTGGCGTTCATGTGAATGCTCCTGTTGGTCAGGGGGAAGGTCAGTATGAGGTTGCTCTCACTCACACTCCAGTGTACCTCTACTTTCTTCTCGTTCAGAGTCACCGTTCCCGTGCTGTCGGCATTCAGCTTCAGTGCCAGTTTGCCTTCGTTGAATCCAAGGTGCTTCAGCTGCTTGGCCAATGTTGCCTCCACTTTCTCGCCTACCAGTGTGTTGCCCACGTTGGCCAGCAGACTCTCGCTCTCAAAGGCGATGCAAGGCTCACTGTAGGTCCATGTACCCACCAGATGTTTGGCATCCAGCGTGTCGGTTCCCAGGAGTTTCGAGGTCAGTTTGCCCAATGCTTCGGCGGTACCGTTCTCGTGTGACATGTTTCCCAGAGCCTCACTGGCTGCATTCTTCAGCAGGTTTTTCAGTTGAGCGTCAGCCTGCAGACTGCTTGCCATGGCCAGCATGAGCATGACCAGGCATTTCATCATTGTTCTCATTATTTATATATATAAGTATATTGCTTTCTTTGTCCGATATTCTGTGGTGGTGCAAAGTTACATAAATCCTCCTTATCATGTACCTTTCCTTGCCTCCTCTTTTCCCTCCTGCCGGCAGGAGGCGTGTACAGTATCATCCTGAGTAGTACAATGTATGATGCAAAACGGGCTTTTAAGTTGCGATTTTCGATGAAATGACACAGAAAACGCACAATTTTGTATCATATGAGAACAAATTTATACATTTGTGTTGCTATTTGATTAAAAAACGCTAATTTTGCAGCCGTAGAGTATTAAGTTGTTAGCTGCATAACCTGGTACATTCGTCTGTCGGACAGCCGTCGGCGGGTGGGAAGGGGAACAGAAAGCACACACACAAGAGAGAAAAAGTAAACAAACAGTATTAATAATTCAACTTATCAAAAATCAACATGGGTAAGAAAATTCTTATGTTCCTTGCTTGCGTCATGATGAGCGCAGGCTTGGCATTCGCCCAGCAGCTGGTGACAGGTACTGTCATCGATAGCGAGACGGGCGAACCTCTGGTGGGTGCCACCGTGAAGGTGAAAGGTACTACTCAGGGAGCCTTGACCGACATGGACGGTAAGTTCACCCTGAAGAACCTTCCTGCCAAGGGAAGCACCCTGGTTATCTCTTGCATGGGCATGAAGTCCGTGGAGGTGCAGGCCAAGGCAAAGATGAACATCAGCATGGAGCCTGTAAGCACCGACCTTCAGGACGTGATGGTGGTAGCTTATGGTACAGCCACCAAGGCCAGCTTCACTGGTTCGGCTGCCAAAATCGGCGAGCAGCAGATTGAGCAGCTGCAGTCGTCCAATGCTCTGGAGGCTGTAAACGGTCATGTGGCTGGTGTGGAGATGTTCAATCCTACAGGTGACCCCACAAACAACAACCCCACAATCCGTGTGCGTGGTATTTCTTCTATCAACGCTGGCACCAGCCCTCTGATTGTGCTGGACGGTACTCCCTACAGCGGTGATATGAACACCATCAATACCAACGATATCGAGTCTCTGACAGTGCTGAAGGATGCTGCTGCCAACGCTCTGTATGGTGCACGTGGTGCCAACGGTGTGATTGTGATTACTACCAAGAAGGGTAAGGCCGGTCAGGGTGCCAAGGTGACTCTGGATGCCAAGTGGGGCTCCAACAGCCGCGCACAGCGTCAGTACAAGGTGCTCAGCGAGCCTGGTCTGTATTATGAGCAGTACTACGCAGGCTTGAAGAACTATGCTACCAACAAGTTGGGTTACACCGATGCACAGGCACATGCTTGGGCCAACAACAACCTGACTTCTTCTTCTTACGGTCTGGGCTACAATATTTATAATGTGCCTGCCGGCCAGTCTCTGATTGGTACCAATGGTCGCCTGAACCCCAACGCTACAGTGGGTCGTGTGGTCAATTTCGATGGCACAGACTATATGATGACTGGCGATGACTGGATGGAGGAGGCTTATCACAATGGCCTGCGTCAGGAGTACAATGTGCGCGTAACTGATGCTTCAGAGCGTGGCAACTTCCTGGCTTCTTTCGGCTACCTGAACAATGACGGTATCGTGGATAACAGCAACTTCACACGCTTCAATGGCCGTTTGAAGGCTGACTTGCAGGCTAAGCCTTGGTTGAAGGTGGGTGCCAACATGTCATACACCCATTACAGTGCCGACAATGTGAACGAGGATGGTACAAGCAATTCAAGTGGCAACGTCTTTGCTATCGCCAGCCGGGTTGCACCTATATATAATGTATATATGCGCGATGCTCAGGGCAACAAGATGGTGGACAAGAATGGCTTCACCATGTATGACTACGGTGGCAAGAACGGTAAGTGGTTTGGTGTAGAGCGTCCCGTGCTGCCCAACAGCAACGCATTGCAGGATCAGATTCTGAACCAGCTGGGTAGCGAGGGCAACTCTGCCACAGCCAATGGCTTTGCTGAGGTTCGCATTGCCAAGGACTTCAAGATTACCAGCACCAATACCATCACTCTGGATGAGTCAAGAGGCACCGCTTTCACCAACCCCTACTATGGTCAGTACGCTACCTCTAACGGTATGCTGAGCAAGTCTCATGCTCGTAGCTTTACCTATGCTTTCCAGCAGTTGGGTAACTGGGGTCATGTTTATGGCAAGCACGATGTGGATGTGATGATTGGTCATGAGTCTTATGTATCCAAGTACTATTCTCTGTCTGCCAGCAAGAGCAATATGTTCGACCCCACCAATATGGAGTTGGCTGGTGCAGTGACAGAGCAGTCTTCTAACTCTTACACCACAGAGTACAACAACGAGGGTTACTTCGGTCGTGCACAGTACAACTATGCGCAGAAGTACTTCGGTAGCTTCAGCTTCCGTCGCGATGGTTCTTCACGCTTCCATCCCGACAACCGCTGGGGTAACTTCTTCAGCGTGGGTGCTGCTTGGGTAATGAGCGAGGAGTCTTTCCTCAAGGATATCAAGCCCATCGACTTCCTGAAGCTGAAGCTCTCTTATGGTGAGCAGGGTAACGATAATATCCCCGACTACCTCTACACCAACACATACACCATTGTGAATTCTGTAGGTGGTCCTGCTGCCAAGCCTGCACGTATGGGTAACAAGGATATCACATGGGAGAAGGGTGGCAACCTCAACGTAGGTGTTGACTTCGAGCTCTTCAAGAACCGACTGAATGGTACCATCGAGTACTTCTGGCGCAAGACCAGCGATATGCTCTTCAAGTTCAGCCTGCCCACCAGCTATGGTTACACCAGCTACTATGCCAACATAGGTGACATGAAGAACAGCGGTATTGAGATTACTCTGGATGGTGATGTCATCAGAAGCAAGAACCTGAAGTGGAACATCGGCCTGAACCTGACTCACTACAAGAACCACATCTCTATGCTGCCCGACGAGCGCAAGACCACTACCACTCCCGAGGGTTACAAGGGTTATGCCAGCGGCAACTTCTTCCTGGGCGAGGGTCTGAGCATGTATTCTTTCTATATGCCTCAGTATGTAGGTGTGTATAGCAAGGACACTTGGCAGTTGACCAACGACACCAAGTACGATGCTTCTAAGGATGGTCTTTCCATGTGGTACACCGATGACTACAAGATGAACACCAAGCCCGACGGTACTCGTGAGTTCGTGAAGGATACCAATGGTGAGAAGATAGAGACCGGCAAGCGTGCTGCTACCACCTCTTATGATGAGGCTAAGGACTACATCGTAGGTCACATGCTGCCTAAGGTGTATGGCGGTTTCAATACACGTCTGGAGTTCTTCGGTGTTGATTTCACAGCCGACTTCGCTTATCAGCTGGGCGGTAAGGTGTATGACAGCCAGTATGCTTCATTCATGTCACCTGCAACCTCTAACACCAAGGGCTTCAATATCCACGAGGATGCTCTGAAGTCTTGGAGCGCAAGCAACCAGGGTAGCAACCTGCCCCGTTACCAGTTTGGTGATGAAAACACAGGCAGCCTGAGCAGCCGTTTCCTCGCCAAGGCCAACTACCTGAGCCTGCAGAACCTGAGCGTAGGTTACACTCTGCCTGCCAACCTCACACGCAAGGCTAAGATTGAGAAGGTTCGTGTATATATGAATGCCAGCAACGTATGGCTCTGGAGCGCTCGTCGCGGCTTGGATCCCCGTACCGCTATGATTGACTCAGGCTATGGTTATAGCAACGCAAGCTACTATTCTACCGTGCGTACTATCAGCGCAGGCGTTAATGTGACATTCTAATCAGAAAGGAGACATCAGCAATGAAAACAATATTCAGAAACATGCTTGTAGGCACTATGTGTGCAAGTACCATGGCACTGACTGGCTGTCTGGAGGAGACTTTCCCCACCTCGGGAGCTACCGCCGACCAGCTGGCATCCTCAAGCAAGGCCACCGAGGCACTTATGTGGGAAATGCCTGCATTCGTCAACAACCTGGGTACATACAGTAGCGACATGCACTATGACTGGGGTTATGGTTCGCTCATGCACATCCGTGACGTGATGACCGCTGATATGGCAGTTGTAGCATCCGGCTACAACTGGTACAGCAGTTGGAGCAGCTGCACCAACCTGAGCAACCGTCATGTGACTTCCTTATTCCCTTGGTCTTTCTATTACAAGGGCATCCAGACTGCCAACAACCTGATTGGTGCCGTGGATGAGGCAAAGGCCAGCAATGAGCAGCTGGGTTATCTGGGTGTGGCTCATGCCTATCGTGCTCTCTATTATCTGGAGGCAGCACAGCTCTATGAGTACCTGCCCAGCGAAAAGTATCCCGATGGAGTGAGCGACGCGGGCAAGAGCATCGTCAATCTGACCGTTCCAGTAGTGACAGAGAAGACTACCGAAGCTCAGGCTCGTAACAATCCACGTGCTACACGTGACAGCATGCTCCACTTCATCATTGGGGAGCTGGACAAGGCAGAGGCACAGATTCCCAACCTGACCGATGCTTCCAAGACACTTCCCCATCTGGGTTGTGTGTATGGTCTGAAGGCTCGCACCTACCTGTGGGTGTGCCAGTATGACAGCGCTTACGCTTATGCTATGAAGGCTATCAACCTGAAGGATAAGTACAACAACTTCGCCATCACCACTCAGGACGAGTGGCTGAGCACTACCAACGGCTTCAATGACCTGTCTTGCAAGTCTTGGATGTGGGGTTCTCAGACCTCTAAGGAGGATGCTGTGGTGAAGACCGGTATCGTCAACTGGACTTCATGGATGAGCAATGAGACCACCTTCGGTTATGCTTCTGCCGCTCCTTTCACCATGATAGCAAGTGAGCTGTACAACAAGATTGACAACAACGACTTCCGTAAGCTGTCCTTCAAGGCACCTGCCACCAGTCCTCTGAGTGGTTCTGAGCCTTACATCGACGAGGCACTCTTCAAGGACTTCCCCACTTACACCAGTCTGAAGTTCCGTCCTGCCGAGGGTAACACCGAGGAAGCTACTGTTGCATGCGCATGTGCATTCCCCATGATGCGTTACGAGGAGATGTTCTTCATTGCAGCTGAGGCTGCCGCTCGTCTGGGCGATGCTGCCACTGCCAAGACTATCCTCACAAAGGTTATGTCCACTCGTAATCCCAGCTACAACTGCAAGGCTTCTTCTCCCGAGGATGTTGCCGAGGAGGTGTTCCTGCAGAAGCGTATCGAGTTCTTCGGTGAGGGTATCACCTTCTTCGACTACAAGCGTCTGAACAAGAGCGTTGACCGTTCCGCCAGCAGCAACTGGGACGTTACAGAGAATTATAAGATAGAGGGTCGTCCTGCATGGATGGTATTCAACATTCCTTATAGCGAGGGTTCTCAGAACCATGCTTTGGCAGACTACATGAACCCCGACCCCAGCGGAGTCTATACTCCTGTGGCTAAGTAATCATCTTCGTGTATAACTTATTAGTGAATTAAATAGATTATGAAAACAATAAAGAAACTTGGGCTTGTCCTTTGTTCCGCCTTGGTATTCGTTGCTTGCGACACCGTCAGCGATGACTACAAGCCAGGATCTTGGGATGCAGCAGAAGGCTTCGAGGACGTTTCGTTCGTAGGCAAGACCTCTGTGACAGATGAGTTGGATCCCACAGACCCCACCACTGCCACCGTTACTTTGAAGCGTAAGAACACCAAGGGCGAACTGGTAGTGACTCCCGAGGTGACTGTCAATGAAGACAGTGTGTTCACTGTTACCGATTTCCACTTTGCTGATGGCGATTCTTTGGCTACTGCCACTATCTCCTTCCCTGACGCAAAGATTGGTACTCCCTATTCTCTGCAGTTGACAGTGACCGACAAGAAGCTCGTGTCAAGTTACTCTCAGGCTGTGCTCTTCAACTACAGCGTGACTCGTGTGAAGTGGGTTTCTCTGGGCAAGGGTACTTATATCGACAATGTTCTTCCTGAGTTCTTCGGCTCATTCACTGACCTGAAGGGTGAGCCCGAGTTCTTCATCCGTGACGATGACCACACACGTTTCCGTGTGAAGTCTCCTCTTCTTTCTTGCACCCTCCTCTATCAGGGACAGGCTCTTCCTTTCGTGGGCGGTCTTATCGACGAGAAAGAGGCTGCTGATGTAAGCGAGTGGTTTACATTCCGTATTCTCCAAAAGGGTGAGTCTTACAAGTCTGTTGCAGAGATTCAGGGTGAAGACCTTGTGGTGTTCGACCGCTACTACACAGCTGTGGTGCCTGATGCCACAATTGGTGAGCTTTCTTATTGCCATCCTTCTATCTTCGCTTCTCTTGGAACAGAGGACGATTGGAAGGACAGTAAGGTTGTGAGCTGGCAGGCTGCCCCCACCACTGGTGTTGACACAGAGTTCAAGTCTGGTGAGAAAGTGCCTGCAGAGATTAACCTCGGCTGCATGCTTTACGCAGCTGCCAAGGGTGGTTATGATTTCCGCGACAAGTCTCTGGTGTTCTACTTCCCCGGTTACAAGCCTGCCCACAAGGCTGACCTGAACGAGGATTTCGAATGGGAGGAAGTTTATAATGGCGTGTTCACTTCTGAGCAGTTGGGCACAGAGTCAGAGAAGACTCTCTACAAGGGTATTTGCACAAACAAGACCGATGATTGTGACAGCACATTCGCTGCCCAGTATGGTACTGCTTACACGATACAGTCTCCCTACGCAGAGGATTACAACCTGATCTTCACTGTGAAGGATGGCAATATCATGGTACCCGAGGGCTACGAGCTGCAGGAGATTGGTGTGAAGGCTATGGGCCAGAACGTATTTGCCAAGATCAACATGGGTAAGTCCAAATACACCAAGACTGTGATAACTCTGAACATCACCTTCACCGACGAGACCGGTGAGAAGGAGTTCGGAACAGCCAACGAGGTGTTGAGCAATGTTCACTACAGCAAGGTGGGTACTGCCGATTGGACTTACACAATCTTCTTTGCCAACCAGGATGGAAGTCCATATGTTGATGCCGGCCTCGAGCTGCAGCAGCGTGATGACGATCCCACCCAGTACTGCATCCTGCATGCGATGAATGATGCGACCATCAAGTTCAGCATCGACGCTGACAATATTGTACGTATCCCCCAGCAGTTCACAGGTTATTCCAAGGATGGCTTGTCTCTCTATGTGGCAGACGTTCCTACTCTGATGGGTGAGAAGTATCGTCCGAGCTTCCCCAGCGTGTATGACCCTGAGACAAAGACCATCAGTTCCAACCTGTTCTACAACCTGGGTGACGGAAGAGGCTATGATCCTGGCGTGGAGACCATCAAGCTGAATTTCGACGAAACAGCTACTGTGAAGAAGGCTGCCAAGAAGCATCCCAACACCAGCGTTCTGCGCAGTGTGAAGAAGAGATTCAATGTGGCTTTCCCCTGGACTTGCTACAGCGTCAAGAGCAAGGCAAAGGCTTCTCACCTGAAGGCTGTCAAGACAAGTGCTGCTCCTCAGTTCTTCCTGGGCAAGTAAGCATTCGAACTAAAGCACCCGCAAAGGCGTGATATAAAACCCAAGGAGGGGGCAAGGCCAATGAGTCTTGTCCCCTTCTTCGTTTTGTGTGATGGCACATGCGCTGCCACGGTGAAGGCTTTCCCCATGCAATGGGTATGCCTCTGGCTGCTTACATATTTGCACTATATGGGCATGTGGGGCAACATTTTGCTTCCATTCGCTCACTTTGGCAGTCGAAAGTGTCGTTTATGTGGTTCTATAGCCGTAACTTTGTGCCCCGACAGACAATATAAGACAGTATATATATAATATGAGAGAGAGATTCAGACGACTTGCCGTGAAGGCAGTCATGATGACGGCGCTGCTCGTTGCGCCGGCTGAACTGTTGGCCGTTCCTGCCAAGCCTGTGCGCCGCACAGTGACTCTGGCCGACGGTACCAAGGTAGAAGCCACCCTGCAGGGTGATGAACATTTGCACTTCTTCCGTCTGGATGACGGACGGGTGGCAGTGCCTCAGGATGGCGGTCGCTATCGCTTATCCACCCTGCGCGAGGTGCGTGAGGTGTGGACAGAACGTATGCAGGAGGCCCGTGAGAGACAGACCGCACGACTCCAGAAGGCTCGTGGGGGAGAACTGCTGACACTCACCCGGCAGGCAGACACATGGCAGGGAGCCGGCAGTAATGCTTTGCGTGCCAAGTCGCACAAGGCCAACTCTGTCTATCAGGGGCAGAAGCGCGGACTGGTCATACTGGTCAACTTCTCCGACCTCGCCATGTCGGTAAGCAATCCACAGTCCACCTACAATGACTTCTTCAACAAGGTGGGCTACAATCAGGGTGGCATGACCGGGTCTGTACACGACTACTTCTACAGCCAGAGCTATGGGCAGTTTGACCTCCAGTTTGATGTGGTTGGCCCCATTACCCTCAGAAAGCCCCATGGATATTATGGTGCCGACCAGAACGGTAGCAAGGATGTGTATGTACACGAGATGGTCAGGGATGCCTGCCAGGCTGTGGATGCCCAGGTGGATTTCTCCCGGTACGACTGGGACGGCGACGGCTGGGTCGATCAGATATTCTTCGTCTATGCCGGATACGGCCAGAACTTCGGAGCACCCGATGAGTGCATCTGGCCTCACGAGCATACCATTGCCTATCAGGGGCTCAAGCTCGACGGCACAGGTATAGGCACCTACGCCTGCAGCTGCGAGCTGCGCGGAACCGAAGGCAAGCAGATGGACGGTATAGGCACTGCCTGCCACGAGTTTACCCACTGCATGGGCATCATGGACCATTACGACACCGGCGGAGACAACTTCGGCATGGGCCATTGGGACGTGATGTGCTCTGGCTCTTACAATAATGACTCCCGCACCCCCAGTGCCTACACCGCTTACGAGCGTTGGGTGAGCGGTTGGCTCGAGCCTGTGGAAATCAACAAGGCCACCTATGTGCAGGCCATGAAACCGTTGGAGGACGAGCCCGAAGCCTATGTGCTCTACAATGACTATGCCTCCAACGAGTTCTACCTGCTGGAGAACCGCCAGCAGAAGGGCTGGGATGGCGGTCAGGACGGGCATGGACTCCTGGTGGTGCATGTGGATTATGACGAGAATGCATGGCGGACCAACAGTCTCAACACCATTGCCGACCACCAGCGCATGACCATTATCCCTGCCGACGGACTGCTCACCCTGGGCACACACGCAGGCGACCCTTGGCCCGGCACATCGCGCAAGACATCGCTCACCGACGTCACTTCACCGGTTGCCACTGTGTATAACGCCGGCCCCAATGACTACTCCTTCATGGGCAAGCCGCTCACAGAGATAGCCGAGGATGAAGCACGTGGTCACATCTCTTTCGCCTGCATGCGTGGCACTCTGCCTACTCCTGTGCTCAACGCTGCAGCCACCGACATCACCTCCAGCTCCTTCTCCATAGGTTGGAATGCTGTTGAGGGTGCCACTTCCTATGAGGTGTCTCTGCGTGAGAGGCCGGCTCCCTATGCCAACCCCGAGCAGGCATGTGTGCTCCGCGAGGACTTTGCCAAGTGCTGGAGCAAGAGCACCAGTCTCAGTAGCATAGCCAACAAGCTGGACAAATACACCGCCAAGCCCGGCTGGACAGGCTCCCGCCTCTTCACCTCATCCAATTATCTCAAGATGGGGCAGGGCAGCAACATGGGCGAACTCACCACTCCCATGCTCGACACACCGCTTGCCGACGGCCTTACCATTGTGTTTACCCTCACTCCCTTTGGCAGCAGCAACAAGATGACAGGCTCGGTGAGCATACTCCTCAAGAGTGGCAACATGCAGGGTTCTTACAATGCAGATGGCGCACAGACGCTTATCTTCACCACTCCCAGCATAGAGGAAGCCTATCAGGTTCAGCTCTCACCCTCTACCGTATGCTATATATCCCGCTTCGAGGTGTATGACGGTGTCTTCTCTTCGGAGCAGCTCGGTATCGATGACGATGATGAGGACAGCGGCAAGCAGAGCATCCCCATGGCTGGCGGCAAGCGTTCTGTCAAGCGCAATGCCATCACCACCACCACTTACACCACCACCGAACCTCACTACACCTTCACTGGTCTCACCAGCACCAGCAAGTACTTCGTGAGCGTAAGGGCGCTGACCGACCTCGGTCCCAGCAAGTGGAGTGCCGAGCGTCAGGTTGCACTCGACCAGACTACTGTCTTCACTCCCACTGGCGATCAGACTGCCACCTCCAGTGTATGGTACAATCTGCAGGGACAGCCTGTAGCCCGTCCCCAGCGTGGAATCTACATCCACGATGGCAAGAAGGTGCTCGTGAAGTAATGTCTCTCCTCTGTCCTGCCCCTGTCTGTCAGGTTCCCGTGCAGGACTGGAACATAACACAAGGTAAAGGGCGTGCTGCTTGGTCGGCACGCCCTTTTTCATCCCCTTTCCCCCGAGCCCGCTTGGTGTTCCTGCCCCGCAATCCTGCCTCTTGGTTTGGAAATGACTGCGTTTCCCTCTGCATTTGGTTTGGATTTGCTCAGGATTTTGCCTGAATATGGTTTGGATTTGGTCGGGAAATGAGGTGAATATGGTTTGGATTTGATTAAGATTTGGTTGGAAAATGGTTTGGAAATGGGTAAAAACGTTGGCGTTTAGAAGAAAATACTATACCTTTGCAGATGAACAAGAACCAAAAATATAATAAAAAGGTTTCAAAAATATGGTGCAGACATCAAGCCAAAGTACTGTAAATAAGATAGAAATGAGGCTTAGAGGAAAAGGGCGTGGTTCGATAGTCTTCCAGCAAGACTATGCAGACTGCGGGACACCATCAGCCGTGAAGTCAACATTCCATCGGATGTACACCGACGGAATGCTGG
>SAMEA104315427__coassemble_454_pt1 | contig 44008 bp, 37 predicted proteins | sample SAMEA104315427__metabat2_low_PE_043 | metagenome-assembled genome bin SAMEA104315427 (sample SAMEA104315427) | gut metagenome | biome: Monkey gut; feature: monkey-associated habitat; material: faeces | place: China | collected 2013 | reverse complement strand
CCAAAACAAATATGATAATAACGCTATGAAATTAAAGGACAGAATTCGACAGGCATTACAACAGGAACTGGAACCATTAGGATTTCGCTATCTCAAATCAACCGGTGACTTCAAGCGAAGTATAAATAAAGAGACGAATGTCTATGTATATTATATCCCTGATTGTTTTGATCGAGGCATCACACATGTCACCCTTTTGGCAGGAGCAGAGTACCGTGACATAGAGGATATCATATATAAGTTGAACAATACGACTTCAGCAAAATGCGGACATTTCAAACTCTCTTGCAGACTCCACTGGCTTATGCCAAAGGAAGAAGAGAGTGAGATTCTATATGATATCAGTTTTCGAAATGAGGATAGCGAAGACAAGTATCGCGAGAAAATAGAGAAGTTGCTGTACTGGATGAACACATACCTGCTCCCATACATAGAGAAACTATCACATAGAGAAAGTGCCATAGAAGCAACATTACTTTTAGACCGCAGATTTTTGATTAATCAGGAATTCGTCGTTCCTGTCATGTACTGTGTATGGAAGCATGACAAAAAGGCTGCGCTCGACTATTTGGAGGAAAAGAGACTGGCCCACCTGAAGTATGTGAAGCCAGGAGAATGGGACACTCTGGAAAGGATGAAGAATGGCGAGACCATTCCCCCAAAAGATAGACCATTTTATGCGATTGCTTACGAGAAGTATGTAGAAAGTGCCAAGAAGTGCAGGGAATGGATAGAGGCACAAGACTATTGATAAACGGGCGGTGGTTGAAAAGTCCTGTCCAATCTTTTACCAGTCAGAACAAGACCTGCGAAATGAAGAAAGAGAATTGTTACAATTCTCTCCTCTCTGAAGAAGGCCGCTCCTGCAGAAGCACAGGAACAGTATGACGCTTATAAGGAGGCCGACAAGCACCGTTACAAGACCTACATCCGCAAGACTCAGGAGGGCTGGTCGCTCGAATAAACTCTTCCTCGCGCAAGGAATATGTAAGGTTCACTAAATAGTACTGCATTGGCAAAGTAGGTAATGCTTGCACTTCTATCACCTTCATTGCTCGGAATGACTGTTACGTTCAAGTCTTCCAATGATCATGAGAGGACGGATTATTTCGCTGTACTGATAACCAAACGTTTCACATCTTAAACCGAGGGTTGAGTCGATTACAGATGACAATATGGAGTCAAATTGCTCCATGACCCGAAAATACTCCTCCAAAAGGAGTGAGTTTCTCAGATTTAATTTGTATCTCTGCCATGTCTGTCATCGGATGCTCTTGCTTGTTTTTGCAACACTAAGACAAGTGAATTCTTCGACGTGATAAAAATCCTGGGCCGCTCGGCTTTGCCGCTTGGCTTGTCCAAGAGCTTTTTGTTGTTCAGGTACTTAAAAAGTTTAATTTACAATGGTGTTGCGGAATTAAGGTAATAGAAATAACTTCAAAGACAAGGAACATGGAAAAAATATATGTACTTCGAAAAAATGAAGGAACAGGGAGTCTTTCTCTGGAGACTGTCTATCCTTCAACTAACGAATTGAGAAATAGCATAAATTCTCTTTGCGAAAGAAAAGGTGGAACTGTATGTTATAGTGACTTATGCAGTAATGGCTTGCAAAATTTTGCAAATGGATTCTGCTATGCCCCATGTCTGTCTGATCAGTATTCCTCTGAAACAAGTCCATTACAGCGAAATGTTAGATTTTCAAGTTATAGTCTTCAATCTCGAATTGACAACTATTGTTTTGTTCAAGACATAAATAACATTAGAAATGAGGCGAATGTTGTTGCTTACTCACACAGGTATGGCGGCTGGACTGCCATAGATTGGGCATTCAATGATGATATAAAGTTTGTAATCCTAACAAACTTTGGATTTGGGATGTCTAGTTACTTTGACTCTCGTGTTGAGTACAAGGGAGTTCGTCTTTGTCCTTTTTCACATTATGTGAAATATCGCTACCAAACTGTTGGTGCAACCTTAGGCTATACTTTCAGGTATAACTGCGAATATAACGAATGGGAAAAATGCATGAGAGATGCGCAAAATTTATATAATACAATTGTACAAAGGCATGATAGTGCAATTTTTGAAAGAATGACAGAAGAGTTATATTCCTTGGTTAGTAATATTCAAATCTTGGCAGAGTTGAATGTGGCACGCAAAAGATACGCATTCAAGGATTCTTCTACAAGTGGCTATTGCGATCTTACAGATGATGATTATGTTCTCATTTGCTCTGATAAAGTTGCACATGCGATTGAATTTGTTTCGTCAATTAAACAGTTGCCTGAGCAAGTTCAGCCGCAAAAGCACATAGATGGTATTGTGAATACGTGCCAGCATTTCAAGCCGCAGTTACAAAATAAACTGTCTGCTTATAAGGAGAAGTTAGTCGAAGCAGAAATAAAACTTTCAGAAATAGAGCAAGACCTTGATGCTTTTTGGAAACGCAATTCATTGGCACAAAAGATTTATGACAAGTTCAAGAACAAAAAATATAAGTCATTTCACTACTTCCAGTATAACGATGAAGAAATGGCAAAGTTTTGTAAGGAACTTGTTCTTCGCTTGTTCTCTGCATGTGTAGATAATGTAGGTGAACTCTATGACCGGGTTACAAAGGAGTACTTCGTTTTGCAAGAAAAGATTTCAAACCAAAAGAGTATCGTATCTCATTTGGCAAACGTAATAAGTAGTTTGGAAAGAAGTTACAAATCATTGGAGGATAATCTTAACTCGTTAACAGATAGCGAATAATCTAATCACAAAACAGGCTCACTAGTAAAACCCTGTGTTTGATTATTTGATAGATAATGCTTGTTTTTCGAAAATTGCTAGTACTTTTGCATGTGTCTACTGAAAGTTACAAGTATGAAAGACAATCCATATATGACGTTAGCCAAGTTCATTCTTCCCGGTGAGATGACAGAGTATTTCGATTTAACCAAGGTTGAATCAGATCTGTTTGGTGAAGAACAGCGTCCTCATCTTTATCTTGACGAGAAGGATATCAAGCCTGATGGTACGGATGCTATACCTAATGGCTTCTATGAAGAATCGTGTATCAACGATTTTCCTATACGTGAGTATCGTACCGTACTCCATGTGCGTCGTCGCAGGTGGGAGAATCTGGAAGGCAAGAGCATATCAAAAGAGACCTATAAGTCAAAAATTATTTGCTCATAAAAGTTTTACCTGACAGTAATATAATACAATAGTATTATTGGGCGCTCTGGATCTGCCGATATGGAGTTTTATCTATCTGTTGAAGATCGGCTTTTAGTTTGTTCCTTTATTTCGGCAGATGCGGCTTTGGCTTGTACCAAATGAAAATACATATAAAAAAGAACGCAGGTGCCTTCACGATGACGGTGATGCACCTGCGTTATGGGACTTCCCGTGGGGAAATGCTATTGGCTCTACTCCTTGATGACCATAATAGAGAGTTCATACAGGAAATACAGCGGTATGAACACAAGCATAAGCGTGAAGGGGTCGCCACTGGGAGTGATGACTGCTGCAAGTACCATCAGACCCACAACGGCATGACGCCTATATTCGCGCAGGAATGACTTGTGGAGGATGCCGAACTGTGACAGCAACCAGGCCAGCAGCGGCATCTCAAACACCAGTCCCATGACCAGGATGAGCATAGTAAAGTTGCCTATGTAGGAGGAGAGGTTGATCTGATTCTCGATGGAAGGACTCAGATCATACTCCATCAGAAAGCGGAAGGTGAAAGGGAACACAAGCAAGTAGCCCAATGCACAACCGATATAGAACATGACGGTACCACCCAAGAATGCGGGCTTGAGATGACGAATCTCGTTCTCAAACAGGGCAGGCTCGATGAACTTCCATATCTCCCAGATGAAATAAGGGAAAGCCATGACAGCAGCAAAGGACACTGAAGTCTGGATGTGCGTCATAAACTGGCTGGCCACATTGATGTTGATAATCTTAACATGGAAGTTGGGATCGAAATGCATAAGGCCATGACTGAGGCTCTCTATCCATCTGTAAACAAAAAAATGACTGGTGGTGGGGGCAAGCACAAACTCATCAAAGATGCGAGGCATAGCTATAAACGTGACTATCATGCAGCCTACCAGCACGCATGCCGAACGGAACAAAGCCCAACGGAGCACCTCAAGGTGGTCCCAAAAGGACATTCCTTCCACTTCCTCTTCTGTCTGCAACTCTTCCTTTTCCTTATTATCCGCCATAGGATTAAAAAGTTTTCTTTTTTGAAAAACTGTGGGTTGCAAGAAGGTACGAAACCTCTATGCAGCCCACAGACTATTGTTTTCTGGTTATTTACTTATTGTAAGACGCCTTCACGAACTTAGCATTCTTGATGTATTCGATGCTCTCCTTCATACCCTTCAGGATGTCGGGAGTGGAAGCATGCTCCAGCTCAAGCACCCAACCCTTGGCTCCTGCCACGTCGAAGTTGTTGAAGATAGCGTCGAAGCCTACCATTCCGCTCTGACCAATCTCATTATCGTCCTTGATGTGAAGCAGAGTGAAGCGACCAGGATACTTCTTGAAGTAAGCCACAGGACTCACCTGACCACGCACTGCCCAATACACGTCCATCTGGAAGAAGAGGTAGTTGGGGTCGGTGTGCTGAATCATGTAGTCCTCCATCACCTGGCCTTCCACCTTCTGGAACTCATGGCTGTGGCTGTGGTAACCGAGCTTCATGCCGGCAGCAGCCACCTTCTTGCCCACCTGATTGTAGAAGTCGCAGATGGTCTGCAGGTCTGCCAATGTCTTGGGAACACTGCACCAGGGAATTACCATATACTGCATACCAGCACGCTTGTGGGCATCAATAGCCTTATCCCACCACTTCAGAGCCTCGGTGAAATCCTTGCTCTTCAGCTCGTCATCATTCAGATTGCGGGTTACATGGCTTGACATCACCTTCATGCCAGCAGCCTCAATGTCGGCCTTGAACTGCTCGGGAGTCACTCCGTAGAGCTTGCCATTGTCATAGCAGGCAGCCTCCACAGCTGTGTAACCCATATCGGCCAGCTCCTTGAGAGTCTTCTCATGGTTCTGTGCATACTTCTCGGGATTGCCGATAAGGTCACGCACGCTGTACATCTGGAAGCAAACCTCCTTCTTCTTGGCGTTTGCTGTCAGACCGCATGTGAGTGCCAACACGAGCACACATGCTATTGAAAGAAATCTTTTCATTGTAGTTCGTCTCTTTGTTTAAGTTTGAGTTGGGTAACGGATAGGCTTACTTGAGTGCCTTCACACGGATGTTGCGGTACCATACCTCATCACCGTGATCCTGGAAACCGAAGTAACCCTTGTGACCATCACCGCCACAGTTCTTCAGCAACTCAAATGCGATGGGCCACTTATTCTCGGCAAACTTGCTGCTCTGGAGCAGATTGATCCACTCCTCACCCCACATCTTGTAGCCCAGAACCTTAACACCATTCTGATAATGGGTTACTTTACCGTTCTTCACCACAATCTTCACCTTGTTCCACTGACCGGCAGGATTTGCATTCTGAGGCTTTGCAGGAATCATGTCATAAAGTGATGTGCTCTGGCGAATGCCCAGTACGGCACCCAACTTGGCATCAGGATGACGCTCGTTGTCCAGCACCTGGCACTCGGGGCAAGAAATATAGATGGGCTCAGCATGCAACTTGCCATCCTTTCCTACAGAAGCGCTCTCCTGTGCCAAGTAGAAGATACCAGAGTTACCACCCTCGCTAATCTTCCACTCCACTTCGAACACGAAATTCTTGAACTGGTGTGCAAAGATGATGTCACCACCTTCGCCTTCACCACGACCATTGAAGTGCAGGCAGCCATCCTTCAGATTCCACTTGCTGGGAATGTAATCCTTCTGGTAACCACGCCAGCCATCGAGGCTCTTGCCATCGAACAGCACGTAGTAGCCATCCTTGTCTGTGGTCAGTGTACTCAGGTCAACCTCAGGATTGTGGTTGATCACATACTTCACGCCTTGTGCATTAGCACCAATAGCAGCCACCAATGCGGTGGCTGCTAATAAGTTTCTCAGTTTCATATGAGAATGTTCTTTTTGTTAAGTCAAACGTCAAACCTTAGTCCTGAGGAAGCTCGGGGATCACAAAGCCATTCTGATACTTAGGCTTGATGAGCTCGGCTGCAAACTCACGAGCGTTGACTGGCTCGGTGTATTTGTTCTGGAATGTGGGATGACCATCCTTGATGGAGAAGCCGTCCTTGATCATACTCTTCACAGTTGCATTCTCAGGAATGTTGGTGAACTGCATCTTCTCACCATCCCACTCAAGCACCTGGTTGAGGCCCTGCAGACGAACTGCAACCACACCCATAGCAACCATCTCGTTGAAAGGACCTGCCTCGCTGAAGTCAGAAGAGGTCTTCACACGTGTTGCGGGATCTTCCTTGATAGCACGGATCCAGTCTCTCTGATGAGACTCTGTCACGCGACGGCACACCTTAGGAGCATTGGGCACACGACCGCTCAGCAGATAGGGCTTCTCGCCATAGCAACCTACAATCAGAGTATCCTTTGTTCCGTAGAAGATTGCAGCACCACCGCTCACGTTGAGGTTCTTGCCTGCGGGCAACTCCTCGGGACGGAAAGGCAGAATGCCACCATCGCTCCAAGTCACAACCACCTCGGGCATAGCCACCTTGGGACGGTTTGTACGTGCGGGGAAAGTATATTTAACCACCTGAGCGTTGGGGCAAGACTCTGCCATCAGAGCGGTAGAAGAACCCTGGACTCTGATAGGATACTTCAGGTCAAGAGCCTTGAACACGGGATGCAGGATGTGGCAAGCCATATCACCCAGAGCACCTGTACCGAAATCCCACCATCCACGGAAGTTCCAAGGAGTGTAGATAGAGTTGTAATCACGCTTGGGAGCCGGACCGATGAAAGCGTCCCAGTTCAGAGTGTCGGGAACAGGCATAACCTCGGCAGGATGCTCAAGACCCTGAGGCCAGATAGGACGGTCGGTGAACGCATCTACACGAGTCACCTCACCAATCTCACCATTCCAGATCCACTCACATACGAGGTTGACACCCTCACCGCTTGCACCCTGGTTACCCATCTGAGTAGCAACATTAGCCTTGGCAGCCAACTTTGTCAGCAGACGAGACTCATATACGGTACGTGTAAGAGGCTTCTCGCAATAAACAGCCTTACCAGCCATCAGAGCCTCTGCACAGATGATAGCATGTGTGTGGTCAGCTGTACCGCAGATAACGCCGTCGCACTGGTCGAGCAGTTCTGCGTACATCTTCTTATAGTCGTTATACACCTTACAGTTGGGGAACAGCTTGGTGTATTCATCGATTACTCCCTTGGCATACTTCTGGTCCACATCAGCCAGTCCGATGAACTCGATGTCATCATAAACCTCCTTGCCGTTGTAGGTTACACCGTTGAGGTCAGAGTGACCACGACCGCCGATACCAACGCCCAGCAACTTGACCTTACCAGTCTTGCCAGCCTTCTTCTTAGTGTTTTTTGCCTTGGCCAACATCTCGGTTGGCGTCATGGCCAGGGCAGCAGTTGCTGCTGTGCCTGCCTTCAGAAAGGATCTTCTTGACATTTTCTCCATGATTTTGCTTGTTTAGGGGTTATTATATTTTTATTACTTATTGTCGTCCTGCTTGGCGGGAGTCTCTTCGGGTTCTGCGTTGATCTGCTTCTCGATGTCATTCATGCCATCCTTGAAGCTCTTCACACCCTTGCCGATTCCACGCATCAACTCTGGAATTTTCTTGCCGCCGAACAGCAGAAGAACCACAAGAGCGATGATAATAATCTCGCCTGTACCCAGGTTGCCGAGAAACATTAAACTGTTTGTCATAACTTATCAGAATTCTATTTGTTATTATTCTTGTTAATATAATCTGTCAGGTATAATCTGGCTTTAGTGGTTAAGCAGTCCATAACCATTGGTCATGTGTGCCCGGCGGTAATGGATTTGCTCCAGCTCCTCTGCCGTACCTTTGGATGGAAGGTCGTTGCGGCGTGCATCTTCGAGCATACGCCATGCGAAATCCGAAGCAATGGCAGCATCCACAAACCTGGGAAGCTGTTCGGGCCTCTTGCCAGTCAGGATAGCTTCGCCCATGAGTTGGCACAGGCGGTCGATGTTTTTATCTCCATAGGGACGCTCCACCACTTCCGTCACATTCACTCCATGCTTCTCCACCACAGCGGTTTTGAAGTCGTGATGCATACGCACGAACCCTTTCGTGCCGATGAGCTCTGTATATGAATTATGTGTCTGGTCCTTGGCCAACTGTCCATATACAAATCCTTGGGTGATATCATACACTACCCCATTCTGGAAAGTGCCATGACACTGCAGCCACCAAGGGTCCTTATAGTCCCACATCCTGATTCCCTGTGCATGCCCGGTCTTGTATTCCGAATCGGCATACCAGCGGCAGATATCCACATAGTGCATTCCGCAGTCATGGAAAGAGGGTCCCTCAAATTCGTGACCCTCTCCAGGAGAAAGTCCAGGCGTCATGTGACAAATGCGTATGATGGCCAGCTCGCCTATCTCACCCGACTTCACAAAGTCCTTCATCTCCTTGGTGTACCAAGCATTACGCAGATAGAGGTTCACTGTGCATTCTCTGTCGGAGCGTTTCTCCATCTCCACCACCTTCCACTCGTCTTCTCTCTTGTAGGCCAAGGGCTTCTCGCATATCACATGCTTGCCGCACTTGAGCGCCCTTTCTATACGGCTGGCTCTGGAGTCAGCCAAAGCAAAGAGCCCCACACAGTCGATATCGGGATTGAGGAATATATCATCCTCATTGGTGGTGAACTTTGCACCCGGAGCCAATTCAGCAGCCGAAGCTGCACGCCCAGAGTCTATGTCGCAAATACAAGCCACATCCCAAAGGTCATTCTTGACAAGCTCCTTGACATGCTTGCGTCCCATTCGGCCGAAGCCAAGCACTCCTATTGATATCTTACCTTTATTCATCAATCTTCTGTTCCAAATGAACGTTTTTCCGTCCATTTTTCATCTTTCTGAGCATAAAGTTACGTATCTTTTTTCAAAGTACAATGGATTGCAGAGGATTTTTGTCCGTTTGGCCGCGTTTTTATGTTAAAAAAGTTAAAGCACAGACATATTCGTATCAAAAGAGAGGGCAAAAAAGACAACAAGACAAGCGTTTACTACCTGATTTTCAATACAAACAAAGACCCGAAAGACTATTGGACGATTTCTTCCAGAAACAAGAAAAACACATTCAAACGCTATCCTTGTAGAAATCAAGACATTTCTTCACCTTAGACAATCACAAAGCAGCCAGCCGCACAGAGAGCAAACCTCAACTCGATAACATTCCTACACAAACGAGCGGACAAGGGAAAAGATCCACAAGAAAGCAGGAGCAAGAAACACCGCAGAAAGAAACAACAACAAACAAAACAGACTGCGATGATAAACGCGACAGGCTACGATGACAAACACAGCGCGCTGGAAAACCAATCGCATTGCGCTGCGATGACAAACACAGCGCAATGCAACAGCCGACGCACCCCAATGAGCCAATCGGACGAAAACTCTGCTGTACGACGAAGAGCAAAGAAAGTCTGCCTGCTCGGTACCGTTCTATCAGCAAGGAGCATTTCTCATCCCACCGCTCCATCCCTATAAACCATCCCTTAAATCACCGCCAAACGGCACACGGATGGATTTGACAAGAACAAGCACAAACACCCTACCAAAGAATTCCGAGCGCTTCTTTCGACTGTCAAACATGCCAAGACGCCCGACAAGACTCCTCACCCGACACTTATATATATAATGAGACGTAGGCAAAACCCTTCTCCCAAGCTTTCTTGGCACCTTCCGCCGACACCTATATACGCAATGAGACCCCTGACAGATTATCTCCATCAGGGGTCTCACCACTTTCAATATCTTTCAACCACAATATGGGGTGGTTGTGTCAATAGCCTTTCTTTTCTGTTCCGACTCATTTTCCCCGCTGGAAAAGAGAGGCGGAACGGGTATCACACCTTACTTCGCACCACCAGTCCAGAATGCCTCCTCAGCCTTCTGTCTCTTGATGAAGTCGTCGTAAGCCTTACGTGCACGGTCGTTGGCAGCCTGGTTGGCCTGCACCTTCTGAATGCTCTGCTTCAGACGGTCAGCACTTCCTCTCACGGTGATATCCTCTGCGCTTGCCATTGTGCAGTACTCGATGGCCTTGGGATACTGCCCCAGCATAGTGTAAACGTTAGCCTCTTTCAGATAAGCCTTACCCTTGAGGTCAGCGTTGTAGCCAATAGCCTTCTCTGCATAAGTCAGTGCACCGGTGTATTGCTTGCTCTTGGTCAGACCATTGGCAATATTCAAGCAGATAGCGCCACGCTTTGCGTCGCTTGAGCAAAGCTCGAGAGCCTTGTTGTAGTACTCCAGCATCTTCTCTGCCTGACCATCCTTCTGGGCTTTCTGAGCCAGACCGATGGCGCTGGTGAATGTAGGCTCGATGGCATAAGCAGCCTCGGCGTACTGATAATAGATGCCGCTGTCATCGCAATCATTCTGTGCCATCAAGGTCAGAGCACTGTTCAACTTGTTGATATCACCCTTGTAGTTATCCAACTTCTTGGTATAGATGGCGATAATCTGCGCTGTATCAGCAGCACCGCTTGCGCTGAATGTCTGCTCAATCAGAGCCAGAGGGCCGTCATACTTAGCCAGCAGCTTGCTGGCCTTGGCAGTGTCACCTGCCTGCTGAGCCTCCTTGGCCAGCTGGAGCATCTTCTCACAAGCGTCCTTGCTATCCATATAGTCCTGCAGATACTGCTCTCTCAGAGCGGTGGGGGCAGTCTTGTACATGGCATCGCTCACAAGGAAGAAGTTCTGGAGCACAGAACCTTCAATCTCACGTCCACCCTTCTCGTTGATCATCTTGATGGCGTTGCTGTAGTTCTCATATGACTTGTTCAGCGTGTAGCCAGAGCCCTGGATGGTGGGAGCAGTCCAGTTGTAGTAGTCAGCCTTCAGCGCGAGCACGTCGCCCAAGGTTGACTTGGTCTTTGCAAAAGTATTCAGTACATCCAGATTCTTCTGGCGTGCCTCGAAGAGAGATATCATCTCCTGGAAGTAGGCAAGCTTCTTGGCCTGGTCCTTCTCACCGCTGATCAGCTGGAAGAACATGTAAGGACCCTGTGTGTAGATACCTGTGATGGCAAAGGGAGCATTCTTGATGAGCCACTCATAGTTCACGTGTGCACCCTTCCAGTCCTGGTTCGCCATGCTCTGCTGGAAGTACGACACATAGCCGCGGCCAGCCTTGATGCTGTCCTCATTGTTGTTGTTTGAGTAACCGATACGCTCGTTCAGGTCCTTGTCTGTGAAATCCTGTGCGAAAGCAGGGGCAGCCGCAACGGCAAGAGCAACGGCAAATGCAATCTTTCTCAATTTCATAAGTCTGTTGTGATTATACTTTTTTCTGTCGTGATATTGTATCCTTTGGTATGCTTACGCAATTTCGATGCAAATATACAAAGTATTTATCAGATTGCAACCCGTTTTGGAATAAAGATGCAAATCCACTGCGTTTTTTAACGTTTTTGCTTACACGAGAGAAGGCATTGAACAGAAAGCCGTACTTTTGCAGATATATTCCGTTTTTACACATTATTTATATGGTACTCGAAATTATCCTCCTGCTGGTCGGCATAGTGCTGGTCCTGTGGGGAGCCGACCGTTTTACGGACGGCGCATCGGGCTTGGCCCGCAAATGGCACGTGAGCGAACTGGTCATCGGACTTACTATCGTGGCGGCGGGAACCAGCCTCCCCGAGTTTATGGTAAGTCTGCTCAGCACCTTGCAGGGAAGTGCCGACATGAGCACAGGCAACATCATCGGCAGCAACATCTTCAATAGTCTGGTCATTCTGGGTGCTTCGGCACTGGTGCTGCCACTGGCTGTTGACAAGGCATTGCTCTACAGGGATATGCCCATCACAATATTGGTTTCATTGATGCTCTTCGGGCTGGTCTTCTTTGACAGCACCATCAGCCGCAGCGATGCGCTGATATTCCTGGTTTTCTTTGCCATCTACATCTACTACACCTTCTATCTGGCCCGCAAGAACAGGAAGGCAGAGAAAGAGAAGGAGGCCGAGAAGACTGCCTCATACCTGGTTCTTGCCTTCCAGATAATCATCGGCATGGCGGCTCTGGTCATTGGAGCGCGCCTGATGGTCAGTGAGGGAGCATCCATGGCACGTCACTGGGGTGTGAGCGAGAGCGTGATAGGTCTGACGATATTGGCAGGCGGAACCAGTCTGCCCGAATTGGCCACCAGTATGGTAGCGGCCCGCAAGGGGCGTGAAGGCCTTGCTGTGGGCAACGTAATAGGCAGCAACGTGTTCAACATCGCAGGCATCCTGGGCTTGTGCACACTCATCCGTCCCATGCAGGTGGAGAACATTGCCCTCACCGACTGGATAGCTCTGGTGGGAAGCGGTGTCATCGTGTGGATAGTATCCTTCACCCGAGGCAAGATAGAGAAGTGGGAAGGCTGTTTCCTGCTGCTCTGCTACCTCCTTTACATGATAAATCTCTTATGTAAGTAAGCATGCATAAATCACTCTTAGCAAAGTTCTTTTCCGCAGCGCTGCTTCTTTCTGCAGGCTCGCTGCACTGTTTAGCAGGCGATGCGCCTCTCTGGTTGCGTCCTGTCAGAATCAGTCCCGACGGCAAGCAGATTGCCTTCTCTTATATGGGCGACATCTATTCCGTACCCGCCGAAGGTGGTGCGGCACGTCAGTTAACCACCAATCCTGCCTACGACACCGCTCCCTTCTGGAGTCCCGACGGCAAACATATCGCCTTCAGCAGCGACCGTGCGGGCAGTATGGATGTGTATGTAATGCCGGCAGAAGGCGGTCCGGCACAGCGGTTGACCAGCCACAGTGCCGCCGAGACAGTGGCTGGATGGCTCGATGACAGCACCATCCTGTTCAGCCGAACCGGCCATCCCACCGCCTCAGAGATTATTTTCCCGGGCGGAACATACAAGAAGATGTACCGTGTAAGCATCTCCGGTGGCCGTCAGACCCTCTATTCTGCCCTGTCGATGGACAATCTGTGCGTGGGCAAAGACGGTTCTATTATATATAATAATGTAAAGGGATATGAGGATACATGGCGCAAACACCACACGAGCAGCATCACGCGCGATGTATGGAGCGTGAAGGACGGACAGTACAAGCAGCTCACCACCACGCACGTAGAGGTGCGCGATCCTCTGTGGAACCCCACAGGCGAGGGCTTCTACTGCATTGACGAGGAGGACGGAACACTCAATGTGGCACTCCGCACAGGCAATGGCAGCCGCAAGCAGCTCACTCATTTCCATGGTTCACCCGTGCGCTATCTCTCCGCATCCAACCAGGGAACTCTCTGCTTCTCCTTTGACGGAAGCATCTACACCCTCACACCCGGAGGCGAACCACATCGCGTGGAGGTTTCCATCATCAGTGACAAGCAGGCCGAACCCATGCGCCGGAGCAAGGTAAGGCAGGGAGCTTCATCGGTGAGCGTATCGCCCGACGGCAAGCAAGTGGCCTTTATCCTCAATGGCGACGTATATGTGACCGATGTAGATAACAAGACCACTCGCCAGCTGACCGACACCCCCGAGCGTGAGCGCACTGTGACTTTCCGTCCCGACGGCAAAGCAGTGGCCTACGACTCTGAGCGTGATGGCGTTTGGGGCATCTATGAATGTGAGATAAAGGACGACAAGGAGAAATCCTTTGCCTACTGCACCCAGACGGTGGAGCGTCGTCTGACCGACGGGAAGACCACCTCCTTCCAGCCTTCATACAGCCCCGACGGCAAGCAGATTGCCTATCTGGAGAACCGCACAACCATCAAGGTAATGAACGTGAAGAACGGCAACGCACACACAGTGATGGATGGCAAATACACCTACAGCTATAGCGACGGCGACCAGTACTTTACCTGGAGCCCCGACGGAAAATGGTTGCTGGCCAACTACAACGGCACTGCAGGCTGGTGCATAGGTGACATCGCCCTGCTGAGAGCCGATGGCAAGGGCGAGCCAATCAACTTGACCCAGAGCGGATACTCCGACAGCAGCCCACGCTGGGTAATGGGCGGACGTGCCATGATATTCCAGAGCGACCGTGCCGGCTACCGTGCTCACGGTTCGTGGGGTTCTGAGCGAGACGAGTATGTGATGTTCTTCGACGCTGCCGCCTATGATGAGTTCCGCTTGTCAAAGGAAGATGTGGCGCTGCTGGAGGCATCCTCCGACAACAAGAAGAGCAAGAAGGACAGCACCAAGCAGGAAGTGAAGGATTTGCAGTTCGACCTCGACAACCTCGAAACACGCACCATCCGCCTCACTCCCACCTCTACCAACCTGGGAGATGCCATCATGGACAGCAAGGGCACCAAGCTCTATTTCATCGCACCATACAATGGCAACATGGCTCTGTGGGTACGCGACTTCAAGGAAGAGCGCACGGAACTCAAGCTCCAGAACATCAGCGCGGGTTCGCTGCGTCCTGACAAGGACTTGAAATACTGTTTCTTCACTGGCGGAGGCGGCACCATCCAGCGTCTGGAGCTTGCCACATCGGCCATCAAGAACGTTCCCTTCGAGACTTTCGCCTCATATCGCACGCAGGAGGAGCAGGCTTGCCTCTATGAGCATATCTGGAAGCAGACCAAGGAAAAACTCTATGATCCTGGCATGAACGGCGCTCCATGGGATTCGCTCTACAGCGTGTATAAGAAGTTCCTGCCGCATATCAACAACGGATATGACTTCAGCATCCTGGCCAGCGAACTGCTGGGCGAACTGAATGTATCGCATACGGGCTGCCGCTATCGTGCCTACAACAGCGCGCTCTCTACAGCCGAACTGGGAGCGCTGATAGATGAAACTTACCAGGGAGCAGGCATCCGGCTGGCAGAGACTCTGCCTGGAGGTCCATTGGACACCCATTCACGCATCAAGCCAGGTGCCATCATCACTGCCATCGACGGCAAGACCATCGAGGCCGGCACCGACTTCTGGCCCCTGCTGGCAGGCAAGGCCGGTGTGCTCACAAGGCTCACCGTGAAGGGCATAAAGGAAGACATACTCATGCGACCCATCTCATCGGGTGCACAGAATGGTCTGCTCTACCGCCGCTGGGTGCGTCGCAACACACAGTTGGTAGATAGTCTGTCAGGCGGCAAGCTGGCCTACGTGCACATCGAAGCGATGAACGGCGAGAGTTTCCATGAGCTGTACCGCACCCTTCTCAGCGACAAGAACCGCCAGAAGGATGCTGCCATCGTGGATACACGCCACAACGGAGGCGGATGGCTGCACAATGATGTGTGCGAACTGCTGTCCGGCAAGCGCAGTGTACGCTATATGCCACGTGGACAGCACATCGGTGACGACCCGTTCAACCGCTGGGTGAAACCCTCGTGCATGCTTATCTGTGAGGACAACTACTCCAATGCACACGGCACTCCATGGCTCTACCACGAGCTGGGAATAGGCAAACTGGTGGGCGCTCCTGTGCCTGGCACTATGACCGCTGTGTGGTGGGAGACCGTGGGCAGCTACGTGTTCGGCATCCCGCAGGTTGGTTCGCTCGACAACAGAGACCAGTTCCTGGAGAACCAACAGCTGGAGCCCGACATCGAGTGCTACCTTTCCCCCACTGACCTTATCAATGGCAAGGACACTCAGATAGAGCAGGCAGTGAAACTCATGCTGAACAAATAACCCGCTATAGCACCAAGGACCGCATCGCGAAACAAGCCTCGCAGTGCGGTCCTTTTCTTTGCCACATCGCGCGCGCATATATTATATAAGGAGAAGAGAGAGACGCATGAGTAATCCAAGGGAGTGAAAAGCCGGTATGCAGAGGACATTGGGAAATCTGCAGGGAAGCTCCTTCATCGGCAGAAGGCGTCTAACCAACGCCGCGTTCCATGTATCCCGTCATATCTCAGTCCACCAGCTCCGGTCCAGGGGCTCTTTTTCCTCCAAAACCCAGCATTCCAGCTTAATCTACGCAGCAAAGAGCAAAAATAATACCAGTAAGTATCTTTTTTATGCAAAGCGAGTGCCCTCGTACCGCGAATTTTATTAAATTTGCATTGAGAATAGGCTCTGACCGCCTTGTGAGTGCACAATAGACACTGGCAGAGTACAACAAAAACAGCAACAAAAAGCAGAAATGGCTACAAACAACTCCACATCGCCGAAGATGACCAACTACAGGTGGGTCATTTGCGCCATGCTCTTCATGGCCACAACTATCAATTACATGGACCGCCAAGTGCTTTCGCTCACCTGGAAGGACTTCATCGCACCCGAGTTCCACTGGACCGACAGCACGTACGGCAATGTTGCCGCCATCTTCTCATTGGTCTATGCGGTGGCCAACTTGCTCAGTGGTCGCTTCATGGACTGGATTGGCACACGCCGGGGCTACCTGTGGGCCATCGGTATATGGTCGTTGGGTGCCTGCCTGCATGCCGTTTGCGGACTGGCCACTATCGGTTGGCTCGACCTGGGCGGACGTGAAGACCTCTTCAATGCAACAGGTGCGCTGGCCGTAAGCATAGCCAGCGTGAGCGCATGGTTCTTCATCATAGCACGCATCGTACTGGCTGTGGGCGAGAGCGGCAACTTCCCTGCTGCCATCAAGGTGACCGCAGAATACTTCCCGCCAAAGGACCGCGCATTCAGCACCAGCATCTTCAACAGCGGTTCCACCGTGGGTGCACTCATCGCACCACTCAGCATACCCCTGCTGGCCCATTGGTTCAAGGAGATGGGCATAGGCGGTGGATGGGAGATGGCTTTCATCATCATCGGCGCACTGGGCTTCGTGTGGCTGGGACTCTGGCTGTGGATCTACCGCCGTCCAGAAGACTGCAAGCACGTCAACAAGGCCGAACTCGAATATATCCAGCAAGGCATTGAGGCTGAAGCAAGCAGCGCTGCTGCCCAGGAAAGCGACAAGAACGAGGAGAAGAGCATCCCCTTGAGCCACTTCCTGCGCCTGCCTCAGGCATGGGCCATCTTCCTGGCCAAGATGGTGACCGACGGTGTGTGGTGGTTCTTCCTCTTCTGGACTCCCGCCTACATAAGCGATGTCTATCACCTGAAGTCCGACAACCCGACGGCCATGATGCTCATCTTCGTGCTCTATGCCATCACCATGCTTTCGCTCTACGGCGGCAAGCTGCCCACCATCATCATGCAGCGCACGGGCCTCAATGCCTATGATGCCCGCCTGAAGGCCATGTTCGCCTTCACCCTTCTGCCCTTGCTCACCCTCTTTGCACAGCCTCTGGGCACCATCAGCTACTGGTTCCCAGTCATACTGATTGGTCTGGCAGGTGCCTCGCATCAGGCTTGGTCAGCCAATCTGTTCTCTGTGGCCAGCGACTTGTTCCCGCGCAAAGCCGTGGGCACCATGACCGGCATCAACGGTATGGCTGGTGGCATCAGTTCGTACGCCATCAACAAGATAAGCGGCCACCTCTTTGACTACGCTGCCGAAACCAACATGACGTTCCTGGGCTTCGAGGGAAAACCCGCCGGCTACTTCATCATCTTCATCTATTGTGCGCTTGCCTACCTGGCAGGATGGTGCATCCTGAAGGCTCTGGTGCCGCATTACAAACCGGTGAAAATAAAGTAAGCAAGTAAATCAGAGACAATGGAATCTGCTCCGAAGCCCATATCCCGGGCAGAAGGAGTGCAATCCTACACTTATAGTTCAACATTCATAACAGGAAGACTGATGCTTGAAAAGACATGGCGGTGGTTTGGCCGTCAGGACAAGATTACGCTGGACATGCTCCGGCAGATAGGTGTGGAGGGTATAGTGACCGCGCTGCACCACATCCCCAACGGCGAAGTGTGGAGCCGTGAAGACATCCGCTCCATGCGGGAATATATCGAACAGCACCACATGAGATGGAGTGTGGTGGAGAGTCTGCCCGTATGCGAAAGCATCAAGTACGGGGGTAAGGACCGCGATGAGCTGATAGAGAAGTACATCATAAGCCTGGAAAATCTGGGCCGGGAGGGTGTGCACACCATTTGCTACAACTTTATGCCCGTGCTCGATTGGGCTCGCACCGACCTCACCCACCCCAATGGCGACGGCACCTCAAGCCTCTATTTCAGCCATGCAGAGTTTGCATATTTCGACTGCAAGATACTCAAGCGCAAGGGTGCAGAGGCCGACTACACAGCCGAGACGCTGGAGGAAGTGGAGCGCATGAGCCATCACTTCACCGCCGAAGACGAACACAGGCTGGTGGAGAACATCATCGTGAAGACACAGGGATTCGTCAACGGCAACATCACAGAGCATGATGAGCGGCCGGTGGAGATATTCCGCTCGCTCCTGGCACTCTATGACGGTATCGACAAAGAGCAGTTGCGCGCAAACATGAAGTATTTCCTCGAGGCCATCATGCCCGTCTGCAACCGCTGGGAGATGAACATGTGCGTGCATCCCGACGACCCGCCATTGCAGATTCTGGGGCTTCCGCGCATCGTATCATGCGACCAGGATATCGAGTGGATGCTCAATGCTGTGCCCGACAAGCACAACGGACTCACCTTCTGTGCCGGCTCGCTCAGCGCCGGAGCGCACAATGATGTGCCTGCGCTGGCCAGAAAGTATGCCGGGAGAACCCACTTCGTGCACCTGCGCAGCACCAATGTATTGCCCGGAGGGGATTTCAAGGAGGCAAGCCATCTGGGTGGCAGAGCACATATCATAGAGCTGGTGCGCATTTTCCAGAGCATCAATCCCGGTCTGCCAATGCGTGTGGATCATGCTCCACTGATGCTGGGCGACGAGAAGATGGGCTACAATGCAGGCTACAGCTTCCATGGCCGCATGCTTGCACTGGGCCAGGTGGAGGGCATCATGGCCACTGTGGATGACGAACTGGGTATTGCCCCCAAGGAGTGATCGCACCCGCGTGGGCATAAGCAGCTCCCACTGGAAGCAAGAGAAGACAAATAACATAGAACAAACAACATAAAGACAGAGGAGGATAAGTATATGTCACTGTTTGATATTAAGGACCAAGTGGTGGTCATTACTGGCGGTACAGGCGTGTTGGGACGTGCCATTGGCTCACATCTGGCACGCGAAGGTGCCAAGGTTGTTCTGCTGGGACGCAGAAAGGACGTAGGCGAAGAGTTGGCCGAAGACATCCGCAAGCAGGGTGGGCACGCCACTTTCATGGTGTGCGATGTGACCGACATCGAGGCTGTCAACCAGGTGCGCGATGAGGTGGTACGCCTCTATGGGCGCGTAGATGCATTGCTCAATGCCGCAGGAGGCAACATGCCAGGGGCAACCATTCCGCCTGGAAAGACCCTCTTCGACGTGCAGGTGGAGGAGTTTCAGCGCGTGCTCAACGTCAACCTCACGGGTACCCTCATCCCCACACAGGCTTTCCTCAAGCCCATGACAGAGGCTGGGCACGGCAGCATAGTGAACTTCAGCAGCATGGCAGCATTCCGTCCCCTGTCGCGAGTGATGGGTTATGCAGCCGCCAAGGCCGGTATCAGCAACCTCACAGCCTTCCTGGCCAACGAGGTAGCCAGCAAGTTCAGCCCCTGCATACGTGTCAACGCCATTGCTCCGGGCTTCTTCCTCACCGACCAGAACCGCTCGCTGCTCACCACACCCGACGGTGAACTCACCGAGCGAGGCAACGACATCATCCGTCAGACTCCCTTCAAGCGCTTCGGCAAGCCCGAAGAACTGTGCGGCACAATACAGTACCTCATCAGCGAAGCGTCAGCCTTCGTCACAGGCACAGTGGCTGTGGTGGACGGAGGATTCAATGTCTTTGCCATCTGATTATTCTTACCATAAAACAAGAGAAAGATGCACACACACATAAAACCCTTTATGGACAAGGACTTCCTGCTCGACACAGACACCGCCAAGGTGCTCTATCACGAGGAGGCTGCCTCTCTGCCCATCATCGACTATCATTGTCACCTCAATCCCAAGGAGATAGCCGAGGACCACAAGTTCCGTAGCATCACCGAACTATGGCTGGGCGGCGACCACTACAAGTGGCGTGCGCTGCGTGCCAATGGTGTGGACGAGCGCTTCATCACGGGCGATGCTTCCGACTGGGAGAAGTTTGAGAAATGGGCCGAAACGATGCCCTACTGCATGCGCAATCCGCTCTATCACTGGACGCACCTTGAGTTGCGCACCGCCTTTGGCATACAGGAGATCCTCAAGCCTGCCACTGCCCGGAGCATCTATGAACGATGCAACGAGATGCTGGCCCGCCCGGAGTTCTCGGCCAGAGGACTGATGAAGCGCTACAATGTGGAAGTGGTGTGCACCACAGACGACCCCGCCGACACACTGGAGCATCATCGGAGCATCAGGGAGAGCGGTTTCGAGGTAAAGGTACTGCCCGCCTGGCGGCCCGACAAGGCATTGTCCATCGACCAGCCTGAGCAATATCCGGCCTACCTCAAGCGCCTGGGCGAAGCAGCCGACACGGATATAAAGGACTACCGGTCGCTCATCGATGCTCTGCAGAAGAGGCATGATTTCTTTGCACAGCAGGGTTGCCGCCTCTCCGACCACGGCATCAGCCGCTTCCCATGGATGCCATGCAGCGACACCCAGGCCGATGCCATCCTGCAGAAAGCCCTCAGCGGCAAGCAGGTGAGCGCAGAGGAAAGCGAGCAGTTCAATACTGCCCTGCTGCTCGAACTGGCCCGGATGGATGCCCGCAGCGGTTGGACACAGCAGTTCCACTACGGTCCCATGCGCAACAATAACAGCCGTATGTTCCGGCAGTTGGGACCAGACACAGGCTACGACAGCATTGGCACACAGGATACATCAGCCTCCATGGCTCGTTTCTTGGACGCTCTCGACAGCGAGAACCTGCTTGCACAAACCATCCTATACTGCATCAATCCCTCTGACAACGAGATGCTTGCCACCATGACAGGCAACTTCCAGCAGGGACCCAAGCCAGGCAAGATCCAGTTTGGAAGCGGCTGGTGGTTCAACGACCAGCTTGATGGAATGGAGCGCCAGATGAATGCCCTCTCGCTGCAAGGGCTGCTCAGCCGCTTTGTGGGCATGCTGACCGACAGCCGCTCGTTCCTCTCCTACCCCCGCCATGAGTACTTCCGCCGCTGCCTCTGCCGCATGGTTGGCCGCGATGTGGAGGCCGGACTGCTGCCCGAAAGCGAGATGCCCTTCATCCGACAGATGATAGCCGACATCTGCTACTACAACGCCAAGCGCTACTTCGGCTTCTAAAACATTCCCGACAAGACACCCACCTCCCGCCTGCACAGCATCCCGGCTATACGCCCATCATGCTGCAGGACCAGAAGGAGAACAATAGAATCAGAAAGGGGGCTGCATTGTGAAACCAACACACAATGCAGCCCCCTTTCTGTCAACACATCTTCCACACCCGGGCACTCCCCTTCTTCCCTGACTTCATCACTCACGAAGACACCCGTCAAGATCGTCACGGACAGACTGCATTCTGCATCCTGGCATCAGCCAATCCCGTGTGAAGCAAAGAGAAAGTCCGTAAACAGCCAGGAAGAACCTGCTGCAAGTATCATCCGAGCGGTGCTGCGAGCGGAAAGCAAAGCATTTCAAGCCTGCCTGCAGGGCATCGTGAAAAGGATGCAGGAGCGAAGAGCGGATTTCCCAACAGCCTTCATCATTCATCCCTGCACCCTGATATGAGTCTTCACGATGCCAAGTGAAATCTCCGTTTGCAGTCTTTGGATGCACATACGCAACCTTTGTACGGCCGTTTGCAGGCTGCGTATGGCCGTACAAAGGTTGCAAACGGAGACTTCAGCAAACTGCCTGAACACATGCAGCACGCTGCACAGACAATCGCAGCACGCTGCGTGGGCAATCACAGCACGCTGCGAATGGAACTGCACCGCACTGCGGGAAACGCCCCTGCCTTATGGAGCGGAAAAACAAGTATGATGAAAGATATGAGGAAGGGGCGTTCGGGCTATCTGCCAAGCCCAAACAAGCCAAGAACGACTCTGATGACTGCCGGTTGCTTTAGGGAAGAGTTTCTTGGGGAAGCAAGAAGCGATATTGCTTTTATTTGGTTGCGACAAAGCCAAGACGGCATTTCCACAAAGGGCGTGTGAGGCTGTTGCTAATCTTTCTTCCTGCCAGCGTAGAACAGATAGACTGCTTACTCTTCCTCCTCGGCGTCTGCCGTGCGGAGGATAAGTGTGGTGGCACCGATGGTGATGATGTCTGAGTCGGAGAGGCGAACGCGGTCCTGGTCACGCAGAATCTCATTCATATAGAAAGTGCCAGTGTTGCTGGGCGCATCGCGAAGGATATACTGGAGATCACCACGCTTGTTGCGCTGCACTCTGATGATGCAATGCTTGGTATCCACACTGGGGTCAACGGTCTCGATGGGCTTGTTGATGCTGGTTCCGCGCACGTATCTGCCAAACACGTTATCGCCCATCTCCAGGTCTATCACCTGCCTGTAATGGAACACATTCTCCACCACTATCACGCTGCCAAGCTTTCCCTCGGGCTCCTCTGGCATTGCTTCTGCCTCCTTGCGGGTCGTCTTGACCTGACTTGTACCCATACGGATTCCGAACTGCTTGTTGCAGTCGGGACAAACGAAGACGAGTTGTTGCCCCGGCTGATAGCGGGTCTCGTCGAACACTATATAGCTGTCACATTTAGGACAACGTACTCTCTTCATCTACGCTCTGTTATGGGGATTGGAATATATTAGAGCTTGAGTACCCAAGCGGACTCAAACTCTTCACTCTGCATGCGTATCCTGCGGGCATAGGAGTATGCTTCGTCAGAGGACTTGAAGCCAGGCACCAGCACTCTGGTCATGCTGCCCTTGGCCCGCATCTCTGCCTTGATACCCCTACCATTCAGTTCCTTCACGTATCGCTCTGCATTGGCATTGCTCACGGCGCTGGCCAGCACCACGGCAAATTCTGTTTGCTTCGCGGGCTTCACCTCGGCTTTCTCCTCTGCCTTCACCTCTGTCACAGCAGGCTCGGCAGGCTTGCTCTCTGCGCTCACTGCTGTTGCCTGGGCTTTTACAGGTTCTGCATCGGCCTTCACCTCATTCTGCACAGGTGCAGGATTTGAGGTAGCAGGGGCGGCGGCATTGGTCTGGCAGTTCTGCTGAGAGACGCTCTGCGCCTCCTCCACTATCGGTTCCTGGCTCACCTCAGCCAATGGCAGGAGGTTGGCAGGCAGGAAGAGGTTGGCCGTAGCAACAGTTGCCTCTGTGCCGGGAGACGTATAGACAGCGGGAGTAGAGAAGGAGAAGAAGATGATGATGGCCGCTGCCGCTGCCGACGCATAATAGAGCAGGCTGCGGGGAATGCGGATAGTCACATGCTTGTCATCCTTCTGAATATGTCGGACAGCCTGCTGTGCAGCCGCTTCGGCCTGCCTTACACTCTCGGGCAGGCGTGGCTGATAGACAGAGTCAAGTCCGTAGAACTCAGGAGAAGTCACACCAGCCTGGCAAGGCATGAAGCAATCGGTGCCGGTGGCAGTATCGCGCACGAACATACCTATGCTTCCCACTTCGGCCACGCTGTTGGCTGCCAGTTCCTGCTTCATGTTCTCCACATACTCGGCACATGCGGTCTGAGCCTGCTCGCTGTTGACTCTGAGCGCAAGTGCAAGTGAGCGTATGAAGTCATCAGCTCCCTGGCTACAGTCTGAAGAGAACGATACGTTGCGCACGGGAGGCAGGAAGAGCTCCTCCTCAGGCACCCAGCGGCTTTCGCTCTGCTGAATGCTGAAGGTCCCCAACTGCGGTACGCACACGCTGTCATGCTCCAGCAGGAGATATTCTATATGTCGGGATATATCTATCACTCTGTATTCTTTGTTCTTGCTTTACGTTACGATATCGGGCACAAGGCCCTTCGGAGAAGCGTGCTTACTTCTTGGCGGCCTTATCCTTCTCGGCTTCCACCTTCTTGATCTTCTCTGCCACCTCGGGACGAATCTTGTATCTCTTGTTGAGACCCTTCACTACGTCCTTGGTGATATCGAACTTGGGATTGGCTATCAGCAGGTTCTCACCGGCCTTTACCATCACATAGTCATACTTGTGTGTGCGGTTGAACACCTTGAGGAAAGCCTGTATGCTGTCGCGGGCTTCGTCGTTGATGCGTGCCTGCTCCTCGTTGAACTCGCCGTTGAGACGTGCAGCCAGCTCCTGCAGATCCTCCTGCTCACGCTGTATGCTTGCCTGTGCGCGCTCCAGTTCATCACGTGTGGTGAAGCCGTTGCTCTCATACTTCTTCTGCATCTGAGCGGCATGAGTCTCCAGCGTACGCTGCTTCTGCGCCAGGGTGTTCTGTATGTTATTGCCCTTGCGGGTAAGCAACTCGCTGTAGTCCTTGTAGAGCTGATACTGGCTCATGAGTGTGTCCAGTTCCACATAAGCTATCTTCAGACCGACGGTCTGCTCGCTGCCTGCTGTCTCCTCTGTGGCTTTCTCGGCATTCTTAGAGCAGCTGCTCATGGCAGCCACCAAGGACAGGCATGCAAGCCCAAGGGTAAATCTCTTCATCTTCATATCGTTTTCTTGTTATGATTACACATTATATATATAACAGGCAAATGCCTCTCTCGTCACGCCCGCCCGGCTCACTCCTTGTCGGCACGTTCCTTTACGGCATGCCGGTTGGGCTTCCGCTCCATGCGGTCCATGCTTTGCACGCAATGGATACCCCGCTTGCGCATCTCCTTGCTGTCGCCTATATGGAAACTTCCAAACTTCCCATTGGGCAGAAGAAGCACCTTAACACAGAGCAGAAGCATGGCTACTGCAACAATTCCAAGGGTTATAAATGCGAGTTTCAACATAATTGCCTATATTTGCATTTGCAAAGGTAGTCAAAAGCAATAAACCTACAAAATATTATGAGTGAAATTGAACTGAAACCTGCAAGCGTCTTTGAATGCTTTGCCAAGGTAAACCAAGTGCCAAGGCCATCCAAGAGGGAAGAGAAGATGATAGAATTCCTGCTCAACTTCGGCCACAGTCTGGGACTGGAGTCTGTATGCGACGAGACAGGAAACGTCATCATACGCAAGCCTGCCACCGCAGGTATGGAGAACAGGAAAACGCTTATCCTGCAGAGCCACATGGATATGGTGTGCGAAAAGAACGCGCATACGGAGTTCGACTTTATGAAGGACGCTATCCAGACCTACGTAGATGGCGAGTGGATGAAGGCCAAAGGAACCACGCTGGGAGCAGACGACGGCATCGGAGTAGCCATGCAGATGGCGCTCCTGCAGAGCACCGACATCCCCCACGGACCCCTTGAGTGTGTGTTCACCAGAGACGAAGAGACGGGCCTGACAGGCGCCTTCGGCATGAAGAGCGGCTTTATGACAGGCACCATGCTCATCAATCTCGACAGCGAGGATGAGGGCGAAATCTTCGTATCCTGCGCCGGTGGCTGCCGCACTTTTGCCCAATTGGATTACACGGAAGAGGAAGTTCCACAGGGCTTCTTCACCTTCTCGCTGCACATCAAGGGCCTCTCCGGTGGCCACAGCGGCGATGACATCAACAAGAAGAGGGCCAATGCCAACAAGCTGCTGGCACGCTTCCTCTACCTGTCGATGAAGAAGTACGACCTGCGGCTGGTGGATATCCAGGCCGGCGGACTGCACAATGCCATCCCTCGCGAGGCTTCCTGCCTGTGTGCGATACCTTCCAAGGACAAGGAGCAGATACGCATCGACTGGAACATCTTCGCCGCTGAGGTGGAGGAGGAATACAGCTCCACCGAGAAGAGCATGCAGTTCCTGCTCGAGAGTCAGGATGCTGCCGCCACCGCCATAGACCAGAACACCAGCACACGGCTCATCACTGCCCTGCAGGCTGTAGATAATGGCATCTTAGCCATGTGCCAGGATATCGACATGGTGGAGACCAGTAGCAACCTGGCCTCAATCCGCATGAACAAGGAGACCAAGACCATCGACATCAACAGCAGCCAGCGCAGCAGCATCATGAGTGCCCGCATCAACATGGCCAACACCTTTGCTGCCGTGTTTGAGCTGGCAGGTGCACGGGTGGATATAGGCGAGGGCTATCCCGGATGGAAGATGAATCCCAAGAGCGAGATACTGCGTATCGCAGTGGAGCAATACGAGAAACTCTTTGGCAAGAAGCCCGTCGTCCGTGGCATACATGCCGGTCTGGAGTGCGGACTGTTCAGCGAGAAGTATCCTGGCATGGATATGATATCGATGGGTCCCACGCTCAGAGGCGTCCACTCACCCGACGAACGTCTGCTCATACCCACGGTGCAGATGGTGTGGGACCATCTTCTGGCCATCATCACAAACATCCCCACTGTCTGAAGATGCCCAACAGGAAGAGACTGACACACGGCATACTGTCGGCATGCATGCTTCTGCTGGCTCTGCTGGCAGGAGCATGCACAGACTATGAGGCCTTCACCAGCGACCCGTCAGCGCGGTTGGAGTTCTCCCACGACACATTGGCATTTGACACCATCATATCCACTGTGCCCAGCGCAACACGCACCCTCACCGTCTTCAACAGGAACAAGAAGGGGGTGAGGATAGCTTCGGTGAGCCTGGCAGCAGGCTCCTCAAGCCATTTCCGCGTGAATGTGGATGGCGAATGGCTGGCTGACGGTGCCGGAGAGGACTTCAAGATTTACCGCAAGGACACTATGATAGTGCGCGTAGAGGTCACTGTCCCGCAGGTGGAAAGCACCCAGGTGGGCACCATCAACGATGTTCTGCGCTTCGTCATGGAGAGCGGCAATGTGCATGAAGTGGTGCTGCAGGCATCGGCCATAGATGCCTACATGGTGCACGGAATGGTCATCGACCACGACTCCACCCTGCTCACCGACAAGCCTTATCTCATCTATGATTCGCTGTATGTGGCCCCTGGAGCACGACTAAGTCTGCTTCCCGGCACCCGTCTGATGTTCCATGACGATGCAGCCATGCATATCCATGGGTCGGTGCATGCAGAAGGGACACTGGAGCAGCCCATCATCTTCCGTGGTGACAGGCTCGACCACATGTTCGGCTATCTGCCCTATGACAACATGCCCAACCGCTGGCAAGGCATCAACATACACGCTGGCAGTGCCGGCAACAGGTTCTCCTACTGCGACATACACGGAGGTTCCTACGGCATTCTGTGCGACAGCACCGACACCGACACCACCACTCTCACGCTGGAGAACTCTGTCATCCACAATGTGGGAGGCGACGGACTGAGGCTGGACAACTGCAAGGCCAGGGTGGGCAACTCGCAAATCAGCAACACCAAAGGTGACTGCGTGTATATCTTCGGCGGCGACTACGAGTTCGTCCACTGCACCATCGCACAGTTCTATCCCTTCACCGCCAATCGTGGGAATGCGCTCTATATGGCCAACAACATCGGTGAGGCCAACAGGGATATCAGGCAAGCCAGCTTCATCAACTGCGTGATAACGGGTTATGCCGACGATGTCATTAAGGGCAGTATCGTTGAGGGACAGGACTACACTTGCCCTTACCTCTTCAGCCACTGCCTTCTGAACACCATCAAGTCGGATGATTCGGTGCGCTTCGTGCACATCACCTACGACTCCGACAAGCAGGAACTCCATAGGGAAAAGAACTTCGTGCTCTTCGACACCGACAACTTCCTGTATGATTTCACCCCCGACAGCCTGAGCCTGATACGCTCGCTGGCCGACTCCACAGCAGCCCTGCGCTACCCCACCGACCTACGTGGACGCTCGAGGTTTGCCGACGGAGCTCCCGATGCAGGCTGTCTCGAATATGTAAAAGAATGAAGACCGTACTCATAGTGGTGGGCAAGACCACCGACAAGCACTTCGAAGCCGGCATCACAGCCTATGTGAAGCGCATCTGTCACTATATGCCCTTTGAAATCGCCGTGGTGCCCGAACTGAAAGCCACTGCTCACCTCACCGAGAATGAGCAGAAGGAGCGGGAAGCCGAACTGCTGCGCAAGGCGCTCATGCCGGGTGACTGCATCGTGCTGCTTGACGAACACGGCACCGAAAGGCGCAGTATCGAGTTTGCCCAATGGATGCAGAAGAAGATGGCAGCCAGTCCGCGTCGCCTGGTATTCATCATCGGCGGCCCCTACGGCTTTGCTCCATCCATCCACCAGCTGGCTGCCGAGGAGATAAGCCTGAGCCAGATGACGCTCTCACACCAGATGATACGCCTGCTCTTCTGTGAACAGATTTACCGGGCAATGACCATCCTCAGGGGAGAACCTTACCATCACGAGTAGTCACACAGCGCTGCCGGGCAGGCAGCAGACAGCTTCCTGCCCACACGCATATAATATAAGGTATAAAACAAACTAAATTCATTGACGAATATGTTAAGCGTAGAAGAACTGAACGACAGGCTTATCGACCTGGCATTTGCCGAAGACATCGGCGACGGAGACCACACCACCCTGTGCTGCATACCCGATACCGAGATGGGTGAGAGCAAACTGCTCATCAAGCAGGAAGGCATCATCGCCGGAGTGGAAATAGCCAAACAGGTGTTTCACCGCTTCGACCCCACCATGGAAGTGGAGGTACACATCGCCGACGGCACTCATGTGATGCCCGGAGATATCGTGATGAGCGTAAAGGGCAAGGTGCAGAGCCTACTGCAGACAGAGCGTCTGATGCTCAACATACTGCAGCGCATGAGCGGCATAGCCACCATGACCCATCGCTACCAGCAGGCTCTCATCGACGCAGGAACCAAAACACGTGTGCTGGATACCCGCAAGACCACTCCCGGCATGCGCATGCTGGAGAAGGAGGCAGTGAAGATAGGCGGCGGAATGAACCACCGCATCGGCCTCTTCGACATGATTCTGCTCAAGGACAATCACATCGACTTCTGCGGAGGAGTGCACAATGCCATCTCCAGAGCCAAGGAATATTGCCGCGCCAAGGGCAAAGACCTGAAGATAGAGTGCGAAGTGCGCGACTGGAAAGAGCTGGAGGAAGCTCTGGCCGAGGGCTGTGACCGCATCATGTTTGACAACTTCACACCCGAAGATACCCGCAAGGCAGTGGAACTGGTTGCCGGTCGCTGTGAGACAGAATCCAGCGGCGGCATCACCTTCGACACCATGATTCCTTATGCTCAGGCAGGTGTGGATTTCATCTCATTCGGTGCACTCACCCACAGCGTCAAGGGTCTGGACATGAGTTTCAAGGCTGCTGGCAGCGACAAACTGGTAATCAAGTAAAAAAGCAAACAACCAACCAGCCCCTACCAGTTTCCCACGAGGAGGCGGAAAGCTTTACTCCGCATCTCCCCGGGGGACACTGGCAGGGGGCTTATCGTATATTATGAACAACAAGACATTACGCCTCCTGCTCATCCTCACACTGGCAGCTCCCCTGATGGGCATGCATGCATGGGCTTGCACCAACCTCATCGTGGGCAAGAAAGCCAGTCGGGACGGCAGCGTCATCGTGACATACAGTTGCGACGACTACGGTGCCTACGGATTTATGAACTTCCTGCCCGGCGGCAAGCATGCCAAAGGCACCATGCGCCCAATCTATCATTATGAGTCCAACAATTACCTGGGCGAGATACCCGAGGCTGAAGAGACCTACACCGTAGTAGGTCTGATGAACGAGCATCAGCTTACCATCCACGAAACCACATTCGGCGGCAGGGAAGAACTCACCGATACCATCACGGGACTGCTGGACTATGGCAGCCTGATGTATGTGACCCTGCAGCGGGCACGCACCGCACGTGAGGCCATCAAGGTGCTCACTGACCTGGCCAACACCTACGGATATGAGAGCGAGGGAGAGTCCTTCACACTGGCCGACCCCAACGAAGTGTGGGTGATGGACCTCATCGGTAAAGGCCCTGGAAGAAAGGGTGTGGTGTGGGTAGCAGTACGCATTCCCGACGACTGCATATCCGGTCATGCCAACCACAGCCGCATTCACCAGTTCCCCCTGAAAGACAAGGACAACTGCCTCTACAGCAAGGATGTCATCTCCTTTGCCCGTGAGAAGGGCTACTTCAGCGGCAAGGACAAGGATTTCTCCTTTGCCGATGCCTATGCGCCAGCCGACTTCGGTGCACTCCGCTTCTGCGAAGCCCGCGTGTGGAGCTTCTTCAACCGCTGGGCGGCAGACGACATGTCGGCCTATCTCAGCTATGCCGAAGGCGACACCAAGGCTGCTCCCATGCCCCTCTATGTGAAGCCCAAGCAGCCACTGAGCCTGCAGGATGTGAAGGATATGATGCGTGACCACTACGAGGGTACTCCTCTGGCTCTGGACAGCGACTTGGGTCAGGGACCTTGGGAAATGCCTTACCGCCCCACTCCGCTCTCATTTGAGGTGGATGGCAAGAAGTATTTCAACGAGCGTCCCATCAGCACCCAGCAGACAGCCAACGTGTATGTATCGCAGATGCGCTCATGGTTGCCCGACCACATAGGCGGCGTCATCTGGTTTGGCAATGACGATACCAACATGGTGCCTCTCACTCCTGTCTATTGCTCATCACTCTACGTGCCCGAATGCTACGCAGCAGGCACAGCCGACTGCTTCACTTTCTCCACCCGCTCGGCCTATTGGGTGCAGAACTGGGTGAGCAATATGGTATATCCCCGCTATTCTGCCCTCTTCCCCGAAGTGAAATCCACCCGCGACAGACTGGAGAAGGATTACACATCGCTGCAGGCTGAGACTGAGGAGAAAGCCAAGTCGATGACACACGACGAGGCAGTGAAGTTCCTCTCCGAATACGGAAGCCGCACCGCACAGAGCATGCTTTATGAGTGGAACCAGCTGGCTCAGACGCTCATAGTCAAGTACAACGACATGTCGGTGAAGCGCACCAACGAGCAGGGACAATACGAGAAGACTCCCGGAGGCAACCAGCGTCCGGTGCTCCGTCCGGGCTATCCCGATGCCTACCGCCATCAGATTATCAAGCAGACGGGCGACCGCTTCCTGAACAAGTAAGCAGCCCCACAGCAGCCCGCCAGCACACTGGCCATCAGAAGCCGGCTTCCTCCTTCACCAGGGGAAGCCGGCTTCTCCGTTTTCCCCACTTTTCTCCTCCAACACAACGCAATACGCTGTGATGGCCGACGCAACGCGCTGCAACAGCCGATGCAGTACGCTGCCACCGCCGATGCACCGCACTACGTCAAAAGGCCAAGAATACAGCCGACTGGCGAGAAGCCGGCTCCCCCTCTGCCCCTCACCACAGTACGTTATGTGTGATTTGATGTATGCATAACGTCCAAAGGCGCTTGTTTGAGGCAAAAAGGCGTTCTGAGCCTTGGGCATTCATGCACTTAATTGTACCTTTGTAAGCGAAACGAACTTAACAACACTTCATCATGCAGAAGAAGACATTACTCCGACGTGCGTTGCTGGCCATCCTGATGCTGGCCACAGCAGCATCGGCTGGCGCACGCAACAAGTATCTCTTTGTCTATTTCACGGGCAACAGTCCCGAGCAAGAGCAAATCTCGTATGCCCTCAGCGACGACGGATTCAACTACCAGCCGCTCAACGGCGGCAAGCCAGTGGTGGCATCCGACTCCATAGCGCTCACAGGATGCGTGCGCGATCCGCATATCCTGCGCACCCAGGCAGGTGACTATCTGATGGTAGCCACCGACATGCGCTCGTCACTGGGATGGACCAGCAACCGGGGTATTGTGCTCATGCGCTCACGCGACCTCATTCATTGGGAGCACCACACCGTAAACTTCCCCCAGAAGTATGCGGGCACCAATCTGGCCAACGTCACACGTGTGTGGGCACCGCAGACTATCTACGACGAGAAGGCCGGCAAATATATGGTATATTTCTCTCTGCTCACCAATGACGGCACTATCCCCTACGACCGGGTGTATTGGGCCTATGCCAACAAAGACTTTTCCGACCTGGAGGGAGAGCCGCAGGTGCTGTTTGACTTCCACGCTCCTGCCATCGATACCGACATTGTGCAGGACCGTTCAGGCGAATACCATCTCTTCTTCAAGACGGAGCAGGAGGGTGCGCACAAGGGCATCCGCCAGTATGTATTCCGCGATCTGCACGCACCAGACACATGGACTCTGCTGGATGGGTTCTGTGAGCAGACCAAGGATAATGTGGAGGGAGCCGGAGTATTCCCGCTCATCGACGGCGGCTGGTGCCTGATGTACGACTGTTACACAGCCGGACATTACCAGTTTACCCGCACCGACGACCTTCGCTCTTTCCGTTGGGTGGCCGACACCAAGACATCCGGAGCCTTCACTCCCAGGCATGGTACGGTGATTCAGATAACTCCCAAGGAGTACAAGCAGCTCACCCAGGGACTTGAAGCAAGGCGGAAGAAGGCACTGGCCGAGGCAAAGAACAGTTTCACCACAGGCGACAAGACGTTTCTGCTTGACGGCAAGCCCTTTGTGGTCAAGGCTGCCGAGATTCACTATCCGCGCATCCCACGCCCCTACTGGGAGCATCGCATCAAGATGTGCAAGGCATTGGGCATGAACACCATATGCATCTATATCTTCTGGAACATCCATGAGCAGCGCGAGGGACAGTTTGACTTCAGCGGACAGAATGATGTGGCAGAGTTCTGCCGGCTGGCCAAGAAGAACGGCATGTACGTTATCGTTCGTCCCGGCCCCTATGTGTGTGCCGAATGGGAGATGGGTGGACTGCCCTGGTGGTTGCTCAAGAAGAAGGATATACGCCTGCGCGAACTGGATCCTTACTTCATGTCGTGTGTAGATCGGTTCGAAGAGAAAGTGGCCGGACAGCTGGCTCCTCTCACCATACAGAACGGCGGACCCATCATCATGGTACAGGTGGAGAACGAATACAGCAGTTATGGTGAAGACAAAGCATACGTTGGGCAGATACGCGATGTGCTGCGCAAATACTGGGACAGCGAGGCTGGCAAGACCACTCTGTTCCAATGCGACTGGAACTCAAACTTTGAGCGCAACGGTCTGGACGACCTGACATGGACCATGAACTTCGGCACAGGCGCCAAGATAGACGACCAATTCAGCCGCCTGCGCCAGCTCAGACCCAATGCTCCCCTCATGTGTTCGGAGTTCTGGAGCGGATGGTTTGACAAATGGGGAGCCCGACATGAAACCCGACCCGCCAAGGAAATGGTGGCGGGAATAGATGAGATGTTGTCCAAGGGCATCTCCTTCTCGCTATATATGACGCACGGAGGCACTTCCTTCGGCCATTGGGCGGGTGCCAATTCGCCTGGCTTTGCACCCGATGTCACTTCCTATGACTATGATGCGCCTATCAACGAATGGGGACAGCCCACCGAGAAGTACTGGCTGCTGCGTGAGACGATGCAGAAATACACTGACCGCAAGCTGCCCGGCGTACCTGCACGTGCTGCCGACATCATCAGCATCCCACGCATGACCCTACAGCAGGTGGCACCTATCCATCTGGGAGCCGACAGCACAGCACAGAATCACGAACCGCTCACCATGGAGGAGATGAATATGGGCTATGGTTCAATGATATACAACACCTCATTGCCTGAGACAGAAGGCGGCTGCATGCTTCACCTCAACGGGCATGATTTCGTGCAGGTATTCGTTGACGGCAAATACATAGGCAAGATAGACCGCGTGAAGAACGAGCGCTCGCTCCCGCTTCCCGCTACCAAGAGGGGCCAGCAACTGACTCTGCTGGTGGAGGCAATGGGCCGTATCAACTTCGGACGTGCCATCAAGGACTTCAAGGGACTTATAGGAGATGTGACGCTCACTGGCCATGTGGATGATGATGAGGTGACATGGAACCTCAAGAACTGGCGCATGCGCCGCATAGCAGACGACTATCAGACGGCCCTGCGTGCAATGAACACACGCGATGAGCAGGCTGACGCAAGCCGGAATCCTTCGCCCCAGATAGGTTACTACCGCGTAACCTTCAATCTGAAGAAGACCGGCGACACCTTCCTCAATATGGAAACATGGGGCAAGGGACAGGTGTATGTCAACGGACATGCCTTGGGACGCTTCTGGAGCATTGGCCCTCAGCAGACGTTCTATTGTCCCGGCTGCTGGCTCAAGAAGGGCGAGAATGAGATAGTGGTGCTCGATGTGGTCGGCCCCAAGGAAGCTGTCGTGTGGGGACAGACAAAGCCCGAACTGGACAAGTTGCAGCTGGAGAAGTCGCTCAAGCACAATGATATCGGCAACAAACCCGACCTCAATTCGGCCACACCAGTGGCTCAGGGTGAAACCAAGGCTGGCAACGGATGGCAGACCATCAGTCTCAACGGTGAGGCTACCGGCCGTTACGTGGCCATCGAGTGCCTGTCAACCCACGACGGCAAGCAGGCTGCCATAGCCGAACTGTATGTCAAGGGGAAGAACCGTATGCGGATGGCCCGCGACCAGTGGGAAGTGAAGTATGCCAACTCAGAGAACCTCGATGGCAACCACACTGGCGACAAGGCGTTTGACCTGCAGGAATCCACCTACTGGCAAACAGAGCCTGGTGCCGCCACACCTCATCTGCTGGTCATCGACATGGGCTCTGAACAGACCATCACAGCCATCGACTATCTGCCCCGCATGGAGTCGGGAGCACCCGGAAGCGTGAAAGCCTACAGGGTGTATGTGTATTGAGTCTTAATCTGACATTCGTTTACGACCGTTTATTTCCACATTATGAAAAGGACATTATCACTCATCCTCCTGGCAGCCTGCAGCCTGCTTCCCATGGGCGCACAGGCTCCCATGGACGGAGGAGTATGGAACGACAATACGGGCAAGCACATCAACGCCCACGGCGGAAGCATCTTCAACTACAAGGGCACCTATTACTGGTACGGCGAAAGCCGCTCTGCCGACGGCAAACCATATAGTTCGCTGGGCGTGAGTTGCTTCACTTCGAAGAATCTGAAGGACTGGACCAATCATGGGTTGGTGCTGCCTGTGAGCGACCAACCAGGCAGCGACATCGAGGGTGGATGCATCATCGAGCGGCCCAAAGTGCTCTACAACGCACGCACCAGGAAGTTTGTCATGTGGTTTCATCTGGAGATGAAGGGCAAAGGTTATGCTGCTGCCCGCTCGGGAGTAGCAGTAAGCGACACCCCCTTTGGTCCGTTCCGCTTCGTGAGGTCTGGTCGTGTCAATGCCGGCAGATACCCTATCGGCTTTGCCTTGGCCGACACCACCGACCTGCGTCAGAAGCTGACAGAACCTGAGTATAAGGGTTGGTGGACTCCTCAATGGTACACCCAGATAGAACGTGGGATGTTCTTCATGCGCGACTTCCAGGGTGGCCAGATGGCACGTGATATGACGGTCTTTGTGGATGATGACGGTAAAGCCTATCACATATTCTCTTCGGAGGACAATCTCACCCTGAACATCGCACAGCTCACTGATGACTACATGGAGCACAACGGCTCCTTCGTGCGTGTGGCAGCAGGCGGACTCAATGAAGCTCCCACTATCTTCAAGCAGGACGGTACCTACTGGATGATAACGAGCGGCTGCACCGGTTGGGATCCCAATGCAGCCCGCCTGTTCAGAGCCAAGAACATCTTCGGTCCTTGGGAGAAGTTGCCCAACCCCTGCCGGGGCAATGGAGCCGACAAGACATTCGGCGGCCAGGGAACCTATATATATAAGGTAGAGACCAAAGCACAGAAGAAGATGTTCCAAGGAGCCGACTTCGTCTTCATGGCCGACATGTGGAACCCCAAGCATCTAAGCGAAAGCCGGCACCTGTGGATTCCCATCACCTTCGAAGACGGATTGCCTGTGCTGAGGAAATAATACCGTACTGCACGCAAGCCTGCAACTCAAAACCCTTAAACCTACTCGCTTATGGAAACATTCAACAGCATCATCAATGCCAGCCAGCTTACTCTGGTTGACTTCTTTGCCACCTGGTGTGGTCCGTGCAAGACTATGCACCCAGTCTTGGAACAATTGAAAGCCGAATTGGGAAGCGGCATCCGCATCATCAAGATTGATGTGGACAAGAATGCCGAACTCTCCAATGCCTACCGCATCCAGTCTGTACCCACACTGATGCTCTTCCACAGCGGACAAGTACTGTGGCGGCAAAGTGGAGCCATGAGGCTGACTGACCTGAAGAACATCATCAAGGAACACTCTGCCAGGTTTATGGGTTAGAGCGTACAAGGTAGAATCAAGAAGACAATCCCCGATATACCTCCATCCCTTTGACAGTAAGCAGATACCTCTGTCTGGGATGCCGGGGTGAATCGGGGAACTTCATCTTTATCAGCCCCTCGTTGACAGCGGGTACCAGAGAATAAGCCAAGAAATTGGGACGGTTCTTCAATCCCACAGCCTCCATCATTTCCTTCACACTTTTCTCTTCGCTGCCGACAGCAAGCACCAGCCGCCTGATATTCTCAGCCAGCACAGAATCTGATTCACCTTTACTTGTATGGGTACTTGTATGGGTGACCATTACCTATATAACCGACAGCAACCCCCTGAAAACACACCAAATTAGTCCCATTTAGTCCCATTTCGCCCAAGTGGGACTAAATGGGACAAGTTTTGTTTGGTGAGTAGATTCTATTTCCTTAAATTTGCGGTAGGCAATGAACCTAAAGCAGGCAGCACGACTGCCATGCAAGTGTATGCCGAGTTACAACAACCTGAACACATCATCATTAAAATTAACGCTTATGAGAAGAAAGTTTATTGTGCTACCCCTCCTGCTCACACTCACCATGAGCAGCTGCTTCTGGAACAGACAGACAAAAGTGAAAGTGATAGGTCTGTCAGAGGCATATGTAGGCGAAATAGAGAAGGGCACCAACGTATCACACGGGGTGGAATGGCTGATACAGAATACGGGGTCCTGCAAACTGCGCATCGACAGCATCACATCATCATGTGATTGCCTGAAACTATCTTACGCTTCTTCCATGACAGCAGGAAGCGGAAAGTATTTCCCCATTCGGGCTATGCTCCAAACTGAGGCTGCCGACACCGGCTCCATCTACCATGAAGTGATGGTATATGGCAACTTCGACCCTTCTCCCCTGGTATTGAGCCTGACAGGAGAAATCGTATCAGAGGATGAGGAATGAGCCTGCCCATCAGATTTGTCAACCACAGCCCCCAACACTTCTTCATCCATGACGTTGAATACCCTTGTGATGACAGCGGCCAGTTCAAGGACGGATTCCCGTCTCCTTTCGCTGATGGCAATCTGTAGGCTGTACAAGAAAGACAATTGATGAGCAAGGAGATGTAGGCTCCTTAGGCACTTCCTGCATGTATTCAAATCTGGAAAAAATTTGTCCGTCACCGTCCAACCCAAGGCTGGACGGTGGATGAAGCTTGCTTACTTGGCAAAGTAATATATATTCTCCGACCGTCCAGCCTTGGGTTGGACGGTCAGGGGATATGGCACACCTACCCCTGGAGGCTAAACGAATCCTGCATATAAGATATCTGCTTTTCGCTTACAAATAATGTTGGCCTCGCTTTTCCTTGACTGACATAATAAAGCTAAAAGCCGAAAACCCTGACGGACAGAAGGTATGGGATGCAAGATTGGCCGTTGGTGTAGGTGAGATATTTTCTTGAAAGCGGCATTACAGCAACCTGTGATGGAGAAGCGTTCTGACTATCAGGTCATTTTCGGGGCTTCTTGTTCCGATGAACTGGCGCTTGGATCCACACTCTTTGCATATACCTCAGCCCAACGATAGACACTGCTTTTGCCTGCCCCCGTCAGCACACACACTTGCGAGGCATCATAACCCAGAGCAAACAAGCACATGCCCTTCTTCATTCCGCTTCTGAGTGACTTGTACGATTGCTCTAAACGCTGGAAGAACTCAGGATGTTTGCTTTCAAAGACATTGATAATCTTCTCCCATTCCTCATCGGTCATAGAGTGGCACGACTTAATGGCTTTTCTGATTTTCTCTACCAGCTCCGGCCATTCTTCGGCAAAATTCCGTTTGCGCTTCTCTGCCAAGAGAGCCAAGCACCTTTCATGCCTTTCCTGCGAGATTTTCATTTCCTCTGCCAATCTCTGCTTTGTTTCCTCCAACAACTGTTCCTGACGCAGGAAAAGCTCCTTGATTCTTGCCAAATCATCTTCCTTCTGCTGTATCTTTCGTCCTGCCTCGGCCGACTCCTCGTCCTTCTGCTTTATCTGTTGCTTGGCTTCGGCCAGATTCTCTGTCACTTGTCCAAAACAGTTTTCACTCTCAATTAGGTTAAGTTTCATCCTGACGATATATGCATCCTCTGAACGCAGGCGTTTGTTCTCCATCGCAGGCTCAGGCTCAATCCCCTGATATCTCCGCAGGCTATTTACAACACCGTTAAGACCATGCAGGGATTTCAGGCGCTTTTCCTTTCGCACCAGATGCAGTATAAACGCAGCCACCATCATAAGCAGGGAAAGCGTCAACACTATCCACAGATACACGCGCAAGTTGTCCCTTTCTTTTTGCAGACGATCCTCCACCTCCCTGTTCTTGTAATACTTATATTGGTTGTTTACTGTAGCAGCCAGTTCTTGTCTCCTACCCCAATCCATATCCGTACTCAAATCCATAAATTCTCGGGCATATTCAAGAGTAAGAGCCTTGTTGTCTTGAGAATCATATATATAAAACAACCTTCGTAAAGCTTCATACATGCCTATTGAATCATCAGGAACCAAAGCCATCCGACAATAATATATGCAAGAATCCATATGCCCTATCAACTTGTTATATTTTGCATACGAAAGACACAGTCTTCCTTTGGGAGGGAAAGCATCTGTTTGTTTTAGCAAGTTCACACATTTTTCTGCACTTGGGACATCTTGTTCTTCACAAAAATCATGAAGCAAGTCATACAATAGCCCACCGCTTCTTCGCGAAGGAGGCATTTGACTTTGACTTTCCAAAATCTCCTGCATCAAATCCAATGCCTCTGCCCGTCTGTCCAGCTGGGAATAAGCATTCACCTGATGAATGAGAGAGATGTCATCCAGGATTCCAAGCTCCTTTGCCACCGCACACTCCCGTTTGGCAGCCCAAAGCGAGTTCTCATAGTCCTGCACCCTGTAATAGACTCCGCACAATTGGGAGTAGCAATTCCTGAGCAGCACCGAATCCACCTTACCATGCGCAGCACAATCTGCCGACCTGAGGAAATACTCCAAAGCCCGTGGACTGTCCTGCAAATCCCTATAGACACTTCCTGCATAGTAATATGCCTCCTGCTTATCTGCGTTATTCCCCTTCTGCTCGAAATACGCGACAAGCCGTCTGATGCAGGAGTCTGATGTGGGCAGAATATCCGCTTTGTCATGCAATCGGACACCTAGCAGCTCATACCTATTATATATATAGTCAGAAGCGCCCTCCATCTCCCCGCGTATGGAGTCATACGAAACCAATGCTGCAAGAGGGTCATGGTTGCCTATCTCCTTTATTTCATCCAGCACCTTCTTCTCACGGCTGTTCTCATTGCAAGAAAGGAGAGAGAACGCGGCACACAGGATGACAAGAAACTTTCTCATTTTATATTTTTACGAATATTGTTCTGCAAAGATAAGCCTTTTCAAGGGTGTTTATCCATAAAAAACGCACCTATTTATTCCCATTTAGTCCCATTTCGTCCAAATGGGACTAAATGGGAATGGTTTTACTTGCAAGTCACACCACATCGCCCTAAATTTGCAACATACTACATCACAAACCCAAAAAACAAAAGTGTATGGAAAAGATGAAAGTAACTAAAACGTCCATCCTCGGATCAGACTCCAAGGGTGTCATCTGCCCCACCCTACGAAGAGTAAAACAACTGCTAAGAGGAGGAACAAACATGAAGAGGAATACAACCATACTATATTTCCTATTACTAATAGGTATAATATCAGGCTGCACAGAGAAAGGGCGAAGGAATTCCCTGCGGCCCCTCTCCGAAGGCTCATTTGACAAAGAGTACCAGCAACATTGGGTCATCACCGATGACAGCGTCAAACCATTTGAAGTGGTGAGGGAAGACAAATGCATACAGGTGGAGCTCCCCTCCAAGTCGCCGTACTGCAACCTTGACACCATATTCTCCTCCTACAAACTCATCCCCCTGGAAACCTCCGAAGAGTTCCTCGTAGGGCATATTGACAGGATTATCAAGTGCCCAGGATGCTACTGTATTCATGACAGAGAAAATGCCAACGTGTTCATATTTGAAGAAAACGGCAAGTTCCGCTGCAAACTGGGAAACAAGGGACATGCCAGGAATGAGCACCTGGATGCATGGAGCATCGCTTATGATGAAAAGAACGAGCAGATTGTGATGCTGGATTTGACAGGAAGACGGCTGCTCAGTTATGATTTGATGGGAAACCTGAAGAAGGTGGCATCCCTGTTCTTCCTGTATCACGATATGGCTTTCCTTGGTGACGATATCCTATGCCTGACAGAAAGTGCATACAATCGCTTTTCTGATATCATTGACTTGTCACGCCTGGTGCTTGCCGACAAAATGGGAAAACCCATAAGAAAAGGATTCCCCATAACAGAAATGATAAGGAAGAATTTCAATTACGGAAATAAATTGGCACAATATAAGGATAAGGCATACTTCACCGACCTGTTGTCCGATACAATATGGGAAGTATCAGGCAAAGAGATGGCTCCCATACTAAATATGACAGTAAACGGAAGCCAAAGATTCAGCAAGGACGAAAAGGAGAATATGACGGATCATATCTTCAAAATGCGCCTTGCAAAGCAGCCATACGCAAATCGGATACAGATTTCATCAGAATATATAGCCCTACCTGTTGCTATTCCTCGCGAAGGCGGTGCAATAGCCCTGATGCTCATCAGCAGGAAGTCAAACAGGCAAAAATTCGTAGGCATATCTACTAACCATACAAGGCTGGACAGTTACCTGGGTGTAAATAGTTCTAACGGATTCGCTGATGATTCCACGCTGATAAACATAATTCCGCCGAGCATCATTCTACTGGGCGCAAGCAACACCCAAATAAAGGACCATCTCAGCAAAGAAGAGAGGGAACTTCTGAAGAATCTCAAACCTGATGACAACCCAGTTCTGTTATTGGAACGGCTGATAGATTTCTAAAACAAGAACATTCAAAAAATATGAAGAGGAGGAAACGCCCATACATACAAGCCTTATGTGGCATGGCTCTTATGATGGCATCACAGGATGTTCGCATCAGAAAGAGAAGGCAGGAAGTGTCACAATAAACAAATGATTGGCATGACACCCAGCCACTAAAGAATGAGAAGAACAACGACACGAACAAGCAAATTTCCCAGCCTCTCACACAGGCTGTCATTATTAACTAAATACCCCAACATCATGAAACATTTCAAATGTGCGTTAGGCGCGCTGGCCTTTGCAAGTTTGATGGTTCTGAACTTCGCCCAATCCGAGAACAGGCTTCTTCTGGATTCATTGGCAAGCGGCAGTTCGAGCCAATCCTCTGGTTCAGGTTCTTCATCAGGTTCTCAGAATTCAGGATCAACCAGCGACTCATCTGACTCCTCACAAGAGACCTCAAATCCATGCTGCAACAAATGGAAATTTTGGGCATCATGCAATCAGGAAAAGATAGTATCTGAAGTCAAGCTTGAATGTACAATAGTAACTACAACTTACTATTCTGCCCAAGGCAAAGCTCAGACTGAAATCGTCAAGTATGGAGTCGTAACCCAGTCTGTGTCCGCTGATTTCAAAGCAAAGGCGACAAAGCAAGAGTCCAGCACAACAAGTTTCGAATTAGACACAAAGGCAATTACATGCCCGATTTCGGGAGATTGCAACAATTGCGAGGAGTACAAACCAAGCTGCGAAGAGGGAGAAGCATGAAGAAGAAGAATACATCCATATTATATTTTCTGTTACTAACAGGTATAATATCAGGCTGTACAGAGAAAGGGCGCAGGAATGACCTGCGCCCCCTCTCTGAAGGCTCATTTGACCAAGAGTACCAGCAACATTGGGTCATCACAGATGACAGTGTCAAGCCATTTGAAGTGGTGAGGAAAGACGAATGCATACAGGTGGAATTCCCCTCCAAGTTGCCGCACAGCGACCTCGACACCATATTCTCCTCCTACAAGCTCATCCCCCTGGAAACCTCCGAAGAGTTCCTCATAGGGCATATCGACAGGATTATCAAGTGCCCAGGATGCTACTGTATTCATGACAGAGAAAATGCCAACGTGTTCATATTTGAAGAAAACGGCAAGTTCCGCTGCAAACTGGGAAACAAGGGACATGCCAGGAATGAGCACCTGGATGCATGGAGCATCGCTTATGATGAAAAGAACGAGCAGATTGTGATGCTGGATTTGACAGGAAGACGGCTGCTCAGTTATGATTTGATGGGAAACCTGAAGAAGGTGGCATCCCTGTTCTTCCTGTATCACGATATGGCTTTCCTTGGTGACGATATCCTATGCCTGACAGAAAGTGCATACAATCGCTTTTCTGATATCATTGACTTGTCACGCCTGGTGCTTGCCGACAAAATGGGAAAACCCATAAGAAAAGGATTCCCCATAACAGAAATGATAAGGAAGAATTTCAATTACGGAAATAAATTGGCACAATATAAGGATAAGGCATACTTCACCGACCTGTTGTCCGATACAATATGGGAAGTATCAGGCAAAGAGATGGCTCCCATACTAAATATGACAGTAAACGGAAGCCAAAGATTCAGCAAGGACGAAAAGGAGAATATGACGGACCATATCTTCGAAATGCGCCATGCAAAGCAGCCACACACAATTCAAATACATATTTCATCAGAATACATCGCCCTCCCAGTCGCTATTCCTCGCGCAGGCAGCCTGATAGCCCTGATGCTCATCAGCAGGAAATCAAACAGGCAAAAATTCGTGGGTATATCTACAAATCATACAAGGCTGGACAGTTATCTGCCTACAACTGGCCCAGACGGATTTGCCGATGATTCCACGCTGATATACACAATTCAACCGAACACCATTCTACTGGGCGCAAGCAACACCCCGATAAAGGATCATCTCAGCAAAGAAGAGAGGGAACTTCTGAAGAACCTCAAACCTGATGACAACCCAGTTCTATTATTGGAACGTCTGATAGATTTCTAAAACAAGAACATTCAAGAAGTTTCCCCAAAGAGAGACAATACAAATAAGGAGCCCTTTTGAAGGGTGGGCTCCCAAGAGGCACAGGAACGAAACTTATTCTGCGCTGTTATGAGTGGAGTTTCCTGTGCCTTGAATAAAAGAAACAACTATAGATAAAGCCCAAATGAGCACACGTATTATCTGCCATTCGGCATTAGCCCTCTTGTCCTGCATGCTCCTGTATGCCTGCAACTCCCAGCCAACAGGAACAAAGGAAAAGATTACGCTCACCCCTCTGGACAAGAAGCCTGGCACAGATACTATGGAGGCTAGCGCCTCCCTCCCATTGATGAACCAACGGAAGGAGAGCCTCTACAAGATAGAGGACCACAGCAGCATGTTGGAGGTAAAATCCATCAGCCCCGACAGCATACTTGCGCCCGAATACAAGATTATACCGTTGGAGACTACAGAGGAATGTGTGGTAGGCGAAATCAGCAACCTCTTCGTGGACGACAATCTGATATTTCTGGTTGACACGTGGGGCAGACAAATAAGCGTATTTGACATGAACGGCAAGTTCCAGAACCACATCGGCCGAAAGGGACATGCCAAAGGAGAGTATGTTTCGATGTATAGCGTAACATTAGACACTCGTCAAAAGCGTATAATCCGCAAAACGAAACGTTTCGCCATTCCAGAACGAGCCGTCTATTTTCT
>SAMEA104315427__coassemble_408_pt1 | contig 51203 bp, 37 predicted proteins | sample SAMEA104315427__metabat2_low_PE_043 | metagenome-assembled genome bin SAMEA104315427 (sample SAMEA104315427) | gut metagenome | biome: Monkey gut; feature: monkey-associated habitat; material: faeces | place: China | collected 2013 | reverse complement strand
CTTCGATGCAAAAGTATCCAAGCTTCATCCACCGTCCAGCCTTGGGTTGGACGGTAAAGGAGAGTATCTCCCCCACCATGATGACAAACAGGAAGTGCACAAGGAGCCCACTTCTCCTTATTGTCAACAAAGAAGAAAGGAAGCATCCAAGAGGCCAACTGCGGCTCCTGGATGCTTCCTTATATATATAGGCGGTCATGGATGACAGCCTACGTGGGGTTGTCTGTCAGATGGGGATTAGTCGAGCGACCAGTCCTCCTGAGTCTTGCGGATGTAGGTCTTGTAGCGGCGCTTGGCAGCCTCCTTACAAGCATCATACAGTTCCTGTGCCTCGGCAGGAGCAGCCTTCTTCAGAGAGAGGAAGCGCACCTCACCTTCGAGGAAGTTCTGGAACTTGTCCCAATCGGGCTCCTTGCTGTCCAGCTGGAAGGGGTTCTTGCCCTCAGCAGCCAGAGCAGGATTGTTGCGCCACAGGTGCCAGTAACCGCACTCCACAGCCTTTGCCTCCTCGGCCTGGCTCTTGCCCATGCCACCCTTGGCCTTCAGACCATGGTTGATACAAGGAGCATAACCGATGATGAGTGAGGGACCGTGCCATGCCTCAGCCTCGCGGAAGGCCTTCAGGCACTGGCTCTGGTCGGCACCCATAGCCACCTGGGCTACATATACGTTTCCGTAAGTGGCCTGCATCAGACCCAGGTCCTTCTTGCCCACACGCTTACCGTTGGCAGCAAACTGGGCAATGGCGCCGATAGGTGTGGCCTTTGAAGCCTGACCGCCTGTATTTGAATAAACCTCAGTATCGATAACGAAGATGTTGACATCCTCACCGCTGCCGATTACGTGGTCGAGACCACCATAACCGATATCGTAAGAAGCACCGTCACCACCGATGATCCACTGGCTGCGCTTCACCAGATAATGGTCAAGCTCCTTCAGCTGAGCACAGGTGGGACAACCGGCAGCTGCACCTTCAGCGATGAAGGGCTTCAGCTGTGCGGCTGCCGCCTTTGAGCCTTCGGCATCCTCCTGCTGCTCTATCCAGTTCTGGGCAGCGGCCTTGAACTCGGCACTTGCCTTGTCGCCGGCGATGAGTTCCTGCAGCAGCATGCTGATGCGCTTCTTCATCTTCTTGTTGGCGAGCACCATACCCAAGCCATACTCACAGAAGTCCTCAAACAGGGAGTTGCTCCATGCGGGACCCTGACCCTTGGCATTCTTGGTGTAAGGAGTGCTGGGGATTGAGCCTGAGTAGATAGAAGAACAACCTGTAGCGTTGGCCACCATCTCACGGTCGCCGAAGAGCTGGGCGATGAGCTTCACATAAGGAGTCTCACCACAGCCCGAACAAGCGCCGCTGAACTCGAAGAGAGGTGTTGCGAACTGGCTGTTCTTGGGGCTCTGCTTGATGTCGATGAGGTCCTGCTTGCTGGCTACGTTCTTCACGCAGTAATCCCAGTTGGCAGCCTCCTGGGCGGTAACCTCAGAAGAGTCATCATAGGCCACCATCTTCAGAGCTGGGCCGCCCAGCTTGGGATTGCCGGGACAAACATCAGCACAGTTGCCGCAACCCAGACAGTCCTTCACGCCCACCTGGATGACGAAGTGCATACCCTTCATGGCAGCAGGAGCCTTCATGTCGATAGTCTTGCCCTGGAATCCGGCCACCTCCTTGTCATCGAGCACGAAGGGACGGATGCAAGCGTGAGGACAAACGAAGGCACACTTGTTGCACTGGATACAGTTGTCGGCATTCCACACAGGCACGAAACCAGCCACGCCACGCTTCTCATAGGCAGCAGTACCCTGCTCCCAGGCACCATCCTCGATGCCCTTGTAAGCAGATACGGGCAGGTCGGCACCATTCTGGGCGTTGATAGGACGCACGAGGTCGCTGATGAAAGCAGGCTCGTCGCGCACCACCTTCTCATCCTCGGGCAGGTTGGCCCATGCGGGATCTACAGGCAGCTGCTTGTACTCACCGCCGCGATCTACGGCTGCATAGTTCATGTTCACCACATCCTCACCCTTCTTGCCATAAGACTTGACGATGGCCTTCTTCATCTGCTCCACAGCCAGATCCACGGGGATAACCTCTGTGATGCGGAAGAAAGCAGACTGCAGGATGGTGTTGGTGCGGTTGCCCAGACCTATCTCCTGTGCTATCTTGGTGGCGTTGATATAATATACTGTGATGTTCTTCTCGGCGAAGTAACGCTTCACATTATTGGGGATGAAGTTGACCAGCTCATCACCCTCAAAGATGGTGTTGAGCAGGAAGAGACCGTTCTGCTGCAAACCACGTGTCACGTCGTACATGTGCAGGTAAGCCTGAACATGGCAAGCCACGAAGTTGGGAGTCTTGATCTGGTAAGTAGAGCGGATGGGGGTGTCACCGAAACGCAGGTGCGAGCAGGTAAAGCCGCCACTCTTCTTGGAGTCGTAAGAGAAGTATGCCTGGCAATACTTGTCGGTATTGTCACCGATGATCTTCACAGAGTTCTTGTTGGCACCCACTGTACCATCGGCACCCAGACCGAAGAACTTGGCCTCGAAGACGCCCTTGCCACCCAGTGCCATCTCCTTCTTCTGAGGCAGAGATGTGAAGGTAAGGTCATCCACGATACCTATGGTGAAGTGGTCCTTGGGCTGAGGAAGCTCGAGGTTCTCATATACACCCAGAATCATGGCGGGTGTCACGTCGGCAGAACCCAGTCCGTAACGGCCGCCCACGATGACGGGAGCGTTCTCCACACCGTAGAAAGCGTCCTTGACATCCAGCAGCAGAGGCTCGCCGTTGCTGCCTGGCTCCTTGGTACGGTCGAGCACGGCTATGCGCTTGCAGCTCTGAGGAACAGCCTTCAGAAGGTGCTTCACTGAGAAGGGACGATACAGGTGAACGCTCACCATACCGTACTTCTTGCCATGAGCATTGGCGTAGTCGATGGCCTCACGTGCAGCCTCTGAAGCTGAGCCCATGAGGACGATAACCTCCTCGGCGTCCTCGGCACCATAGTATGAGAAGAGCTCATACTTGCGGCCTGTGCGCTCAGAAATGGCAGCCATGTACTTCTCCACGATAGCGGGGATGGCGTCATAGTAGCGGTTGCAAGATTCGCGGTGAGCGAAGAATGTCTCGGGATTCTCGGCCATACCCTTTGCCTGGGGATGCTCGGGAGACAGAGCACGGGCACGGAACTCGCTCAGGGCCTTCTGGTCCACAAGGTCACGCACAGCGTCCTCCTCCAGGAGCTCCACCTTCTGGTACTCGTGCGAAGTGCGGAATCCGTCGAAGAAGTTGATGAAGGGCACTCTGCCCTCAATGGCAGCCAGGTGAGCCACAGCGCTCAGGTCCATAACCTCCTGCACAGAGCCCTCGCACAGCATGGCGAAACCAGTCTGGCGGCAAGCCATCACGTCGCTGTGGTCACCGAAGATACACAGAGAGTGTGTGGCCAGAGTACGGGCCGACACATGGAAGACGCTGGGAAGCAGTTCACCGGCAATCTTGTACATGTTAGGAATCATCAGCAACAGACCCTGGCTGGCAGTGAATGTTGTTGTCAGAGCACCAGCCTGCAATGAGCCGTGCACAGCACCTGCCGCACCGCCCTCAGACTGCATCTCCTGCACCAGCACTGTGTCGCCGAAGAGGTTCTTGCGCCCCTGGGCAGCCCACTCATCCACGTGCTCCGCCATGGGAGACGATGGAGTGATGGGATAGATGGCGGCCACCTCACTGAACATGTAGGCTACATGTCCTGCACAGGTATTACCGTCCCATGTCACAAATTTCTTTTCTTTTGCCATTTTAATTGTGTTTTATATAAAACTTTTGTTCGTATGTTCCTTATGTGTGATGTGCTCTGCCGCCCCTTTAATACAGGAAGCCGTAGAGCCATAATGGGATGTCGCGCTCGGGGTCGGCCTGCGGGTCGGCCACCGCATAGGTTACCCCGGGCATTCTGCGGTGGGGTGCCTCGAGGCAGATGCGGAACTTCTGTGTGTCATCCACCACGAATGTGCAGCTGCGGTCACCCAGATTTATCTTGTGTCTGCCCCACAGCGCGTTCTGGAAGAAGGTATCCATCAGCGTCTGCTTGTCCATTCCCTTGAATGCCATGGCATACAGCAGATTGGTATTGTGTAGCATGATGCCTGCCGGCTTCTTGGGATACTCGTCGCCCTGACGGTACATCATGTTGAGCATCCGCGCGTCGGTCAGGTACTTCATATAGTTTACCACGGTGGCCCTGCTGGTGTGCACATCGGTGGCCAACTGGCTCACATTGGGCACGCCTGTGCCTCCTGTGGCAAGCAGATAGTACAGGCGCTTGATTTTATCCAGGTACTTCAGGTCTATCTGCTTCAAGAAGAGGATGTCCACCTCTATCATCATGTTCATCGTCTTGAGGAGATTCTCGCTGAAGTATGTGTTCTCAAGGAAGAAGGGGTAGTATCCGTGGTGCAGATAACTCTGGAAGTACTCCATGGGATTGACCTTTTCGAGCACCTTCCTCACGATATGTTCATGCCTGTTCTCTATCTCCCTCATGTTGTAGGAGCGGAAGTCGTTGCCCGTCATAAGGTTGAGATACTCGCGGAACGAGAAGCCCCGCAGGTTGTAGCTGCTCACCAGCCCGTTCAGTTCCACATTCTCCTCCTTGAGCCTCATCACACTGCTTCCCGTGAAGACCACCTTCAGCAGGGGCAACTTGTCGTGTATCATGCGCAGCTCGTGGCTCCAGTCGCGATGCTTGAACACCTGGTCGATGAGCAGTACTTGCCCTCCCTCATGTGCAAACTCTGAGGCAAACTGAAACAGGGTGTGTCCTTGGAAAAAGAAGTTGTTCATGTTCACGTAAAGGCACTTGCGGTTGCGCGAACCGAAGTTCTCCTTTGCGTATTGCAGCAGGAAGGTTGTCTTTCCCACTCCACGGCTTCCCTTGATGCCTATCAAGCGCTTTTTCCAGTCCACCTCCCCCATCAAGAGCCTGCGCACCGGTGCGTCAGTGTGCTCCACCAAAAACTGATGAGTGCGAAAGAAGGTTTCAAGCATACCCAAAAAGGATTATTTATCATGTGCAAAGGTACTCGTTTTTGGGCTAATTGCAAACTGCAGATGGCAAAAAGTGACTTTTTTGCTCATTCTTTTTGAGGAAACACCTCGATATGCCTCATTTCCCTCATGATTGCCGTCTGACGGCGCAGCATATACGGCGATGGAGATTGACTGCTGAAACGCAACGGATTAGGTAATGTGGCGGCCACCAGTGCACAATTGGCACGAGTGAGCTCAGAAGACGGGCGCGAGAAGTGCTGTTGCGCCACGGCCTCGGCTCCGTAGATGCCGTCACCCATTTCTATGGAATTGAGATAAACCTCCATGATGCGATGCTTGCCCCATGCAAGTTCGATAAGAACAGTAAAATAGGCTTCGAACCCCTTGCGTACCCACGAGCTCTGAGGCCACAGGAACACATTCTTGGCCGTCTGCTGACTGATGGTACTGCCACCACGGAATCGCTTGCCGCTCACTCTGTCATCCATAGCTTTGCCTATCTCCTTAAAGTCAAACCCATGGTGGTCCAGGAAGCGCTGGTCCTCGCTGGCCATCACAGCCACAGGCATGTAGATCGACATGGAGTCGAGCGGCACCCAGTGATGCTTGAGTCTGATGCGCTCACCGCGGCCCACCTGCTGCACACAGCGTATCACCATGAGCGGGGTGACATAGACCGGCAGCCAGCGATAGGCTAAAACAGCGAGGATTGTGCTCCCAAAGAACAGGAGCACAATCCGTCGCACAAATTTCTGTAATTTATTAAGGATGCCCATGCGTATTACTGCAGGGTACCTGCATTGGCGGCCTTGATCATAGACTCACTGGCATAGAGATACACTTCCACGCGGCGGCTGGCATTGCGGTCCTCCTTGCCATTGGCGTCATACACCAGGTACTGGGGATCCTCGCCGTAGCCCACGGCACTCTTGATCTGGTTGCCACGCACACCGCAAGTGCCTGTCAGGTAGCCCTTCACGGCATTGGCACGTGCCTGGCTCAGTGTCAGGTTGAGCTGGTCAGAGCCGTCGCTGCTGGCAAAGCCCATGATAGTCACGTCACAGTCGGTATATACGTTGAGCACATTAGCCGCAAACTGGCTGAGTGACTTCTGCGCTCCTGCCTGCAGGGTAGATTTGCCCACATTGAAGAGAATGCCGTTGTCGAAGGTCACCTTCACAGCATCCAAGCCATTGGCATCGGTGGTCTTCTCCACCTCGGCATTGGCCACAGCGGCTGCTGCAGCGGCTGCCTTGTCCATCTTCTTGCCAATCAGGGTACCAGCGGTAGCACCTGCTGCCACACCCACACCGGCACCGATGGCAGAACCTATCTTGGCTCCCTTCTTGCCGTTTACCAATGCACCGATAGCCGCACCCAGACCTGTGCCTGCTGCGCCACCTGCTGCTGTGCCTATCAGACCACCCTTAGCCTTGTTGCTCATATTGCCGCAACCTGTGAGAATCATGCCTAAGCAGAGGGCTCCCACCATAAACTTTTTTCCGTTCATAGCTTTCTTTTATTGAGATTATCCAACATTAAGGTTTCTAATTCGAGGCAAAGATAGCCATTTTTCACGGCTCTGATGAGTCCTTTAGGCTTTTTTTAGTAATTTTGCAGACGTATTGGAACTCTATCCCTATGGGATACCTCCTTTCACACTCAACATTGCCCAAACACAGACATAACATAACACAGACATCATAATGGCAAAAGAACTGGAATTCCTCACCAAAAGAAGCGAGGACTATAGCAAGTGGTACAACGAACTGGTGGTGAAAGCCGACCTGGCCGAGCAGTCTGACGTGCGCGGCTGTATGGTCATCAAGCCCTACGGCTACGCCATCTGGGAGAAGATGCAGCGCACTCTGGACGACATGTTCAAGGCCACAGGCGTGCAGAACGCCTACTTCCCCCTGCTCATCCCCAAGAGTTTCCTGTCGAAGGAAGCCGAGCACGTGGAAGGTTTCGCCAAGGAGTGTGCGGTGGTGACACACTACCGACTGAAGACCAACGAGACGCATGACGGCGTGGTGGTGGATCCTGCAGCCAAGCTGGAAGAGGAGCTCATCATACGTCCCACCTCAGAGACCATCATCTGGAACACCTTCAAAAACTGGATTCATTCCTATCGCGACCTGCCTCTGCTGGTGAACCAGTGGTGCAACGTGATGCGTTGGGAGATGCGCACACGTCTCTTCCTGCGCACCAGCGAGTTCCTGTGGCAGGAGGGACACACCGCCCACGCCACACGCGAGGAGGCCGAGAAGCGCGCACAGCAGATGCTGAAGGTGTATGCCAACTTCGCCGAGCAGTACATGGCAGTGCCTGTGGTGCAGGGTGTGAAGAGCGAGACAGAGCGCTTTGCTGGCGCACTCGACACCTACACCATCGAGGCTATGATGCAGGACGGCAAGGCTCTGCAGAGCGGTACAAGCCACTTCCTGGGCCAGAACTTCGGCAAGGCCTTCGACGTGCAGTTCCTCAACAAGGAGAACAAACCCGAGTATGCATGGGCCACCAGCTGGGGTGTGAGCACACGTCTGATGGGTGCGCTCATCATGACACACTCCGATGACAACGGTCTGGTGCTGCCTCCCGCACTGGCTCCTATACAGGTGGTCATCATCCCCATCGGCAAGGCCGGACAGACACAGGAGCTCGACGGAAAGGCCGAGGAGATATGCGAGGGACTGCGCAAGCTGGGCGTGAGCGTGAAGTATGACAACAGCGACAACAAGCGTCCAGGCTTCAAGTTTGCCGACTACGAGCTGCGCGGAGTGCCCGTGCGTATCGTACTGGGTGCCCGAGACCTGGAGAAGGGCGTGGTGGAAGTGATGCGCCGCGACACTCTGGAGAAGGCGAACGTGCCCGTAGAGGGCATCGTGGAGCACGTGAAGGAACTGCTCGACGACATCCAGAAGAGCATCTTCGAGAAGGCAAAGAACTTCCGCGACGCACACATCTACGAGTGCGAGAACTACGAGGAGTTCAAGGAGCGTGTCAAGGACGGCGGCTTCTTCCTCTGCCACTGGGACGGCACAGCCGAGACAGAGGCCCGCATCAAGGAGGAGACTCAGGCCACCATCCGCTGCGTGCCCTTCGGCGTGGAGCAGACACCCGGCGTGGATATGGTGAGCGGCAAGCCCGCCGTAGCACGTGTGCTGATTGCGCGCAGTTACTAATCAGAGCATAGCATCATGAGCACAAGGTCACCATGGACATGGGTTCCCACTCTATTCGGAGCGGAAGAGATACCATCGGCCATGGTGACCTTTGTGGCTCTGCTCATGTTCCTGCAATGCGGAGCTTCTCCAGCCAGGGCCACTCTGTTCTCCGCACTGCTTTTCCTGCCCTGGACACTGAAATCATTCGTACGCTCATGGGTGCGCCGGCGCGGACACTTCCGCCACACCATCCACTGGATAGAGGCGTTGCTCTTTCTGTCACTCATACTGGTGGCACTGAGTTTCCCCTATGGACAGGGGGCGCTCTTCGCCTCGCTGATGCTCACCAGCATGCTGTGCGCGCTGCACGAACTGGCGGCGCGCATGTACTATGAGCGCATGCTCAGGCCGCCCCTGCAGCTTGTGTTTACAGGCCCAAAGATCTTCTTCTCCCAACTGTCCGTGGTGCTCACCTACGGTATGCTCATCATCGTGGTGGGCAGTCTGCAGGTCTATTACCGCCATCTGCTGCATGCGTGGTCGATGGGATGCTACATGCTGGCGGGCGGTTTCGCACTCTTTGCCCTCTATCATCTGCCTGCGCTACACTCACCACAGGTGGGCAACCGCAGCATGAGCCACAGCGTGAGCGGGTCGGTCAAGGCCGAAATCTACATCATAGACCGCATACGCCAGAAGCCAGGCTGGCTGGTGACCGTGGTCACACTCTTCTGCCTGCTGCTGCCCCAGAGCCTGATGTTCTTCACGCGCGCGATATATTTATATGATACGCGCGCGCAAGGCGGACTGGCATGCAGCATCCAGGAGATAGGTTTTGCCCAAGGCACAGTGGGCGTGATAGCCTTCTGCCTGGGACTCACCGCAGGCCGACGGCTGCTGCGCCGCCATTCGCTCCGCCAGTCATTCTGGCCACTCGCCATCGTGCTGGGGCTGTCACCGCTGGCCTACATCTACATGACAAGCACCGAACCCACATCGCTGTGGGTCATCAGCCTGTGTACCTTCCTGGCCCAGTTCTGCTTCGGCATGGGTCTCTTTGCGGGCCGCCTGCCCATCCAGTACATTTCGGGCGAGCGCTACCGCAACACCATCAACCTCCTCTACATCCCTCTGGTGGCCACCTGCCTCATCCCGCCTGCCGCCCTGAGCGGCTGGATTGCCCGCCTGTGCGGCTACCACTGCTTCTTCATCATCGATGCCCTCACCGCCCCACTGGGCTGGCTGGTTGCCTACATCGCCATGAAGCGGTTCCCCATGGCCTTCAGGGAGGAAAGTGCAGAAGCCGCCCCTGGCAAGGAGAGCGGCAAGGAGGATTGAGGAAACGGGATTGGGGGAAAAGAGGGACCAAGCTGGCCCCCGAAACGCAGCACGCTGCCATCGCCGACGCAGCACGCTGCAACAGCCAACGCAACGTGCTGCACAGGCCGACGCACCATACTGCAACTGCCGTTGCGCCGAAACCCAATAGCCGTTCCAGTGAAACACGACAGCGGATTCAACGAAACACGGCTGCCGTTTCACCGAAACACGTGAAGACAGATATGCTATCAAATAAAAGAAGACAATAAGATGAAAGTACTATTAGTCAACGGTAGCCCCATCCGTGAGGGCAATACCTATGTGGCGCTGAGCGAAGTGGCACGCGCGCTGCAAGCCGAGGGAATAGAGAGCGAGATACTGCAACTGGGCACCCAACCCGTGCGGGGCTGCATAGCCTGCGGCGGTTGTCGCAAGGCGGCACAGGGCAGATGCGTGTTTGATGATGATGTGTGCAACCGCCTGTGCGAGGCTGCCGAGCATGCCGACGGCTTTGTCTTCGGCACTCCTGTGTATTACGGGCAGCCCAACGGCGCTCTGCTGGCCATCATCCAGCGTGCACTCTTTGCCAACGGCAAGTGCTTCGAGTTCAAGCCCTTTGCCAATGTAGCCGTATGCAGGCGCGGTGGAGCATCGGCTTCATTCAGCACCATGAACATGGCTTTCCAGATGATGAACATGCCGCAGGCCACCAGTCAGTACTGGAACATAGCCTACGGTGCGGCTCCCGGCGAGACGGCACAGGACAGCGAGGGCCTGCAGACGATGCGCACACTGGCACGTAATATGGCCTGGATGCTCAAGAGCCTGCGCGCCGAGGGCAGTCTGCCACATCCCGAAAAGGAGGCGCAGCAGCGCACCAGCTTCATCCGCTAAGGGACAAAGGCACAAGCAAACCTTTATCCATATTGTACAAAGGACCGGAAAAGGGTGCAAGGCCGGCAAACACAAGGTCTTGAACCATAAAATGAGGGGGCAGATGCCGTATGCATCATGCCCCCTTTCATCACAAACAACACGAACGCACTCACGTGTGCTCTACTACTCTAAAAGTCTCCAGGACCGCCGAAGCCGCCAGGACCACCAGGTCCACCGAAACCGCCACGGCGGAAGCCGCCCTGATTCTGCTGCTGACCCTGCTGCTGACGTGCACGCTGGGGGAACATGGCCTTGAGTATCTGGACAGGCTTGAGCGTCTTCTGGAATTCGGCATAATACCGCTTCTGAATCTCCACACGCTTCTGCAACTGCTCGGCCTGCTGCTCCTGGCGCTTCAGGTTGGCCTCTATGCGCTCAGTGGCCTGCTCGTCGGTGAGTTCCTTCTTGCCCTCTCCATCCTGCCGGCGTGCCTCTGCCGTGCGCTCACGACGCTCGTTGGTGGCAAACATCTCCTGCTGGTAGGCGGTATAGGTGGCAAGGAAACTTTCCTTCGCATCGCCCTCCAGGCTGAAGGACTTAGCCAACCGTTCGCCCGACTTGGCAATCAACTCTGTACGCTTGGCCTCACGACTCTCGTCAGTCTGCTCGTCCTGGGCCTGCACCTGCCCCACAGCCATCAGACCCAGAGCGGCAATAATCAACATTCTTTTCATTCTTTCTTCACACTTATAGGTCAGTTGTATCTATTTCCGTTCTCTGCTTTTATGACGCGAGAGGAGGAGTGCGGTTTAAGCCTTATCGGCAAAAAACGGCATTTTCTCTACTCTTCGGCGGATTTCACAATCCAATCCTCACATGTTTCCGTTGGCCTACAGGAAGACTTTAAGTAAGAAGAAGTAAGCAGTTAAGGCAATTTTACGTAACTTTGTAGCCTGAAGTACAACAAACGAAAAGCATCTGTAATATGAAGAGAAAACTTCTGCTCGGCCTGACGCTCATGCTCACAGCCGTATGTGCCATGGCACAGGAATACAACATCCCACAGGAAAGCATCCGCGTGAGAGACCCGTTCATCACCGTTGACCGCACGCAGGGACTGTACTACCTCATCTCTGCAGGACGCTCCGAAGACGCTGTGGCGCTGAAAGCCTACGAGAGCCGCGACCTGGAGATGTGGCGTGAAGTGGGCTACGTATATCTGGGAGAGAACGGATGGATGAAGGGTGTGAAGGCCGGTGTGGATCACTGGTGGGCACCCGACACCTATTATTACAAGGGACACTACTATACCATAGTGACACTGACCAACCAGAAGGAAGGGCGGGTGAACTTCTGCACGCTGCTGCGCGGAGGACGCAAGCCCACCGACAAGTACCGCGACACTTGGGTGGAGGGGAAGCCCATCAGCCTGACCCCTTACGGCCAACAGTGCCTGGACGGCAGCCTCTTCATCGACTCCGACGGGCAGCCCTGGCTGGTGTACAGCCTGGAATGGAACGGCGCAGAGGTGCAGAACGAGATAGGAGAAACGTGGGCTGTGCGCCTGCGCAAGAATCTCAAGGGCACGCTGGGCGACCCTATCAGGCTCTTCACCGCTGCTGACTCGAAGTGGAACAAGCGTCAGGAGGACCGCAAACTGGTGGTTGACGCTCCCTTCCTGTGGCGTGACGAGCGCACGGGACAACTTTTCTGCTACTGGAGCTCCTTCGTCAACGGGGTGTATGCAGTGGGCCGCGCAGTGAGCACCACCGGCAATGTGGCAGGCCCATGGGTGCATGACGAGCAACCTTTCTACATGAACGGCGGGCATCAGATGCTATTCCGCGACCTGCAAGGCCGCCTGCGCATGAGCCTGCATGAGGACAACAACAACGCTCATCTCAAGATTCTCACACTGACAGAATGAGCCAGACTGCAAGACAATATGTGCCGACCGAACTGGGTGAACTGCCCATCGGTCGGCTTTTGGCCAGTTATGCACTGCCTGCCATAGTGGCGATGGTGGCCTCATCGGTATATAACATCGTGGATAGCATCTTCGTGGGACAGGGAGTGGGCGACATAGGCATCAGCGGAATGGCAGTGGCAAGTCCGTTCATGAACCTTGCTGCGGCATTCGGAGCAATGGTGGGTGTGGGTGCCAGCACCGTCATAAGCGTGCGACTGGGACAGGGCAAGTATGATGTGGCACAGAACATCCTGGGCAATACCATCACACTCAACCTCATCCTGGGAGTGGCGCTCACACTGGTGTGCTGGCCTTTTCTTGACGACATTCTCTATCTGTTCGGAGCCAGTGAAGCCACTCTGCCCTATGCCCGCGACTATATGCGCATCATACTGCTGGGCAATGTGGCGACGCACTGCTACTTCGGTCTGAACGCCATCCTACGCAGTGCCGGACACCCCCGACTGGCAATGAACTGCACTTTCGTGGCCATCATAGCCAATGTGATACTGGATCCTCTCTTCATCTTTGTGTTCCGATGGGGCATCCAGGGTGCCGCATGGGCCACTGTGCTCTCGCAGGTGATAGCCCTATGCATGCAGATACGGCTCTTCAGCCGTCCCACCGAACTGCTGCACTTCCGCCGCGGCATCTACCGTCTCAGGCTCGATATCGTGCGCCAGTGTATCGCCATAGGCATGAGTCCATTCCTGATGAACTCCTGCGCCTGCCTGGTGGTGCTGGTGGTCAACCGCCGTCTGCTGGACTACGGAGGCGATATGGCCATAGGTGCCTACGGTATTGTCAACCGCGTGGTATTCCTCTTCGTCACCGTTGTATTTGGACTGGTACAAGGCATGCAGCCCATCGTGGGCTACAACTGGGGAGCACGCAAGGACCATCGTGCATGGGCTGTACTGCGCCTGACCATAGCATGGGCCACACTGGTCACGGTGTCGGCCATGATTATCGGCGAGTTTTTCCCGGCCAACGTGATACACATCTTCGGTGCAGGCGAGGAACTGACCGAGAAGGCGGTGCGCGCCTACCGCATCATCGTATCGATGTTCCCGCTGGTGGGAGCGCAGATAGTGATGGGCAACTTCTTCCAGAGCATCGGCCACGCAGCCAAGAGCATCTTCCTGAGCGTCACGCGACAACTGCTCTTCCTGGTGCCTTCGCTGGCGCTGCTGCCCCACTGGTGGGGGCTCGACGGCGTGTGGCTCAGCATGCCGCTCTCTGACAGCGTGAGCTTCTTCACTGCCTGCGGCATGATGTGGTATCTGGTGATAAGGCTGCGCAAGAAGCATGCGGCCGAGCGTGCAAACTGATTTGGACAAAAAGAGAACATGAAGCGGATAGGACTGATAAGTGATACACACGGCTACTGGGACGACCGCTACCTGCACTACTTCGAGCCATGTGACGAAATCTGGCACGCCGGCGACATCGGCGGAATGGACCTCATCACCCGACTACAGGAGTTGCGCCCCGTGAGGGCGGTATATGGCAATGCCGACGGAGGCGAGCTGCGACGCATCTTCAAGGCCGACCTGCGCTTCACCTGCGAGGGTGCCGATGTGCTCATGACACACATAGGCGGCTATCCAGGCCATTATGACGCACACATCCGACGCACCATCATGGCCAGTCCGCCACAGCTCTTCATCAGCGGACACAGCCACATCCTCAAGGTGCAGCGCGATCCCATGCTGGGGCTGCTGCACATCAATCCCGGAGCAGCCGGCCTGCAGGGCTGGCACCAGGTGCGCACGCTGGTGCGTCTGACCATCGACAACGGCACCTTCAAGGACCTGGAGGTGATAGAGATACCAAGATGAAAGCGACATGAAGCAAGATTCAAACGACAGCGAACCTATGAATAAGACTAAGACAATGCTGCTGGCATCGGCAATGTTGCTGGCTGCGCCCGCATGGGCACAAGAGAGCGAGAGGAACATCTGGCCTGACAAACGACCCGCCGAAGTGGTGCTGAAGAAGGGCAAGATGAAGCAGACAATGGGCGAGGACGACATTCTGCGCATACAGCAGATGCCGGTGCCCACGCTGCAGAAGTTCCCCGTGGTGAAATCGCCAAAGGGAAAGGTGGTCATCGTATGCCCGGGAGGAGGCTACCAGATACTGGCCGTGAACCACGAAGGAACAGAGATAGCGCAGTGGCTCAATGCGCTGGGCTACACCGCCTACGTGCTACGCTACCGTGTGCCGGACAACCGCGAGGGTGCTCTGCAGGACGTGCAGCGGGCTATACGCATTGCCAGAGCCGAGAACCCAGGCAAGCAGGTGGGTGTGATGGGCTTCTCGGCAGGGGCAAGTCTGACCGCCAGAGCTGCCACCCGATTCCAGTTGCCCAGCTACACAGCCACGGATGAAACAGACACACAATCGGCCCGCCCCGACTTTGCTGCGCTCATCTACCCCGCCTATATGGACGAGGGGGAGCATCACACGCTGACTCCCGAACTGACCATAACGGAGCAGACGCCTCCCTTTTTCGTATTCCAGACTGCCGACGACCGCTATGGCAACAGCGCCCTGGTCATCTCCCAGGCACTCCGAAACCACAAGATTCCCGTGCAGCTGCACATCTATGAGAAAGGCGGACATGGCTACGGCCTGCGGGCCAATCTGGCAGAAGCGGCCTCGAAGTGGCCCAAACTGATGGAGGAATGGCTCCTGGGGCTGTAGGGAAGAGAGCTTTCACAAACACACAAACATATCCAATCACAAACACTATCACATGAAAAGGATTCTCACACTTGCCATCACGGCATGCCTCTGCGCCTCGGCAATGGCACAGAGCGAGTTCAGAGACCGCCACATGGCCTACAAGGGCTTTGCCGACATCGGACTCGGTTCGACATTCACCGACGGAGAAAGCGCCACCACATTTACCCTCACCACCTCACATGGTGTGCAGCTCAACCCCAAAGCCTTCATCGGAGCAGGTATCGGAGTGAACCTCGGCACATCCTCCATCACAGACGGAAGCACCGTAATCTGCCCCATCTTTGCCCAGGCACGATACAACTTACTCAACACACGCATCAGCCCCTACCTCGACTTCAAGGGTGGCGGCAGCGTAGGAGACTTCAAGGGAGGCTACGTAGAGCCGTCCTTCGGTGTCAGCATGCCTGTTGCCAACAGGTTCGCCATCGACTTCTCATTTGCATACACCCTCTATACACACCGCGAGAAGTATGAAGACTGGGGCTTCTCTTCCAGCGAGCGCGAATCGATGCACAACATCGGATTCAAGTTCGGATTTGAATTCTGACACTCCCCCAACGCGCATCAACACACAGGCTGGTCTCAAGCAATCTGCTCAGGACCAGCCTGTGGTGTTTCCAGGAGCCGGCTCTTAGGAAACTATCAGAGAAAAGCCATTTCGGACAAAGGCTCATACGACCGCCGTGCAAGCCCGCTACGGGCAAACGCATCCTGTGGTACGACACCCGGCAAAGTTTCCCCAGAAAGCCTTCACAATACGCAGCATCAGAAAGGCAAGCACACGCTCCGCCCCACCGCTTGCCAACGGACAAAGCCTCTAATCCCGTAAAAATTGTCTTATAGGACAATTTGAAATGTCTTATAAGACAATTTAAATTGTCCTATAAGACAATTTGAATTCCCTTATAAGGGAATTTTCCCCGTGTGCGTAGCCTTGTCTTTTCCAGATTTAAGCAGGCACTCTTTCTCCTCACAAACTGATTCTGTTGACAGCGATGCAGAAGTCATACTGAATCTGTTGTCACTTGCCTGGAAATGGCACGGTTTCAGTTGACACTCCTGCCCCTTCTGGGGTGGCGGTGTCTGCCGTTTGGCGCTGCCAAAATACGCACTGTCTTTTCCTGCTTCAGTGAAATCAGGAAAAGACAGCAGGAAACTGCCCCGAAAAAGTATCCAATATTACTTGGCAATGTATCCAAGGATAAACGGCCAAGTATCCAGTATTACTTTGCCAAGTATCCTTGCTTCGTTTTTTAGCCTTCCCTGCCGCAGTCCGGCGAGAAGTGTTGTGGGATTGGATGTTCAAGCGTGTTTGTGGCGCAAAGGAGTGAAATCGTACAGAACAGCAAGAACCTTCCCCCGGCTTTTCCCACAGAGTACGGATGCCCGGGCTTATGAAATCGACAAGGGCAGGAAACCCGCGGGATTCCTGCCCTTGTATTGTGTAGTGTGGCCATCACCTTGGCCTGCGGCCGAGCTGATTGCTCGCTCGGATATAGGATAAGAGCGCATAAGCACTCTTATCCTATATCTCTCACTTCACCATCACCTTCTTACCATTGATGATGTAGAGACCCTTGTCGGTCTTCTGCACGCGGATACCGTTGATGGTGTAGATGCCTGTAGCCTTGACGGGAGTGTCAACGACAGTAGAGGCAATGCCGGTACCTGTACCCTTGAAGAGGTCCTTCACCTGGTCGGCAGTGATGGCCTTGCTATATACACGTGCAATGGCTATATCGCCACGCCATGCATCGCTGGCCTTCGTTGCATTGGAAGGATCGCCTCCGATGCCGAACCAGCTGCAACCGGGATTAGCATACACCACGTTGCCGGGAAGGTCGGTGGTAGCCTGCAACTCGCCATTCACATAGATGTGAGCCTTGCCCTCTTCCTTGTCCCACACGCCTACTACGTGCATGAACTTGCCAGCCTCGGGTACTGCCTTGCTGTCGCAACGTGCCCAACTGCTGATGTAGAGAGGAGAAGCATTGGCATTGAAGCGGAACTGACGTACACCGTCCACTGCTGCGAGCTCAAATCCTGTACCACCTGCCTGCATGGCAGAGAAGGGCTTGGATACCACATTGGGCATTGTCTCAGAGTCGCCGAAGTCGGGCATCAAGAGCATCTCCAGTGTGTGTCCGTTCTCCAGACCGCTGCGGAAGAGCATGTTGTTCTCGAAGTTGACCTTGTAAAAGGTGGCAGGAGCAGTACCCCACTCGTTGTCGAGGCGAACCACATTGCGCTTCAGTTCCTCATTATAATATACGGTGGGCAGACCTATGCTATCCACTGTCATGTGCATCTCGGAAGCATCCTGTGCGGTGCCGTCCTCGTTGAACACGACATCGAGCATCAACTCAGGTACGTCGAGCCACTCGCTGGGCTCGTTGGTGTAGGTGCTGTCAGCCTTCATGCCCACCACTCCGTGTGTGGGATCAAGCACGGGCCAGGGATCTTCGCCCAGATTCTGGAACCACTTGGGACTGATGGTATTGCCGTCATTGAGGATGTAGCAGGCTTCACCGCTTGCCAACTGCTCTTCGGTGATGATGGTACCCTGAGCGCCCTTGGTGGAGAGCACATGCTTCATGATAGTATTGAGGTTGCGTATCAGATAGTCCTTGCCATCCTGGAGGTAGAAACCGGTAACGTCGCTGTTGGTCCAGCAGTTGGTGAATACACCCACTTTACCGCCTCCCCAGCCGCAGATGGCAGCACTCTCGCGACCGCCTGTCACAGCGCCTGTCACGTAGCAGTTGGTGACGTAGAGGTTGGCTGCACTGCCCATGTTGGTGCCATAGATACCGCCCACATTGGTTCCGCTGCCGGTCACATTACCTTCCATACCTACGCTCTCAACCACGATCTTACCCTTTGTGGTGTTACCACCAATGACTCCTGCATAGGAAGCTGCAGAGATAGAGCAGGTGTTGTCGAGCACGAAGTTGCGGATGACAGCTCCGTCGGTCACATAACCAAACACACCGAAGTAGTCGGTAGTACCGGATATCTCGAAGTTGCTGAAGCGGTGACCGCGTCCGTCGAATGTGCCTCTGTAGTTGTTGGCCTTTGTGCCGATGGGAGTCCAAGCAAGTCCGGTCATGTCGATGTCGGCGTCAACCTGGGCATTTGCCCTGCTGTTCATGTTGGCGATAGTGGCAAAGGACAGCATCTGACGACCAGATGTGATGTGGTAGATGCCGTTCTCGTCCTGAGCAGGAAGCAGATTGTTGATGACTTCAACGTTGAGTGCTTCGGCCTTGCGTGCCTCCTCTGTGGTCATAGAGCCAGAATTGTAAGCAGCATAGATGGCATCGAGGGCATCATAGATGGCCTCGTTCTCCTCTGGGGTGAGTGAAGTGCTGATCTGTACAGATATGCTCTCCACCAGGTCGGCCTTTTTGAACATCTCGTAGTAAGCTTCCTTGCCATCCACTATCTGTGCGAATGTCTGGGTGAGAGCCTTCAGTGCAGCCATCTTCTCAGCCAGAGTGGTTGCAGCCTGAGCGGCAGCCACATCGGCCTCCAGCTGTGTCTTCAGCGCTGCGGGATAGTTGCGGGCCGGAGCCTGGTCGGCATTGGCAGGATCATAGAGGGTAAGCAGGGTGTTGGCACGTGCCAGCTGCTCGTCGAGCACTTCCTGAATGCCAGTGGCAGTGTAAGCATCCTCCTCAGAACCGCAGTACTGCAGGTGTACGTTGCCAAAGAGCAACTGGAAGAAGAGGCCGCCCGATGCATTACGGCGCATACCGATGGTGAGGTTTCCGTCCTCGCCCACCTTGGCAATGATGTTGCTGATGTAACGTCCGCTGTGCAAGCAGCAGGTCATACCAGCCAAGCCATTGGGGATATAGCCGATGGTGTCGTTTTCCTCTGTCTTGCCTGTGCTTACGCCGTCACTGTAGATTACCTGGTCGAGATACGTACCGGTGATGAGTGTGTTCACACCGTCGATGGCCTCATCCTTGGGCAGCATTCCTTCGCGTGCTGCAGGAATCAGCACGTAGTCGTCATTGGCATATACGAACGCATGCTGGTCATAGCTGTAGCGGTTGCCACCGGCCTTGCTTGTCACATTCAGAGTGAGCTTGTAGTAACCGGGCTTCAGTCCTGTGACTGTCTGATGCACATCCACAGAGTCGGTGCTGTTGTTCTCGCCCACGTACCAGCGCTTCTCCTCAACGAGTCCATTCCATGTACCGAAGGTACCTTCCCATCCCTTGGTGCCGGCGCTCAGGTCTGGGTTGACCAGTATGCTGGTCACATCCATGCCAGGCTGATAGCCTCCGGCAATGGCCTTATTGAGCATCTCATCCACGCGCGCGATTTCCTTATTTATAAGAGAGTCGGCTGCCAGATGCTTCTCTGTGATGTAAAGGTAGCCACCAAGAGGCCAATCCTCGCTGGGCTCAGCGTTGCTGGTGAGGTAGTTCTCCAGGGCTGCGCGGTCGGGACCAACGAAATCGTGGTGCTCGTCAAGGTATGTGTTAGTCTCGTCGCACTTCTTCACATAAGCCTCATACACCTTGATGCTGGTAGCCACAGTATCGCGCATGTTCAGCATCTTGGCATAGGCAGGCAGGAAGTCAGCCTTTGTTTCGGTGCTGGAGAGAGCCTGCGCCAGAGTACGGCAGTCGTCTATCAGCCTCTGCTCGGCCATTGCCTCGTCGAGGTACTCGTATGTGGCAGTCTGCACGTTGCTCACTGCATCCTGCACCTCAATGTCCTCATGAATCAGACTGATATTCTCGCCTGCCTTCACAACAATGGCGTGTGTGGGGTCGAGCACGGGATAGTTCTCGTCGCCCACATTCTGGAACCATGCCAACTGGTCGTAGTTGTTACCCACGAGTTTGACGCAGAGGCTACCGTTGTTCACCTCCTCATCAGTGATGATAGTACCCTGTGTGCCGTTGAGCGAATACACGTTATTCGATTTGACACCAACTATGGGATAAAACAGATAGCTCTCATCGGCACGTGCATGGTCACATTCGCCTATTGCGTAGTAGTTCTCTACGGTGGCATGTGTGCCCAGCCAACCAGACAGCAAGCCGTCTTCTGTGTTTCCATGCACACTGCCGGTGGTGTAGCAGTTGCGTATGTTGATGGCACAACTGTTGTCTCCACCCGGTACGCAGCCAACGATAGAACCGCAGTTCAGTGAACCCTCGATACCATTGACTGTACCTTCCATGCCAACTTTCTCCAGCAACACGTTTCCTGCCCACTCGCGCACCTGACCGATGAAACCACCCACATGGTTGTGACCAGTGACGGTGCAAGTCTCATCCAGGCGCAGGTTCTTGATGTAAGCGGGGTCAGCGGCACGGGCTGCAGTGGCATCCTTGGGAGCCTCCAACTCGCTGTTCATCACAGCCACAAGGCCAATGGGGTCGGCAGAACTTGACAGTTCAAGTCCGCTGATGCAATGATGCTGTCCGTCAATGTGTCCGCAGAAAGGCTTGGCAGTAGTGCCAGGAGCCACATAACGGCCATTGCTGGTCTCGTCCATCTCGATATCGGCTGTCAGACGCATGTTGGCCTGACGGTCCTTCTTGGTCAGAACAGACCACCAAGCCAGTTGGTTGCCGGTAGCAACCTCATACCATCCGTCGGCAGCGGGTGTCATATAAGTCTCATCCCAAGTGCCGCAGTTGAGGCAGAAGCCTTCGTCCATATCATGGGTAGGCTGACTCTTCACCTGAGGCTCGTTGGTATATTCGGCAACGCCCAGGGGTTTTCCGTTGCAGAGCCATTCTTCGGCCTTACAATATACCACTCCGTGACCATTTGCAAAGGGTACAGGTGCGTTGTCAACGCCGATAGTCTGGAAGAACTTGGTGCCTCCCTCCTCGTAACCATTGAGAGCAAAAGCCAGAGCACCGCTCTTCACATCGTCCTCGGTCACCTCGGTGATGCCGCCAGGAACGAATGTAGTGCCAGTAGGAACAAAGTAGAAGTTGGTCCATGAAGCGTTGGCACCACGGCTCACATAGTTGAAGCTGTTGAGGTTGTTGAAGGCCATTCCCGACACTTCACCCACAAAGAGGCAGTTGTCTATCTCGCCCTTGCCTGTGCTCCAACCCACAAAACCGCCGCAATGTTCGGTCACGTTGTCGCCGGTCATCTTTCCTGCGAACACTACGTTCTGCATCTTGTAAGATCCTTCAGCGAAGGCCATGATGCCACCACCGCCGGTGTCGTAGCCCTTGGTGATGGTCATCTCCACATCACAATAGATGTTCTCGATAAATGTACCCCCCCTGGAGTGTGCACGTCCAACCACCGTACTGGGATGCTGATTGACACTCTGCAGAGTACCTGTCACATGCAGGTTACGCACGGTACCTGCCATGTACTGGAACAGACCGCAGTCATAAGCAGCATCCTTCCAGGCGATGCTGACCACGTGTCCCTGTCCGTCGAAAACTCCAGAGTAAGGTTTGGTGTCTGTACCAATCATCGTTGCGTCTTCGCCTAAGTCGATGTCGGCAGTCAGAACCGCATTCGCAGAGTTTTCGCCTCCTTTGACTAATTCGGCAAATGCCTTATAGTCCTCAAGGCTACCAATCTGATAGACACCGTCCACTTGGTCCAGTGCCTGCGCAATTGTACTTGCTACCAGCAGGCTGGCTGCAATACAACATCGGAGTAGAGAAATCCTTTTCATGCGCTGTGTCGTTTAGAAGGGGTTAATGAATTATTAGAATGAATTAGTAGGTTCAATCTTTGATATTGGTCAGTATATTGTCTCCCAGGAAGAGCCTGCGGACGCTTCCACATGGCATACCCGTCTCAAAGTTAGCAAGAATAATCGTAAGTAGCGTTAAGAAAGGTGAAGAAATTGCATTTATGCACTTCTTTTCGAAGTTTTATCGACCAAGATGTTACAAAACAGACGGGCGAAATGTTTGCTAAATGCTGCCCGAAACACAATTGTTGGCATTAAGGCTGGAAGAAGTTTCGCAATTTGTTCGCAATTTTGTAACTTTGCGCTATGGGAGTCTGGCAAAAGCCCTCGCTGGAGAGGTGCGGTGGGCTTCCTGTGTGGAATTTGCAAAGATGAGAACGCAAATAACCATATACATATTATAATATACGCGCAAGATGAGAAACTTAATGAGAAGGTGCGGCGTGATTGCCGCTTTGCTGTTGGGAGGAACAGCTGTGTGGGCACAGGACTTCACGCAGTATGTAGATCCCAAGATTGGAACAGGTGACCATGGGCATGTGTTCATGGGAGCAAATGTTCCCTTTGGCATGGTGAATGCCGGCCCAACGCAGTTGGAACAAGGCTGGGACTGGTGTTCGGGCTACCACGAGTCGGGCAAGAAGATTATAGGCTTCGGGCAGATGCACCTGAGCGGAACCGGCTGTGGCGACTTGGGTGACATTTCACTTATGCCCGTCTATGGCGATGTAGAACTCTCACGCGAGGGACTGGCCAGCACCTATAGCCACAAAAACGAACTGGCTGTACCCGGCTATTATCGGGTGCTGCTCGACCGCTTCGGCATCCAGGCAGAGATGACCGCCACCAAGCGAGTGGCTCTCTATAACTTCACCTTCCCACGCGGAAGCAACAATGCGGGAATCATCATCGACCTGGAGAATACGGTGGGCGACAACACACGGGAGGCTCGTGTGGCTCCCATCGACGAATATACCTTGGTGGGCTATCGCCGAAGCAGCGGCTGGGCAAGTGACCAGCACGTGTATTTCTGCATCCGCTTCAGCCGTCCCATGCACAACTGGTACTCTGCGGGACTGGATGCACACTACGGAGAGGCCACATTTGAGCTCTCGCCAGGCGACCAGGTGATGGCCAAAGTGGCACTCTCACCCACCAGCGAAGCCAATGCCATGATGAACATGAACCAGGAGATGCCGGGCGACTTCGACTTCAAGGCTGTAGCCATAGCTGCCAGCCAGGCATGGAACGAGCGGCTCTCACGCATCAAGGCCACCTTCCGCACCGAGCGCGAGAGACGCATCTTCTATACTGCCATGTACCACTTCATGGTGGCACCACAAACCTGGTGCGACATCTCGGGCGACTATATGGGCGCTGACCTGAAGATACATCGCGGGGCAAAATATGAGACGCTTACCACATGGAGCCTGTGGGACACTTATCGTGCAGCACATCCTCTGGCTACTATCATCATGCCCGACCGCATGCCTGACTATGCCAAAACGATGATGGCCATCTTCCGCGAGCATGGCGAACTGCCCATGTGGCACCTGACAAGCAACGAAACCTACTGCATGGTGGGCGAACCGGGCATTCCCGTGCTGGCCGACATGATACTGAAGAATGAGTGTGGCGACATCAACACCAAGGAGGCTTACGAGGCCATGAAGGCAAGCCTGCTGCCCACAGAGTATTCCAAAGTGCATCGTCTGCCACTGCGCGGAAAGGATTATCTGGCCCACCTGGGCTTCCTGCCCTATGACGGACGCGAAGGTGAGACTGTGGCCAAGAACCTGGAATATTATCTGGCCAGCTGGGCAGTGGCTCAGGTGGCAGGCCGTTTGGGCTACAAGCAGGACAGCATCCGCTTCTATAACCTCAGCCAGAACTACCGCAAACTGTGGGACCAGCGCGTCAAGTGTATGCGTGCCATCGACTCAAAGGGCAATCTGCGCCCGCTTCCCCAGGACTTCAATCCGCAATTCCAGACGGGCGACTACACCGAGGGTAACCCTTGGCAATATGCTTTCCTGGTGCCACACGACGTGAACGGACTGGCCGAACTGATGGGTGGCAAGGATTCTCTCAACGCTCATCTCGATGCTCTGCTCAATGCTCCAAGCGACTTGGGTGACAACCACAATCCCGACATCTCGGGCCTCATCGGACAGTACGCCCACGGCAACGAGCCCAGCCATCATGTGCTCTATATGTATAATTATGTGGGACAGCCACGCAAGACACAACGTCGTGTGCGTCAGGTGATGGACGAACTCTACACCGACCAGCCTGCCGGACTGTGCGGCAACGAGGATGTGGGCCAGATGTCGGCCTGGTACATCATGTCGGCTCTCGGACTTTATCAGGTAGAGCCTTGTGGCGGAGTCTATCAGTTGGGCTCACCCATCGTGGAGGAGGCTGTCATTCCCCTGCCGGGAGACAAGACTTTCACCATTCGCACACACGGAGGGTCAGACAAGGCCTATTACGTCAAGAAATATGTGCTCAACGGCAAGACTATCAAGGGAACCACCATCCTGCACAGCCAGATTATGGCGGGCGGCACTCTCGATGTCTATATGAGCGAGAAGTAATCCACAGAAACGATATCATTCACACAATTCAAACCATACCTATATGAAAAGATTACTCATGGGCATCATGCTGGCAGCACCTTTGGCCGGCTATGCCGCTCCCATGACCGAGGCATCGGCAACAGCTTCGGCCAAGAAGAACCATGTGGCGGTGCAGAGCACACTCAAGTGCTTGCGCCCCGAAGAGAAGGACCGTCTGTTCCGCAGCGATGCTGTGGAGAAGCAGATAGTGGCACTCAAGGAGAAACTGACGGCCATTGACCCGAAACTCTACTGGATGTTTTCCAACTGCTTCCCCAACACCCTCGACACCACTGTACACTACAGCAATGCCGATGGTGACGATGATACATTCGTCTATACAGGTGACATTCATGCCATGTGGTTGCGCGACAGCGGTGCCCAGGTGTGGCCCTATCTGCGCTATGTGGGTGAGGACGAACCCCTTCGCCACCTCATACGCGGAGTCATCCGCCGCCAGTTTGCCTGCATCCTCATTGACCCCTATGCCAATGCCTTCAACATGGGACCGACAGGCGGCGAATGGCAGACCGATGAGACTCCCATGAAGAAGGAGCTGCACGAGCGCAAGTATGAGATTGACTCATTGTGCTATCCTCTGCGCCTGGCCTACGAGTACTGGCTACGCACCGGTGATGCCAGCATCTTCGATGAGAAATGGATAAGCGTGGTGAATGCTATCCTCGCCACATTCCGCGACCAGCAGAACTGGAACGGGATGAAGACCAACTACCACTTCCGTCGCAAGACACTTGCTTTGCACGACACCCGCAGCAACGCCGGCTATGGTCATCCGGGCAAGGCTTGCGGCCTCATCGCCAGTGCTTTCCGTCCCTCTGACGACAGCACCATCTTCCCCTATCTGGTACCCAGCAACTTCTTTGCTGTAAGCGTACTCCGCAAGGCTGCCATCATCCTGCGCCAGGTCAATCACGACCAGGTGCTGGCGGGCGAATGCGAGCAGATGGCCAGCCAGGTGGATTTGGCGCTCAAGGAATATGCCGTGGTGGAGCATCCCAAGTACGGTCAGATTTATGCTTTCGAGGTTGACGGCTACGGAAGTGCCCTGCTGATGGACGATGCCAATGCACCCAGCCTGCTCTGCCTGCCCTATCTGACCGATGTATCCATCGATGACCCCATCTATCAGAATACGCGCCGCTTCGTGTGGAGCCTCGACAATCCCTACTTTTTCCGCGGTAAGGCGGGTGAAGGAATAGGCGGCCCCCATTGCGGACTCGACCAACCATGGCCCATGAGTATGGTGATGAAGGCGCTCACCACCACCGACCGCGCCGAGCAGGAGTGGTGTGTGCAGCAAATTCTCAAGACTGACGGCGGTACGGGCTTCATGCACGAATCCTTCCACAAGGACGATGCCACCCATTTCAGCCGTCCATGGTTTGCTTGGGCCAACACGCTCTTTGGTGAACTCATAGTAAATATGTATGCAGATAAGTAAAATCCTTATGCGGCAAGGTGCCCTTTCTCTGGGGCTCCTTGCCTTTTTGTTTGTGGGGTGCAACCCCGTCAGCCGTCAGGAGAAGGAGGAGGCTCTGGCATTCCTTTACCAGTACATGCCCTTGCCTGACAGCGTAGATTATCCCCGCCAGTACTGGGAGCGGTGTGTGGAGACCACTCTGAAGGCACGTCATGAGATGCCTTGGGGACAGAAGGTGCCCGAGCTCGAGTGGAAACACTTTGTGCTTCCCGTGCGTGTCAACAACGAGAACCTCGACGATGCACGCACAGTACTCTACGAGGAACTGCGCGACAGAGTGCGCTCGCTGAGCATGCGCGATGCCGTGCTCGAGGTCAATCATTGGTGCCACGAACATGTCACCTACCAGCCCTCTGATGCGCGCACCAGTTCACCTTTGGCCACTATGGCCTCTGCTATAGGACGCTGCGGCGAGGAGAGCACGTTCTGCGTGGCAACTCTCCGTGCGGTAGGCATTCCCGCACGCCAGGTCTATACCCCCCGATGGAGCCACACCGATGACAATCATGCCTGGGTGGAAGCCTGGGTGGATGGCGAGTGGCATTTCCTGGGAGCCTGCGAACCGGAGCCTGTGCTCGACCTCGGGTGGTTCAATGCACCTGCTGCCCGCGGGATGCTCATGCACACTCGCGTTTTCGGTCGCTACGAAGGCCCGGAGCAGGTGCTTAGCCAGTCGGCCTGCTACACCGAAATCAACGTGACATCCAACTATGCCGAGGTGTCGCCTCTGGTGGCTCACGTAACCGACGCCCAGGGACAACCGGTGGAGGGTGCAAGCGTGAGCTTCCGCCTCTACAACTACGCAGAGTTTTATCCCCTTGCCACTTTCCCAAGCGATGCCCAAGGTTACACATCGCTCACCAGCGGACGTGGCGACTTGCTGGTATGGGCTACTCACGAAGGACGATTCGGCTTCACCAAAGCCAGCGTGGGACAGCAGGATACTGTACAGGTGGTTCTCGACAAGGATTCAACGTTCACAGGCGAGATGGACCTCGACCTTCTGCCTCCTCCCGAGCGCGACAATATGCCCAAGACCACACATGAACAGCGTCAGGCCAACAAGGTGCGACTGGCCCAGGAAGACAGTTTGCGCAATGCCTACATGGCTGGCGCTTTCACCCACGACAGCACAGACCAGCTGATGGTGAAGGCAAGGGCCAACCATCAGGTGCTGGCTCAGTTCCTCAAGTCAATGCCCAATGAAGCCGACGGACGCAAGTTGCTGGGCACATTGAGCGACAAGGATCTGCGCGATGTATCGCGCGAAGTTCTCGATGACCACTTCCTCCACCTCACCATGCAGGCCGACTCTCTGTGGCTTCCTTACGTAGCCTCTCCCCGTGTGAGCCAGGAGATGCTCACCCCCTGGAGGCAAGTGCTGGGCAAGGCTTTCGCAGGCAAGCAGGCTGCCGACATCATACGATGGGTACAGGATAGCATCTGCGTGGATGAGACACGCAATCCCATCCACCTGTGCATGAGTCCTCTGGGTGTCTTCCGTCATCGTGTGACCGACGGCCACAGCCGCGACATCTTCTTTGTGAGTGCGGCACGAAGTGCAGGCATTCCTGCCCGCATCAACTCCATCACGGGACAGGTGCAGTGGGCCGATAGCGATGGCCAGTGGCGCGAAGTGCATTTCGGCGAGGCTACCAGCGAGGTGCCTGCCACATGCCGTCTGCGTCTGACCTATACCGACACCGATGTCAAGGAGAATCCCGCCTACTATACCCAGTTCACCCTCTCGCGCATCTCCCAAGGTTCACCCCGCCTGCAGGAGTTCCCCGAGAGCAGTACCACCTGGGCCGGCACCTTCAGCCAAGGCACATCCATGCAACCCGGACAGTACATGATGGTGAGCGGCACACGCCTGGCCAACGGTGGTGTACTGGCCCACCTGTCGTTCTTCGGACTGCCTCAGAACGGAACATCCACACAGGCTCTGCATCTGCGCAAGAGCGGCGACCGCCTCTCGGTCATCGCTTCATTCAACTGCGAACTGGGGTACACCACACCCACAGGCAAGCACAAGTCCATTCTGCAGACGGTAGGACGTGGCTATTACGTGGTGGGACTGGTGACCAGCAACCACGAACCATCCACACACGTGCTGCGTGACATGTGCGACAACAACATCTATCTGTGCCGCTGGAACCGCCCCTACCTGCTGCTCTTCCCCTCGCGTGAGGAATATGACCGCTTTGTGAGAAAGGACTTCGACGAGATGCCCGATAATGTGCTCTTCGGTATCGCTGACCCCGAGACCGTAGAGGCTATGCACATAGCCGAACTCACCCACGGTTCTACCGACCTGCCCATCTTCATGATGTGCGACACCTTCAACCGTGTGGTGTGGTTCCGACAGGGCTACTCCATCAATATGAGCGGTCAGATAATGGACGTCATCATGCAATTGATGGGGCTGGAATGAAACTGTTCATAGGTTAGAGGAGAAGCGGTTTGTTGTCCAGAGGTCTGGTTGGGAGTTTCACCGACTTTACCCTCTGGACAATAAATCACATCGCTTCTCCTCCTGCCTATAAACTCTTACCCACAAGCTCCGTCTCTTTTCCACTCTGACCGGCAGACTCTGACCGGCAAACCAGAATGCACTCTTGCCGCCAACCGACTAACTCCCAGACTACGATGAACCATCTTCTTCCTTCCCAGCCTCTTGCCTGCCTCATGCTGGCAACCACCCTCCTTGTCTCACCGTTGTGCGCTTCGGCCCAAGAGTCACGGGCGAACGCGAACGATGCCATCCGTTGTACGGTGGGAGCACAGGGCGGCGAACCCATCGACGGATTAGGCGTGGAACTGGACCCACACTTCCTTTCGGCCAATGCGGCAGCAGGCATCGGCGTGAAGGAGAGCGACTGGGACAACGTGGTGGTACCGCGTCTGAGAGACCTGGCATTCAGCAAGTGGCGGGTGATGGTGCTGCCTTGGTGGTACGAGCCGGAGAACGACAACGACAATCCCATGCTGGCCCGTCCGTCCGGTTTCACCTTCGAGTCGCCCGAGATGCGCGGGCTCTACCGCCAGCTCGACTTGGCACAGCAGGACAGCATACCCGTCTGCCTGGTGTTCTGGGGTGTGCGGCCAGGCACCTTCATGCTGCCCGAGGAGGCCAACGGATGGGTCTTCGGCCCGTCGGAATACGAGGAGTGGGCCGAGAACATCTGCGTCTGCCTGCATCATCTGTTCAGCCTGGGCTACACCTGCATACGCGAGGTGACCCCTGTGAATGAGCCAGACTGGAGTTTTACAGAGGGCAGCGTGAGCCGCATCGAGCGTTATGCACAGATGTGCCACGTACTCGACCAAAGGCTCAAGGCCGAGGGGCTGAGGAAAAGAGTGCTGCTCACGCTGTCCGACGACTCCGATGGAGGCACCGGCCATCACACTTTCCTCCGCGATGCTGTCAGGCTGCTGCCCGAAGCCGACCTCTTCTGCTCGCACACCTATCTCTTTGGCTATGACACCCCCAACGACAGCATCACCGGCTGGGAGCGCACCAACGTGCAGTTGGCAGCCCAGAGGGGCAAGCGGCACTTCGTGGGAGAGTTTGGCAGCAATCAGACTGTAGGCTCCACCCGACAGCGCGACATCAACCTGCCCGAACGTGGTGTGCTGATGGGACGAATCGTCATCGGACTGCTCAATGGCGGAGCAACGGGAGCCAGCTACTGGAGTCTGATGGACCAGTACTATAGTCTGGGCGAAGCTCAGGGGCACCACAACATGCAGCAGTTGGGCCTATGGAAACACCTGCAACAGGAATATCCGTGCGACAGTACGCAGGACTGCCTGTCCGCTGCCGACTACGCTCTGCGCCCGCAATACCACGCTCTGCGCCTGCTCAGTCATGCCGTGCAGAGCGGCAGCGTGGTGTTTCCCATCCACACCGGCCACCCCATGGTGGCAGCCACAGCCCTATGGTCGGCCCAGGGAAGATGGACTTACCTGTTGGCCAATCCCACCAGCCTGCCACATGTCATCAGCATCAGCAATCCCCATCTGCGCGGCAAGAAGAAGTTCCTGCTACACTCCTATCTGTCCGATGACTTCCTCCAATCCGGCTCCCAGCTCTCCGGCACCACCACCCTGAAATCCCGCCACGGCCAAGTGACTCTCCTCCTCCCTCCCCGCTCGCTCCTTTCCGTCTCAGAGCCACCATCATCCCCTGCCCGTCATTAGAGCCTCCACTCCCTCCTTTTCCTTAATGGCCAACCAGGGGGCAACAGGCATACAAGAACCAGGATAGGAAGATAACTGCGAAGTTCACACATTTGCTCCACGCATATGCTTGAGCAACCGACCTCTCCGGCTCTGCTCCACTCCCACTCGATAGCCATGTCTTTTGCAAATAGAGAAGTCCATCATGCCGTCGTTCATTCTCATTCCTATCTTCATTCCCAGTCCCTCCTTTCTGCCTCTTTCCGGTCCTGGGGAATCCGTTCCTGTCCACAATTCTTAACTCATAACTCAAAATTCTTAATTAAAGAACTTTTTTTCTCCAGTTAGAAAAATATTTTTCTCCTACTGGGAAAATGATTTTCTGCGCGCTTTCCAATCACACAACAAAGGTACGACAAGCGCAGGCGGCAATCATACGATTCAGTACGTTACCATACGATTCAGCACGATTCCATACGTTTACACATGTTATTTGGCAACTGGGGGCTTCCTGGCGGTTCACCCAGGTAATCCACGATGAGCCTTGCCTTGCGTGAGGTGAGCCGCTTGGCGGTCTTACAGTACCCGCCGCACATACGGTCGGCCATCTCCACCTCAGGCATGTTGAGGTATAGGGTGCGTACGCCCAGTTTCATGGGCCCCTCCTCGTCGTGCTGGCGGAAGTCGCGGCAGAGGGCTCTTCCTGTAGTCCTGACAGTAGTCCCTTTCCTGCGCCGCCTATCTGCCGCCAGATTGCCCATCATGCCGCACATTTCCTCCCGATTCTGATCGGGACGCATGAATTTTGCGCCACTTACGTGCGATTCCAGGAGAGAGAAAAGTATTGGAACGATGGACTGGTGCATGTCTTTTGAGACTTTCTGCGATAAAAACAGCATAAATTTCGTGCCAATACCCAGGTTTTGCATGCCTGGAGGGGTGGATTTACTGATGTTGTATTCCACATCTGTCTTGTTCGCTAATGTATTAAACTACTGAATATCAACCTTTGATAGAGAATTTAGGGCTGGAGGAAATTCCGACTATTACAGTATTACAGTTATTACAGTTTTAATTTCAAGGGATACCCCCCCCTATTTATATATCTATTTAATATATAAATAGTTACATAGTCTAAAAAGGGAATTTTGTCATGATGATCCCTAATTGTAATAACTGTAATAATTGTAATAACTGTAATAACTGTCACAACTGGAATAACTGTCACAACTGGAATATCGGAAGATTGGTTCATCAGAAAACACCCTTCAAATGGATTGGTACATATCGCATACAACTAAAGAAAGAAGGTACAGGAAAGACCGTACCTGCAATAGATGTCTATGGCAAATAGAAAAACAAGATAACAAAATCGAGCAGAATGAACAGCAAGTGTGCCTCCCTGTTATAGCTTGATATCACACTCTCCCTCTCATGGGCTCATAGCAATTTGGGAGGAATCCAATTCAGACAACAAAACTCCCCCTTTTTAGCTTAACATGATGCACGAAACGCGACAAAGATTAGGAATATTTACTTCCATTTAGATTTTCTTGCACGTTTCACAAGATATTTTCGTACTTTTGTATCTATCTATATATATAATGTGTCAATTGAGGCCATGACGCAGATAGCCCAACCGCTCAATGTAGATATGAACGACCTCGTTCGCCTTGAAGCCCAGCCAGAGACACCATCTCCCAAGGAAGCAGAAGAGAGAGAATTCGGTAAGAAGAACAATCAATAGAGTATGACAATAGAAGAAATACTGGCTCGCAAAGAATGTCAGACATTCGATTGCAAGAGCATACAGATAGCCCCCAAAGCGTTAGCCATACCCATTGTGGCTATGGCCAATGCCGATGGTGGTGTGCTTGCCATTGGTGTTTCTGACAGGACTCGTAGAATAGAAGGGGTTGATGGTAACGAAGAGCGACTGAATGAGTTGCTTCGCGTTCCTTTCGACTTCTGTAATCCGTCTGTAAGAGTCAGATATGAATATTTGCCGTGCACAGATTATGAAGGTCGAAAGAACCGCATTCTGCTTATGCACATTCCTGCAAGCGTCCAGCTTCATACCAACCAAACTGACGAATGTTTCATGCGTGTAGGCGACAAGAGCAAGAAACTCAACTTTGACGAGCGTATGCAGCTTCTCTACGACAAAGGTGAACGCTACTATGAAGACAAAGACGTGTATGGTGCCACCATCGATGATGTTGACATGAATCTCGTGGGCGACTATATGAATGTCATAGGCTATGGAAAGTCGGGCATGGAGTATCTGAGAGAAAATAATGACTTTTTCACCGAAAAAGATGGGCAGCAGAAGGTAAGTACTGCCTGCATCCTACTATTCGGAAAGACCCCCCAACGTTTCTTCCCTCGTGCCCGCACTCGCTTCATCCGCTATGAGGGTACAGAGGAAAAAGTAGGTACAGAGATGAACGTTATCAAGGACGTGACATTCGAAGGAACCATCCTTCAGCAGGTACGCCGTACGATTGACTATCTGGAGACTCAGGTTCGTGAGCACTCTTTCCTTGGAGAAGATGGTCGGTTTGTTACCCATCGCAACTACTCAAAATATGCTATACAAGAGATGGTGGTCAACAGTTGCTGCCACAGAGCATATAACATCAAGGGTACCGAGATTCAGATAAAGATGTTCGACGACCGCATAGTCTTCGAGACGCCAGGAGATTTGCCGGGACTAGTGCGACCGGACAACATTCGCCACACTCACTTCTCTCGCAATCCCAAGATTGCCCAATTCCTCAAGGCATACAAGTATGTCAAGGAGTTTGGCGAGGGCATTGACCGTATCTGCAATGAGTTGGAAACAAAAGGCTGTGCGATTCCTTCGTTCCATATCGATGCATTCATTCTGAAAGCGACCTTGAGGGCCGAGTGGATCACAGAAAAGGAGTTTGACCGCCCAAGTACCGTCCAAAAAGACGGCACGGTAAATGTCAAAGTAAATATATCAAAACTTACTGATAGACAGAGCAAAATCTATGAGAGAATAAAAAGTGGCACGATAAATGACCAAGTAAATGTCCAAGTAAACGACCAAGTAAATGTCCCGAATCTAGCCACACTATTTGGTGTTTCAGAAAAGACCATAAGGCGTGATCTCTATGTTCTGCGTGACATGAATCTCATCCATTATGTTGGAAGTGACAAGACTGGGCATTGGGAGATAACAAGCAAAACTAATCAGTAAAATTCACTATTACACAATAAAGTAAATATTGCTGTCCAGTAAAAACGCCCAAGAGCATCAAAAACCAACCCGAAGCCCTGTAATATAGAACTTCGGGCTTTCTTTTTCCAAAAATGAGCCCCCGCAAAAGAGTCGGACGATGCCTTTTGGGGGTGGCTTGTGGCTATTCTGAGGGGATGAAGGCAGGGGGAACCAGCAGCATCGGACTTCAAACGATGAGCATTCTCCGTAGAAGAAGATGTGGGTGTGCAGGCTGACTCCTGGTAATCCTTGCCATTGACAACATATTCACGCAAAGGTTGCAGCGCGCTCCGATAGCCATCGCAGCGCAGTGGGTTATTGGGGGCAGAGGATCAGAAACCGTGGGTCATTTCACTACCAGGCGCCCGCCTTGCACATAGATGCCACGCAGGGGACGTGTGATGCGGCGCCCGGAGAGGTCGTAGATGCGGTCGTCAGCTGACCGTACGGCAGTGGCCATAGGACTGGCGATGGCATCGGGCAGCGTGTTGGTGTAGGTGCCATCCACGTAATAGACCACCGGCAGGCGCTTGTCGGGCAGCGGATAAGGATTGTCCTCCAGGGATTGATACCATGCCTGGCGGCCGTCTGTCACGCCACGGTTGAGCAGATAGCAGAGCGACCCGTCCTGCTGCTCTGCTTGTGATACCGGTCTGGCGTTGCGCGGCACCTCGGCCAGCCAGGGCGAACAGTAATAGCAGTTGCTCAGGATGGCCGTACCGGGGTTGCGCGCGAGCATGTTGCTCCCGCTCACATCCACATCCATATCACCCAGCATCAGGCAGTCAGAGAGCACATACAACGAGGAAGACCAGCCTACCAGACCGCCGCAACAGTTGACCTGCCCGCCGGAAATAGAGCCGGCAAAGAGGCAGTCACGCACCGCGCCCACCTCATCAGACTCTGCCACCAGGCCCACCAGTCCGCCGTGTGTGCCATCGCCGTCAATAGTGGCACGGATGTCAAGATAACTCTGGCATCGGAGCAGTTCGCCGCCACACAGTTCGCCCACCATTCCGGCATACTTCCTGCTGGTGGTCACACTACCGCGCAGCACCATATCCTGCACCCGCCCAGACAGATGCCCTATCAGGCCAGCATAGTCCGACGTCTCCTTCTGAGCAATGGTCACGCTATGTCTGGCACCATCCAGCACACCCGCAAAGATGCGCGTGCGGCCTATCATAAAGCCAGGGTACCGGCTCATGTCGATATCTGCCGTCAATACAGCACACAGCCCCGTCTCACCCGACTCCGTCTGTTGGGCAAACCACAGCAGATGTGCGGGCGTGGAGAGCATGAAGAATCCACGCTCATCGCATGGCATATGGTCGATATCCACTCTGCCACACACCTTGCACACGCCATCCACCAGCCGATGGGCATCGCGGTTGCTGCCCGCTATGTCATTGGTGTAGCCTCCCATACCGGTATAGGGTGTGCCGTCACAATGCAGATGGGCGGTGGAATATACGGTCCTGTGCCTGTTGTCGGGTACCGGCAGAGCGTCCCGACCGATGGTCTGGAACCATTTCTGGCGGGTGGTCTCGCCCTTGTTGAGCATATAGCAGGCTGCTCCGAGCTGCAGTTGGCTGGCATCCAGCCTGGTCACCCCGCCACAATCGCTGGCTGCATCCCACGAGAGATGCACATAATTATTGTCAGACTGCACGCTGCCCGCATTGCGCGAGAGCAGATCGCTGCCGCTCGCTGACACGTTCACATCGCCTGTCACCAGACAATTACGCACGCTGGTGGCGCTGCTGGCCCATCCCACAACGCCGCCACAGCAGGTGGTAGCCTCTCCCTGCATGCTCACATTCACCAGACACGACTCGATGACGGCGTTGTTGCCGGTCACACCGGCTATTCCTCCGTGGGTACCGTCGCCCTGCACGGTGCTGTGGATGGTCACCAGACTCTGGCAGCGTGCGATGCTTCCGCCCGTCATGTTGGCTGCGATGCCTGCCGCATACTTGGCACTTGTGCTGATGGAGCCCTTGACCGTGAGGTCGTGCACGCTGCCGCTGAGCGAACAGAAGAGAGCCGCATGCTCGGCGCTGCGCTTCATGGCAAGCGTGACAGTATGCCCGGCACCGTCGAACTCGCCCGCAAAGCCATTGGCTGACGTGCCTATCATCAGCGCGGGATAGTCTGTCAGGTCAATGTCGGCCGTCAGTCTTCCTCGGGCTTTTGCCTTGCCATTGTTGACCAGGAGGGCAAAGTCGGCCATCTCCTGAGGCGTGCCTATCTCGATGAACAGGCTGTCGCCCTGGTCGGCAAGGTTGCTCACCTGCCTGTCGAGCCAGGGGATGCGGTTCTGCATAAACTCTCTGAGCCACTGCACTTCACCCTCATAGGAGCCTGCAGCGCGCGGATTGACCTGCACCTTGGTACCCAGGATGGGCCAGCGCAGGAAGTTGAGCTGCTGCGACCGGTGCAATTCACGCGCCAGGGAATCTATCAGCGCGGTGGCTCCTGCGGGTGTGATGCGGCCCGAAGTGCGCACCTCGTTCCACATGCCAATGAGTGAGTCGCAGAAAGCCTGGTCTCTGAAGATGCGCTTCAGGAGCGCCCGCGAGTTGCCCGCACCTCCCCTGGCCAGACTCAGGAAGTCGCCCTGGTCGTTGACGGGGAAGTATCGGTAGTCGTTGTCAAAGGCGATGTCGAAGTCCCAGATGGGGCCTACGCGGAAGAAGTCTTCACCCCTCTGCTTGGTCAGATAACAGCTCCAGAAGGCATCGGGATTGCCTGTCACCTCCTCGGTGAGGAAGTAGCGCATGAGACTCTCTTCGTCGAGATGGCGGCGAAAGTCGGTAGGACCGCCCTCAGGAGTGTGCAGCATGATGCCGGCCTCCATCTCGTTGAAGGCGTTCTGGATGTATTCGTACTGCCCTGGAGTTATCTCCGAGTCGCTCGGACTCTTGATGGTCACGGGATTGCCACAGATACTGCGGAACCAGGAAGCCTCGCTCTCGGCATATCCATCCAGCTCCACCAGATAACCGCCCGTGAGTGCTTCGCCCTCGCAGTCCTCTGGCATCATCTCCTCGATATTGACCCGATGGGCATCCACCGTGAGCTGGTCGGTGAGCTGGTAGTTTCCCCGATACTCGCCATTGAGGATGACATCCACCGGCTGGCACCATGGAACGTAGGAGAAACCCATACGCCGCCCCATCTCAAAGGCCACTATGTTGCGCATCAGCGTCTTGTCGGAATAGTTGTTGATGAGTGTCCACTTCTTGCATTTGGCCGGCGACTGGAGCGCAGAGCCCTTGAAGATGCGGCTGGAGAGGTCGAACTTGATTCTGTAAGGCTTCTTCGGATGGCTCATGCTGGCATTTCCCCTGAGTCGGGAAGTGCCTGTCTGCCGCTGTATCCTGGTGCCGTCATCATAGATGAAGTCTATCTGCGACTGCAGGTTATGCTCCTTGTCGTAGGGATCGACAGCCCCTGCGGTGTGGATGCTGACGGTAGGCAGATTGGTGAGCTGATAGTAACGCGAACCGTCGCCCTCGCCTGCGTGACCGTAGAAAGCCAGTTCGGCTATGTTGCAGCGGGCATCATGCGGCCCCACGTAACGCACATAGCGAAAACCACGGCTCACGCTGACAGGAGCGGATGACATCTCTCCTGCCTGACCCTCAACCTGTATGACGTGGAGCGGAACGGCATCGAGAAAGTCGGGGCGGTTGGCTCCCTCGAATACTCCCAGAAGCGTGCGCTTCGGCCCCAATCCGTCCCTCCTGGGCATCCAGCCCACTCGCGTAATCACATGAGCCTGGCCCAAATCGAGACCAGCCCATGTGAGACTGCGCTCATAGCTGGCAAAGTAGGTGTCGGGATTGCCGTCGAAGGCGCATGCAATGGTGTTGACCTGGGTAGAGGCAACGCCAGTGGAATAGTCCACGCTCTGCTCCGTGCCTATCACAAGACCTGTGAGCTGGGAATCCTGAGCCTGTGCCGTGAAAGAGGCAAAGAACAGCAGGGGGAGGATATGCAGTAGTTTTCTGAGGTTCATATCGGTTGTGACAAAGGGTGAATGGCAAGTGCAGACATCTGCATCCGCCCTTACAAAATTAGCAAGAAATACTGAGAAACGCGCTTCGGAGGGCTGTTTTCTTGAGCACAATGCCTCATTTGGCAACTCAAGAAGCGCAGAAACAGGATTGAGGAGCCACAGAAACCTCTGCCCAAGCAGACTGATACGCCAGAGGAAACAGGCCAATCGCCTTTTTGAAAACCTTTTTGACCCAAAGTTCACCCTCATCCCGAAAAATCTTCGTATGTTTGCATACAATATGGAAAAGGATATAAAGAAAAAGACACATTATATATTAGTGGATGCGGAATACGCTGATGCCGTGGCAGGCAGGCTGCGCAACCACTATGCCCAGGTGCTGGGACGCGAAATGCCCAGGCTGGACTTGGCCGACTGGCTTACCTGCTGTGCGCTGGACTGCGGACTGCAGCAGGGTGAGAACAACGTGGAGGTGTGCATCTTCCACGAGCCTGGCAAGGATGAGCTGGAGCACTTCGTGCCCGCCCACTTGGCCAACGAACTGGACAAACAAGGGTTTGACGTGCCCGGACTGGCCGACTTCAACGTCAACTGTGCCGTGAAGGAGGATATCGTGGAAGGGGCTCCCCTGCCCGTGCAGGCTGCTCTCTTCATCCTGCACGACAAGGGTCAGGGGCCGGTAACACTCATTGCCGATGCCAGCGAGCACTTGCAGGATCTGAGACGCGCCGCCACAGAAGCTCCATCGCACCCCTTTACCATCATGGATATGGAGCAGCAGATGGGTACTCCCGGGCATGTTGTGCTGGGATTCAGCATGGTACACGCCATGGGACTGAGCCAGCAGGATCTGCAGAGATAAACGGCCGGGGACAACAGACAAGCAAACTGAAAACGAACAAACAAACATAGATATGGGAAGAATACTGATTATCGGAGCCGGAGGTGTGGCTACTGTAGCCGCCCACAAGGTATGCCAGAATCCCGAGGTGTTTACCGAGGTGATGATTGCCAGCCGCACTGAGAAGAAGTGCATAGCACTGGCCGAGGTGTTGAACAAGAAATATGGCACACAGGTGCGCACAGCACAGGTGGATGCCGACAGCGTGGAGCAGCTGGTGGCTCTGTTCTCTGACTACAAGCCTGAACTGGTGCTCAATCTGGCCCTGCCTTATCAGGACCTCACCATCATGGAGGCTTGCCTGCAGACAGGATGCAACTATATGGATACGGCCAACTATGAGCCCAAGGACGAAGCACACTTTGAGTACAGCTGGCAATGGGCTTACCGCGAGCGCTTTGAGCAGGCTGGACTGACTGCCATACTGGGCTGCGGATTCGACCCCGGAGTGACCAGCATCTTCACAGCATATGCTGCCAAGCACCACTTTGACGAAATCCAGTATCTGGACATCGTGGATTGCAACGCCGGCAACCACCATAAGGCTTTCGCCACAAACTTCAATCCCGAGATCAACATACGCGAGATCACACAGAAGGGACTCTACTGGGAGAACGGCAAATATATCGAGACCGAGCCCATGGAGATACACAAGCCTCTCACATATCCCGGCATCGGACCCAAGGAGAGCTACCTGCTGCACCACGAGGAGATAGAGTCGCTGGTGATCAACTACCCCACCATCAAGCGTGCACGCTTCTGGATGACCTTCGGCCAGCAGTATCTGACCTATCTGGATGTCATCGAGAACATCGGAATGGCACGCATCGACGAGGTGGAATACAAGGCTCCCAAGGCCGACGGCAGCGGCGAGGAAGTGGTGAAGATAGTGCCTCTGCAGTTCCTCAAGGCTGTATTGCCCAACCCTCAGGATCTGGGTGAGAACTACGAGGGAGAAACCTCTATCGGTTGCCGCATACGCGGTATGAAGGATGGTCAGGAGCATACCTACTACGTGTATAACAACTGCTCGCACCAGGCTGCCTACGAGGAGACCGGCATGCAGGGAGTGAGCTACACCACAGGAGTACCTGCCATGATAGGCGCCATGATGTTCATGAAGGGCATCTGGAAGAAACCAGGCGTGCATAATGTGGAGGAGTTTGACCCCGATCCATTCATGGAGCAGCTCAACAAGCAGGGGCTTCCTTGGCACGAACTGCACGACATCGACCTGGAGCTCTAATCGGTTCCTCACACCATATACATTATTATATATATACTATAGAATATGGCAGCAGCAGACAACGCGGCTAAACTGAAAGCGCTTCAGGCCGCAATCACAAAGATAGAGAAAGACTACGGCAAAGGCTCGGTGATGAAACTGGGCGACGAGAAGATAGAGAACGTGGAGGTGATACGCACAGGCAGCATTTCACTGGACTACGCGCTCGGAGTGGGCGGCTATCCCAAGGGTCGCATCATAGAGATCTACGGTCCGGAGTCTTCTGGTAAGACCACACTGGCCATCCATGCCATCGCCGAAGCACAGAAGGCAGGCGGCATAGCTGCATTCATCGATGCAGAACATGCCTTCGACCGATTCTATGCAGCCAAGTTGGGAGTGGATGTGGATAACCTCTTCATCTCACAGCCAGACAACGGCGAGCAGGCACTGGAGATAGCTGACCAGCTGATACGCAGCGCCGCTATCGATATCGTAGTGGTGGATTCTGTGGCAGCGCTCACACCTAAAGCAGAGATAGAGGGAGATATGGGCGACAACAAGGTGGGTCTGCAGGCCCGCCTCATGAGCCAGGCTCTGAGAAAGCTCACCGCCACCATCAGCAAGACAAACACCACCTGCATCTTCATCAACCAGTTGCGTGAGAAGATAGGCGTGATGTTCGGCAATCCCGAGACCACCACAGGCGGTAACGCTCTGAAGTTCTACGCCAGCGTGAGACTGGACATCCGCAAGGGTGCAGCCATCAAGGACGGCGACAACATACTGGGCAACGAGGTGCGCGTAAAGGTGGTGAAGAACAAGGTGGCTCCTCCATTCCGCAAGGCAGAGTTCGAAATTACCTTTGGCGAAGGCATCAGCCGCATCGGCGAGATAGTTGACCTGGGCGTCAAGTTCGGCGTCATCGAGAAGAGCGGTTCGTGGTACAGCTACGGAGGAAGCAAGTTGGGACAGGGCCGCGAAGGTGTGAAAAACCTGCTCAAGGACAATCCCGAACTGGCCGAAGAGATAGCCGCCAAGATAGTAAACGCTATGAACGGCACTCCCGAAGCCGAAGAAATCATCGAGGAAGGAATGCAGTAAGGGAAAGATTGAGGGAGCGGCTTCTGGATTTACAGCCAAGCGACTGGGCATTATGCCTGGTCAGAGCAAATGCTGATTGGACCTGCCATCCCGAGGTTTTGGTTTAGAGAGGAGCATTCATAGGCGATTAGAGAGAATGCTGTGCCGGACTGGCTAATGAAGTTATAGCTTGGAGGTCAGGCGGCCAGCCGCTTCGCCCGACAGGAGTGATGCATTTCCCCAACTGGGAAAAACGTTTTACCCTATTGGAGAAAGCATTTTACCCAGACCGAGAACCCATCTCCCACATTCCCGAATAATATCCAGCCCCTTCTCACCTCCCATCAAAAGGAGGTCGGGAAGGGGCTTCCTTTATATATATAATAATGTATAAAGAGCGGAGGAGCCTTTTGACCCATGGCCACGAACCAAGAAACAATCCCGTTTTTGGCAGAATTTTGTGACAGGATGGCAGAATTGCCGACACGAAGCATGACGCAACTGACGAAAGGTAATGCTTTATCCTGCCCAACAGCACTTTGGCACAGCCTTTGTGACTATTAGGGTGTGCATCGTGGCACAAAGAACTCAATTCAAGAATATAAAAAATAAAAAATATACAACTATGGGAAAGATTATTGGTATAGACCTGGGTACGACAAACTCTTGCGTATCTGTGTTTGAGGGCAATGAGCCCGTTGTGATTACCAACAGTGAGGGTAAGCGCACCACTCCCTCTATTGTGGCATTCGTAGATGGTGGCGAGCGCAAGGTGGGTGACCCCGCTAAGCGTCAGGCTATCACTAACCCCAAGAAGACCATCTTCTCTATCAAGAGATTCATGGGAGAGACCTACGACCAGGTGCAGAAGGAAATCGCACGTGTACCTTATACAGTGGTACGTGGCGACAACAACACTCCCCGCGTGGAGATAGACGGACGCCAATACACTCCTCAGGAGATTAGCGCCATGATTCTGCAGAAGATGAAGAAGACTGCAGAGGACTATCTGGGCCAGGAGGTTACAGAGGCCGTCATCACTGTGCCTGCCTACTTCTCTGACTCACAGCGTCAGGCTACCAAGGAGGCTGGTCAGATTGCCGGTCTGGACGTAAAGCGTATCGTGAACGAGCCCACAGCAGCAGCTTTGGCTTATGGTGTGGATAAGGCTCACAAGGATATGAAGATTGCCGTGTTCGACCTTGGCGGTGGTACATTCGATATCTCCATCCTGGAGTTCGGTAGCGGTGTGTTCGAGGTTCTTTCTACCAACGGCGACACTCATCTGGGCGGTGATGACTTCGACCAGGTGATTATCGACTGGATGGCAGAGGAGTTCAAGGCTGAGGAAGGCATCGACCTGAAGCAGGATCCTATGGCTCTCCAGCGTCTGAAGGAGGCTGCCGAGAAGGCTAAGATTGAGTTGTCAAGCACAACCACCACAGAAATCAACCTGCCCTACATCACTGCAGTGGGCGGTGTACCCAAGCACTTGGTGAAGACACTGACACGTGCTAAGTTCGAGCAGCTGGCTGACGGCCTGATCCAGGCTTGTAAGGTTCCCTGCCAGAACGCTATGCGTGATGCAGGTCTGTCCAACAGCGATATCGATGAGGTAATCCTTGTGGGTGGTTCAAGCCGTATCCCCGCCGTGCAGAAGCTGGTAGCCGACTTCTTCGGCAAGGAGCCTTCTAAGGGTGTCAACCCCGATGAGGTAGTGGCTGTAGGTGCTGCCATTCAGGGTGCAGTGCTCACAGGTGACAAGAGCGACATTGTGCTGCTCGATGTTACTCCCCTGTCAATGGGTATCGAGACTATGGGCGGCGTGATGACACGTCTGATTGACGCCAACACCACCATCCCCTGCCACAAGAGCGAGGTGTTCTCTACAGCTGCCGACAACCAGACAGCAGTGACCATCCACGTGCTTCAGGGTGAGCGTCCAATGGCCAGCCAGAACAAGAGTGTAGGCCAGTTCAACCTTGAGGGTATTGCTCCCGCACGTCGTGGAGTGCCTCAGATTGAGGTTTCATTCGACATCGATGCCAACGGTATTCTGAAGGTATCTGCCAAGGATAAGGCTACCGGTAAGGAGCAGACCATCCGCATCGAGGCTTCATCCGGCCTGTCAAAGGAGGAGATCGAGCGCATGAAGGCTGAGGCAGAGGCTAACGCCGATGCTGATAAGAAGGAGCGCGAGAAGGTGGATAAGATGAATCAGGCCGACTCAATGATCTTCCAGACCGAGAACATGCTGAAGGAGAGTGGCGACAAGCTTCCTGCTGATGTAAAGGCAGAGGTAGAGGCAGCCGTAGAGAAGCTGAAGACTGCCCACAAGGCACAGGACGTAGCTGCCGTCGATGCTGCTATCGCCGAGCTCAACAACGCTGCTCAGAAGATGTATGCAGCCCAGCAACAGGCTGGTCCTCAGCCCGGTGCCGGCGCTCAGGCAGACTCTCAGCAGTCCCAGCAGAGCACCTCAAACGGTAACAACGACAACATTCAGGACGCAGACTTCGAGGAAGTTAAGTAAGTATAGATAACTACCGAAAGGTATAGATAGATAAATCCGCATAGCTCAATGAGTTATGCGGATTTTCTTTTTAGTTAAACTTTGTATTTCTTTTGTTGTATTCGGATATTTGCTTTATTTTTGCACCATATTTGTACTAACACTTATTGGTAGATAATGTGACACTTAATAAACATAAGTAATAATTAAGTAGAATTGTATGGGTGCAGCAAAGTTTGAGATAACAAGGAAATGCAAGATTTGCGGTGAGCCATTCGTCGCAAAGACTATCACGTCTTGGTATTGCTCACCAAGATGTTCTAAAGTTGCATTTAAACGCAGAAAAGATGAAGAGAAAAGAAATGAACGTTTGGATGCTATAGCCAAAGCTATCCCGAAAGACCAGGAATACATAACTGTACCTGAAGCCTATTCCATGTTTGGAATCAGTAAAGAGACACTATATCGTTTAATTCGTAAAGGTGTTATTCCAAATGTGAATGTCGGGCAACGTCAAACTCGTGTCAGTAAGGAGAAGCTAATGGAAATGTATCCATTACGAAAAAGTTTACTCAAAAAGCAACCGAAGCCATTGCCTAAGTTATATAGCATGGAACCAAAGGACTGCTACACTATTCAACAAGCTTGTGAGAAATATCACATGAATGACAGTACGCTGTACCTTCAAATCAGAAAGTATTCCATCCCGACTCGGCAGATAGGCAACTATGTATATGTGCCCAAAAAGGAAATAGACAATCTCTATAAATAAGCATCCCTATGAAGAAATCTCTATCCCACACCCGTGTTTCCGTGAAACTTCGCAAGGCAGAGTTTCGTAAGGAATGGTATCTTTATATCGAGTCATATCCGGTTATATCCAAAAACGGAGGCAAGCCACAGCGAGTGCGCGAGTATGTCAACCGTACTATAACCACTCCGATATGGGACAAAAGCAGAACTGCAAGAACAGCTTCTGACGGAAGTGTAACATATAAGCCGAAACGTGATGTCAATGGTGTCATCCTCTGCAAGTCGGAGCTTGACCAAGAATCATGCATCTATGCAGACAAGGTCAGAGCTATTAGACAAAAGGAATACGATACTGCAGGACTTTACTCTGAATCAGAAGCCTCTTTATTGGAACAGAAAGAGAAATCGCAATGCGATTTTATTACCTATTTCAAGAGTATAATAGATATTCGGCACAGGAATAGTTCTGACTCTATTATCGTAAATTGGAATCGTGTATATGCACTTATGCTCATCTTTACCGACAATCAGCCAATGATCTTTGCCAACATAGACACAAAGCTGGTTGAGGATTTTAGGTTGTTCCTTTTGGATGCTCCACAAGGAGGTAACAAGAAAGGGACAATCTCGCAAAATACGGCTTCCACCTATTTTGCAATATTCAAGGCTGGATTAAAGCAAGCGTTTGTTGATGGATATTTTGTATCTGATATTGCAGCTAAGATAAAAGGTATAAAAGAGAAAGAGTCAAGAAGGGAGCATCTTACCTTAGAGGAACTTAATCGATTGGTTTGTACACCATGCGATAATGCCACTATCAAACGTGCAGCCCTTTTCTCTGCTTTGACAGGTCTTCGACATTGCGACATTATGAAAATGACATGGAAGGAGTTGACAAAGGAAGGTATTCACTATCGCATCAACTTCGACCAAAAGAAGACAAAGGGCGTTGAGTACATGCCTATTTCTGAGCAAGCGTATGATCTATGTGGAGAACCCGGGCATCCTGACCAATTAGTATTTGAAGGTCTTCCTGCCCCATCCTGGATTTCCAAACCCTTGGCAAGATGGATTGAAGCATCAGGAATCACTAAGCATATCACTTTCCATTGTTTCCGCCATACTTATGCTACGCTCCAGCTGAGCAATGGCACAGACATTTTCACGGTAAGTAAGATGTTGGGACACACCAATGTTCGTACAACGCAGAGATACACAAAAGTGGTAGATGAAAAGAAAGAGAATGCAGCCGATGCAATCAAGATAGACTTGGCTGCTATCAAGTAACATATTCACCTATATTATATATGGCAAACATAATTGAAGAAATAATCAAGCGTTTACAAAGAGTAAACCATATCATAGCATCACGAACAAATGTATCAGACATTACATTTGCCGATGCTTGTGTGATAGCACAATTCTATCACGATTATCAGAACACCAACGGCATCATTGATGATGTTGAGAATTTGGCACGTCAAGACGGAAAATCCCTCTATGAAAGCGCTATAGGCTTAAAGAAGGAGGTGGATAAGTTTGTCTCTCTTGATTTGAGTGCTTGGAACGCATCGGACTTCATAAATATGGAGCAGTCTCACTTGAAAGAATATAAAGAGAGATGGGATGCGGCCAAAGATAAAGCAACGAATCTGTGGAGAAAGTATCAAACTGAAAGTAACAGACTTGATATGATGGATTTTAATTCAGAGGACTTCAAGACATTGGATGCACAGTGCGACAATATAAAGTTGGCATACGATGAAGCGCATAAGCAAGGAGAAGAACTATATGGCATATATAGGCAGGAGCAATTGAAGTGTGGACAGGTGCATTATTTTGAGATGCAATTTCTGGAGTTGCTGATTCGTAAAATATCAAAATTAGTAGATGTCATCCTAAAAAATGGAGAACACTTGGAGAAGGAGGTTTAGATATGATTGATAAATCTTTAATACTGAAAGAAATAGCTCAGTTGAGGGATATTGTCAACCTTGGCGTTTGTGTTGGGGTTTATCAGAGTTGTAATGGCAAGCAGTTCAAGCACATGCCCGCAAGCGACTTCATCAATTTTTTGAATCTCAAATTAGATAAAGCCAAAGTCCATCCACTGTCTCGACAAAAACAACGTATTTGCTATATGTTGTTTGCTGTTTCACACACCATTGCTTTGTCTGATTCCCCAAGACATTGGATTGAAAGTATGTTGGAACTATGCGATATTTCTATGGAATATTACGACAAGCATCATAAAGATTTCCTTAGTGTTGGAGTTTCGGAAAAGAACAAAGAATACAAAGAAATAATAGATGAATCCATAAAAAGAAGTTACTAAGTGTGGATATCCCCACCATTCCACGCTTTTCCACAAAACTTACATTGTTTAACTATTGGCAGATGCGCTATTCGCTTATTATCAAGCGAATAGCGCATCTGTCATTTTTTTATCCCCACAAAGCCCCACGTATTGCCACACAAACGTAGATGTACCTTTGCACACAGAAACAAATATTGATAAATATGCAACAAGAAAACATCACGTTTAATGATATGCCTCAGATGTTGGCTGTCATGTATGCCAAACTTAATGAGTTGGGTGATAAGGTGGACAAGCTGATACCACCAAAGAAGAGTGAAGAACAGCAATGGTTCAATGTAGCTGATCTCATAGAGTTTTTGCCTACTCACCCGGCAGAGCAGACCATCTACGGTTGGACGAGTGCAAGAAAGATACCATTTCACAAGAAAGGAAAGAATATCATTTTTAACAAGGCAGAAATAGAAGAATGGCTGAAAAGCGGTACTTATAGAAAATCGGAAACAGATTTGGAGAACGAAGCCATGGCTTTTATAAACAACAAGCGTTATGGAAGGAAATAAAGAAGAATATATCAGAGTGGGTACTTGTCTGTACAAGATTGCCCAACAACCATTAGCTAATGGTACTTGCACATTGCGTCGCATCCCATGGAGTTTTGGCACTATCCGACAGGATTATGGCAAGAACAATACGCCACCTATTCGGAAATATGACGGTTTTTGTACTGTTCCTAGCCATACCGATTATCATAAAGAAATTGGCGGTTTCTACAATTTGTATGAGCCCATTGACCACATACCATCAGAAGGAGAGTTTCCAGACATTATGAAACTGATGCACCATATCTTTGGTGAACAGTATGAATTGGGGATGGATTATATGCAGTTGCTCTATGCCAAACCTACGCAGAAGCTACCAATATTACTATTGGTATCAGAAGAGCGCAATACAGGCAAGACTACTTTCTTGAATTTTCTCAAGGTGATGTTTGAAGACAATGTAACTTTCAATACCAATGAGGACTTCCGAAGTCAATTTAATGCAGATTGGGCAGGTAAGTTACTTATTGTTGTTGACGAGGTGCTGCTATGCCGACGAGAAGACTCAGAACGCCTAAAGAATTTGAGCACAGCACAGACATACAAGGTTGAAGCCAAAGGCAAGGACAGACAAGAAGTGAATTTCTTCGCTAAGTTCGTCTTGTGCTCCAATAATGAGCTTTTCCCAGTTATCATTGATACAGGAGAGACACGTTATTGGGTGCGCAAGATAATGCCGTTGGAAAGCGATGATACGAACTTCTTGCAGAAGTTGAAAGCGCAAATTCCAGCTTTCTTGTATTACTTGCAGCATCGGACACTATATAGCACTAAAGAGAGTCGTATGTGGTTCAATCCTACGCTTATTCATACGGATGCTTTAGAACGCATCATGCAATGCAACCGTAACCATACGGAGATTGATCTCGTAGAGTTATTGTGCAACATTATGGAATGTCAGAAAGTGGACAAGGTTTCATTTATACCACAAGACCTGCTGCCATTGCTTTCGATTAATGGGGTAAAGGTGGAATTGTGGCATATTCGCAAAGTAGTGAAGGAGTTATGGCGTTTGAAGCCAGCTCCAAATGCACTTTCATATACGACATACCAATACGACTACTCTAAGCCAACAAAATTTGGTGCAGTGAGTCGGGTGGGACGTTATTATACTGTGACTAAGGAGTTCATAGAATCATTAAACATATAATCTCTGTTGATTTGTTGAAATGATGAAAAGAAGAACATATACATTGTGGCATAAGCATTTACGGCTCAACAATATGGTCAACAATAGCTCAACGATTTTCTCTTTTCATCATCCCACCTCAACAATTCAACAACTCAACAACAAATTAACGATGAATACATTCGACAATAAGCATATACAGATAATTGACTTTCTTGCAAGTCACCATTATCAGCCTACTGCAAAGAAAGGGGCAAACTGGTGGTATTTGTCTCCATTGCATGATGAAAAAACAGCATCATTCAAGGTGGACATCAATAAAAATGTTTGGTACGATTTCGGATTTGGTAAAGGTGGTGGCGTTAAAACCTTAATAGAGCTGTTGTTTCATCCAAACAACTTTCAAGATTATCTTCGGAACTTAACGATTGCCAATCCTGTTCAACAAATACAAGAAACGAAGACGGCAGATGGCATAGCTTTTACCAATATAGAAACTGAGGAGCTGAACCATTATGCCCTGTACAAATATGTTGTACAAAGAGGGATAACTTGGAATGTGGCAAAACGGTATTGTAAGGAAGTTCATTATCGTAGTCGTGGCAGAAACTATTTTGCATTGGGCTTTCCAAATCGCTCCGGTGGTTACGAAATTCGCAATGCTTATTTCAAAGGTTGCATCTCTCCAAAGGATATTTCCGTAATATCACAAGGTAACGAAGTCTGCCATGTATTTGAAGGTTTCATAGACTTCCTATCTTATGTTGTGTTGCATGGAGATTGTGATGCCGTTGTGTTGAACTCTGTAATCAATGTTCCTAAGTGTATAGAAATCTTGGACAAGTACAACTGCATCTATTGTCATTTGGATAATGATGAAGCAGGACGTAATGCAACCTTGCAACTCAAAGCAAATTGCAGAAGCCAAACGATTGATGCATCAGACGAATATGTAGGAGAAAAGGACTTGAATGATTTCCTCCGCAAGAGAAAAGTGGAGTCAGTTGAGATACAAGGCAACATTATAACTCCAAGCGATAAATGTTTCACTATGGTCAAAAACATGCGTTAGCAAATTATTAAGTTCTTTCGGGAGCAAGTTTGTGTTTTCGATATACGAAAACAGTAGCAATCGGTATATCCGATTGCGCTATTGCCTTTGTCTATCAAGCATATGGCAAAGGTCAATACCTATTGAGAAACTTGCCCCTCAAGAACTGAAATAAGAAAGAATTAAATATAATGGCAAAACATGTTATCAACAATCCAGGAGGGCGCAAGCCTCTCCCTGAAGAGGAAAAGTATGGCAAGCCCATACCAGTTCGTTTCACACCAAAACAGTTCGTCCGTATCAAACGCAAGGCTGGAGAGATGCCCATAAGTACCTACATTCGTGAAGGCGCACTTCATGCCATCGTGCGCCAACCGGTTTCGAAGGAGTTGATGAAAGAGATAAGAGACTTGAATAATCTTGGAACGAATATCAATACCTTGGTTAAGTTTGCTCACCAAGCAGGGCTTATGACCATTGCAGACAAAGCCAATGAAGCCATTGATGGAGTCAATGCTATTCTCCATCAAGCTCGTCTCAAAATCAAAGAGAAAGAAGACTATGACGAATCAAAAAATCAAAGTTAAACTACCAAACACGACAGCGTATGTATGGCAAAATTCTTCATGGAGCATCATTCGGAGGACTTAACAACTACATTAACGACCCACGAAAAATGCGATATTGGTTACTTCAAGCGACGGAATTAATCTCACGAATAACCAAACCATAACAGATAGTTTCGTGATGCAGGCAGGTTTGAGTGCTCGAACCAAGAAACCTGTAGGTCACTTTATTTTATCGTTTTCACCCCATGATGCGCTACGCATTAATGACAATCTGTTAGGGCAAATAGTCAACGATTACTTGAAGCGCATGGGATATGACGACAATCAATTTGTCGCATTCCGTCATTTCGACAAAGAGCACCCACATGTTCATATCATGGTAAATCGAGTAAACTTTAAAGGCAAATGCACCAAAGACTCACATGAGAAAGACAAGAACATAAAAGTGTGTAAGGAATTGACTGAGCAATATGGCTTATTTATCGCAAGAGGAAAAGAGGCCATCAAAGAAAGAAGACTTCGCTCAATGGATGCCATCCGTTATCAGATGTTGCATCGAGTAAGCGAATCGTTGCAAGTCTCTCGAAATTGGAAAGAATTTGAGAGCGAATTGTCAAAAGCAGGAATCCGTTTGCGCTTCCGATATAATACTAAGACAAACGGTATAGAAGGAATATCTTTCACTCTTGCCAAGGAAAATATCAGCAGCAAGATGAAACATGACATCTCTTATAGTGGCAAGCAATTGGATTCATCACTCACTCTTGCATGTATTTGCAAGAAGCTTGGCAACCCTATAGCTATCGTTCATGAACAGGCAAGAGATATGTATGACGATGCTCGGCAAGAATGGTACGATTCGCATAATGCCTATGATGTAAGAGTTATAGATAGAGTATTTCCCGATTTCGATTTGCGTTTTCCTTGGCAAGCCCAAGCAAGAATGTATGATGCCCCGCAGAGGTCTGGCAACGAACAGGCTTTGGGACAAGACTTCTTTGATGAATTGTACCAAACTGCAGATGACGTTTCCGATATAGGCAAAGGAGCGATTCAAGTAGGACTTGCTTCTCTCGAAGCCATTCTCTTTCCTCCATATCAACCTGCCATATCTGCAGGTGGTGGAGGCACGTCTTCTAAACTTGGTTGGGGAGATGATGACAAATACAAGAAAAAATATAGCAGTAGAAGTCGCAGCTTCGGAAGAGGCAGGCGATAATAAAAATTTAAAATATCACTATAGTATGGCTAAATCAAACGAACAGTTAGAGGATATACTTGATGACTTGTCTGTCATCAAAAACAATAATGTCGCAATAGAACAAAGACTTAGTAATATCGAAAATATATTGGCAAAGTTGGCGACGAAAGAGAAGGTCGCACCAATAACGCCTGTTGCAAGCACCTCAGCAGCCTCCTTTCCTTATGACGAGATAAAAAGTGCTGTTCACGAAGAAATGGATAGTTACTTTAACGCTATGTCTGATTCTGCAGAACTTCTATCGGATAAGACCCTCAAACGCCTGGGGACTATCTTCATTGAACTGTATGTTGAAGAAATAGAAAAATACTTGGAAAAAGACGAAAAAGAAGATACTGTTTCTTTGAGTGTGTCTGAACGAAGTTTCAAAAAACGGGACCCGT
>SAMEA104315427__coassemble_387_pt1 | contig 54568 bp, 49 predicted proteins | sample SAMEA104315427__metabat2_low_PE_043 | metagenome-assembled genome bin SAMEA104315427 (sample SAMEA104315427) | gut metagenome | biome: Monkey gut; feature: monkey-associated habitat; material: faeces | place: China | collected 2013 | reverse complement strand
TTGAACACACATTTATTGGTTGATAAATGTGTCTACCTATATCAGTATAAGACATGTTGGCTTATACGGAAATTTTGTGTATATTTGTCGTGTCTTGGCTCGTGTGTCTTATTGGCAGACCTTTAGGGGAGTACAAGTAGGCCGTCTGGCGGTGGCTGGAGTAGAATGAGCAAGATACCACATGATTGTAAAAGCGTCACTAACGCTTTGTCGGTTGGTCGAATGAAACCTCCACCAGTGTTTCGTGTTATTGCGAATTTGAAATTGGTGGATTGTCCCATTTCAAAAAACAAATTATGTATATACGTCAAGTTACATTTCTAATCATGCTTTGTTCTTCCGTCATGGCCTTTGCTCAAAAGGCTTATTTGTCTGTGACGGTGAATCCTATTGACGCAATTACGGAATCCACACTCACACAGGCCCGTGTGTCTCTCCTTTCTACAATCGACAGTACCGAAGTCGATACGTTTAGACGTGTCACGATTTTAGGCGATGTGATTAAACGATATACGTATGTTTACGACAATAGTCACGCAACATTGCCGTTCAAGCGTATCGTTTGCGTAAAAAGTGAAGGATATGAAACATTATATTATGACTTGAACATACTCCCTTCGGAAGCGAAACACAGTGAAGTGGCTCACAATATTGGGGTTATACGATTACATAGAGAAATGAATCGTAAATTAGATGAAGTGGTAGTAACTGCTTCAAGGATTATGATGGTAATGAAAGGAGACACTCTTGTCTATGATGCCAATGTTTTTCAACTATCAGAAGGTTCCATGCTTGATGAACTCATTAAGCAACTTCCCGGTGTGCGTCTTGAATCGGGCGGGCGCATCACGGTAAACGGGCATTTCGTCAGCAGCTTGTTGGTCAATGGAAAGGACTTCTTCAGCGGTGACCCCAAAGTAGCCCTGCAAAACCTTCCGGCCTATATGGTAAACAAGGTAAAGGCTTATCAAAAGACACCGGATGATGCTTACCTGACGCGCTCACCCGACGAAAAGGGACCGCGTATGGATGACCCCTGGGTGCTGGATGTGGCCCTGAAGCCACAGTATGCACAGAGCTATATTGCCAATGCCGAGCTGGCCCATTCGATATATCAAACAAAGCCAATGTTGGCACGTCTGTTTGGGCTGCGCTTTTCCGACAAATCGCGGATAGCCCTCTATGCCACGGGAAATAATGTCAATATGAGCGGTAGCCCGCAGACTGATTCCGGAAACTGGGAAGAAAACATGAAGAAAGAAGGGATGACGAAAATGGCAGAGGCCGGCGCTTTTTACTTTGTGGAAAATCGTAACCGAAATATTCGTTACCAGTCCACGATCAAGACGGGAATGGACGATGGAAATCTGGAGCGATTCACATCTGCAACTTCGTTTCTTCCGGAAATAAATTCGTCTTACACTACTTCGTTGGAGAAACGGCGAAACAAGAACACCTATGTTAATTGGAGCAATGGTTTTACTTTTGCTCTGCCTAAAACATACATACGCTTTTCTCCGAGTTTTTCTTATTCTTACGACCGAAAGCATGGGCATTACCGTTCTGCCGAAGGAAACAGGCTGTTGGGCCGTGAAGGGCTGGATTCAATTATCGTTGCAAATGACTGTGGCGAGGATTTTCTCAACCTACTTTCCACTTTGGACCTAGGACGTACACATAAATGGGGCGCAAGCGGAAATGCAGACACAAGAATCAGCCTTAAAGCCTTGCACATGAATACGCTTGGCTTACAGGCGCACTACAAATACAGTCATGAGCGGGGCTATGATATGCAGCACTACAAGCTCCTTGCTGCCGACGGAACCGCCGATAAGCGCAATCGTTACGACAATCGACCGGGGAGCAGCTATAGGTATGGAATCATAGCCGATTATCCTATCATAGATATATCAAGAGTGCGTAAAATGAGTAAGTTGTATTTTACTTATAGATACACGCAGGAATGCAGCTCTTCGGAGCGTATGCTTTACAGATTGGATAAATTGGGAGATGAATGGATGCCGGATGAAGCTGCTATCGGACTGCTTCCTTCTGCGGCTGATTTATATGCGCATTGTGTCGATTCGCTGAACAGTTACCACCGTACCCACTTTTATAGATGTAATTCAGCAGAATTAAGGTGGTATTACCGAACGGGAAATCTGCAAGCTTCAGCTCGTATTCCGCTCAACATCACCTACGAACGCCTGAACGAATGGCGTCCGAAAACAACGCAACCACATATTCGGAAAGAGGTATATACATGGCCGCAAATCACATTCGAGCTAAAGGGTGTGGAGTTAAACTTCAGTATGCAGCATAAGTCACCATCACAAACATTAATGCTTGATGTATGTGATGACAGTAATCCTTTGTCTGTCTTCCTTGGCAACCCTTCTTTAAAGTCTTCCTACGAATACTATTGTTCGGTACAGTGGCGTGGATTTAAGCAGAAAAAAATGCGTCAATGGAATTTGGGGCTCTATCTGCACACTATTGATAATGCCATAGGCCAGTTGCGCCAATTTAATCCACAAAATGGTGGTTATATTTATATACCTTGGAATATAGACGGAAACCGGGGATTGCGAGCTACGGGGATTATAAGCCAAGCCGTTGATAAGGAAAAGCATTGGTTTCTTAATATAGGTACCAATGTCAGCCTGAACCGCAGTGTCGATTTCGCCAACACAAAGACAACCACCGATTTTTACAAAAGCATCGTACACAATTTACACGTTTCCCCCAATGCCGGTATTGACTACCGTTATTCTAAGTGGCACGCTTCATTCAAGGCGTCAGCCGATTGGGAACGCCTCACTTCCGCACAAGAAGGATTTGAAACACTCAGTCAAGTGGACTTCCTGTACACTATTAGCCTCAATGCACAGCTACTGTTTAGCATTGACTTAAATACAGATATGAATCTGTTTATGCGCCGTGGTTATAGTAATCGGGCAATGAATACGGACGAATGGGTGTGGAATGTGAATTTGAGCCGTTGCATTGATAAGCGAAAGGCATGGCTGTTGAAACTATCCGCTCATGATTTGCTCGGCCAGCTCAGTGCCGTACGCAGAACGCTTAACGCACAAGGACGGGTGGAAACCGTAAGCAATACGATTACGAGGAACATCATGCTCCATATCATATGGAAGTTTAACAAAAAAGCATCCAAGAAATGAAATATAAAAAAGATAAGAATCCTATAGTACAATGATACGTTAGTTTTAATACATAATTTACTAATTGAAGGGTTGGAAGGTAAGGCACACACGCCAGTTGGACTTTTCCGACAACGCATCCTTCTCCGCACTCAACGTGGCGAAAGTCATGATGAAGGAGAATGGACTACCATATTCCATGGCATCATTTAAGTCACTGATGTTCAATTTGTACTATACGAAAAGAATTTTTAATATGTCCCGTATTCGGCCGAACCAGACTTTAATTAGCAAGATTGTCAAAGAACTCTTTGGCTGGCAGCGTAAAGCCGCATAAACCGACATATTAATTTTTAATGAACTATTGCTACAAAAAAGTTATGCAAAATTTAAGTATATGATATTTTTGTAGCATCTTTGCAGCGTGAAATAAAACAAATGTTTAAACAATTAAAAATGAAATGGAATGAATAAAAAAGACAGGCATTAAAACTGGGGTTTCAGTTCGTGAAGCACGGCAAAGAACACGATGAATACTACAACCCAACCACAGGTATAACCTTGCAAATAGAAAGACATGGGAGTCAAGAGGAACGCAAGGGCTTGGCCGCAAAATCGCGCAAGCAAATAGGATTCTAACAACAAGGGCGAGGGGGTGGCAGCTTTTCCCCTCGCCCTAAAAAGAGACAAGAAAAATGAAAGATGAAAATTTTATCGTGACCATTGAGAAAGATAAAGACGGCACATTTATAGCGTACAACGTAGATGAAAGCCCTTACACCCTTATAGGGCGCGGCGCTACAGTGAAGGAAGCAAAGGCAGATTTTGCGAACTCTATGCAGGAAGTGAAGGAAAGTGAAGAGAAAAGGGAAGGCGCTGCTGCTCCTATTCTTGCTGCTGCTCCTGTGTTCCGTTTCGATCTGCCATCGCTGTTTGAGTATTACTCGATGCTGAACGTGAGCGCCTTTGCGCGTTATCTGGGCATTAACGAGACTTTAATGCGTCAGTACAAGAAAGGAAATACTTATATTTCCGATGTGCAATTACAGAAGATTGAAGACGGGCTGCACCGTTTAGGGGCAGACTTACTCGAGCTTCGGCTCGTGTAGGGCTGCGCCCTTTCGTTTCATTTCATTTTATCCCGACAGGTTCCACCCTGTCGGGATTTTCTTTTCTTGTCTTTCTTCTCGCTTCTGTTTCTCCACGATTGTTTGGAGCTGCTGCACGTTGTCGGCGGTGTATATCTCACAGCCTACACGCACGACACCCACCAAGCCACCACCGCCCACGGTGCCACGTTGCGCCCTGGCTTGCTTCGGTTCCTCAACGACCGAAGGAGGCGCGAGGAGCTGCCACGGCTCTACATCCAAGGCGGCGGTGATACGCTCTAAGGTGGGGAACGATGGGCGGGAGATGGCGACGGAAACAGTGGCTTGTGTCACGTCGAGACGTTCGGCAAGTTCTTTTTGAGTGATGCCGATATAATTAAGATATTCTTTTATTGTATTCATTTTCGTTTTTTTGTTTTTTGCTTTTGTAAAGATAACACTTTATATATAAGGTGGAGTGACTTATAATTTTCGATTCTCAAAGATTGCCTTTTGGGGCATCTTGGATGCTTCTGACTTCTCTTTCCTCTTTTCGCGAGAATCGGGAATTTGTGATGAGATGATGGTGTGGCTTAGAATTTTCGATTCTCAGAGACTGCCTTTGGGAGCATCTTGGACGCTTCTGGCTTCTCTTTCCTCTACTTGTGAGAATTGAGAATTTGTGATGAGAGAGGATGGAGCGGCTTTGAATTTTCGATTCTCAGAGACTGCCATTCGGGCGTTTTGGATGCTTTTTGCTCTTTTCGCGAGAATCGGGAATTTGTGATGAGATGATGGAGCGGCTTAGAATTCTCGATTCTCAGAGATTGGCTTTTGGGGAGTCTTGGATGCTTCTTGCTTTCCTTGTGAGAATCGGGAATCCGTGAATAGGGGGCTTGGAGATGCAGAATTTGCGATTCTCAGAATGGGCAAACGAACTCGGCTCGTCATTTTACGACGAACACGAATTTCGCTCTCACGCGAATGTCGGTTCTGTTTCAAGCATCAGACGAGAAAGAAGATTGCAAAAACTTATCCGTGCAATCTGCGTTCGTGGAAAACTCCCGTCTTTTAGAGTTCCCCGTAGGCAGGGATGTCGGGCATGAAGTGGTAGGTGTTGTGCTCGTAGTCCATACGTAGGCAATAATGCTGGAGTCCGTTGCTCACTATGAGCCAGTCCACGTGCAGACGCATGTTGTAGCGGCTTATCTGGTCGAAGACCTTCTGCGTGAGGGCGATGTGCGGTGCCTTGTATTCCACTATCATCAGCGGCTGGGCCTGCCGGCCGAAGACCACCGAGTCGCAGCGCTTGCGTGTGGTGCCCACCGTGATGGCCATCTCGTTGGCGATAAGCCCTGCGGGATAGCCCTTGTGGGTGATGAGGAAATGGATGAAGTGCTGCCTCACCCACTCCTCGGGAGTGAGTGCCACGTATTTGCGGCGCAGGGGGTCGAGCACCATCGTGCGCCCGCCTGTGGTGCATAGCCGAAGGTCGGCCTTGGGCAGGTTGAGAGTCTCCATAGCGTGTTCTTTGGGCGCAAAGGTATCAAAAAATGGCAGAACGTTTCAACTTGACGGAAAGAAATGCTAACTTTGCTCGTTAAATAGGCAATTGAGAAAGTTATGAAGACGAAACAAGAAATAGTGGAGAACTGGTTGCCCAGATACACCAAACATGCGTTGGAGGATTTCGGCGAGTATATCCTGCTCACCAACTTCAACAATTATGTGGATATCTTCTGTGAGAAATTCGGAGTGGAGAAGCCCGACTATACGTCGAACATGCGTACTGCCACGGCCGACGGCATCAGCATCATCAACTTTGGCATGGGCAGTCCCAATGCCGCCATCATCATGGATCTCCTGAGTGCCGTCAGTCCCAAGGCCTGCCTCTTTCTGGGCAAGTGCGGGGGCATAAGCAGCAAGACTCAGAAGGGCGACTTGATACTGCCCATAGCTGGAATACGTGGCGAGGGAACAAGCAACGACTACTTTCCGCCCGAGGTGCCTGCGCTACCGGCCTTCATGCTGCAGCGTGCCGTGTCGAGCTCCATCCGCGACTTGGGGATGGACTACTGGACGGGTACCGTATATACCACCAACCGCCGCGTGTGGGAGTATGACGAGCGCTTCAAGGAGTACTTGCGCACCACACGTGCCATGGCTGTGGATATGGAGACGGCCACACTCTTCACCTGCGGGTTTGCCAACCATATCCCCACGGGGGCGTTGCTCCTGGTGAGTGACAATCCCATGACTCCCGATGGCGTGAAGACCAGCGAGAGCGACCGCCAGGTGACGCTGGCCTACGTGAAGAAGCACGTGGAGGTGGGCATCCAGTCGCTGGAGATGATCAAGCAGCAGAAGAAGACCGTACGCCATCTGAAGTTCGACTACTAAACCAAGGCCCAAGATGGGCTTGTCCCCTGGCTGAAGGTTTTGGCTGGATGTCCTCGGGATAGGGCTTTGATAGGTTTTACGGTGGGATTTCATCGAACTGAATGATTGGCTGGACTGAGGGCAGGCTTGGGAGTTTGCCCCAAAAGGCAGACTTTCGGAACTGTTCTAAGGCTGCTTTCTGAGGATTTACCCAAAAGCTTGCTTGATGGCTTGCTTTTTGGGTTGGGTCAAGATGGCTTTCCTGGCTGGTTCAAGGGCTTGCTTGGATGGCAGTCTCGGCCGCTTTCTCTTTCGGGAGAGCATGGAAATTCCGTGCCCGCATATCCTGAAGAATTGGTGGCGGAACGCGTGGTGTCTGTCTTTTATAGAAAGCCAGGAAGCCCAGGGAAGCATATATTATAAATAAGGAATAAAGGATAAAAAGCAAGCTTATGGCAGAAGCAGCAAAGAGTCCGACCGCCGAGGATGTGGTGCGTGATGTGCGTGCAGGGCGCGTGGCGCCTGTCTATTATCTGATGGGTGAGGAGGACTATTATATCAACGAGCTGGGGGAATTCCTCACCAACACCCTGCTCAAGCCCGAGGAGCGGGATTTCAATCTGGATATCGTCTATGGTGCCGACACCACCATCGCGCAGGTGGTGGAGCTGGCTCAGGCTTATCCCATGATGGCCGACAGAAGGGTGGTGGTGGTGCGTGAGGCACAGGCTTTGCGCTCGCTCGATGCGCTGGAGGACTATCTCAAGCAGCCCAATCCCACCACCGTGCTCGTCTTCTGTCACAAGCACGGCAAGCTGGACGGGCGTAAGGGCGTGTTCAAGAGTCTGCAGCGCGTGGGTGTGGTGTATGAGAGCAAGAGGGTGTATGACCGCCAGCTTCCGCCCTTCATCACGCGTTACCTCAAGCGTCGCGGACTGGGCATCGACCAGCAGGCTGTGCAGATGCTTGCTTCGCACGTGGGTGCCGACCTCTGCCGTCTGGCGGGCGAGATGGACAAACTGGTGCTGGCTGTTGCTCCGGGCGAACAGGTGGTGACGGCATCGCTCGTGGAGCAGCAGACGGGTGTGAGCCGCGAGTTCAACGACTTCGAACTGCAGGCTGCTCTGGCCCATCGCGACATGCTTCGCGCGGCTCAGATAGTGAAGTACTATCAGGGCAATCCGCGCAGCTTTGCGCTCCAGCGGACGCTGACAAATCTCTTTACATTTTTTTCAGACATCATGGTGGCCTATTATGCTCCCGACCGAAGTGAGAGGGGAGTGGGGGCGTGGCTCGAGAAGCCCGACTGGAAAGTACGCCAGGACATCATGCCGGCGTTGACCAATTATTCTGGAGTGAAGACGATGCTTATTCTAGCCGAAATCCGCAAGACGGATGCGCGCAGCAAGGGTCTTGAAGGAGGCAAAACTCCCGATGGAGAACTCCTGCAGGACCTCATTTTCTTCATTCTTCATTGATTTCCTTTCCAGATTAGAGTCTGTATCATACGTGCGCAAATGCCCCCTCACGGCTTGTGAAATAGGCATTTGCGCACTTTTTTTATGCTCTGAGAATCGCGCAGAATCTTTCTCCCGCCCCCTCGTAGGCAGATTTCGCAGCCATGCCGAAATCACCCTTTTCTGCCTTTTCCTACCCCTCTTCAGAAATTTGAATTCATAAAGCTGAATTTTGAATTGTGCGGTTTCGGATTTCAAATTGTGAATTTAACTCAAATTCAAATTTGTAAACACAAATCTTAAGTATGGCCTAATATTTGTGAATTTGCATATCCGCATTTGGAAATGTGAAACTCGAAAAGAATTTTATGCACTCTGATGCATAAACGAATAACACACAAAAACTCAGACTTATACGATGAATATATGCACGTGACAGGCTGAATATATGTAATAGAACGTAAAAAATACCGATTCTTGCACCGCGTGAGTTGGCTTGCGTCGCATTAACTACTGAAAACCCAATAGTTAAGGGCATGAATGCAAAAGAATGAAGATTTAAGTTGATAAAGCCGACCTTTCGTATTCAGACTTGTGCATACGTACGGAAATCTAAATATACAAATCCAAATTGAAATTCATGCCCGTGTAGTTTTGTTGGTTTGGATTTATGAAATCTACATTTCTGAAAGTTTGTAAAAGCGAATTTCTTTCTGTATCTTTGCACTCGGTTTAGAAAACGAAAGGGGCTCCCAGAGACCCCTAAAAACGAGAAAAAGATGAAGGATCGCATATTTCAGTTGATGAAAACGCTGGGTCTAACCCAGAAGGAGTTTGCCGCCAAGCTTTGTGTGGCAGAGGGAACGCTTTCGAGTATCTTTAATGGCCGTACCAAGCCAACCAACAATCTGGTGCAGGCAGTTCACACCTTCTTCCCCGAGGTCAGCATCAACTGGCTCATGTTCGGTGAAGGTGATATGTATGCGTCAGCCTCTCCTGAGGGCACAGAGGCACCTGCCCAGGCAGGTGAGCAACCCTCCTTATCCTTCCCCGAACAGGCGCCTGAGTCGGTAGCGGCGGTGGCACCTCTTCTGAGCGAGTTGCGTGATACGGTAAAAAACCTCAACAAGCCAAAGCGCAGGATAGTGGAGATTCGTGTCTTCTTCGATGACGATACCTTTGAGATATTCTCTCCGTCCTGAGCGGATGCAGACTTATAGTATATAAGGTATAGGTTCGGTCGATTTAGGGTGATAGAGGAGTCCTTTCTGTAGGTCATTGGAATCTTGTTCAAAGGGCTTCCAGATGGGCGGTGCAGGATTTTTGTCCCGCTTTATCTCCCTTGGCTAAAGGCGGGGCTATAGGAGTTTGTCCTTTGCTGAACAGCTTTACTGCGCAGGGAAAGTGGCTTTGGCTGGTTTTGCTTTATGCTCTTCACCCTTCGCTCTTCCTTTTGTACTTCTCACGCAGCGAGACCTATGCTTTTCCTCCTCGCAAAGCGAGGGACTCGAAAAAAAACGCTATATTTGCAGTCAGATACGTAATAAAGCATAAAGAGAAACAATGAAGAAATACATTCTTGACCTTCGGGTGGTGGAGGTGAGGCATATCAACGAGCGTTATGTACTGCTCAGACTCACCGATTCCAACGGACCTCTGCCCGAGATGAAGCCCGGCCAGTTTGTGCAGGTGAGGGTAGATAACAGCCCCTCTACCTATCTGCGCCGCCCCATCAGCATTCATAATGTAGATAGGGAGGCCAACGAGCTGTGGCTCCTGGTGCGTCTGGCAGGCGAAGGAACACGTCATCTGGCGCTGCTCGGAGCAGGCGATACGCTTAATGTGGTGCTCCCCTTGGGCAACGGATTCACTATGCCCGCCCAGGCCGATGAGCATCCTCTGCTGGTGGGAGGCGGAGTGGGAGTGGCTCCTCTGCTCTATGCCGGACTGCGCATGTGCGAGATGGGCGTAGAGCCTACATTCCTGCTGGGTGCCCGCAGCAAGGACGATTTGCTGCAGATGGACGAGTTCCGTCGTGTAGGACGTGTGTTTGTGACCACCGAGGACGGTTCCGAGGGCGAGCGAGGCTTTGTCACCCAGCACAGCCTGCTTGCTGCCGAGCGCTTCACCCGCATCAGCGTGTGCGGTCCCAAGCCCATGATGGTGGCTGTGGCACGTTTTGCCCGCCAGGCACAGGTTGCCTGCGAGGTGAGTCTCGAGAATATGATGGCCTGCGGACTGGGTGCCTGCCTCTGCTGTGTGGAGGATACCGACGAGGGTCACGTGTGTGTGTGCAAGGAAGGTCCAGTATTTGATATAGAGAAGTTGAAATGGCAGATTTGACAACACATATAGGCAGTCTCACGCTCAAGAATCCCGTGATGACCGCCAGCGGCACGTTTGGTTACGGCCTCGAGTACGCCGACCTGGTTGACCTCAGTCAGCTGGGAGGCATTATCGTGAAGGGTACCACCCTGCATCCACGCGAGGGCAACCCCTATCCCCGTATGGCCGAAACGCCTCAGGGGATGCTCAACTGCGTGGGGTTGCAGAACAAGGGTGTGGATTACTTCTGCACTCATATCTATCCCCAGGTGCAGTCGCTGCCCACCCAGGTGGTGGTGAACGTGTCGGGCAACAGTCCTGAGGACTATGCCGAATGCGCCCGACGTGTGGGCGAACTGGAGCATATCCATGCCATCGAGCTGAATATCTCCTGTCCAAACGTCAAGCACGGCGGAATGGCCTTCGGCACTTCGGTAGAGGGAGCATCCAGTGTGGTGCGTGCTGTACGTGCGGTGTATGACAAGACGCTTATCGTCAAACTCTCGCCCAATGTGACCAGTATCACCGATATCGCCCTGGCTGCCGAGGCCGAGGGAGCCGATGCGGTGAGTCTCATCAATACGCTCATGGGCATGGCCATCGATGCCGAGCGCCGCAAGCGTGTGCTCAGCATCGGTACGGGCGGACTGAGCGGCCCCTGCGTGAAGCCTGTTGCCCTGCGCATGGTGTGGCAGGTGGCTCATGCCGTGAAGATACCTGTGGTGGGCTTGGGAGGCATCAGTTCGGCCACCGATGCCGTGGAGTTCCTGCTGGCAGGAGCCTCGGCGGTGGAGATTGGAACAGCCAATTTCGTTGATCCTGCCATTAGTGCCAAGGTTGCACAGGGTATTGACCAGTATCTGGAGCGTCACGGCTTCAGCAGTGTTAAGGAAATCATAGGCTTATGCGAATAGACATCATCACGGTATTGCCCCCGCTCATCGAGGGTTTCATGAAGGAGTCCATCCTGGGCCGTGCCCAGAAGAAGGGGCTGGTGGAGATTCACATCCACAACCTGAGAGACTACACGCTCGACAAGTGGAGGAGGGTGGATGACTACCCCTTTGGCGGTTCGGCCGGCATGGTAATGCAGTGTGAGCCCATCGACCGCTGTATCAGCGCTCTCACGGCAGAGCGTCACTACGACCAGATTATCTTCACGGCTCCCGACGGAGAGCGTTTTGACCAGCCCATGGCCAACAGTCTCTCGCTCTGTGAGAACCTCATCATCCTGTGCGGACACTACAAGGGTATCGACTACCGCATACGCGAGCACCTCATCACAAAAGAGGTGAGCATAGGCGACTACGTGCTCACAGGAGGCGAACTGGCAGCTGCCGTCATGGCCGATGCCATCGTGCGTGTGCTGCCCGGAGCCATTGGTGACGAGCAGAGCGCCCTTTCCGACAGCTTCCAGGACAATCTGCTCGAGGCGCCTGTCTATACCCGACCGGCCGACTACAAGGGCTGGAAGGTGCCCGACATCCTGCTTTCTGGCCACGAGGCCAAGATAAAGGAATGGCAGTTGCAGCAGAGCATAGAGCGCACACGCCGCCTGCGTCCGGATCTTTTGGGGCCAGAACCCGAACCGCAGAAACGTCCGCGCCGACGCAAGGAGTAAGGGGAAAAGGCCAGAAAAAGGCTTTGGGAGGCTCGAAGCAAGGCTGGAAGCCTCTGGAAAAAAGGCTTGAAAGCCTCTGGAAAGAGGTTGCAAATCTTTAGAAATGGGCTTGTGAAGCTTTAGAAAGGAGGCTTGTGAAGCCTTTGGGAAGTGGCTGAAAAGGCTCAAAAAGAGACTGCAACTCTTCGGTAAGAACTTGGAAAAGCCTTTGGAAAGAGGCTCAAATGAGGATAGAAAAGAGGCAGTAAGGCTTCGGGAAGCGATTCGGAAGTTCTTGAAGTGAGGCTCAGAATAGGCCTGGGAATAGGCAGGAAAGGTCTTCAAACTTAGGCTGAAACGCTTCAAACTGAGGCTTGGAAGTTCTTGAAAATAGACTTTCGGAAGTCTTGGAAAAAGGCGGAAAGGTCTTCAAGCTGAGGCAGAAACGCTTCGGAATGAGGCACGGAAGTTCTTGAGAGAAGGCTCGAAAAAGTCTCGGAGAAAGGGCTAAAGGTCTTCAAAATGAGGCTAAAACGCTTCTGGAAGAGGCACGGAATCTTCTAAAAGAGGTTCAAATGAGCCTTTGGAAAGAGGTGGAAAATGCTTCGAGATGAGGTCGAAAAGCCTTGGAGAGAAGCGAAAAAAACTTTGGGAAAGATTGGGATACGTGAGTATTCACACCTTCTGAGCACTCAAAAGGCTCTCCACGGAGCACCAAGAGCCGCTTCCAGGGGCATCAGCAACCGCTCAACGGAGCATCGAGAGTTGCTCTCGTAGCACCAAGAGCCGTTTCCCGAGCGCGAGAAGAGAGAGAATAGTTATAACGCTTTATATAAAATGGAATAGTATGGAGCAGAAGAACATGAACCTGTACATCATTGCGGGCTGCAACGGGGCTGGAAAGACCACCGCCTCGTTCACTATGCTGCCCGAGATGCTTAACTGTAGGGAGTTTGTCAATGCCGATGAAATAGCGGCAGGCATTTCGCCCTTCAACCCCGAGGGAGTGGCCATCCAGGCCGGTCGCCTGATGATAGACCGCATCATCCATTTGCTCAAGGAGGGCGAGACATTCGCCTTCGAGACCACTCTGGCCACCCGTTCCTACGTCAAGCTCATACAGCAGGCGCAGCGGAGAGGCTATTTTGTCACCCTCGTCTTCTTCATGCTTGACTCACCCGAGCAGGCTGTCAAGCGTGTGGCAAGGCGTGTGAGCATGGGCGGACACAACATTCCCGTGGATGTCATCTGCCGTCGTTACGAGGCAGGGCTGCAGAACCTCTTCCAGCTATACATGCCCGTGTGCGACTATTGGGCGCTCTATGACAACAGCGACTGCCCTGCGGTGAAGTTGGCCTGTGGCTGCGGAGACAAGAATGTGGAGATTCTGGAGGAAGAGAGGTTCCGTGAACTTCAGGAAAAGTATGGACGAACAGAGGAGGACAAGCAATCATGACAGATAAGGAGATACGCAGGATGCAGCGCCGCATCGACGAAGGCATCCAGTTGGCCCACCATCGCTTGTGGGAGAGAGCCGGCCGCACACGTCTGTCATTGGTTGTGTGCCGCAACGGTAAGGTGATAGAGGTGACGCCCGAGGGCGACTGCCACGAGCGTGCCAATACCGAGGGCGACCCCTTGGCCAGGCGTAACAGCCTGCTGTAAGCACTCATCTCAGGTACAGGCAAACGATAAGCGCAGATGAAGCCGCATTTCTCCTCAGGGGGATTACCACGGCTTCCCTCGCGCGTGTATAATAATAAGGTATCGCGCGTACATTATAATAATGGAGTGCATGCATCATTGAGATGTCGCACATGAGTCATTGAGGAGTTCGGCACAATTCGTAGAAAAAGCGCATGAGAATGGCCAAAAGCAGTTTCACGTTTCACAGAAGGAGCGCATGAGAAAGGCCAAAAGCAGATTCGCGTTTCGCAGAAATGGCGTATGAGAAAGGCCAAAAGCAGATTCGCGTTTCGCAGAAAGAGCGCATGAGAATGGCCAAAAGAGCGTGCGTGAGCCGTTGGAATAATGTACGAGACATATTTAAGGTAAAAGGAAAGACAGAATGAACATAGGACTAACCCACACCTCCACGCTGGAGGTGACCGATGAAAAGACAGCCGTAAGCCTGGGCAGCGGCGATCTGCCCGTGCTGGCCACACCCGCCATGCTGGCTCTCATGGAGAATGCAGCCATGCTGGCAGTAGCCGGCGAGTTGCCCCAGGGCAGCACCACAGTAGGCGGACATATCAGCAGCAGCCATCTCATGCCCACCCCCAAGGGTGCTACGGTGACCGCTACAGCCACACTCACACAGGCCGATGGGCGCAAGCTCACCTTCCGTGTAGAGGCTCATGACCAGGCAGGCAACCTGCTTGGCGAAGGCACCCATCTGCGCTTCGTGGTGGATAGAGAACGGTTTATGAGCCGCCTCTGAGCGGTATAGCGGCGTAGCGCGGTGGCAGCATCCCCGCGCGGCGCTTTTTCATCAAAAAACAGAATCAGACATGCGAACAAGAACAGCGGCTCTCATGCTGGCCGCAGTCTTTCTGGGAATTGCAGGCGTGTGCCGTGCCCAGAGTTTTGACCAACACTTCCTCGACCGTACACTCAGGCTCGACTACACCTTCAGCGGCAACAACCATCAGCAGCAAATCTATCTCGACGAGATGCGCCAGAGCGAAGGTTGGTTTGGCCGCCGTGTCAACATGGACAGCCTCTTGTTGCAGGGCAACGGACAGATAACCGTGAGCGATACCACGGGAGTGGTGCTCTACCGCCATTCTTTCAGCACCCTCTTCCAGGAGTGGCAATCTACCGAGGAGGCCACCAGGGTGAGCAAATCCTTCGAGAACGTCTTCCTGGTGCCCATGCCCAAGCAGACGGTTGATGTCACAGTTACCCTCTTCGACACCCACAGGCAGGTGCGCAGCAGCCTGAAGCATCGCGTGAATCCCCAGGATATCCTCATCCGTCCCGTGCAGGAGGGACAAAAGTGGGAATACCTGCGCCGCTCGGGTGACAGCCGCGAGAAGATAGATGTGGCATTCGTGGCCGAAGGCTACCGCCAGGATGAGATGGACGTATTCCGCCGCGACTGTGAGGAAAGCATCGGCGCTATGCTTTCCCACGAACCGTTCCGCTCGATGGCCGACCGCTTCAATTTCGTTGCCGTCTATTCCCCATCCACCGACAGCGGCGTGAGCATCCCCCATCAGGGTGTGTGGAAGCGTACTGCCGCCGACAGCCATTTCGACACCTTCTACAGCCAGCGCTATCTCACCACGCTCCACCTCAAGCGTCTGCACGACCTCTTGTCGGGCATCCCCTATGAGCATATCGTCATCCTGGCCAATACGGACAACTATGGCGGGGGCGGCATCTTCAACAGCTACCTGCTTTCGGCTGCCCATCATCCCAGTTGCAAGCCGGTGGTGGTGCACGAGTTTGGCCACAGTTTCGCTGGTTTGGGCGACGAGTATTACTACGACGACCAGTATGAATCCACCTATCCGGCCGATACCGAACCTTGGGAACCCAACCTGACCACCCTGGTGGATTTCTCTTCCAAGTGGGCCGACATGATGCCTGCCAAGGCCAAGATTCCCACCAAGCCCAGCGGCAAGAACCTCTACACCGCCGTGGGCGTGTATGAGGGTGGCGGCTATCAGTCCAAAGGCGTGTTCCGCCCAAGCCAGGAATGCCGTATGAAGATCAACGAGGCTCCCGAGTTCTGCCCCGTCTGCCAGCGAGCCATTGCCCGCATGATTGACTACCAGACCCGTTAGTTTCCGCTCCCGCAGGTTTTATCCCCTGCAAGCAAACAGCCTCTCGCAGCATACCGGAGGCTTTTCCCCACAGATGGGCTTGCCGCACCTTCCCCTGCGGCAGGCCCATTTTCTTTAGTATTGAAAGGGCTCTTCTCCTCTGGGCAGGAGGGTGTTTCTTGCTGCGAAAAGGATTTCCTGGTGCTGTGCTCCTGTTTTCTTTTCGCTTCGCAAAGGGTGGGCTGGGCAGTTGACTCCTGCTTTCGCCTGCGTTCTTGCAGAGTTCTGCGGCAGTCTGACGGGAATGAGTGAATGCCTCCAAAAGGATGAGGCGATTCCCGTAGCGCGGTGCAGTCCTGTTTGCAGCGTGCTGCGATTGCTTGTGCAGCGTGCTGCAATTGTTCACGCAGCGTACTGCAATCTTCGTACGAAGCCTTGGTACGTGCATCCAAAGCCTTTGGATGGCCATCCGAAGGCTGCGTATGTGCATCCAAAGGCTGCAAACGGAGATTTCACCAGTATCTTGATAAGAGTTTTTGTGGTGCTGGGAGGAATTATGAGCAGTGGTGAAATGATTGTCCTTTGCTTTCCGTCCCTCTTTCGTGTGGCTTTGCTGCGGACTTGTGCCGCTTCTCCCTTTCATCCCCATGAGGCTCCGATGAGGCCCGCGGCTGGTTGCCGTCGGGCTTTGGGGATAGTGGGAATGGAGTAGTGGTCTTCTTCCAAAGTGTAAGAAAGCTTTTCTTTGTTCTCCTGTATCAAAATGTGTAGATTTTTGAAGGGAAGAAACTTTTCGTGAAAAAGGCCTTCTGCTTCCCTTGTGTTTAGGTGGGAGATGAGGAGAAGTGCAGTTAGGTCCCTTTCCCCCAGTTCACCGCAAACCGAGGGGGAACAAGGCAACCGTCCCCTTTCGCGCTTTCCCGCAAATAGGGCAAGCAGGCTCCTCTCCGCTCTTCCCCTGTTTGCCTTCATACAGACAGCGGGCTGAGCTGTCGCTTCTCCTTTTCCCCTTCGGAAGGGGGATGGCACTTCCTGGCTTCCCGCTGTTCCCTTCCACCCCCGGAAAACACAGAGACCAGGAAGCGCCTGATGCACCTCCTGGCCTCCGTTTATGATTTTGCCCGTCTATTTTCGCTTCTTGTGCCCGAACAGAGAGCGTGCTGCCCGCACCACTCGCAGTCCTATGCGCACACCTTCGAAGATGGCCATTCCACGAGCCACAAACTGGCTCACGCTGTGCCCCTGCCGGCTTATCCTTGCCACGGGCGATACCAAGGACCGCGCGTGGGCGGCTATCAGGGTCTGCGAGGTGGCTATCTCCTTCCGCAGCATACTCTTCTGCTTGCGGATAGACCTCAGTACGTCGGGGCTTGCTGATAACCTACTCATCGCTTTCCTCCTCCTCTTCGTAGTCGTTGTCGAGGAACAGTCCTGCCATCAGGCGGGCCAGCGGCTGCACCACCCACTGCTGTCGGTGGCAATAGAAGACAATGGCCATCACCATGAGCAGAACTGCCACTATGATGAAGCCAGTGGCCACGCTGCCCAGCAGAGCGCCTGCCCACCAGGCCAGAGCATAGAGGGCAAAGAAGAGCACCATGGCACCCAGCATGAGGCATACCACTGCCACAGCCACAGCCGAGAGCAGACGCGTCACCTTCTCCACAGCATTGAGCGCCAGATAGCGCTTCTGCAGCTGCAGGTAACGCTTCACTTCCTCGGTGAGCGTGTGCAGATTCTGGCCGTCGGGTGCGGCATTTGTCTTGTCAGGCATGTGCTGGCTTATTCGTCGGTGTCCTGTGACGATTTGATTTCTTCGGCAATCTCATCCACCAGATTGGCCATCTCCTGGCGGTTCAAGCGGATTCCGCGCTTACGCAGAGCCTCGGCAATCTTTTCTCTCAGGTCGCTTCCCTTCTCGGGGGCAAAGAGCAGTCCGCAGGTGGCTCCTATAGCAGCACCGCTGATGAAGCCAATCACAAAATTCATTGCTTTCATATTCTCCTCCTTTTTTAACGGTTATACGTATTATTTGCAAATATACCCTTTTATCTGTGCTCTGCAATGCAAAACATGAAGAAAAACGCCGAAACTTAACGTTTTTTATGCAAAACCTATTGTGGGTGTACCAAGAATTGACTAATTTTGTGCCATTAGAAAGAGATAGGAGAATAAAAGAACATAAATCAAATATAACTAGTTCAAATTATGAAGAAGACTTTATTGATGGGCACCGCCCTCTGCATGGTGCTGGCGATGACATCATGTAAGAGTAAGGAGAGCGCTTATAAGAAGGCTTTCGAGAAGGCTCAGGCCACACAGACCACCACTCCCACCACCACTCCCACGCAGACTACTACCAATGTGACTGTGGCTCCTGTGACTACCACAAAGCCCGCCACTGACTACAGCAACGTGAGTGTGCGTACCGAGAATGTGCAGCTCGTGTCGGGTGCACCCCTCAAGGCTTACAGCGTGGTAGTGGGCAGCTTCGGCGTGCAGGCCAATGCTACTCGTCTGAGCAGCACTCTGGCTGGCAAGGGCTACACTCCCCGTGTGGTGAAGGCAGCTACTGCCCAGGGCGCTATGTTCCGTGTGGTGGCCACCAGCTTCGACACCAAGGGTGAGGCAGCACAGAGCCGTGCTACACTCGAGGGCCAGTATCCTGGCGCTTGGCTGCTGTACCAGAAGTAATCGGGGACTCCTTCCGCTGTAGCAGAACGCATGGGAAGGGTCTTGTCAATAGACTATGGGGTCCGTCGCACCGGCTTGGCTGTGACGGACCCTTTGCAGATAATAGCGGGCGGACTGGATACCGTGCCCACCCATCAGTTGATGGATTATCTGAAGAAATACGTGGAGCGTGAGTCGGTGGAGCGGTTTGTGATGGGACTTCCCAAGCAGACCAACGGGCGTGACAGCGACAATCTGCCGCGCGTGAAGGCGTTTGCCGCCAGGCTTGCCAAGCAGTTTCCCGCTATCCCCATCGAGCTGTGGGATGAGCGCTATACCAGCGTGCTGGCCCACCAGACCATGCTGGAGGGCGGACTGGGCAAGAAGGCCAGGCAGAACAAGGCGCTCGTGGATGAGATAAGTGCCGTCATCATCCTGCAGGGATGGATGGAGAGGCGCAGGGGCATCTGAGCCGGTTGCCCATGACAAGCGTCACAGACGGGCCGAAAGCCAGCCCGTGATACATTATATAATATAGCAACATGATATTACCTATTTATACATACGGCCAGCCTGTACTGCGTCAGGTGGCCGAGGAGATTGACAGTTCGTATCCCCAGCTGGACCAGGTGATAGCCGACATGCGCGATACTCTGGTCAAGAGCGATGGTATCGGTTTGGCAGCACCCCAGGTGGGACTCAGCATCAGGCTGGTGGTCATCGACCTCACCCCATTGGCCGAGGAGATGCCAGAGTATAAGGACTACGTGCACACGTTCATCAACCCCTACATCGAGGAGTATGACGAGACCGAGACAGACGTTTCGGAGGAGGGTTGTCTCAGCATTCCCGGCATTCACGAGAGTGTGCGAAGGCCCACACGCATACGTGTAACCTATCTGGATGAGCAGTTCCAGCCCCACGACGAGTGGGTGGGCGGCTACCTGGCACGTGTCATGCAGCATGAGTTCGACCATCTGGACGGAGTGGTCTTCACCGACCACCTGCAGGGGTTGCGCCGCCAGCTGACCCGTCCCAAGTTGCAGGCCATCGTCAAGGGACGCTTCTCGTGCAACTATAAGGTGAAGCTGCGTCGCTGAACCAGTCGGGTGCGAGGTTCCTCACAGCCCCGTCGGGCACAGCCCCCAGATTACTCCCTATGAGAAAGATTGCAAACAGGATCAGGCAAGCTCTACTGCGCGTGATGGCAGTAGGGCTGTTGCTCGTTGCAGGCACATGCGCTCAGGCACAGATCAATGCCGACCGCGTGCTGCTCATGGGACGTAATGCCCTCTATTATGAGGATTATGTGCTGGCCATCCAGCGCTTCAATCTGGTCATAAACGCCAAGCCTTGGCAGGCAGAGCCATACTTCTATCGCGGGCTGGCCAAATTCTACCTCGAGGATTATCAGGGAGGAGAGATCGACTGCGGAAGTGCCTTGGAGCGCAACCCCTACGTGGGGCAGTACTACATGCTGCGTGCTCTGTGCCGCATCAATCGCGGCCGGTATGCACAGGCCGAGGAGGATTACGGGCAGGCTATCCGCATCTCGCCGCTCGACAAGAACTGCTGGCACAATCAGGTTCTCTGCCAGATGGAGCTCAAGGAGTATGAGCGGGCCGACTCCTCACTGGACCAGATGATCAGGTACTGGCCCAAGGAAGCCAGCCAGTATGCTCTCAAAGCCCAGGTGGCACTGGCCCGCAACGACAGCGTGAGGGCAGAGCAGTGGGTGGATAGGGCGCTTGAGCTCAATGAGTATGAGGGTCAGGCGTGGAGCATGAAGTCCATGTTCCAGGCAGCACGGCATGAATACGCCCAGGCAGAAGCCTCGCTCGACAAGGCGCTGGTGCAGATGCCCAAGATGGCCGGACTCTATATCAACCGTGCTCTGGCACGCTATTATCAGGACAACTTGCGGGGTGCCATGTCGGATTATGACGCTGCGCTGGACATCGAGCCCAACAACTATCTCGGACACTTCAACCGTGGACTGCTCCGGGCAAGCGTGGGGGAGGACAATCTGGCCATTGAGGACTTCAACTTTGTACTCAAGATAGAGCCCGACAATACCATTGCGCTCTATAACCGCGCACTTCTGCTCGATAATGTAGGCGACTACAAGGGTGCCATCAGGGACATCAGTGCCGTCATACGCGATTATCCCCAGTTCTGGGACGGCTACCGCAAGCGGGCTGCCATCCGCAGGAAGGTGGGAGATGTGTATGGTGCCGAGCGCGATGAGTTTGCCCTGCTCAAGGCACGTATGCAGGTGGCACAGGGAACCTACAAGAAAGACAAGAAGACAAGAAAGAAGAGCGAGCACGCCATCGAGGACTATGACAAACTGGTGGAGGAGGATGTGCAGCAGCAGGAAAACGAGTACGCAAGCGATTACCGTGGGCATGTACAGAACCGCCAGACTGACCTGAGGGTGGAGCCGATATACGTGCTCTCCTATCATCCGCAGAAGTCGGAGATAAAGATGTACGTCCCCTACAGCCAGGATGTGGAGAATCTCAACAGCCGCCACGTGCTTCCCTCTACGCTCTATCTCACCAACAGCGAGAGCGGAATGGATGCCACACAGAGCGAGCGGCACATGAAGTCAATCGCCGAGGCTACGGCCGCTCTGGAGGAGAAGCCGCATGACAAGGCACTTCTCCTGCGCCGGGCACTCGACTATTATCACGTGCGTGATTTCGAGAATGCCATTGCCGACATGAACGATTACCTGCAGCAGGAACCCGCCTCGCTGGTGGGACTGATGCTCAGAGCGCAATGCCGCTTTGCCCAACTGGAGGTGTCGCAGACTACAGCATCGGCTTCTGACCTGCGTCTGGGCTACCTCATGGTGCAGCAGGACTACAACCGCGCGCTGGAGCAGCATGCCGACTCGCCCTATCTGCTCTACAATGCCGCCTGTCTGATGGTGCAGCTGTCGGACTACTCAGGAGCCATCAGCCTCTTTGACAAGGCGCTGGCACTGGACAGCAAGTTCCCCGACGCCTATTACAGCCGTGGTGTGGCACACATCCTGGCCGGGCATGTCGAACAGGGACTCACCGACCTCAGCCAGGCAGGAGAACTGGGTCTTTACACGGCATATAGCCTTATCAAGCATTACTCAACGCACAAAAAGTGATGGAGAAAGGCAAAAACTTTTCATTATCAACACTCCTTTCATTAAAAAGGAGTAATTTTGCATTCCCGAACAATGGGATATATAAGGAATAAATAACACATACATCATGATAAAGATAACTTTCCCCGATGGGTCTGTACGCGAGTACGAGGCAGGAGTGACTGGACTGCAGATAGCAGAGAGTATCTCACAGCGCCTGGCACAGGATGTGGTGGCGTGTGGAGTGAACGGTGAGACTACCGAGTTGAACCGCCCCATCAACGAAGATGCTACCATCAACCTCTACAAGTTTGACGATGAGCAGGGCAAGCATGCCTTCTGGCACACCAGCGCCCACCTGCTGGCCGAGGCTCTGCAGGAACTCTATCCCGGTATCCAGTTCGGTTTTGGTCCCGCGGTAGAGAATGGCTTCTTCTACGACGTGCTGCTGCCCGACGGCAAGCAGATAAGCGAGGGTGACTTCAAGACCATCGAGGACAAGATGATCGAGTTGGCTCGCAAGAACGAGGCAGTAGTGCGCCAGGAGGTGAGCAAGGCAGACTGCATTGCACAGTTCCAGGCTGCAGGACAGGTTTATAAGGTGGAGCACATCGAACAGGATCTGGAAGATGGCACCATCACCACATATACGCAGGGCAACTTTACCGACCTCTGCAAGGGTCCCCACATCCTTTCGACAGGCATCATCAAGGCTGTCAAGCTGATGAGCGTGGCTGGAGCCTTCTGGCGCGGCGATGCTACCAAGGACCAGATGCAGCGCATCTATGGCGTTTCATTCCCCAAGCAGAAGATGCTCACCGAGTATCTGGCTATGATAGAGGAGGCCAAGAAGCGTGACCACCGCAAGATAGGCAAGGAGATGGAGCTCTTCATGTTCTCAGAGCGCGTGGGTAAGGGTCTGCCCATATGGTTGCCCAAGGGTACCGAACTGCGCCTGCGCCTGCAGGATATGCTTCGCAAGATTCAGAAGTCATACGGCTACCAGGAGGTTATCACCCCCAATATCGGCGGAAAGAGCCTGTATGTGACATCCGGTCACTGGGATCACTACGGCAAGGACAGCTTCCAGCCTATCCATACACCCGAGGAGGATGAGGAGTATATGCTGAAGCCCATGAACTGCCCTCACCACTGCGAGGTGTTTGCCTATCGTCCCCGCTCATACAAAGAGCTGCCTTTCCGCTGCGCAGAGTTCGGTACTGTGTATCGCTATGAGCAGAGTGGCGAGCTGCACGGACTGACCCGTGTGCGCTGCTTCACTCAGGATGATGCCCACATCTTCTGTCGTCCCGACCAGGTGAAGGACGAGTTCATCAAGGTGATGGAGATTATCCAGCACGTGTTCTGGATCTTCAACTTCACCGAGGAGAATGTTGAGGTGCAGATTTCACTGCGTGATCCCAAGAATACCGAGAAGTATATCGGAAGCGACGAGGATTGGAAAACAGCCGAGCAGGCTATCATCGACGCTTGTAAGGAGAAGGGCATGAAGGCCCGCACGGAACTTGGTGAGGCTGCTTTCTATGGTCCCAAACTCGACTTTATGGTGAAGGATGCCATCGGACGCCGCTGGCAGTTGGGTACCATTCAGGTTGACTACCAGTTGCCACAGCGCTTCCAGCTCGAATACGTGGGTGAGGACAACCAGAAGCACCGTCCTGTGATGATTCACCGTGCACCCTTCGGCTCCATGGAGCGCTTCGTGGCTGTGCTCATCGAGCACACTGCCGGCAAGTTCCCTCTGTGGCTCACACCCGACCAGGTGGCTATTCTCCCCATCTCGGAGAAGTTCAACGACTACGCCAAGGAGGTGAAGGAGTACTTCGACCAGCATGATGTACGCTCCTACATCGATGACCGCAGCGAGAAGATAGGACGCAAGATCCGTGACACTGAGCTCAAGCATGTGCCTTATATGGTGATTGTAGGCGAAAAGGAGGCTGCTGAAGGCCTCGTAAGCTACCGTCAGCAGGGCGGAGGCGAGCAAGGTACGGTGAAATTCGAAGATTTTTCAAAGAAAATCAACGAAGAGGTGCGCCGTATGACGGAAAAGTATTAATTTTGCACCGATTTTAACGTTTTTAATGAAGAAAGACAACGCAAAGCAGCAGTATCGGGTAAACGAACAGATTCGTGTACGTGAGGTACGCATCGTAGGTGATGGCATCGAATCCTCTGTAATGCCCACACGTAACGCTCTCCATCTGGCTGAGCAGAAGGGGGTGGACTTGGTGGAGATTTCTCCCAACGCACAGCCTCCTGTGTGCAGGTTGATAGACTACAGCAAGTTCCTCTATCAGCAGAAGAAGCATCAGAAGGAGATGAAGGCCAAGCAGGTGAAGGTGGATGTGAAGGAAATACGTTTCGGACCACAGACCGACGACCACGACTACGAGTTCAAGTTGAAGCACGCCAAGGGCTTCCTCTCTGATGGTGACAAGGTGAAGGCGTTCGTCTTCTTCAAGGGACGAAGCATCCTGTTCAAGGAGCAGGGTGAGGTATTGCTCCTGCGCTTTGCAGCCGACCTGGAAGAATACGGAAAGGTGGAGCAGATGCCTCAGCTCGAGGGAAAGCGCATGATTATGTTCATCGCTCCCAAGAAGCAGCCCCAGGCTCCCAAGAAGGTGCTCGAATCAACGTTAAATGAGAAGCCCGCCGACGAAACTCCACGTGAGAAGAAGGCTCCACAGCAGAAGGCCCGCAAGGAATACACAGGCCCGAAGGTGGAAGGTGAGGACTTCGATGACTGAACAACAAACCTCAGAAATGGGGTGAAGCTCAGTAAGACAGAAAGAAAAGGGTAGTGCGTAACGCCTGGTATATGCGTTGCCACGCCTGAAATTAAACAATAAATAAACAAAAAACAATTATGCCAAAAGTTAAGACTAATTCTGGTGCTAAGAAGAGATTCTCATTCACCGGTACAGGCAAGGTAAAGCGTCATCACGCATACCACAGCCACATCCTGACCAAGAAGACCAAGAAGCAGAAGCGCAACCTGGATCACAGCGACATCGTTGTCACTGAGAACATGAAGCAGGTTCGCGACCTCCTCTGCAAGCGCTAATCGTCATTCATAGGCCAAGATATAGTTTTCACTTAAGTATTTAACCGGATGTCCAGCACGAAGTTCGTCCAACGATAGACGGCGCTGGCTTTCAAAAAAGAAAAATTATGCCAAGATCAGTTAATCATGTAGCTTCAAGAGCTAAGAGAAAGAAAATCCTGGGTCTGACCAGAGGTTATTTTGGTGCCCGCAAGAACGTATGGACCGTTGCCAAGAACACTTGGGAGAAGGGTCTCACCTACGCCTTCCGTGACCGCCGTAACAAGAAGCGCAACTTCCGCGCTCTCTGGATCCAGCGTATCAACGCTGCTGCCCGCCTCGAGGGTCTGAGCTACTCTCAGTTGATGGGTCTGCTGCACAAGGGTGGCATCGAGATCAACCGCAAGGTTCTTGCTGACCTCGCTGTCAATCACCCCGAGGCATTCAAGGCCATCGTAGCTAAGGTGAAGTAAGGAGCAGGGAACATCATTCCCCGGTTCTTTATAACAAACAGAGGAGCATAGTCTGTCATCAGGCTGTGCTCCTTTCTTTTTCTCCCTCTTTCTTCCCTTCCTTTCCAAGCGTTTTCTGGATATCTGGCGAGACGGCATAAGTTTCTCTCCCCAGGGGCTACGGGGAATATCTCTATTCCTTTTGGTTGGCATGACAGACTCTTGGGGCAGGAAATGTATGTCCGCAGGCGTTTTCCGTGGCAATCCCTTCCAGTGTGACCAGTATAGGTGTTAGCACGTTCTATGGATGCTACCGCCTCACCACAGTGGAGATTCCCATCTCAGTAACGCAAATAGGCCGACACGCTTTCAAAGAATGCAATAAGCTCAAAGCCTCTATAAAGAAAAACCTTCGCGCCCGCTTCGGTGACGAATTGTTTGATTAAAGCAGATTGTCAGGCCCTTGATGCAGAAAAGTGGAGAGAACTTCTGATGGGGCTGGTGCATGATGCATATATGGCGGGAGATAAACAGGCCGAATGCCATAATCGTGCTCCATTATATGGTCTCAGAATGATAATATTCTCCCGTTTAAGTGCTCTCGTTTCCCCAAAAAATTCATATCTTTGCAGTGTAAGAGGTACATTTTTTCTGTTAAAAACAGATAAATATTCCGAATTTACAAGCGTAATACTTTGAAATAGTGTACGTTGTAAAAGTTGCTCTCCGAGAGTATGTTCCACTAAAACAAGGATTAAGACAACAAGGATTAAGACACGGAAGAATGCCTCAGCTTCAGCAAAAGAGTTCCCCTCTGAGAGTATGTTCCACTAAAACAAGGATTAAGACGGCACGTGCTTCTTCAGCAGCCACACCAGTATGCTCTCTGAGAGTATGTTCCACTAAAACAAGGATTAAGACAAAGAAAGATACCTCAGCAGTGTTCTCAACAGCCCTCTGAGAGTATGTTCCACTAAAACAAGGATTAAGACGGTGGTGCTATTTTGAAGTCAGCATCAAACTGACGACTCTGAGAGTATGTTCCACTAAAACAAGGATTAAGACAATACTGGCGTACCATTCTGCATGGCAGTGTCCTTGCTCTGAGAGTATGTTCCACTAAAACAAGGATTAAGACCAGCAACTCTGCTACGATGTCTTCTCTGGTCTTCTCCTCTGAGAGTATGTTCCACTAAAACAAGGATTAAGACAATATTATCAGTGTTCTTATACTGATAGTTGATATACTCCGAGAGTATGTTCCACTAAAACAAGGATTAAGACTGCTGCCTCTGCTGCCACGCCAGCGTGCTGTATTCCTCCGAGAGTATGTTCCACTAAAACAAGGATTAAGACCCCACCTCACTCTTTGCATCAGTGCTCATTGGCACCTCCGAGAGTATGTTCCACTAAAACAAGGATTCAGACATATTCTCTTGTCATGCTACGTGTGGCGAGAGTATCTAAAGATGTATCATTGTATTGACGTATAACCCCCTTGAAGATTAACTTTTCACTTGCTGATATTGTAGAACCTGTCGTTCGTTCGGTAGCTGGCAGTTCTATTTTTGCAGGGATAGTAGTTCGTTTGCTCTTTGTATTTAGACACATTGAAGGGTAAAGTTTTACTTTTCCTTTTTGTTTATTGGTTTTGGATATACGTGTTTGCATTCTCAGTTGCTCATTGATGGTCATGTGCATCACTGGATTATGGCTACGAGGAGTCCTGCTTATCTTTTGAGGGCTTGTTCGTGGGTTTGCTGACGCTTATGGCGTTTTGAGGGAGAGACCTCCGGTCATGGTGAATGGCTGGAAGTCTCTCTTCTCTTGGATACCTTATATATATTATAATGTGTGTCTCGTGTATTGAAGGCAAGTATGTGAAGAAGTCACAGAGGAAGATGGCTTGTGGTATCGGGTTAAGTTTGGTTTTCTTGCAGAAAAGACCATCAAGGAAGGGGTGGAAGTGGTTCAGTGTAGTTCATATAACATAGTTTAACACAAAACGGAAATTCCCTGTTGCAAAATGATGTAAATTTACAACATGAAAATGCAGAATCTTGTACAGAGAGTGCATGATAAGCGTTTTCTTAACCTAAGAAGAAGGGAGGCTATGAATGAGAATGGTTGTATGGTACATCAGTGCAAGGCATACAAGGCTACTTCTTTCAAACGAACAAGTTGAAGGATGTAATAGGCGCCAGTGAGCTGGTGAAGGATTTGTGCGAAACAGACTTCAAGAAAGAGTTTGTCTTGGCCGGCAATGTATCCGAGAGAATGTCCCACTAAATCAAGGATAAAGACATATTCTCTTGTCATGTTACGTATGGCAAGATTTTATAAAAATGCGTCATTATATCAACACTTTAATCCTTTGAAGATGGAGCTTTTGTTTGCCATTATTATTGGTTTTATTGGTACTGCAGTTTCCTATAGTACGTTTTGGGGAGCGGTAGCGTTTTTTTGTATTCTTAGCTTTCGCATGGGGTGATGACTAAGTTTTTATTCTTTTTGTTTGCCTTCTGTTTTGGGATCTACATATTTGTATTCCTTACGCTATGCTATATGCTTGTTATGTCTTTTTTAAAAGACTAAGATGTAGATTTTAAAGAGAGGAAGGGATGGAGTGTGATGGGAGCGACGGTGGATGATGCCGGCTGTGCTGTATGAGGAAACGGAAAAGCCCAGGCGATGAGCCTGGGCTTGATGGTGGATGGGGTGAGTGGGTCAGTTGGTTTGATCGATGCTGAGGGCCTTGATGGCTTGTTGTGCTTCCTCATCGGTGAAGAGAATCACGTTAGGCGCGAGCGGGAGCCACATCAGATTGTCAAACCGTTTGGCCTCTATGGCCAGCACCTGATGGTCAGCACTCACGAGATACTCCACTCGTATGCCACCGTTGGGGTCGGTGCGCATGTCGCCTCGGCTTACTGCCGACGGACCTTCCTCCATGATGCTGCGCAGGGCTGGACAGCATGCGAGATCGTAGGTGGCAGCTCCCTGGATGAGCGTTTGCCCATTGGGCGTGTAGATGAGTTGGCGTGTGCTCTTGACGCATAATGCTACGCCTGCCAGTGCCAGCAGCAGTCCCACTGTGGGCAGAGTGATGGAGATAGCCTCGCTGTGCATGTCAATCACTGCGGGCAGCGCCATTATCATTACCCCGAGAATTATCACCACAGCGGCTTTGGTCTTGTGCTTGTGGTCGTGCAGCTGTTTGATGTAGGGGGCAGATGTGTAGAGTCTCTCGATGTCGGTATATTTTGTGAATTCTTTCATAATGATGTGTTTGTTGGGACAGAAGCACTTGTGTGGTACTCTTGTCCATATTGTTTTGTAATTGAGTGAAATATGTGGGCATGAGATACTTGTGTAGCTTCCTCCTGGGGCAGTTCTCACGCATGATGGCAGACAGGCATCTGCGTCACACAAGTGTGCTACGCAATGCCGCCCGGTGTGTTCTGAGCGGACTGTATGGGCAGATGAAGTCTTCCGTTAAGGTTGGAAAGGGGTAGAAAGCGGCTACTCCAGAATGCGGCGCAGGGCAAATATGTAGTAGTCGCAAGCCCTGGGCGATATGAAAGCCACGCCAGTGTGTGCCAGCGTGAAATGTGACCGGATAAGATGAGAGATGCCTCGTGGCAAAGCAGGATGGGCAGTGCCAAGTGGTGTGCTGCCTCCTCCTATGCGTCGGCTGGGGCGGATTTGTCCGGTGGCAGGATTGTTTACCTGCCCGATAGGGTTCAGTTGCACCCCCTGTGCAGGATGTGCCAGCATGTGACGCTCGGCAGCTGTGGCAGCCTGCGCAGACGGCTCATCGAGAAGAGAAGCTGCGGCAGCCTGAGTCAAAGGTACAGCATGCTCCGCAGGACAAACGGGTTCGTTTGCCCATGTAAATACAGCCAGAAGACCCATCAGGAGGGCAAGGGCTGTGAGTCGAAGATGCTTGATGTCCATTTTCATCAGCCGGCGTTCTCTCTTACAAAATCTTGTGCAAAGTTATGCAAGCGCGCTCTTTTTACCAAGCAAATGGCTGTTTTTTTCAAGGGAAAATACTTCAGAGCCGCTCTGGGGTCACTTCTCGTAGTCGGCCTTGCGCTTGGGGTTCATGGGAAACCATCCCTTCTGCACGCGCTTATGCTGGGCGAAAATCTCCCCTATGCTCCAGAAGCACGAGAAGGCCACTACTCCCAGTATGATGCTCAGCACATCGTTGTGGCACCACAGGCTGGCAGCGCAAAACAATATACCTGCCAGCAGGAATGCCCACCAGCACTTGCGGCCCAGATGATATTCGGCCTTGATGACCAGGGGATGAAAGAGCCCGATGGTGAGAAATGAGGCGATGCCGATGATGATACCAGTCCAGTTCATGAGAAACGAAGTTTATGAGTTGCGAGCAAAGTTTGTATGATGCCTCGTGTGAAGAGGTAGCTGAGGAAAGCCATCCACAGTGCGTCATTGCCCAGAAATTCCTTGGTGTACAGATATGTAGCGAAGAACACGGCAGCACCGCCCACTGTGGCAAACAGCATACCGCGTGTATAAGTCATGCCGATGAACACTCCGTCCCACACCATAGCCTGAAGCGCTACGATGGGAATCAGATATACCCAAGGCAGGAAGAGTGATGCCAGATACTGCACACGGGGGATGTCGGTGAAGAAGCAGATGATCCATTCACCGCCGAAGATGTATGCCAGCGTGAAGACAGCAGAGATGCTGCCTCCCCACAAGAAGAGAGCCAGGATGCACTGGGTGAGTCCCTGACGGTCGTGAGCGCCGGTGTATTTGCCGCTCAGTGCCTCTCCGGCATTGGCCAGACCGTCGGTGATGTAGGAGAAGAGGATGAAGAGCTGCATCAGCAGCGCGTTGGCAGCCAGAATGTCACTGCCCTGCATGCTGCCTGCACGCACGAAAAATACGGTCACGCACACCAGACAGAGTGTGCGCAGAAACAGGTCGCGGTTGACGGCCAGAAACTCCCGCCAGCGCACAGGGGTGCTCTCGCGGGCAGCTGTAGTGGGGCGGTTGGCACGATGATGACGCATGAATATCAGGCACAGAGCCAGTCCCGACCATTGGGCTACCAGAGTGCCAGTGGCCACTCCCTCCATCTTCCATCCCATCCCATACACCAGGAAGAGGCTCAGCAGGATGTTCACCAGATTCTGGAAAAGTGCCACAAACATGGGCGAACGTGTATCCTGTGCTCCTATGAACCAGCCGTTGAAGCAATACTGTCCCAGTACGGCAGGTGCCCCCCATATGCATATGCTGAAGTAGATGTGCAGTTGGGGCAGAGTGCCAGCATCGGGATGCATGATGCGTGTGGCTATCTCGAAGAGCGGCCATTGCAGTATCACCATCGCCGCACTGATGATGCAGCCCGCCTGCAGAGCCTTGCGCAGGACGGTCTTCATGCGTTCCTGGTCTTCCTGACCATGTGCCTGGGCCACCAGCCCGGTGGTGCCCATGCGCAGGAAGCCCATCAGCCAATACATCATATTGAAGATGGTGGTACCCAGAGCCACTGTGCCGATAAACACAGAGCTTCCCATGTGGCCCACGATGGTGCTATCCACCAGTCCCAGCAGCGGTACGCTGATGTTGCTGATGATGGCAGGCAGGGTGAGCTTGAGTATTCTCTTATGGATATTGTCTTCGGTCACAGTTTATTTGATATTGAGTTTCACAATCTTGCGCTCTGCATTGAGCAGTGCCGATGCGCGGTAGTGGCGGGCGCTGTTCTGTGTGGGGTCTTTGCGTGCCATTGTCTCATCGATGGTGAACTCCACAGCATAACCCAGTGACGAGTCGGGCATGCTCTGGCGCCGGATGTTCATATCGGCCCCCGTGAGATAGTGCAACCCTATCACGTCCTTTGCCATCTTCTTGCGTGCATAGTCGGCTATCTGGGCAGGAGTGGCATGCTGTGTGCCGCAGAACGACTCCATCTCGCTGGCGCAACACTGCCTGATGGCGGTGGTATCCTGCTTGCCCATTCCGTTGTTGAGGAAGGTCTCCAATGCTCCGCGCACCAGTGCCTTGTCTTCGGCAGTTATCTTCCTCTTGGCCAGGTCGTTCTTTGTGCTGGCCGCTTCAGTTATGTGCTGCCCCTCGGGGTGCAGGCTCAGATAGCGGTCGATGGCCTCTGGTGTCTCCTCCTTGACGGCATCAGCCCAGTCGATGGAGTCCAGCATGTTCTCGCAGATGCAGCGTCGGGCCGACTGCGGATGCTTCTCCATAAACTGTGTGACGCTGTTGCGCGACAACCCATTGAGCATTGCCTTCCAGTCGTCATTCTCCTGCAGGAGCGATTCCATGCGCCGGCGCACGTCGTCGCAGTGGCTGCTCTGGGGGAAATCAGTGAGGAACTGCTGGAAGTACTCGGGATCGGTGAGCGTGAGCAGGCTGGCATACCGCTCCTCCTCGCGCTGCTGCTCCTGCAGTATCTGCAGATAATAATAGCCGCCGGCGCCTGCTGCACCGAGCAACAGAAGCAGGAAAATGATGCCCGCGATGCGCCATCCACGGCCTTTCTTCTTGGGCTTCGGGCTATTGGGCTGTGTGATGGGTCCGTTTGGGGTAATGGCCGCAGAAGCATTGGCCACGGGTTCCTGCATGGGCTCCAGTGGGGTGGAGCAGTGGGGGCAAACCGTAGCCGATTTCATCACATATTCGTTGCAGTGGGGACACTGCCTGATATTTCCGCGTATAGATACACCGCAATGTGGGCATGTTCCAGCCAATGAAGATACTCTCTGAGAGCACTCGGGGCATCTGATTATACTCATAGTTTATTGGTCTAATCGTGTTTAATATTGCAAAGTTATGTTTTTTTTCGTTTATCATGGTGTTTTGTCCCACATTTCTCGGTGAATTTCCCTATAAAACCCACTGCATGCCTGCTGGTTGGCCATCCAGGAGGCTTTTTCTATGCAACTTTCATCATTGGGAGGCCGATACTCTCAGGCGCAGGATGCGTGTGGTGTGTTCGGTCACGCGAAAACGGTTGTCGGAGCGCACGCCCACCAGCCATATGATGTCGTCACCACTCTGCACCACGCACTGACGCTCCTTCTGGAAGCGGTTGAACTTCTTGTCGGTCATCATGTCACTCACCAGTTTCCAGCCTTTCATGCCGAAGGGGACCATCCTGTCACCTGTCTCTGCACGCCGTATATGCAGGGGCATCTTGAGCAGGTCGGCATCGAAATAGGCAGTGCAGGCATCTGCAGGCTGCATGGCATCCACTATATCCTGCTCGATGACGGGCATCAATGCCGCCTCACATTTAGCTTCGGCCACCAGACAGGTGCGGTCGAGCAGCACGCGGTGGGTGTCGCTTTCCCAGATGCGCCCGCTTGTGCTCTGTCCCGAAGCCATCATCTCGGCCTGCTGAGTGGCGTTGAAGTGCATGGGACGAAGCCATTCGTGCAGCAGGATGTCGGCTTCTGGAGTACCTGTAAGCCACTGGCGGCCAAACTGCTGTGTGGTGATATCGTACTCGTCCATGGTTTGCCTGATGCCCTTGTGGTAGTAGGGCAGACTGCCCTGCATGATGGAGGCAAACTGGGAGATGGCTGTGGCGGCTTGCGGATTGATGCTCTGGAGCAGGGGCAGCACGTCCAGCCGGATGCGGTTGCGCACAGCATCGCGCTCCTGATTGGTGCTGTCGGTCACAAAGTCCTGGTTGATAGACGACAGATAGTGCAGGATGTCCTGGCGGCCAACACACAACAGGGGGCGGATGACTCCCTCGCGCTGGCTCCACATGCCTGCCATTCCGCGCAGACCAGTTCCGCGCAGGAGGTTGAGCAGAAGGGTTTCTGCCTGGTCGTCGCGATGATGAGCTACGGCAATAGCCTGTGCTCCAGTCTCTTGGATTTGGCTTTTGAACCACCCATAGCGCAGTTCGCGTGCCGCCATCTCGATGCTCATGTGGTGCAGCAGGGCAAATTCGCGGGTGTCGAAATGCTTTACCGAGAGAGGGACATTGAGCTTCCGGCACAATCGGGTAACAAAGGATTCGTCGCGGTCAGACTCTTCGCCACGCAGGTGAAAGTTGCAGTGCAGAGCATGCAGGCTGTAGCCCAACTCGTGCAGCACGCACAGGAGTGCCACCGAATCGGCTCCTCCGCTCAGGGCCACCAGCACGGGACGGCCCTTGTTGAGCAGTTTCCTATTCCTTATATATAAGTCAACCTGCCCGATCATTCTGTCTTCTTCAGCAGGCCATCGGCCAGTGCATCACCCAGCTCCTTGGCTCTCAACAGGTGTTTGCGGGCTTCGGCCTTTGCCCCATTCTCCAGCAGGCATACGCCCAGAATGCGGTGTGCGTCGGCAAACTGCTCATCGAGAGCAATGGCTTGCCGGGCGTAGGAGACAGCCTGGTCGTTGTGGCCCACGCGGTAGTTGAGCGCAGCGGCTTCGGCATGTAGGAGCGGCTCGCGCGGAGAAAGCTTGATGGCCTTCTCTATATCGTTGAGAGCGGGTGCATACATGCGGCACTTGACCTCCATCTGCTCGCGCTCGTAGTAGAAGTTGGCGGTGAGATTGCTGCCCGAGAGGTGCTCAAAGTCATTGTAGCCTGCGATGGCTTCACGCAGATTGCCGTTGCCGGCCAGTGTCTTGGCTCTCAGCAGGATGATGTTGGCAGCAGCCACGGGATAAGGCTTGCTGTAGCAGTTGAGCGCGCTGTCCATCAGAGCTATCACCTGTGCTGTGTCGGCCTGGCTCTTCTGCCTGCATTGGGCTGCATACATGAATAGTTGCGGAGTGCGCATATTGGTTTTGGTGAGCTCCAGGAACTTGTCACCGGCCTCATTGTATTTCTTCAAGGCATACAGGCAATTGGCCTGCTGCATGGTGTAGGTGGGCAATGGGGTAATGGCCGCAGCCTGCTGTGCTTCACTCAGCGCCCGCTCCAGATTCCAGTTGCCATACTGCTTGTAGTCGGGACGCATGCTCAAGTTGTAGATGACTTTCGACCATGAGTAATGCAGTTCGTCGGCCTTTGTTCCCTCCTGCTTGAGTGCTGTCTCATAGGTGGCAGCCGCCTGGGCGTATTGTCCCAACTCGGCCTCCTGCTCCGCTTTGAGCGTATAGCCGGTGGTGTTGGCAGGGTGCAACTGGATAAACCTATTCACATAATCCATGTACATAGCCGTATCCTTCTTGCCTGTCAGGAAGATGAAGCTGATGGCATCCTCTTCTGTCTCGGGCAATGCTTTGCGTATGTGGATGCTGTTGAGGTCGCTGCTGCCTGCATCCATAGTCTTCACCTTGAGCGAGTTGGCGTAGTTGGCATCTATTACGTATGAGGGCTGGCCTTCCTTGGTGGCCATCTGCACGAAGCCTATCAGCATACCGCTCTGGTCCAGCACAGGGCTGTTGGCCTGTCGCTTGCCTGCCTCGTGGGTGAGTGTCAGATACTTGAATCCGTCTCCGAACTCCTCCACATGGGTTACTGTGTCGATGGTGCATGGCACATTCTTGTCGGCTTTCTCGCTGGGCATGATGAACACCTGTGCCTGCTCTGCCGGCTGCTGAGGGGCTATGGTCAGGTATGCGTTTTTCTTCTTGCCTGGCTCCATGCGCATCCTTACTATATTATAAGCACCATTGGCTCCCAGTATCTCGGTCACCTGATGCTCGTTGCCGGCCATATCCACCACGGTGGCTCGTGTGGCGCCTTTCATCACATCGTACTGGGCAACCACGATGCCGTCTTCCGAGATGAGTGTCCCTTGTCCCTGCTGCAGTTCTCCGCCGGCAGTGTAAGCCAGTACCGAAACCTGTGCTGCACGCAGTTTCTTGAGCCCCTTGGGCTGCTGCGCGCCGATGGTGAAGGCACAGAGGATGCCTGTGAATATGAGCGTGAGTCGTGTGTATGTCATTTTCCTAAGAGTTGTTTAGCGTTGTCGATGGCTGCCTGGGTGAGGTTGGTGCCGCTCAGCATGTGCGCCACTTCTGTTATTCTCTCCTCGTCGGTCAGCTGGCGGATGTGGCTGATGGTCTGCTCCTCAGCGTTCTCCTTATATACATAATAGTGCGTGTGTCCCTGTGCGGCTATCTGTGGCAGATGGGTGATGGCTATCACCTGTTGGCCTTGTGTGCTGCTCATCTGTCTCATGAGACGAGCCATGGCATCGGCCACACGGCCGCTCACGCCTGTGTCTATCTCATCGAAGATGATGGTGGGAAGTGCAGCCCGCATGCCCATGAGTGCCTTCAGTGCCAACATCACACGCGCTATCTCGCCTCCGCTGGCTGCTTCGGCGATGGGACGGGGTGGCATGTTCTTGTTGGCAGAGAACAGAAAGGTCACCTTGTCGGCCCCCTTCTCGGTGAGGTCAGCTGTGGTCTCCATCTGTACGGCAAACTTATTGTCTGGCATTTCCAATTGGGTGAGGCTGGTGGCGATGTGCTTTTCCACCTCGCGTGCAGCCTTCTGTCTTTGCTTGGTGAGCATGCTGGCCAGGCGTGTGGCATCGGCTTGCAGGGTTTTTGCCTGCTGCTCCAGTTGGCTCACACGCTCTTCTCCGTGGGTTATCTCATCCAGTTTCTTCTGTAGTTCGATGGCCAGTTCCAGCAACTCGTCACTGCTGCGCACCGCATGTTTCTGTTCCAGTGTGTAGATGCTGTCAAGGCGTTGTGTCACCTCTTCGAGCCGCTCAGGATTGCTGTCGATATGGTCTGACATGCAGCTCAAGTCGGCCTCTATATCCTTGAGTTCTATGATGCTGCTCTCCAGCCGCTCGGTATAGGGGGCCAATGAAGGGTACATCCTGGCAGCTCCCTGCAGCGTTTGTGCTACACTTTTCAGCCCATCGATGACCGATGCACCGGTTTCATCGCCATTGAGCATTTGTGTAGCCTGATAGAGTGATGCACGTATCTCTTCGGCATGTGTCAGTGTCTGCTGCTCCTCATGGAGTGTTTCATCCTCATGTTCTTTCAGTTGCAGGTCTTCTATCTGCCCCAACTGGAACGTGAGGTAGTCCTCTTCGGCCTTGGCAGCTTTGGCTTGCTCGCGTGCTTCGTCCAGCTTGCGTTGTGCTTCGCGGTAGGCTCTGAAGCATGTGCGGTACCCGCTGACTGTGCTTCCGTTTTGGGCTACGGTGTCGAGCACGGTGAGCTGGAAATCCTCTTTGCCCAGCAAGAGATTCTGATGCTGGGAGTGAATGTCGGCCAGCAGATGGGCCAGCGAGCGCAAGTCGGCCACGGTGACAGGTGTGTCGTTGACAAAACAACGGCTCTTGCCAGTGGCTGTCAGTTCGCGTCGGATGATGCATTCGCCATCCTCGCAGTCCAGTTCGTGCTCGGCACAAAAGGTCTGCAGCTCGGTTCCTGCTTGGCTGAAAGTCCCTTCGATGGTGCACTTTGCGGCACCTGGCAGGATGCTTTTCGTGTCGGCACGCTGCCCTGTGAGCAGTCCGATGGCACCCAGCAGGATGCTCTTTCCCGCTCCTGTTTCGCCGGTGATGACGGAGAAACCGTCGTGCCAATCGATATCCAGTTCCTTAATAAGTACGTAGTTGCGTATGCAGAGATGCGTAAGCATGTTTGTGTTTACTTTTTCAGTTTCTTCCACGACTCGTTTTGCGAGGCGTCGATAGCGAAGAGAATTTCATAAGCCTTCTCCCTCTCTTCCTTGGTACCCTTGTCTGCGAAGATGTTCAGAAGCTCTTCCCTCTTGTATTCCGTGAACAACTGAGGCACCTGGCTCATCGTTTTGGCCTGGTGTGCTTCGCGCAGCAGTTCGAGTCCCTCGGCAATGGCTGCTCTTGCGCTGTCGGGTGCAGTGGCCATACGGTCGAGTCCCTTGCGGTGATACACGTATTCAAACTGCCTCATGCTCTCCATTGCCCCGTCCATATAGTCGTTGAGCAGTCCGAAGCGGTTCTTGCTGTCATCAAAAGCCTTCCAGCCTGGGAAGTCCAGTGCCTGGCCGGCTTGCACTATCTGCTCTGCTGTTTGCAGATAAGGTGTACCGCCCTTGGGCGCCATGGTATCCATATCCATACCTATGATGACATAGGCATAGTAGGCCAGGAGAGCCACCAGGTTGTTGTCTATGTTATTGATGTTGAATTCCAGTTGGTCGTGTTCCTTGAAGGTGAAAGTGAACTGAGGGTCCTTCACCGAGTAGCCTGTGGTGGTGTAAGAACTGCCATACACGGGGCGGGTGCTCGAGAGCAGCAGGGAGCACACAAAGGAGTTGTCTGTGTCGCTATAGGTGCTGACGGTGAGGTTGAACGTGCATTGTATCTTTTCGTTGTCGCGGAAGGTGAGCTCTGTCCACTTGTGGTTGTTGAGGAAGTCGGCCATTGTCTTCTGCAGCGCATCAAACACTTCGCCCTTGGTATTCGAGACCTGTGAGCGGTTGATATTCACTCGTGCATTGAGCTCTTGCCCCTGTGCGGGGCAGAGCGATGCGCCGAGCATCCATGCTGCAGCCAGCAGAGTGGCAGTTCCCTTTCTCATGATAATAATGTACAAATGCGGTTCACAATGTCGGCAGCCACTTCCCTCTTGCTCTTCAAGGGGAATTCCGTCTTGCCCTCAGCGTCCAGTATCGTCACCTTGTTGGTATCTGTGCGGAAGCCGGCACCCTTATCCTGCAGACTGTTCAGCACAATGAAATCCAGGTTCTTGCGCTTGAGCTTGTCTTTGGCATGCTCCTCCTCGTCGTTGGTCTCCAGCGCGAAGCCCACCATGATCTGCCCTTCGTGCTTCATCTCTCCCAGGCTGCGGGCTATGTCGTGAGTGGGTGAGAGTCGCAGCACCAGCTGTTCTCCCTCACGCTTTATCTTCTTGTCGGCCACTTGTGAGGGCGTGAAGTCGGCCACTGCAGCGCATAGGATGGCCACATCAGCCTGCGCAAACCTCTCGGTGCAAGCCTTATACATCTCTTCGGCACTCTCCACATCGGTGCGCTGGATGCGTGGGTGATGCGTGTCGAGCGACACTGGCCCGCTCACCAGTTGCACCTCCGCTCCACGTCGTGCGCATTCCTCTGCCAGTGCGAAGCCCATCTTGCCGCTGCTGTAATTGCCGATGAAGCGCACGGGATCAAGCTTCTCATAGGTGGGTCCAGCCGTGATGAGTACACGTTTGCCCTGCATGCTGCAGTCCTGTGACAGCTGTTCGTCCAGCTCGCGCACTATCTCCTCGGGCTCTTGCATGCGGCCCTTTCCTTCCAGTTGACTGGCCAGGAAACCTGTGCCAGGCTCGATGATGTGGTTGCCCCATGCGGCAAGTTTCCGCAGGTTCTCCTGTGTACTTGGATGTGCATACATGTCCAAGTCCATGGCAGGCGCGATAAACACAGGAGCCTTCATGCTCAGATAAGTGGTTATCAGCATATTGTCGGCCACTCCGTGTGCCATCTTTCCTATGGTGCTTGCCGTAGCGGGTGCTATGAGCATAGCATCGGCCCAAAGCCCGAGGTCCACATGTGAGTTCCAGGTACCGTCCTGGTGGTTGAAGAAGTCGCAGATGACCGGCTTGCGTGTGAGCGTGCTCAGGGTGATGGGAGTGATGAATTCCCTGCCTGCCGGCGTGATGACCACCTGCACTTCAGCCCCTTGCTTGATGAGCAGACGGATGATGAGGCATGCCTTGTAGGCGGCTATGCTGCCTGTGATACCCAGTACGATGTGCTTACCTTGCAGCATACTTCAGTCGGAGTTTGGTGAGTACTTGCTTGGTGTTAAGCGTAAAGTCGCCCTGCATAATCCAGCTGTAGTAGCCGGGGTCGCGGCTCAGCACGTCCTTGATGGCCTTTCCCTTGTATTTGCCGAAGTTGATGAGCTCTTTCCCGCTCTCGTCATACACAAAGCGCCCGGCGAAGTCGATGTTGCGGTTCATGCGTGAGAACTCTGCCAGGAAATCCACATCGTTCTGCAGGTCATTGGGGTAGTGGTCCAGTTGTGCCTGCAATACCTCATAGGTTGCTTGCGTGTCGGCCAGTGCGCTATGTGCGTTTTCCAGGTCGCGTCCACAGTAGAACTTGTAGGCGGCAGCCAGTGTGCGCTTCTCCAGCTTGTGGTAAATGTTCTGCACATCAATGGCCTGCACGTGACTCAGGTCGATGTTGACACCTGCCTTCATAAACTCCTCGGCCAGCAGCGGGAGGTCGAATCGGTTGCTGTTGAATCCGGCCAGGTCGCATCCCTCAAAGGTAGCGGCCAGCTGTGGTGCCACGTCGGCAAACGTGGGGCAGTCCTTCACGTCATCGTCGGTGATGCCGTGCACGCTGCTTGCCACCTCGGGAATGTGCATCTCGGGATTGATGCGCATGCTGCGTGCTTCCTCGTTGCCGTTGGGTTCCACACGTATGTAGCAGAGCTCCACAATGCGGTCCTTGGCAATGTCGAGTCCTGTGGTCTCCAGGTCGAAGAATATGATGGGTCTCTTAAGATTCAGTTTCATTTCTGCGGATAGTCTCCTCTCTTTGTTTGTGTGTAGTCGTGCGCAGCCTTACTGGTCCCTCTTCATGGGCATCAGCAGCATCAGCACCTTGTCATTCTCATCCTCCACCGATGGGTGAATGAGGCCGGGACGGCTCACGTCGGCAGCCAGTTCGAGTGTCACGCTCTCGCTCTCCAATATGTTGGCTATCTCCAGCAGGAAGTGGCAGCTAAAGTTCACGCTGATGGGCTGCTGCGTGTATTGGCAGGTGAGATACTCCTCTGCGCTGGCTCCGTAGTCGTCGGTGGCACCCTTGAGCTTCAGCGTGTTGTTGCCCAGCTCGAGCGTTATCATGCCTGTGCTCTGGCTGCAGAAGATGCTGGTGCGCTTGAGTGCGCCCACCAGTGAGAGGCGGTCCAGCTCCACCTTGTAGGGGTTGTCGGTGGGTATCACAGCGTTATAGTTGGGGTAGCGGGCTTCAATCAGTCGGAAGTGCAGGGTGAAGTCAGCGGTACGCAGTACGGCTCTCTGGGTGTCAAACGACAGGCTGATATCCTCATCGTCCTTTGACATCACGGCCTTCAGAATGCCTGCCACCTTTTTGTGTATGATGATGCCAGCGGTGATGCCGCTCTGTACGGTGCTGTTGGTACTCTTCACCAGTTTGCGGCTGTCGGTGCTGGCAAACACGATGCAGTCGGGCTTGATGTCCATATAGATACCGTTCATGGCCGCGCGTACCTGGTCGTTGGCTGTGGCAAAGAGGCATCGGCTGATGCCGTCGAGCAGCACCTTGGCGGGGAGTGTGAGTGTAGTGCAACCCTCCTCGGGGCTTATGGGCAAAGGATATACAGAGGCATCCATGCCCGAGAGGTTGAATGTACCGCTGCTGTGACGGCCTATGATGGCCATGTTGTCGGGGTTGAAGCCCAGTGCGAGGGGCTGCTCGGCCAGTTCCTTGATGGAGTCCATGATGGTCTTGGCCGAGATGCAGAAGCGTGCGTCACCGTCGTGCTCTATTATGGGCACCTGGGTGATGAAGTACTTGTCACCGTCAGAGGCGGTCACTGTGATGTTGCCGTCCTTGATGTCGAAGAGGAAGCAGTCCAGTATGGGGAGCACATTCTTGCTGGCCAATACCTTGCTGGCCAGTGTCAGCCGGCTGTATAGCGCGGAACTCGAAACCTTGAAATTCATATTATCTACATTATTGTTTATTATAGGCAAAAATACTTCTTTTCCCGCAGGTGGCAAAAAAAAGGCGGCACAAATCCGCTTCCTCGGAAATTTTCAATACCTTTGCGTACGTTTTTAACCAATATTACAGCAATCATGGAGATAGTTGGAAAGATTATACAGGTGCTGGAGCCACGTCGTGGTACCTCTTCACGCACCGGCAGTGAGTGGATTTGCGGACAGTATGTACTGGAGACCGAGGACCAGTATCCCAAGAAGGTTTTCTTCGAGGTGTTCGGTGACGACCGCATCAAGCAGTTCAATATCCAGATGGGCGAGCGTCTGGAGGTGTCTATCGACATTGATGCCCGCGAATACAATGGCCGCTGGTTCAATTCTGTTCGCGCATTCCGTGTGAACCGTAACATCCAGCCTGTGGGCGCTGCAGCTGGGTATGCTGCACAAAGCCCCGATATGCCTCCCTTTGGCCAGCCCGCTCAGCCTGCCCAGCCTGCCGGTTTCGGCCAGCCCATGCAGGGTGCCGCTCCTGCAGCAGGCAATGATGACCTGCCCTTCTAAGGCATCTTTTCGGAGACAAGGAAACAGCGAGAGCCTTTCTTCCCAATGCGGAAGGAAGGCTCTTGTCGTAGGGGCAGGGGGGAGGCCGGAGTGGCGCGTCCGGTTGCAATGAAAGGGGCGGGGAAGTCAACAGATGAACTTCCTCCGCCCCTTTCTCTATTTTATCATCAATTCTTTTCTGTGTTCAGTAGCCCAGCTCTCTCACTATCTGGCTGATGCGCTCCATGGTGGTGAGGCGTGTGGGCACCAGTGGCAGGCGCAGCACATTCTCTATCATGCCCATCTCATGCAGCATGGCCTTTACTCCTGCAGGGTTGCCATCTACAAAGAGGAGCTTGAAGAGCTCGGTAAACTTGTGGTGTATGCTCAACGACGAACTGTACTCTCCGCGCAGGGCCAGGCGCACCATGCGGCTCACCTCGGCGGGGAGGGCGTTGCCTATCACGCTGATGACTCCCACGGCCCCAAGGGTGATGAGGGGGAAGGTGATGCCGTCGTCACCGCTGATGACATCGAAGTTGGCGGGCTTGTTCTTGATGATGTCATCCATCTGTGTGATGTTGCCGCTGGCCTCCTTGATGGCTACGATATTGTCATAAGTGCGCGCCAGTCGCAGGGTGGTCTCGGCGGTCATGTTCACGCCGGTGCGCCCTGGCACGTTGTAGAGTACCACGCTCACGGGGCTTGCCTCGGCGATGGCCGAGAAGTGGCGGAACAGTCCTTCCTGTGAGGGTTTGTTGTAGAAGGGGCATACGCTCAGCACGCCGTCGATGCCGCTCCAGTCTCCTTCCTTCAGCTCACGCACCACGCTGGCTGTGCAGTTGCCTCCGCAGCCCATCAGCAAGGGCACTCGTCCGGCCACCCTATCTACCAGCCTCTGCTTCAGCATGCGCTTCTCTTCGGGCGTGAGTGTGGGTGTCTCGGCTGTGGTACCCATGATGCATAGGTAATCAGCACCGCTCTTCAGCTGGTATTCCACCAGCCGGTCCAGGGCTTCCCAGTCTATTGTGCCGTCTGCCTTGAAGGGTGTGATGAGGGCAATGCCCAGTCCTTTGAATTTATTTTGTGCCATGTGTGATGCTCTGTTTATGGTACTGCAAAAGTACTACAAAAGTCTTTTTTGACCAAAAAAGGCTTGTGACAATTCTTCTTCCATCGCAATTTATACCTAATTTTGTGGCAATATCATCAATCTGTCACATGCAAGATATGAACGAGAAGGAAGAGATACTCAGTTTGAGGGATGAATTGCACAGGCACAACTATAACTATTATGTGCTCAATGCACCGGTCATCTCCGACCAGGACTTCGATATGAAGATGCACCGCCTGCAGGACCTGGAGGCGCTGCATCCCGAGCTGGCCGACCCCAACAGCCCCACTCAGCGAGTGGGGTCGGACCTCAGCAACGACTTTCAGACGGTGGTGCACAAGCGTCCCATGCTCAGTCTGGCCAATACCTATAACCGCCAGGAGGTGGCGGAGTTCTACCAGCGGGTGAGTGAGGGACTGCATGGCGAACCCTTTGAGATTTGCTGCGAACTGAAGTTCGACGGACTGAGCATCAGCCTGCATTACGAAGAGGGTAAGCTCGTACGTGCTGTGACACGTGGTGACGGCGTGCAGGGTGATGATGTGACACAGAATGTGCGCACCATCCGCAGCGTGCCTCTTGCCCTGCCCGCAGGCGCCGACTGGCCCGAGGAGTTCGAGATAAGGGGCGAGGTGCTCATGCCTTGGGCTTCCTTCAACCGCCTCAATGCCGAAAGGGAGCGCGACGGTGAACCGCTCTTTGCCAATCCGCGCAATGCCGCCAGCGGCACTCTCAAGAGCAAGAACAGCAGCACCGTGGCACAGCGTGGGCTGGATGCCTACCTCTATTACCTGCTTGGCGACGACATCCCAGGCGACAGCCACTATGCCAACCTGCAGGCTGCCCGCCGCTGGGGATTCCAGGTGAGCGAGCATATGAGGCTGGCTCGTTCGCTGCAGGACATCTATGACTACATCGACCATTGGGACACCGAGCGCAAGTTCCTGCCCGTGGCCACCGACGGCATAGTGCTCAAGGTCAACTCCCTGGCGCAGCAGCGTAGTCTGGGCATGACGGCCAAGAGTCCCCGTTGGGCCATTGCCTACAAGTTCAAGGCCGAGCAGGAGGAGACCATACTGCGGCAGGTGGTGTTCCAGGTAGGGCGTACGGGAGCCGTGACGCCTGTGGCCAATATGGATCCCGTGCAACTGGCCGGAACCCAGGTGCGCCGTGCCACGCTGCACAATGCCGATGTGATGGCCCAGCTGCATCTGCATGTGGGTGACCATGTGCTGGTGGAGAAGGGTGGAGAGATTATCCCCAAGATAGTAGATAACATCACTCCCGACCGTCCTGGAGCCATCTCCTTCATCACGCGCTGCCCTGTGTGTGGCACTCCGCTGGTGCGCTACGAGGGCGAGGCGGCGCATTACTGTCCCAACGACAGCGGGTGCCCGCCCTTGCTCCTGGGCCGTGTGGAGCATTTCATCAGCCGCAAGGCGATGAACATCAATTCGCTGGGCCCTGAAACGGTGGATGCCTTCTATCAGCGCGGACTCATCTCCGATGCCTCTGACCTCTACCTCCTCACCGAGGAACAGTTGCTCACCATCGAGGGCGGAGGGCGCGAGATGGCCCGACGCATCCTGCAGAGCATCGACGAGAGCCGCCAAGTACCCTTCGAGCGGGTGCTCTTTGCTATAGGCATCAGGTTTGTGGGCGAGATAGCGGCCAAGTCTCTGGCACGCAACCTGGGCAGCATGCAGGCTGTGGCCAATGCGTCCCTCCAGGACTTGCTTGCCATCAACGGCATCGGCGAAGTGATAGCCCGCAGCGTCATCACCTTCTTCCACGACGAGCGCAACCGTGCTTTCGTGGAGCGGCTTGGTGAGGCGGGACTGCAGATGCAGCTTTCCCATGAGGAGCAAGAGGCGCACAGCGATACGCTGGCGGGGCAGAGTGTGGTCATCAGCGGCGTGTTCCGCCACCACAGCCGTGACGAGTACAAGGCGCTCATCGAGCGGCATGGCGGGCGCAATGTGGGCAGCATCAGTGCCAAGACGTCCTTCATCCTGGCGGGCGAGAATATGGGTCCGGCCAAACTGGAAAAGGCTTCCAAGCTGGGCATCAGCATCGTCAGCGAGGATGAGTTCCTGGCCAGGATAGGGGAATGAAGCCGCTTCGAGGTAATTAGGAATTAAGAATTTTGGATTAAGAAGTCCGCTTCGAGGTAATTAGAAATGCAGAATCTTGAATTAAGAATCGGACTTCTGGTTAATCGGAAACGCGGAATCCAGGAATGGAAATTGGGCTTTTGGATAGCTGTAAGTTCGGAATCTTGGACGGGGAAACTGGCTTCTTGACCTTAGTCATGGGTGAATGAGGGGTGGCCTGAGCCTCCTCGTTGTTCCCCTCAAGATTCTGCTTGGGAAAAGGCAGGGCGGTGCGATGGCTTATGCAGCGCCCTGCATTGGCCTGCGGAGCGCGCTGCGTAGATGTATGCAGCGTGCTGCGTTTTTCTGCCAGAGGACGTGGATGTTTCTTATCAAGGACGTGTGGGACAGAAAACAAGGAAGTGGGAACCGCCGCACTGGGCAGTTCCCACTTCCTCTGTTATGTGCTCGCCGCGTCGGGCGATGCCTTTTCCGTCACTTGCGAAGCCACTCCATCAGTTCGCGCTCGGTGGTCATCACGTAGCGGTACTGTTGCGCGCGGCTGGCGTTGTAGGTCTTCTCGATGGACTGTAGTACGCTGTCGGTCTCACCTGCACGCAGGTGCTCGAGTGTCTGCTCCGAGATGACCAGCACATCGGTGCTGTCGTCGATGTAGGGGTTGGCATATATCCCGCGGTCGCCCAGCAGTTGGTAGAGCTCCTCCTGGGGCGTTTCGGTGTCGGGCGCCACGAACAACTCGTGGGTGTAGAGCGGGTTCATGCGTGCATCGTAATCTACTCGCGAACTCAGGTAGTGCTGTATGGTGAGGTGCAGGTGCTTCTCTATCTGCAGCGGTGTGCGGTACTCCTCCCACTGGCCCTGCATGATGGCATCCCAGTCCTGCTGGGTGAGCACACGCGGGTGATAGCCGTTGAAGGCCAGAGTGGCAAGGTAGTCAATCTGGTCCTGGGGCGCACCTCGTCCCACCAGCACGTAGTGCACATTGCGGCTCACGCGTGTGGAAGGCTTGTAGTCGGCTCCTTGCTCACGCAACTTGCGCTGCATGACGGCATTGCTCTGCGTGAAGGAGCCCAGCATGCACACCACCCGTCCCGACAGAGGGGAGCAGTTGTCCTGCATGTCATCGCTGAAGAGCATTCCCTGTGATACGCTTGTCATCTCGGTAGGTGTGTGCTGGTCGGCTCAGTCCCTCTTCTCGGGTTTGCCGAACTGGCGTATTGTAATCTCGTTCTTCACCGTGCCGCTGGTCAGGATGGCCTTGGTCTCGCGGTCCTGTGTGCCGGGGTTCTGTGTCAGGCTCAGTCTGATGCTTTGCTTGCCGGCATTGCCTTGGGTCTTGCTGGCAGCCACCCACGCGTCGCCGCCCTCGTTCTTGATTTCCAGCTTCCAGTCCTTCTGGGCAATGAAGCAGATGGAGTCGGTGCTCACGTTGGCGCTGTCGGCTATGGTGAAGCTTACCTTTGTGGGTACCCTGCTGTTGCCGTAGAATGACTCCACCTTATAGTCTGGGTGGGTGATGTTGATGAAGCCGTATTGGATGTATGCAGCGGCCAGGGTGTAGTACGAATTGAGCTGGATGTGGCCGATGCGTGTGCTGTCGGTGGTGTTCTCATCGAACTGCACCCTGTTGGTATATGTGACGAGTGCCATCTCCTCCTTTATTGTACCTTGTGTTTTGCCCTGTATGTGAATCCAGTCATAGGGAGTGCTCAGGCTCCAGGCATCGGATGTGCTGAAGACGATAGAGTCGAGAGTCTGGTCGGCATATAGGATGCCGGTGTAGGGGTAGTTGATTGATGTGGCGTGGAAGGAGTTGTCCTTGTTGCAGGACACCATGCCCAGCATAGCCCCGGCCAGCAGAAGGGCTGAGGCTGCAAACTTCTTGTTCATTCTTTTCTCTTTCTTTGATAATTAACAGGACAAAGGTAGATATTTTGGTGAAGCTGTCCAAGTGTGCGCCCACATTCTTCATCCTTTTTAACATCATCACTCTTCTTGTGCCGCAGAAAGGCCGTCGGGCCTGGACTGCACTTTGAAGTCTCCGCGGCAGAAGCGCTCGGTATCCACCTGCAGGAAAGCGCCCTGGGAGCGGGAGTATTGCATCAGTTGGCTGAAGGTGGTGTTGTGGGCCAGCAGTTGCGGGTTGCCCACCAGGGTGAGTTGGAGCCGTGCACGGGTCATGGCCACGTTGAGCTTGCGGTCTATCCACGCCCCTTCCTCTTTGAAGGTGTTGCTGCTGAGGAAGTTGAGCTGCCAGCGTTGCTGGATGGTGAAACCATATATGATGTAGTCCCTCTGGCTGCCCTGGAATCGCTCCACAGTGTCGATGCTGATATTGTGCAGCTCGCTGATGCCGTATTGGTCAATGGCATTGCGGATGGCCGAAATCTGGTTGCGGTAGGGTACGATGATGCCTATGCTCTGCTCGGTGTCGAAGTGCTCGCCGCAGAGCAGGTAGGCCTGGTAGGCGATGGAGGCTATCATGCGTGCTTCCACATCATTGGTCTTGGGCGATGCTATCTGTGTGGGACGCTCTGAGCATACGAATGCCAGGCGGTGGGTGGTGAGCATGCGGGCTATGCCGTGGGTGCTCGTGGTGGTCTGCAGGGGGGCTGTCTGGTGGGGCAGAGGCACGGGCTGCAGCTTGTGGGAGTAGAATGCCAGGCTGGGGAAGTCGGCTATCTGGCTGTGCATGCGGCCCTGGCGGGTGAGCATATACACGAAGCGCGGGTCGTAGCCGTCGGCTGTGCGGAAGCGCGAGAGCAGTCGCTCAAAGAGGGACAGACGGCAGTCGGTGAGTCCGATGGTGCGCAGTCCCTCATCGGTCACGCTGGCTTCTTCCTCGGTCTGCTGCACCACGGCGGGCAACTGCTTGTGGTCACCGATGAGCACCACCTTGCCTATCGAGGCCACTCCCTGGGTTTGCATGCTGAGCAGACCGATGATGTGAGGCTCCAGTATCTGCGAGGCTTCATCCACGATGGCCAGATGGAAGTGCTTGAGAGCGAACAGCCAGGGGCAGGCGTTCAGCGAGGCTGTGGTGCCGCAGAACACCCGGGTGCCCATCACCACCTGCCGCACCTGGTCGGCACGCCTGCATTCTGCCACCTTGCTGGCCAGCAGATGCTCGTGGTAAAGGGGCGAGCAGGAGAGTTCCGACCCGATGCGCAGGAAGTCGATGCCCTCTTCGAGCAACTTGCCACACATCTCGTCCACGGCGCGGTTGGTATAGGAAAGCAGCAGGATATCCGTTCCTTCCTCCTGCAGTTGCTCCTTCACCAGGTTGAGCATGCCGAAGGAGGTCTTGCCGGTGCCCGGCGGACCGATGATGAGAAAGAGTTCGCTTGCCTGTTTGGCACGCAGAGCCAGGGTGTTGAAGTTGCCATAGTCACCCTTGAGCACCTGGTTGGGGTCGGTCAGCGGCTCCCTTTGCGAGAGCAGCAGAGCACGCCGCTCGGGTGGTGCCGACAGGAATCGGTGCAGGCCGCAGCACAGAGTGTCGGACGATGAATCGAACAGATCATGCTCGATGGCCCAGCGTGTGTTGGCTCCTTTGGCAAACACCTTGGGGTCGGTCTGTCCGTTGCGCAGCACCAGCCTTATGCCTTCGGGGGTGATGTCGGCTATGCTGGCGCGGCACACCATCTGCGTGCAGGCACGCGGTTCGGTGCCTTTCTTATAAGGGTAGAGCAGCACGATATCGCCGCGACGGAAGTTTGTGGTGTCGGTCGAAGTCTGCTCGGGGAAGCATGCCATGAGGCCGGTCACGGCTTGCCCGTCCTGATCGAAGTCCTTGAGCAGCAGCCCTTCATAGATGCTTCCTGCCGCTCGCTTGTCCTCCAGAGAGGAGAGCCATTTGGCTGCAAAGCCGGAGTCTTCCTTGGTCTTGCTGCCTACCTTGGACAGGAGTTTCTCCTTGGCGAGGAACTGCATGAAGCGTAGGTAGTAGGCGAGCTCCAGTGGAGAGGCTTGATGGATGGGCTGCAGCAGCCGTTCCAGTTCGGGCCGTGTATATACCATCCACAGTTTGCCGCTCACATGCTTGCGGTTGAGACGCTCGGGGGTGAGTGATGCCAGGATGCCGAAACCCTCGTTGGCATAGTTGATTTCGCACCATGCCAGCAGGTTTCTCATGCGTATGGCACGCAGCATCAGCGAGGGCATTTGTCCCACGGAGACCAGTCCGCGGCCATAGCGGGAGTAGAGCAGGAGGATGTGCTTGAGGCTCTCGGAGTGCATCTGGAACTCATATACGAGCAGCGCACGATAGAGCAACAGCTGCACCAGGTGCTTCTCCTGAGGTTTGGGCACCAGAGGGTTGTAGTTGGGAGACGACTGTGGGATAAAGTCTCCCTTGCCGGACTTCTGCTCGATGATGACTGCTTCGCCCTTGTGGGTGTGCAGGAAGTCCAGTCGGCCCTGTATGCCCAGCACGTCGCTGAAGAATGTGGGCTCCAGGGTGACTCGCCGTGCGTCGTACCCCTCGATGCTCTCCTTCAGGTCGTGGCCTATCAGCTTCTTGATGTTGGCCTGCTGGGCGCGTGCGTTCTCATAGAAGGCCTGGGCCTGCTGGCGTGTTTGCAGACCCTCGCAAGCCAGCATCTCCAGCGCATGATGCTGGAAGAATTGCGTCATGCTGTCGGCAAAGGGAACCTCCCTGCCGTGTATCGTATCGTCGAGAAACTGCCCTGTGAGGTTTCCCAGATGGATATGCTCGGTGTTGGGCTGCGGCTTCAGACGGTTGACGAGGCTCACAAATGGCGACTCGGCATAGGTTTCAAAGCAGGATGCCACCGTGGTCACATTCACCAGGTAATCAGGCTCGTAGATGATGAGCTCGGGCATGCAAAGGTCATCCTGGAAGCGTACACGCACCAGGTTGACCTGCGTGCCGGGGGTGAGTATCTGCTCCAGATAGCTCCAGTCACCCAGTCCGTTACGGGTCAGGAAGGTGTTGCGCTCGTCGTAGCACACCTTCAGCAGCTGTGCGTGTTGCTCCTCCTCGGCCTCGATGATGTGCTCATCCACGGTGCGTACAATGCAGCGGATGAGGCTCAGGTCGTAACCTTTCCAACGGTCGGAGGGCGCTTTGCGGGGGAAGTGGGACTGCAGCTTGGGGGGAATAGCCGCACCGCTGATGAGGAACACCAGCGTAGTGGCAGCCTGCAGATGCTGTGGGAGGTCCTTGCGCAACTGGGTGGCCGAGGGTTCGTGCTCCGATCCCATTTCCCTGAGAGCCTTGCGCGTGAAGTGGAGCAGCGTGGTGTGCTCGGCTGTGATGCCGCGTTGCTTGATGATATAATCCAGTTTGGAGAACAGACCCGTGAAGGTGAGTGAGGCGTGGAATACGTATTGGTCGATGCTCTGACGGAACACCTCGCCTATGATGAGCATCCTCTGCCGCTCGCTGAGTCCTTCTGCCAGACTCTCTTCAAGCCGCCCGTAGAACTGCTCGGGCGGGCATTCTTCGTATGGGATGGCGTGCTGCCTCTCCTCTTCTTTCTCCATAATCAGATATTGTCAGTCGTTTGTCGTTTGTTGTCCAATGCGCCAAGTCCTTTGGCCCAACGCTCCAAATTCTTCTGTCTAAACAGCTACTCTCTTTAATCTGGACAACTGGGGATTTTAATCCGGACAGTTAGGGAGTTTAATCCGAACAGTTAGAGAGTTCAATTCGAACAGTTGGGGAGTTTAATCCGAGCAGTTAGGGAGTTTAATCCGAGCAACTACTTTCTTCAGCCCAAACAGTCAAGTTCTTTCCCCCCAACGGGCAGTCTGTTCTGTGCAGCGCCCTTCCCAAGGGCGCCTGGTGCATCAATACCAGTCGATGTTGCTGCTGTAGGAGCTCTGCTTCTTCCATTTGAGGGCGTCGGCAAGCGTTCCCGCCTTGCAGGCAAAGGTGAAGTTGTAGCTTGTGTAGGGCGATATGACCATGCTGCAAGACATCTGGAAGCAATGGAGGTCGCGTGAGAGTGATGCAGTAGTCATGCTTAACTTGTGCATGTTGAAGTCGTAACCCGAGGAGAAGTTGATGTTCCATCCCTCCGAGATACGTATGTTGCCCGAGAGGTTCAGCGTGTGGCTCAGCTTGTAGGGATAGCGCATACGCTTGTCGTTAAAGCGCCCCTGCGCGTTCTCCCTTATCGTTACACCATATCCTATATTGATGCTCCAGGGCAGGGAGAACTTGAGGTAACCGTCCTCGTCAACGTCTCCGTTGGACTCCTGATTGGCCCCCGTCTTGCCTTTCTTGCGGTCGGGATCTACGTTCTGCATGGTCGGGTCGGTCTCTTCTTCCTCGTCCAGCTCCTCGTCCAGTTCGTCGTCGGAGGTGGTGGTGCTGTGTTTCTTGCCAAAGAGTTTGCGGAACGTCTCATTGCTTATAGAGTATGAGATGTTCTGTGCAGTACCCTGGAAACGTCCGAAACGTCCCCTCGACCATTCGGTGTGGTCGCCTACATACACTCTGCCGTTCTCGTCCTTCTCGTAGGCATAGGTGGCAAAGACGGCGTTCATCGAGTATGTATATTTCTTGGTAAGCTTGATGCGCGCTCTCAGATTCAGGTCGCTCCAGGGGCGGCGCTTGGCTGCCATGTTGTAGCTAAGCGAGCCTCCCAGCTCATCGATGAGGCTGATTTTGCGATATCCTGTGGAGTCCTTGTCGGTGCGAACCTTCATCTCGATGTTGTTGGCCACGTCCATGGTCACACTTCCCGTCATGCCTTGTCCCACGGTACCGTACATCATGCCGCTGAAAGGCGAGTATCTGACGGTTGACACATTGCCGTTGGCATCGGTCTTCACGTATGAGTCATAGAATCCAAAGCGCGACTGGCTGAAGTCAGGCGCGTAGCTGAAGCTCACGGTGGGCGTGAAGACGTGTCGGATGGCTGCTATCTTCTTGCCTCCAAACCACGGCATGGGGCGGTACATGCCATAGAGCTTGGTGTTGGCGCTTATCGACATGTTGTAGTTGTACACGTTGTAGAAGCCATACACGGTGTCGCGCTGTACATCCTGGCGCTCTGTGTCCCATCCCTGCATCACCTTGTGGGTGTACATACGGTCGGTGAAGGTGAAGCTGGGAGTCACGTTGATGTAGTTGAGCACCGAGAAGGAGGCGCTGATGGGCACCTGATGACGCATTCCGTTACGCCAGTCCTTGACCAGACTGCTGTGGAAGAGTTTGTCCTCCTTGGTGTTTATGCTGTTGGCCAGAGTACCTGTGTAGCTCATGGCTATCTTCTCGTACCACCTCTCCTTGCCTGCCGCCTTCTTCCGCTTGAAGGGGTTGAAGCGGCTCTGCGATATGCTGAGCGTGGGCAGCGTCACCGATATGCTGCTGTCGCGCATGTTTTGGCTGAGGTTGAAAGTACCGCTCAGCGTGAGTCCCACCTTGCTGAACGACTTGCTGTACGACACACTACTGGTGCGGGTACTCTGCGTGTAGCTCTCGGGGTTGTACATGCTGGTGAGGTTGTTGCGCTCATAACTGCTCGTGGCAAAGTTCACGCTTGCCGAGAAACTCTGCGTAGGGTTGGCCTTGGCATCCTGCCTGTGGCTCCAGGTCAGCTTGAAGCTCTTGCTCACGCTGTAGTCTGGCATGTTCTTCTCACCCTCCTTCGTGTTCTGGTAACTGAAGTAGAAGTTGCCTCCGAAGCGGTATCTCTTCTTGTAGTTGGTCTGTGCCGAGAGTCCCCACGAGCCTTTGGTGTAGAACTCGCCCAGTACCTTCAGATCTACCTTATCGTTGATGGCAAAGTAGTATCCGCCGTCGCGCAGATAGAATCCTCGTGTTGTCTCGTCGCCGTAAGTGGGCATGATGAAGCCGCTCTTGTAGCTGCTGCTGAAGGGGAAGAAGCCATAGGGAATGGCCAGAGGCAGGGGAACATCCTCGACCACCAGATAAGCAGGACCGAAGATGACGTTCTTGCCAGGGTGCATCTTCGCTCTGGTCAGGCTCACGTAGAAGTGTGGGTGCTCGGCATCACAGGTGGTGTATTTGCCGTTCTGCACGTACATCACGCCCGAGCTGTCGCGCTTGCCTTCACGGCTCTGCATGAAGCCCTCGCCCTCCTGCGTATATACGTTGGAGATGAAGGCCTTGCGCGTCTTGAAGTTGTAGCTGATGCGGTCGGGTTCGTATTCGTCTTCGCCCTGCTTGAAGAGCGGTTTGCCCTGTATGGCTCCCGTGCTGTCGGGGCGGCCCGAAGCATGCACCAGGCTGCTGTCCAGGCTGAGGCTGATGTCATCGGCCGTCAGTTGCAGGTTCTGGTAATTCACCTGGCTCCCGCCGAAGAGGTGGGCGCGTGAATTGGTGTAGTCAAATGTGATGGAGTCCTTGGCCGAGTAGCTCACCGGCTCCTCCAGTGCCGACTTGCTCTTGCGTACGGTATCCTTGTATAGAGAGTCGCGCAGACTGGTGTCGGGCAGTATGGTGTAGGCGCGCTGGGGGATGCTGTCGGCAGCCGCTTTGGTGCCTGTGGTGTCGCCCTCCTGGGGCTTTCCGGCCTGGGATACGGCTTTCCGCGCGGACACAGAATCTGCCTTCCCGCGCACCGTATCGGGCTGGGGGATGGTGTTCAATGTGTCTGCGTGTGATGAGCCTTCCCACATCATCCCTGCCACAGAGGCAGAGGCCATGGGGAGAAGGGCACACAGGGCTATGGCTAAGGCCAGTATTCTTGTCTTCAAGATGTGCTTTCTCAAACAGACTGCAAAAGTACGAAATTCAGTCGAGAAAGCATTGCTCTGTGGCGCGAATTATGGTTTTTTAGAGATGCCATCACTATGAAATGTCTCTCTCGTCAGTCAAACTGCTCTCTCCAGCGCTCCATCGTGGCGGCACATTCCGGACCGAATTTCCACAGGCTTCGGAGTGCTTCGTCGAAGGTTTTCTCGTGCTCGGGGTGGCTCTTGCTGAAGAACTTGTCGGCGTAGCACACCACCTGTTCCTCCAGAGTCTCGGGCACGTAGTCGGCCGGCGGCAACGGCAGCCCTTGCTTCTCTATTGCCTCGCGTGTGATGCCTGTGCCCGTGTGGCGCTCGGCCACTCTGGCATGCATGGGCAATCCTTCCTGGCGGAGTATCTCGCCACCCATGAGTCCGTGGCGGATATAGGGTTCTGTGCCGTGGCAATGGATTCCGGGTGCATCCACCAGCGTGATGCCTATGTCGTGCAGCATGGCGGCTTCCTGGAGGAACTCGCGGTTCAGCCCCAGTTCGGGATGGCGGTCGGCCACCTGCAGCGCTCTTCGTGCCACATCTCTGCTGTGTTGGAGGAGCAGTTGCTCCAGTTCGCTGTTTCCCGCGCAATGGCGGTGGATAATCTCTTCTGTGTCGATCATACTGCAAAGGTACGGCTTTCGTCAGAAAGGGGAATGGGGTGGAGGAAAAAAAGAAAAGCCCCGAAGCAAATAAGCTTCGAGGCTGCATTCTCTTGGGGGTGACTAGTGGGACTCGAACCCACGACATTCAGAACCACAATCTGACGCTCTAACCAACTGAACTATAGTCACCATCTAAGCGTATCGAGGAGCGTTGCCGCTTCCTTTTCGATTGCGAGTGCAAAGGTACATCAATTATTCCGACCGTGCAAGCATGAGGCTAAGTTTTTCTGCAAATTTCCTTGGAAAATCGCTCTCAGCGCCCCTTCTCCTGTCTCTTTTCGTGCTGTCTGCGCACTTCAGGGGTATTCTGCGCAATAGTTCGGCGTGAAGGCATGTGTTGGGAAAGACGGTAGGCATGAGTGTTCGAGAGGGTGGCTTTTTAGCAGAAAAGCATATCGGTGGGAAAGGCATGGCGGTGCGACGGCCGATGCAGCGTGCTCCGCAGGCCGATGCAGCGCACTCCGTCGGGCATCGCAGCGTGCTGCGTCGGGTGGGAAAAGGGGCTGTGGATGGCAAGTTGGTTAAATGGCTGTTTTCAGCCACAAAACTGCCCGGAAAAAGTATCCAAGGATACTTCGCAATTTATCCAAGGATAAACGGGCAAGTATCCAAGGATACTTTGGCAAGTAAGCTTGCTTCTTGTCTTTTCCTGATTTCACTAGACACTTTTTCTATTCATAAACTGAATCAGTGG
>SAMEA104315427__coassemble_372_pt1 | contig 57520 bp, 40 predicted proteins | sample SAMEA104315427__metabat2_low_PE_043 | metagenome-assembled genome bin SAMEA104315427 (sample SAMEA104315427) | gut metagenome | biome: Monkey gut; feature: monkey-associated habitat; material: faeces | place: China | collected 2013 | reverse complement strand
TGATATTGATTCTTTTTTTTGCCCACAAGGCTTCTCCACCCCACACACACGACTTATCGGACACACCCAGCGGCATGGCAAACCGTCACTGGCACGCTTCCGCTTTCGCCGTACCCGAACGACAAGCATTGCCGAGCGCACCTCGTCCGGATTAAATATCTATCGTTCAAGATATTGAAGTATCCCTTGCTCTCATCTGCAGGAACTCTCCAAACAGACAGAAACGGGGTGGCGTGAGGCGCAAAGCCAACATTCTGAGGCATCAAGGCACGGCAGTACAGTTTTCACGCCGAAACCTCTTGGTCTGCCAGGCACCACATTCCGCACCTTGCAGCACCTTGCATTCTTGCCCCAGCCATCGTGCCTGCCCACGTTCGGGAGGCCAAGCCGACTTCCCTGTGCCCCTCCTGTGCACAACCTTCCATTTTTGTTACAACAACGCACTGCGGTGCGATGGCAAGTGCAGCGCGCTCCGTAGGCCAACGCAGCACGCTGCGATGACATTTGCACCGCGCTGCGATTTTTGCCGTACCTCACTGCCTGATGGCAAGGAAAGCGACAGGATACCTTCCACAACCGCTTTCCACCTTACAAGAAACCGCTTTTACAGACAAACAAGAAGCAACTTCAAGACAGAAGCAAAGCCTTTTCCAGAACAGGAGCAAAACTTTTCAAAGACAGAAGCAAAGCCCTCCCCAAATAATAGGGACACTATCCCAAGACACGCAAAAAGCCCTCCCCCCGACATGGGAGAAGGGCTTCTGCAACTAAATATATACATTCCTGCGGCTGCGCATGAACTTTCCATCTGCAATTGCATGCCTGAGATAAAAACTGGCCAAAGTTCCCCTTTCGCCCCGCCACGACAAAACCCAGAGAAGCTCCAACAGCCTCCTTTCGCCCCGTCATGGCAAAAGCCCGTTTCTACAATCCCGCCTCTGGCATTTGGCCAGACGGCTGCCAGGACTGCATTCTGCCTCTGCAGGCCAAATGACGCGCTGTTGCCGGTTGCCGGTCAGATGCTCAGCACGGCCAGCACATCGATGAGCTCCTTCTTGACTATCTTGTCGCTCTTGATGGCATTGGAGAATGGCACATACACCACCTCGTCGTTCTTGATGCCGATCATCACATTGCGCTGTCCCTCCAGGATAGCCTGGATGGCACCCACACCCAGTCGGCTGGCCAGGATGCGGTCGCCTGCGCTGGGACTGCCACCGCGCTGCAGATGGCCCAGAATAGAGACACGTACGTCATACTCAGGGTACTCCTGACGCACACGGTCGGCATAATACATGGCACCGCACTTGGGACTCTCGCTCACGATGACGATGCTGCTCGACTTGCTCTTGCGGATACCCCGGCCGATGAAGTGCTCCAGCTGGTCGGCGCCAGTGTTGTCCTCGGGGATGATGGCAGCCTCGGCTCCAGCTGCGATGGCGCTGTTCTGTGCCAGGAAGCCTGCATCGCGGCCCATCACTTCCACAAAGAAGATGCGCTCATGGCTGGTGGCCGTATCACGTATCTTATCTACGCAGGACGTGATAGTGTTGAGCGTGGTGTCATATCCTATGGTGCTGTCGGTACCGTTCAGGTCATTGTCGATGGTGCCAGGCAACCCTATGCAGGGAACATCGAACTCTTCGGCAAAGATGCGCGCGCCTGCCAGAGAGCCGTTGCCGCCTATCACCACCAGGGCATCGATGCCGCGCTTTTGCATGTTCTCGTATGCATGCTGTCTTCCCTCGGGCGTCTCAAACTCACGGCTGCGTGCTGTCTTCAGTATGGTACCGCCGCGCTGGATGATGTTACTCACGTTCTCGGTGGTGAACTCCTGTATCTCATCGTTGATGAGACCCTCATAACCACGGAAGACAGCCATCACCCTGAAGTCATTGGCAATGGCTGCTCGTGTCACCGCACGTATTGCTGCGTTCATACCAGGGGCGTCGCCGCCGCTGGTCAATATCCCGATAGTGTTGATCTTTCTCATATCTCGCTCTTGTTTATTATTCTATCGCGCTGCAAAAGTACGGATAAATCATGTAAGTGCCCGTTTCGGAAAGTCCTTATTTGTGTTCTGATTAACAACTTTTACCGCATTGTGCTTCCCGCAGGACCACTTTTACAGGACCTCTCTTGTGTTTTTCCATACTTTCTCTGTAACTTTACACACACTAAGTTATAATCGCACATCACATCATCCGCATGAACACACCCGTCACCGCTCTGCTGCTCGCGACTCTTGCCACGAGCCTGGCACATGCCCAGCCAGGCATGCCAGCGTCCCGCAACGCCTATATTCCCGATGACGTCCCCGTGGCACAGCCATCCGTGGTATCAGGCCACATCACCGACATCGCTCCGTCGCCTCAGGAAGTCCACGCACCCTTTGGCCCCCAGGACGCGGCCAGCTTCGTCCAGCCTCCACGCCTGTATTGGCCCGAGACCTGGTTCCACTTCATCGGCGGTAACGTGTCCCGCGAGGGCATCACCGCTGACATGAAGGCCATCAAGCAGGCTGGCATATCGGGCATACAATGGTTTCACGGCAACTTCGGCGGCCTGTGGCCAGGCATCCAGGATGGCGTGAAGGCACTCACACCCGAGTGGGAGGACTTGGTGGCCTATGTGGGACAGCAGGCTGACAGCCTGGGACTGCGCCTCACGCTGCAGACCTGTCCAGGATGGGCTATGGCAGGAGGCCCTTGGATAAAGCCCGAGAATGCCATGCGGCACCTGGCATGGAGCCGCACCGACCTGGACGGAAGCCGTCAACTATCCGCAAGCCTCACCCTGCCCTTGCCCGACAACGCCTCCCACGACTGGCACGACTGGCAGGACGTGTGCGTGCTGGCCTTCCCCACCCCACAGGGTGACACAGGCGAGCCACTCAAGCCACAGAACGTGCAAAGTGCTGATGGCATCGACTGGCAGGCCGTCCTCACAGGCACGCTGAAGGGGCAGATCGACCTGCCTGGCGCTGACACACACACACTACGCTTCACCTTGCCCGAGGGCGACACCATACGCACCGTCAAACTGCCTTCGGTGGAAAGCTTTGGGCGCAGGTGGGTGTATCAGCCTGGAGTGCGCCTCACGCTGGTTGCCTGCCAGGCGGGCGATCGGCGCGACACGCTCCTAAGCGCCGAGATGCCCATGAGCAACTGGCAGGACATCATGCCCCTGGAACTGGCCTGCCACGAAGCGCCTCACCCCTTGCACTACGAGCTCACCCTCGCCCACCAGCATGAAATCAAGATGGGAAGCATCCAATTCCTGTCGGCCGCCCACAAGAACCACTGGCGCGCTGAGGCTGGCTGGACGCTGATGGCCAGGGAGACCAGCCAGGAACACACGCGGCAAAGCCCCGCTGCCTTCCTCACCCAGGGCGAGGTGCGCGACATCACCACACACACCGACGGCCACGGACGCTTGCGCTGGACACTGCCCGACGGCCGCAAGTGGACTGTACTGCGCATAGGGCACATCAACACCGGGGCCAAGAACGGCCCCGCACCCGCCGAGGCCACGGGATGGGAATGCAACAAACTGGACTCCACGGGAGCCGACATCCAGTTTGCCAACTATGTGGGGCATCTCATGCAAGGCCCCCTCGCCGCCCATCCTGCCGCCGGCATGCTGATGGACAGCTGGGAATGCCTCACACAGACGTGGACACCCACCATGGAACGGGAGTTTGAGCAACGCACTGGCTATGCCCTGCGCCCCTGGCTGCCCGCCCTGATGGGTTATGTGGTGGACGACCAGGAGCGCACGTCGCGCTTCCTGCTCGACTGGCGGCGCGTGCTCACCCGCCTCTATTGCGACCACTTCTTCCGCCGCATGACTCGGCTGGCCCATAGGCAGGGCATGAAGGTGCAGTACGAGACGGCCGGCGGCGATGTGACACCCATGGACCCCATGGAGTACTACAAGTATGCCGATGTACCGATGTGCGAGTTCTGGCAACCCTTTGAGCATGGCTTCGTGGGCGATGTTGACTTCAAACCCGTACGCCCCACAGCCTCGGCAGCCCGCCTCTACGGCAAGACCCGCGTAGCGGCAGAGGCATTCACCAGCTTCCAGCTCACCTGGGACGAGCACTGGCAGATGCTGCGCGACGTGGCCAACTTCAATATGGCCGAGGGAGCCACCCATCCGGTGTTCCACACCTACACCCACAATCCCCACACCCACTTCCTGCCTCCAGGCACCAGTTTCGGCAGCGCGATAGGCACGCCCTTCCTGCGGCAGCAGACGTGGTGGCCCCACATGGGTGAGTTCACCCGCTGTCTGGCCCGCACAGGCTACATGCTCGAGCGCGGCGTGCCAGTGAGCGACGTGCTGTGGTATCTGGGTGACGAGGCCATGCACCGCCCCAGCCAGCACGCGCCCTTCCCCCTGGGCTTCCGCTACGACTACTGCAACACCGACATACTCACCCATCGCCTCACCGTGAGCGGTGGACTACTGTGCACACCCGAGGGACTCACCTACCGCATGCTATGGATTCCCCACAACCAGCGCATGCTCACCTCCACCGTGGAGCGCATCGGCAGCCTCCTTCGCCAGGGCGCGCTGGTAGTGGCCTCCGCCCCCTGCAGCCCCGCCACGCTCATGGGCGGCAAGCAGGGTGAGAAAGCCTTCAGGCAGGCAGTGGAGCGAGTGTGGGGCAAGAGGCACAAGCCCGGACTCTACCGCGTGGGCAAGGGGACACTGGCAGTGGGCATGAGCATCCAGGAAGCCCTGGAAGCCACGCGCATGCAGCCCGACGTACAGTCGCCAGACAGCAATCTGCAGTGGCTGCACAGGCGGACCCAGGATGCCGATTGGTACTTTGTGGCAGCACCGCCACAGGGGACTTTCAGGGGACAGGTACGCTTCCGCTGCCAAGGGATAGCCGAGGAGTGGAATCCCGTGAACGGCCGTATCTGGCAGGCCGACGTCACACAGGCCGACGGCTACACTACCGTGAGCCTCGACCTCAAGCATGCCGAGAGCCGCTTCATCGTGTTCCGCCACCAGGGCACCTCGCCCGCGCAACCACGTCCTGCCGCCCGCCAAGGGCAGGAAATCCACATCACAGGCCCCTGGCGGCTGTCCTTCCCCCAGGGATGGGGCGCGCCCGACAGCCTTGTGGTCACGGAACTGAAGCCGTGGAAAGACCTTCCCCTGGGCTCCGAGGGGCGCTCCTTCTCGGGCACGGCCACCTACACCGCCACGTTCCATATAGATAAGGTGCATGGGGACACCAGTTACCTGCTCCACCTGGGCCGCGTGGACATGATAGCCGAGGTGCTGGTCAACGGTCATCCCGCCGATGTACTCTGGACCGAGCCCTACGCCACCGAGGTGGGCCGTCTGCTGCGCGAGGGCGACAACACGCTTACGGTGAGGGTCACCAGTACCTGGTTCAACCGTCTGGCGCACGATGCCTCGCTCCCCGAGGCCGACCGTAAGACCTGGACAATAAGCGGTCCGGCGGCAGGTTCGCCCTTGCGCGACTCGGGACTCATGGGGCCAGTGACACTGGAATACTGACACCACCAACTCCCACACAGCAGCAAGCAAGCTGCAAGGCGCGGCCTTCCCTCCCCCAGGATGCCGCGCCTTGGTGTTCCTGGCGGCCGCATCCCCATGCCGCCCGGTGCAGCCCCCGTCCACCCACGCAGCGCATATCGCCTCATTTTGCAAGCCGTTTAAATGAAAATGCAAACATTTTGCTACAATTAACGCATATATCGTGTACTTTTTGTAACTTTGCAGCGCGATAACCAATAAATAGTGTCAGCAATGTGTGGAATAGTAGGTATATTTGACATCAAGGAGCAATCCTCCGAGTTGCGCAACAAGGCTCTGCGCATGAGCCAGAAGATTCGTCACCGCGGTCCGGACTGGAGCGGCATCTACTGCGGCGGGCATGCCATCCTGTGCCACGAGCGTCTGAGCATCGTGGATCCGCAGAGCGGCAAGCAACCTCTCTATAGTCCCGACGGCAGGCAAGTGCTTGCCGTCAACGGGGAAATCTACAATCACCAGGCCATCCGCCAGGCTACGGCAGCCGACTATGAGTACCAGACGGGCAGCGACTGCGAGGTCATCCTGGCCCTTTACCGCGCTCATGGCATCCACTTCCTGGAGCAACTGAGCGGAATCTTCGCCTTTGCCCTCTACGATGAGGAGCGCGACGAGTATCTCATAGCCCGCGATCCCATCGGTGTCATACCTTTATATATAGGCCATGATGCCGACGGCAAGACCTATGTAGCCAGTGAACTGAAGGCTCTCGAGGGTTTCTGCGACGAGTATGAGCCCTTCCTGCCCGGCCACTATCTGTATAGCCGCGAGAGTGTGATGCGCCGCTGGTACACCCGCGACTGGATGGACTATGAGGCAGTAAAGGACAACGGAGCCGACATCGACAGCCTGCGGGTGAGCCTGCAGGAGGCCGTCAAGCGCCAGCTGATGAGCGACGTGCCTTATGGAGTGCTGCTGAGCGGCGGACTGGACAGCAGCATCATCAGCGCCATAGCACAGAAATTCGCTGCGCGCAGGGTGGAGGACGGCGGACAGACGGGTGCCTGGTGGCCACGCCTGCACTCCTTTGCCGTAGGTCTCAAGGGAGCGCCCGACCTGGAGAAGGCGCGTCTGGTGGCCGAGCATATAGGCACCGTGCATCACGAAATCAACTACACCATCCAGGAGGGGCTTGATGCGCTGAGGGATGTAATCTATTTCACAGAGACTTACGACGTGACCACCGTGCGCGCTTCCACCCCTATGTACCTGTTGGCACGTGTCATCAAGAGCATGGGCATCAAGATGGTGCTCTCGGGCGAGGGTGCCGACGAGATTTTCGGAGGCTACCTGTATTTCCACAAGGCTCCGTCGGCACGCGCCTTCCACGAGGAGACGGTGCGCAAGCTGGGCAAGTTGCACTGGTATGACTGCCTGCGTGCCAACAAGTCGCTGTCGGCTTGGGGCGTGGAGGGACGAGTGCCCTTCCTCGACCGCGACTTCCTCGACATAGCCATGAGGCTCAATCCCAAGGCCAAGATGTGCCCTGGACAGGAGATAGAAAAGAAGATACTTCGCCAGGCCTTTGCCGACCTCCTGCCCGAGGAGATAGCCTGGAGGCAGAAGGAGCAGTTCTCCGACGGTGTGGGCTACAGCTGGATAGACACGCTCAAGCGCATCACCTCGGAACAGGTAAGCGACGAGCAGATGGCTCATGCCGCCGAGCGCTTCCCCATCCACACGCCTCTGTGCAAGGAGGAGTACTTCTACCGCAGCATCTTCGAGGAGCACTTCCCCAGCCGCAGCGCCGCTCTGAGCGTCAACCAGGAAGCAAGCGTAGCATGCTCCACCTCGATAGCGCTGGAGTGGGATGCCGCCTGGAAGCAGATGAACGACCCAAGCGGACGTGCCGTGAGCGGTGTGCACCAACAGGCGTACTGAAGCGGGAGGTAATTAAGAATGTTGAATTTTGAATGAAGAATTGAGCTGCGAATCAATTATGAATGAAGAGTTTTGAATTTTAAATTAGGCTGGCGCGTGGCGCGGAGCTGAGTTCTTGGAACAAGAGGCCGTGGTGGTTCGGATTGAGCACCACGGCCTTTCCTTATTAGGAATGAAATACGGGCTAATTGAGAATGTTGAATTATGAATGTTGAATTAGGCTGGCGCATGGGCAGCATTGCGCCCCTTGCCACCGCGCAGCACTTTTCACTTTTCACTCTTCACTTTTAACTTCCCGCAGGGATCACTTTTCACTTTTCACTCTTCACTTTTCACTTCCCGAACGGACGCTCTTCACTTCCCGCAGGGACCACTTTTCACTTTTCACTCTTCACTTTTCACTTAAATAACGGACTGCGGTGCGATGGCCGATGCAGCGTGCTGCGATAGCCAATGCAGCGTGCTGCGTGAGCCAATGCAGCGCGCTGCGTTTTTCATCCCAAGAGGCACGTTCCGCCCCTCTATCTGGTCCCTTCGTCTGTCACAGCCGCCCGATTTCGTCCCGGCAACACATTTTTATGGCAAATACATGCCTTTATGAGCTATTATGAACCAACATGAACTTGCACAAGACGGGCACAATAGCTAACTTTGCAGCGGTGTTAACAAATGTAATCATGCCTAAATGCAACCAAGATGAACCAGGTTCCAACCCCCATATATAAGTTCACACGCACGGTGGCCATCGCTCTGCTGGCATCGCTGCTTGGCATTTCGTGCCGCCAGACAACCCACGAGCAGCCCCGGCCCAGCGGACAGCCCATACGCATAAACACCGTATGCGTGCCCAGCGAAAATGCCGTCTTGGACAACGATACGGCCTTCGAGGACGGCGACATGGCGGGGCTGTATGTAGTGAACCGTATCAACGGCAAGATACAATCGCTGCTGCCCAGCGGGAACTATATCGACAACATGCGCTTCACATACCACAGCACATGGACTCCCAGCCAGCCTATCTACTGGATGGACGAGCAGACGGAAGCCGACTTCCACCTCTACTACCCCTACAGCAGCGAGATGGACAACCCACGCTACTGGACAGTGAACGTCCCCACAGACCAAAGCTCCGAGGCTGCCATGCTGCAGGCCGACGTGCTGGTGGGCCATGCGTACAACGTGGCACCCACCAGTCAGGCGGTGGAAATCAAGGCTCGCCACATAATGAGCCGCCTCACCATCACCCTGCAGGCCAGCCAGGGAATGACAGAGGAGAAGCTCAGGGAGGCCGACCTGAAGGTATTGGTCAACGGCCTCATCACGAAAGCAACAGTGGACATAGCCAATGCCCTGGTCAGAGCCAGCGGCAATGAGCGGCATGACATACGGGCCTGCCAGACAGACACACTCACATTCACCGTCACTGCCGTACCGCAGAAAGTGGCCGAAGGACCACTCATCACCATTGTGGTCAACGGCGACCGTTACACGCTGCGCAGGGCCGTCACGCTCAAGCAGGGCACCTGGCACCATGCTACAGTGAAGGTGGGAGCCGCCAACGGAAACATCGGGGTGACCATCGGAGGCTGGACCATCGACAACACCGACTACGGTGGCACAGCACAATAACAGGCACAAGACAACATTCACAACAAAGAACCCTACAGGATGAAACACAGATATCTGCACACACTGCTGGCCTTGCTCACCGCCCTGGCCATCGCTTCATGCGCTACCGACACACTGCCCCAGAGCCAGGAGGGCGGTTCCGGCGGACCGCTCACGCTATGGGCCGAGATAGAGCAGCTGGCTGTAACACGCGTCAATGACGAAGGATTTGCCGACGGCGACCGCATGGGCGTATATGTGGTCGATTATGAGGGCGACCAGCCAGGTACATTGCGCGTCAACGGCAACCGCGCCAACAACGTGCAGCACACCCTCGATGCAGCCACAGGAACGTGGTCGCCCGCCTCTCCCATCTACTGGAAAGACAAGCACACGCACGTGGATATCTACTCCTACTACCCCATGGGCCATCCGCAGAGCATCGACCTGTACCCCTTCAACGTGCAGGCCGACCAGAGCCAGGAGGCAAGCGTAGCAGGCATGGGCAGCTACGAAGCCAGTGACTTCCTGTGGGGCAAGTCGGCCGATATGGCTCCCACCACCAGCAGCATACACATGGCCATGCACCACCGCATGGCTTGTGCCAGGGTGACACTGGTGATGGGCGAAGGCTTCAACGCCGAAAGTTGGGCAAGTATGGAGAAATCGCTCCAACTGACCAACCTGGTGCGCAAATCCACCATCGACCTTGCCACCGGCATTGTCACACCCAGAGGCGAGCCGGAGAAGACTGCCACCACACCCCTGCACACAGGCAATGAGTGGCGAGCCATTGTGGTGCCGCAGACGGTGAAGGCAGGCACATCGATGATGGACATTACGCTGGACGGACGGCCCTATCGCTTTGCACGCCAGGAAGACTTCACCTTCCAGCCCGGACGCATGAGCAATTTCACCATCAAGGTGGACCGCAAGATTCCCACAGGCAGCCTCACGCTCACGCTCCTGGGGGAGAGTATCACCCCCTGGGAAAACGACCCCACAAGCCATGATGCCAGCACAAAGGCATACATCGTAGTGAACTCCACCGAGGGACACTTGCAGGATTCCATCCTGGCGCGGGGGCTTAGCCCAGAAAGCATTATAAGCCTCAAGGTGACAGGCAGAGTCAATAACGAAGACCTGCGGAACATCAACTTCACCAACATGCCCCTCTTGAGGCACCTCAACTTGAGGGAGGTAACCCTGCCCAATGACAGTCTGAACGGCATCGGAGAACACGCTGGGATTACCCGCATAGTACTGCCTGAGAAGTTGCGAGTGATAGGCTATGGCGCCTTTCATGGTTATCCCCACCTCTCCGGCACTCTCATCATCCCAGAGGGAGTAACTGCCATTTACGACCATGCGTTTCAATGGGCTCAATTCAGCGGAGAGCTCAAACTGCCAAGCACGCTGAAGTATATTGGTTATTATGCTTTCGAAGCATGCCAATTCAGCAGCGAACTCAGACTGCCCAGCGGTCTCCAGTCCATCGGACGCTCTGCCTTTTCGGGATGCAAGAAGCTCTATGGGAAACTTATCCTGCCTGAATCGCTCACTTATCTGGGGAAAGGAGCATTCTCCTGTTGCTCTCAGTTGACCGGGAACATAGTAATCCCACAGACGATCAAAGAGGTGCCAGAGCGATGCTTTGCCGATTGTGATGGACTGACCGGCACGCTCACTCTGCACGACGGCATCCATACCATCGGGGAATTTGCGTTCCAGAATACGCCACTCACTGGAGAGCTGGTCATACCAAGGTACCTTACATCAACGATATATTTCCCTTTCGAGGGAACAAAGTTCAGTCATATCGTCATTCCCGAAGGCACTGAGAGAATTTTGTGGGGAACTTTCTACGGCTTCGAAAACGTGGCAGACATAATCGAGCTGCCCGAAAGCGTGGAGTATATAGACGGAAGCTCCTTTTACGGATGCCGCCGCATCAGCGGCCTCAAGCTGGGAAAGAACGTAAGCACCATCGGTGCCAGTGCATTCAAAGGGTGCTCCGGCATCCGCAGCTTCGTGTGTGAAGCATCTGTCCCGCCCACTGTGGAAGAATTTGCATTTGATGGTGTGCCCAAAGAAAGCTTCACGCTGGAGGTGCCCGAGGCATCTGTAACAGCCTACCAGACTGCCGAGAGATGGCGGGAATTCAAGTTCATCTCTGCTCATCATGAGCTCAACTGCGCCCCGGCATCGGCCAGTGCGCTCAATGCCACACAGGTGGAGACGGTGCAACTGCGTGCCGAGGGGCAGTGGAGTGTGGAGAGCAAGCCCGACTGGTGCATGCTGTCGCAGACATCGGGCAATGGTGACACCAATCTGACACTGACCATCAGCGCACTGCCCCACGGGGATGGCGACCGCGAAGGAGACGTGATATTCCGGCTCGATGACAAGGAGTACAACTGCACGTTCCACGTCACGCAGAAGGACTATGCCTACCCCTGCGACGAGTGGATAACGCTGCAGCAGGCCACCAAGGGACACAACGGAGGCATCAATATCGTGCTGCTGGGCGACGGCTATGACCTCGACCGAATCACCGACGGCAGCTATCTCGAAGACATGAAGACGGTGAGCAAGTGGTTCTTCGACATTGAGCCATACAAGTCATACCGCCAGTACTTCAATGTATATACGGCCATCGCACTCTCGCAGGGCAATGGCATAGGCACCCCCAACACGCCTATAGCCACACGTTTCGGCACCACCTACAACGGCACAAGCAGTCTGACGGCCAATACCGACGAGATATTCCGCTACGCACTGGGTGCTCCCACAGTGGATGCAGGCAACCTCTGCCGCACACTCATCATCGTGGTACCCAACACCACCGAGTATGAGGGGGTGACGCAGATGTGGTCCGACGGTTCGGCCATCTCAATCTGTCCGCGCAGCGAGAGGCCCTATCCCTACGATGTGCGAGGTGTCATCCAGCACGAAGCAGGCGGACACGGATTCGGCAAACTGGCCGACGAAGGCATCTACCACAACACCTTCATCACAGCATGCAACTGCCAGTGCTGCCAGCATGCCGCTGAACTGACCGAGGGACAACAGCTCGGGTGGTACAGCAACGTGTCGCTCACGGCCAAGACATACGATGTGCCATGGAGCCGACTGCTCGATGACCCCACGTACAACAACGTGGTGGATGTGTTTGAGGGCGGTTTCGGACATATGCATGGAGTCTTCCGCTCCGAACAGAACTCGTGCATGAACAACAGCATCCCCTATTTCAACGCCATCAGCCGCCTGAGCATCGTGCGCCGCATCAAGGAGTATGCAGGCGAGGAGTTCACCTACGAGGACTTCAAGGCACATGATGTGCTGAATGCAGGTTCGGTAACACGCTCGGCGGGCGCAACCCTCACAACCGGCACACACGGGCTGCTGCCCGTCATCCACAGGGGCAGCCCGCACCCAGGAGCACAGCGCACACAGCCGCAAGACACCAAACACCAAACGATGAAGAGATGAGAAAGACAGCCTATACATTATTATATATAGGGATGCTCGCGCTTGCCGCATGCACCCAAGAGTGCCACAAGCCCGACAGCGGCAGTGCTGACAGGATGCCGATACGCCTCACGATGGAGCATCCAGCCGGCACACGCGTCACTGCCAGCGCCTTCGAGGCCGGCGACCGCGCTGGTCTGTATGTGGTGGAAGACAGCGCCGTATTCAATCCCAGCGGCAATCTGGTCAACAACGAGCTGCTCACCTGCAACGGAGCAGACCAGACGTGGACACCCCGCATGCCCATCTACTGGAGCAAGGGACGATACAACATCTACGCCTACTACCCCTACCAGTCGCCTGTGAGGTCGGTCAGAGACATGCCCTTTTCACTATGCACCGACCAGAGCACCGAACGTGTGGGCAACACGCCAGGCGGTTATGAGGCCAGCGATCTGCTGTGCGCCACACTCAAAGGCGTGGAAGCTACGGCATCGCCTGTGGCTATGACCTTCCGTCATGCGATGAGCCGCATCACCATCAGGATTATCAAGGGCGAAGACTTCGAGGGTCAGTTGCCCACCCAAGCCAAGGTGTATGTACACAGCACGGTACCCCACGCCACCATCGACCTCGCTACAGGAACAGCCACAAGGGACATCTACGGCAGGGAAGCCAGCATACGTGCACGCCAGAGAAGCAAGTATGTGTATGAGGCCATCGTGGTGCCACAGCGCATCACCACCCGTGCTCCGCTCGTGGAAGTGGAGATAAAAGGTGTATCCTATATGTATGAGGGCAACTTCAACTTCAAAGCGGGCACCGACCATCTGGTGAATCTGGTCGTCAACGACACGCCTGAGAAGTTGTCGATAAACGTTTCGGGCGAACTGAAGCAATGGTGAGCGGCATAGCGGAACATCATGCAGCACCATGAGCACCGGCCCAAGAACCCACAGACAAGAATGAGCAAGACAAGAATATACACGATACTGATGACGGTGGCAACCGCTGCACTGGCCGTATGGGCTGTGTGGCTGTGGCTGCTGATGCCGATGTACAGCGGGAAGAACCTGGAACGCACAGCCTATGGAGTGTGCGAGGGCAAACAACTGGTGATGCTGAAGGACAGCCGGGGCAACACTGCCCTCAACGTGGAAGACGCCAGCGGACGCACACTCTTCAGCATCCCCGTGCATGACTGCGTGCTTTCCGCACGCTTCCAGAACGGCCGTCTGCCCTTCAGGATGAAGCATACAGGACAAACGGGATACATCGACACACTGGGAACAGCCTATCTGACCGCCACCGACACCCAGCCAGACCGGCCCGACGAAGGCAAGAACACAGCCCACATAGAACCTCAGCAGCCACAGCCCACTGCCGTGGCCGACAAGCCCGAGCAGCCTGAGAAGCCCGAGCCAGAAGCCAGGCGACAGTCACTCATAGCACAGGCCGACCTGAGACATATGGCCAAGAGCAACCCCTTCTACGCCGAGGCGGCCAAGGTGGTGCAGGGACATCTGGAGGAGAAGGACAGTGCGAGCCGTCACAAGATACTGGACTACTGCGAACACTTCCGCACAGCCTACACCCGTCGCGACATTGCCTTCCTGAGGCAAGTGTTCAGCGACAAGGCACTCATCATCGTGGGCAGCGTGGTCAAGAGCGGTGCACAGCAGGACGGAGCACAGAGCGCCGGCATGGTGAAGTACAGCATACGCACCAAGGAGGACTACCTGGCAAGGCTGGAGAAGGTGTTCCAGACGAACAGGAAAATCAATGTGCGCTTCACCGATTTCCGCATCATGCGCCACCCCAGCACGGATGGCATCTACGGGGTACAGCTTCGCCAGCGCTACCAGGCCGACCGCTATTCCGATGACGGCTACCTGTTCCTGCTGTGGGACTTCCGCAACCCCGAGCGCCCACTCATCCACGTTCGCACCTGGCAGCCGGAGACCGACGTGAGAGAGGGCGTCGAACTAATTGACTTATCATATTTCAACCTGGATTAAATGAACGAAGACAAGAGAAGGATTGCCCTTGCGGTGCTGGTGTGGATGCTGGTAGGCCCGGTATTCCACATGCTTGCGCAGGAGTTCAGAGTGATAAGCATGAGGGAACTGATCTTTGATGTCTCGGCCTCTACAGACAAGGTCGTGAGAGATATCAATGGCAATGCATGTGCACTGGTAAAGGTTACTCCGCGCAGCGATTTCGTCTTCACCGGTCCCTTCAAGCCAGTGAAGCGGATTGACAAGGTGGGTGAAATATGGCTTTATATGCCACGAGAATCCAAGAGGATAACCATCAAACATCCCAAATGGGGTGTCATCAGGGACTACGAATTCCCGCGTCCGCTGGAAGAGCGCGTGGCATATGAACTGAGGCTGGAGATTCCCAAGGAAGTGATAAAGTTCATCACCGACACCGTCACGCTCACTCATACGGTGACCGACACGCTGGTGGTGGAGCACAAAAAGCCCCGTCTGCCCCTGCGCACCCACGTTCTGCTCACCGTTTCGGGGCACAAGAACGGCCCTTCCTATGGACTCATGCTGGCACTCATGCGCCGTCATGGAGCCTGGATACACGGCAGGTCAAACTTCCGGGGCAGCAGCCACCGGCACGAAAGCAGCAGTCCCGACGGAATGATTGACGGCTGGCAGGCTCTCCCCTACTATACCGGCCACACGCGCCAGAGCACCTACACGCTCACCGCAGGAGCCATCCACTATCTGGGCGGCGGAGTGAGTCTGCTCGAGGGACTGGGCTACGGCCATCAGACAGTCACCTGGCAACTGGCGGAAAGCGAGGGAGGAGGCTACGTGAAGCGAACCGATCTGAGCGGAAACCGCATTGCGGCCGAACTGGGACTGGCCTATCAGTACAAACGCCTGAGCGTGCTGGCTTCTGCCACATGGGTCAAGGACTGGCACTGGCAAGGTTCCATAGGCATTGGCATCAACTTCTGACAAGCATCACAATGAAACATACACGTACACATTATATATTATATGCGCTGCTGCCGCTGCTCGCGCTGGCAGGATGTAGCGAGAACGAAGCGCCCGGCACCTTTGAGCCACAACTGGAGGTGCTGCCTGCCACAGGAGTGGAACGCAGTTGCGCCGACCTGCACGGCATAGTCACCCTGAAGGGCAATACGCCAATGCCCGCCATCACATTCCACTACGGCAAAACACGCTTCCTGGAGCAGAAGGTGACTGCACAGGCTCTCTCTTCGGGCGACACACTGACGGTGAGCCTGAGCCACCTGACCCCGGGAACCACCTATTACTGGTGCATGACTGCCGACAACGGGCAGGTGAAGCTCACCACCGACACTCTGCGGTTTACCACTGTCCCCAACGACCCACCCCGCATGAAGCCTCTCACCATCCTCTCGGCCGGTCCCACCAGCGTGATAGTGGGCTTCGAGATACAGGACAACGGCGGAGAGAGAATCACCCATGCAGGCTGCTGCATCAGGGAGAAGCAAGGCACCGACACGCGAAAGACAGAGGCCAGTCCGCTGAAAGAGGACGGACAGATGCAGATACGCTTTGGCCAACTGCAGCCCAACAGCACCTACGAGCTGTGGGCCTATGCTGCCAACTCGATAGGAGAAGTTTGCACCGACACCATCAGCCTTTCCACCAGTTCCACCTTCGTGCTCTCCGAGCCGGGCCAACTGGCCAAGCTGATGCAGGGAGAGGTGTGCGAGGTAAGCGAACTGGCTTTCCAGGGGCCGCTCAACAGCGACGACCTGCGCTGCCTGCGTGCCATGATGGGACGTGATGAGCAGGGCAATGAGACTGGCGGCCTGCTGGCGCGTGCCGACCTCACGGAAGTGACCATCGTGGAAGGCGGAAACCCCTACGACGAAACCCACTTTGCCCAATACGATGTAATAGGTGCAGGCATGTTTGCAAGGCTCGACCGCCTGGAACGCATCCAGCTCCCAGCCACCGCCACACGTATTGAAGAAAACGCCTTCGAGGGTTGCACCGGGCTCAAGAGCCTGCTCATACCCGCCTCGGTGAAGCGTATAGGACAATCGAGAGGCTGCACCGCACTCGAGAGCATCAGCACAGATGCCGCCAACCAATACTTCTGCAGCCGCGACGGAGTGCTCCTCGATGCCAATGCCACACAGGTGATATGGTTTCCCATGGGCAAGAGCGGCGACTACGTGTTGCCCTCCACAGTCACCAGCATAGGCGACTACGCCTTCCGCCAGTGCAACATCAGCCATTTCACACTGCCCGCCACGCTGCAAGAGATAGGCCAAGGAGCATTCTGCCACAGCCAGGTGGAGGAAGTGGAACTGCCCGAGAGCCTGCAGTCACTGCCCACCGGCACCTTCCAAGGCTGCAAGCGGCTGAAGACGGTGCACCTGGGAAGCGCACTCGAACTGGTATCGGACTACGCCTTCGACGGCTGTCCGTTGGAGCACCTGTACATCAGCGCCACCCTGCCACCCTACTGCAACTCGAAAGCCTTTGCATCAAACAGCACACCCTTTACCTCTACCTGCATACTGCATATACCCAAGGGATGCAAGGTGAGCTACCGTTCCAGCCAGGGATGGAAGGAATTTGTATATGTCAAGGAGATGCCCTGAGGCACTCCCAAGCACGACAGCCGGCCAACGCCGGCACATTACCTATATACACGCATACAAAAGAAATACAGATATGAGCAAGACACCCGAGATGGTGGAACTGAGAAAAACCGTGGAGGAAAAATACAAGAAGCCCCTACGCACCACCACAGACTTTGAGAAGTTCACCCATAAGATGGAGAAAGAGTACGGCGAACAGATCTCCACCGCCACCATGAAGAGGCTGTGGGACTACGTGAGCGACCAGCACAAGCCACGCGAATCCACCCTCGACATACTGGCACGATACGTGGGCTACGACGATTACAAGAAGTTCTGTGCATGGCTGAAGACCACGCCCAACTACGCTTCCTCGTTTTTCCAAGCCGACCAGCTGATGAGTTCAGAACTCAAGCCAGGCCAGAAGATAACCATCGGATGGAGTCCCAACCGCACCGTGCTGCTGACCTATCTGGGTGAGAGCACCTACGAAGTGCTGAGTTCGGAGAACAGCAAGATGCAGCCCGGCGACCGCTTCCTGTGTGGCAGTTTCATCAAGGGGACACCCCTGTACATCTCCACACTGGAGCGCAACGGACAGCAGACTCCCCCATACGTGGCAGGACGCAACGGCGGACTCACAGTCATACAATCCGAAGAATGAACGCACAAGACAAACACCCCGCTCCCGGCACTGACCCACAGCCCACGCCCACAGCTGCGCTGGCCGACGAGCCGTCGGGATTCGTGGGAGACATCGAACAGGAGATGGACAGCCAGAATGCTCTGCGCAGCGAGAACAGCTTCTCCGACCTCACGCCCATCTATGTGTCGCATTCCGGCCATGCCCGTCTGTTTTCCGCCCGACGCTACGGCAAGCTACACACATTGAAGTGCCTCAAGGAAGATTTCCTGCTCTCGCCCACCTACCGACAGGCATTGGCCAAGGAGTTCGACATCGGCATACAGCTCGACCACCCCTATATCTGCCGCACCATAAGCAAGGAAGAGGTGGAGGGGTTGGGCACAACCATCGTGATGGAGCATATCGACGGCGAGACGCTGGACGACTGCATCAAACACGGACACCTGACAAACGAACTGGCCGAGAAGGTGGCGCGGCAACTGGCAGAGGCGCTGGACTACATGCACAGCAAGCAGATCCTGCACCGCGACCTCAAACCGTCGAACATCATGGTTACCTTCAACGGGCACCACACGAAGCTGATTGACTTCAGCCTCTCTGACAGCGACAACCACTGTGTGCTCAAGATGCCCGCCGGCACCACCAACTACATTGCGCCGGAAGTCACCAAGGAGGGTTACCGACCCAACATGAAGGCCGACATCTACTCGTTCGGAGTGGTGCTGGAACAGATGGCCGAAGTTTGCCGAAACAGCCATCTGGCCCACTGCGCACAGCTCTGCATGCACACCGACCCCGAGAAGCGGCCGTCATCAGCGTGCGGGGCATTGGCAAGCAAGCCCAATATCCTGCGGCCGCTCCTGTTCCCACTGGCCCTCACGCTGTGCTGCCTGCTGCTGGCCGCGCTGGTGGTCATCAGCCTGCTACAGCCCAAAGCGCCCCAGGGAGAGTTCCTGCAGCCCGACGGCAACGAGGTGTCGCCCACCCTGCCTCTGCCCTCAGCCGACCCTGAAGCCGCATCTGAGGCAAACTGAGGGGAATTGGCACAAAAAAGTCTGCATGCTCCTGCCCGACACCCAGCACACTCCCAAGTGCCTGAATCTTCGGCAAAAAGGAGAACGGAAGCGCCAAGCAAACATCCCGCAGTGCCCCATCCCCAAGCCAGGAAAACAGAGCGGACGTGCAAAAAAAACGCTGCAAGCCTTGCACGAAACAGAAAAAGGCTCTACCTTTGCACCGCAAACGAAGCAGGACAGGGGCATAGCTCAGCTGGTTTAGAGCGCTTCAGTCACATTGAAGAGGTCATCGGTTCGAATCCGATTGTCCCTACTTCCACAGCAGAACCAAAGCGGACGCATCATCAAGGTGCGCCCGCTTTTTCTTTTCACCCCTATCCCCCGCCCGCAGCAGCACGGAAATCGGAAACTCGCAGCACGGATGGCGAACAACAAGAAGAAGGCTTCTTCGGCACTTCCTGTATGTCTCCCAATCAGGGAAGGAGTTGTCCTTCACCGTCCAACCCAAGGCTGGACGGTGGATGAAGCAAGCTTACTTTGCGAAGTCAGTATATATTCTCCGACCGTCCAGCCTAGGGTTGGACGGTGAAGGTATGCAATGCATCCGCCCGAGAAGCTAAATGAATCCTGCACATGAGACTTCTTCTTTTTACCCGCAAATACAGTTGGTCTCGCATGAACCAGTTGTCACCTGCCGTGGAATTATGCTGCTCCCGTTGACACACCTGCCCTTTCCGATGCGGAACAACAAGGAAAAAGGCAGTTCGCACCCCTCTGAAACCATCCACATGGCACAGAAAGCGTTCCCAAAGACCATTTTCCAGCGTAACTTCATCATTCTTTGAGGAAAACGCTTGGTGGGGTTCGGGAAAAGAGCTACCTTTGCACGCGAGTTAATTCACATTACTAATCTTTTAATTTATTTGTATCTGTATGACAGATTACAAGAACATTGCTCCCGTTGCAGACTTCGACTGGGAAGCTTTTGAGAACGGTGGCAAAACAACATCAGACAGCCGCGAGGCACAGGAACAGGCCTACACTGGCTCTCTGAACAAGGTAAGTGACCACGACGTGGTTGATGGCACCGTAATCGCAATGAACAAGCGCGAGGTAGTGGTGAACATCGGCTTCAAGAGCGATGGTATCATACCTGCCAGCGAATTCCGCTACAACCCCGACCTGAAGGTGGGTGACACCGTTGAGGTGTACATCGAGAACCAGGAGGACAAGAAGGGCCAGCTCATCCTCTCACACAAGAAGGCACGTGCAAGCCGCTCTTGGGACCGCGTGAACCAGGCTCTGGAGAACGAGGAAATCATCAAGGGCTTCGTGAAGTGCCGCACAAAGGGTGGCATGATCGTGGATGTATTCGGCATCGAGGCATTCCTGCCCGGCTCACAGATTGACGTGAAGCCCATCCGTGACTACGATATCTTCGTGGGCAAGACCATGGAGTTCAAGGTCATCAAGATCAATCAGGAGTACAAGAACGTTGTTGTCAGCCACAAGGCACTCATTGAGGCCGAGCTGGAACAGCAGAAGAAGGAGATTATCAGCAAGCTCGAGAAGGGCCAGGTGCTGGAGGGAATGGTGAAGAACATCACTTCTTACGGCGTGTTTGTTGACCTCGGCGGTGTTGACGGTCTGATTCACATCACCGACCTGAGCTGGGGCCGCGTAAGCGATCCCAAGGAGGTTGTGGAGCTCGACCAGAAGATCAACGTGGTTATACTGGACTTCGACAACGAGAAGAAGCGCATCGCTCTGGGTCTGAAGCAGCTCACTCCTCATCCCTGGGACGCTCTGGATCCCAACCTGAAGGTGGGTGACCACGTGAAGGGTAAGGTGGTTGTGATGGCCGACTACGGCGCATTCATCGAGATTGCTCCTGGTGTAGAGGGTCTGATTCACGTAAGCGAGATGTCTTGGAGCCAGCACCTGCGCAGCGCTCAGGACTTCATGAAGGTAGGTGACGAGGTAGAGGCAGTGATCCTCACCCTGGACCGCGAGGAGCGTAAGATGTCTCTGGGCATCAAGCAGCTCAAGGAAGATCCCTGGGAGAACATCGAGCAGAAGTACCCCGTAGGCAGCCGCCACATGGCAAAGGTACGCAACTTCACCAACTTCGGTGTGTTTGCTGAGATCGAGGAGGGCGTTGACGGCCTGATCCACATCAGCGACCTGAGCTGGACAAAGAAGGTGAAGCACCCCAGCGAGTTCACTCAGATTGGTGCTCCAATCGAGGTGGTTGTGCTGGAGATCGACAAGCAGAACCGTCGTCTGAGCCTTGGCCACAAGCAGCTGGAGGAGAATCCTTGGGATGTATTCGAGACTGTATTCAAGCAGGACTCTATTCACGAGGGTACTATAATCGAGATGATGGACAAGGGCGCTGTTATCCAGCTGGAGTACGGCGTGGAAGGCTTTGCTACTCCCAAGCACCTCGTTAAGGAGGATGGCACACAGGCACAGCTCAACGAGAAGCTTCCCTTCAAGGTGATTGAGTTCAACAAGGACAGCAAGCGCATCATCCTGAGCCACAGCCGTACCTTTGAGGACGCTCAGCGTGCAGAGGCTCGCGAGGCCAAGAAGGCAAAGCGTCAGAACAGCGGCCGCAAGGAGGAGACTCCTGCAATTCAGAACCAGGCTGCCAGCACCACACTGGGTGACCTGAGCGCACTGGCTGACCTGAAGGCCAAGATGCAGGCTGACAAGTAAACAAGCCTAATCCCTCCAACCCTGGAGGCGGCAAATAACGGAACGGGGATGGACATCTGTCTGTCCCCGTTCTTCTTTCCCAAACAAGGCAACACAATGGAAACATTCAAAGTGAATATTCTGGGATGCGGTTCAGCCAAGCCCACACTCAGACACATGCCCACAGCACAGATTGTGGATTTCCGCTCGAAGTACTTCATGATAGACTGCGGCGAGGGAGCACAAGTGCAGATGCAGCGCATGGGGCTGGCTATGGCACGCATCGGACACATCTTCATCACCCACAACCATGGCGATCACGTGTTTGGTCTGCCTGGTCTCATCAGCACCATGGCTCTCTTGGGTCGTACAGCCAGTCTGTACATCCATGGGCCGAAGGAGATAGAAGGTTTCCTCCGTTGCATCCTCTCCACCTATTGCGAGGGGATAGACTTCAGCGTGGAGTTCCTTCCCGTGGATACCACCAAGCACTCACTCGTGTATGAAGACCGCGGAATAGAAGTGTGGAACCTGCCTCTCAAGCATCGCATACCATGCTGCGGCTACCTGTTCAAGGAGAAAAACCGACTGCCCCACATACGCCGCGAGATGATAGACGCCTTCAATATCCCCGTCTCGCAAATCAACAACATCAAGGCAGGAGCCTCATGGACAACGCCCGACGGCACCCTTCTGCCCCATGAGCGGCTTACCACACCTGCCGACCCAGCACGCTCCTATGCCTATTGCTCCGATACGTGCTACCTGCCGCAGCTGGCCAAGCTCATCCTGGGAGCCGACCTCCTCTACCACGAAGCCACCTACCCCGAGGAATTTGCCCTGCGTGCCACCCAAACCTGTCACAGCACCGCAAGCCAGGCAGCCACAGTGGCCAGAGACGCACAGGCCAAACGCCTCATCATCGGACACTTCAGCGCCCGCATCCACGACGAGGAAGCTCTGCTCAAGGAGGCTCAAGCCGTCTTCCCCCCAACCATCCTCGCCAAGGAAGGCCTGACGCTGGATGTCTAGGAGAGGAACATTGAAAGTCCAAACAAAATAATAACGATTGGTCCGCACAGAATGGCCAATCGTTTGTCTTATCTGCCCGAGGAGTTCCACCCTGCGTATTCCGGCGGAACGAACAACAACCTTACACTTCCCCACCACACACTTGCAGCCATCGAAAAGTCCTCTTCACCGCCATTTTCTTAGCGATGGAGAGGACTTTCTGATATGGTTCCGAGGATGGGGAGGGCGGCAGGGGCGCTCACTCCACTATCGTGATGGTGCCCAGCAAGTAGCGGTGATGCCCGTCGTCACCGTCATAGGGAAGAGCGTAGAGAGGAGTGCCATCGGCTCTGCCTACCGACACATAGAGGCTGAAAGTGCCTGTGGGACAAGTGCGGGCAAAGTTGCCCATCGAGTTGGAGAACACTTGTGCCACCGTGCAACGGGTACGAGCCTTCACAACAGCCGATCTGCCTGGTGCATCCACAGGCAACGACTTCACATCCAGAGCCTCATCCACCAGTGCCGACACCACACCGCCCAAGCTGTCCTTGATGGTGAAGCAGGGGTAGCCACCCTGATAACAGGGAGCCACACCGGCGTTGCACCAACGGCTCTGGATGGTGAAAGGTTCACCCTTGCGCACCGTATCGGGCCACTGAGTGAGCACGTTGTGCAGGCGATAACCCATGCGCAGGTTGATGCGGCGTATGATGTCGCGGTTCTGCTCCAGCTCCTCACGCGGCCACCAGTGTATCGACATATACGAAGCATGATACTCCTCCACCGACCGCAGCAGCAACTCCCGGTCCCAGGCACCGCGCTCCATAGAGCCGCCCATGTGCTCATGCTCGAGCACCACAGGCATGGTGGGCCAGAAGAGACCTGCCATCCCGCTGTGGTACCAGTGCCTGGGAGCCTGTTGCACCAGTATGCTGTCATCGCGCAGCGACACTCCCTTGGACAGCGCATAGTCGATGATGGGCGAATGTACCACAGGCGCATCATGCCCCGCAAAATCGTCCGAGATGACCAGCTGCGTTCTGCGGAAGTGCTTGCAATAGAGGTCGATGATGCGCTTCTGCGTCTCCAGCCCCCACTTCTTGCCGTGTACAGGAGTGGTGAGTACGGTATGCCCCTCACCCCACATGCCGAAGTGGCCTATGTCGATAAACGCCACGTTGGGATTGCCATCATAGCGCCGGGCCATCCGCTCCAGGAAGGCATCCAGCTTCTGCAGGAATACAGGGTCGTCATATTCAGGCTCCTTGTAGCCGTTCACCTCATAGAACTTCGCCCCCGAGCGGAACACCCACTCCGGCGTACCGCTCTGCATCCAGTTCTCGGTGGCGGTGATGCGGAATGCCACCCGCTTGCCCGCCTGTATCCATCGCTGTGCGGGTGTATCCAGAACCTCCCAGTTGTACTCATTCTCGCCGGGCTGGACAAACGCCCAAGGCAGTCGCAGATACACGGTACTGAGCCCGGGAAAGTCATCGAGCACATCGCTCGGCGCCAGTTTGGAGCCATAGTTGCACAGCAGATTGGAGTAAAAGTGCATGGTCCATCCCATGCCGGGATTGACCAACGCCTGTCCGTTGTCCTGCAAGCGTGTTTCCGCAGCATCGGCCACGGGGGCAGTGCAGTGCATGAGAGCCGCTGCCACAAGGGTAAGAACTGTCTTTCTCATCATCTCACATCGTTTTAGGTAAAAAGATGCAGCGCGCTGCGATGGCTGATGCAGCGCGCTGCGATGGCCTGTGCAGCGCGCTGCGTTGATCATCGCACCGCACTGCGTCATATCGTGCTCCACACCGCTCCATCCTTAGCAGAGGCGCATGGGAAGCTGTTTCATTATACTGCACCTGTCCGTCCAGGAGCAAGTCATTTTTCCAGAAAAGAGTCAGGCAAACCGAGGCAATGCTTTTGGACAGAAAGAGCATCGGGCTGAACACTTCTTTTCTGTCTCCTCAGAAAGAATCCTCATCCGATTGTCAGAGACCTCACAAAGAACTCAAAAAGAAGCTCCATCCGACTGTCAGAGACCTCCCGAAGAGCACCAAAAGAATCCTCATTCATCTGCCGAAGAACCCCCTGTGTGCTCCGACGGAAACCCCATTAGCCTGCCCTACTCAGAAGAGTATCTGCTTGCTGTAACCAGTATCGCTCCACACGCGGCTGTCAAGCAGGTGGTAGATGGGGGTGAGGCGGATGCCGGTGCCCTTGACGCTCCACTCGGCCTTACCCTCACGCTGCCATTGGGGAGTTTGAGGCAAGGTGATATCGGTGGGCTGGTCGCTTCCGAGCATGAGCGGACCGGCAAAGATGCGCCTCCAGGAGGCATCCATATTGGCGCTGTTGAGCGGTTTCTCCACACGCACAGGCATCTGGAAGTCGAGCACCACACGGTCGCCTGGCCTGAACTTGCGCTTCAGCACCAGGAACCCTTGCTCATGCCTGGCCGTCACAGGCTTGCCGTTGAGGGTGAGCTGCGCACCTGTCGTCCACGAGGGAGCCGGCAAGCGGAGCGACACCTGGCCGGCGCTGTTGTCCTTCACTGCCACTTCCACGTGCCCGTCAAAGGGATAGCCGGTGCTCACCTCCATGCTGAGAGCACCGCGTGAGAGCGGCATGGTGAAACTTCCGCTGCGCAGGAAGGGCATCCACACATCCTTCCCCCTTGAGAAGCAAGTGTAGCGCACGGCAGCCGACAGCCCCTCACCACCGCGCATGGTGCAGCACCAGTGGGCTTCGGGAGCCGACACCGCCAGCCGCATTGAGCCAATGGCCTTGCCCGGGCAGTTGTCACATCCGAATCCCCCATTGTGCCTCTGCGTGTGGCAGATGGCGTTGTAGTATATCAGTTCGGCGTATTCCAGATATTCGGGTTTGAGCGTCTGCTGCCACAGTTGCACCGCCAGCATGTAGGAGTCAACGATGGCGCAAGGCTCTGTCCACGTATCGAAACGGTCAAACCAGTTGTAGTTCTCGTAGTTCTCAGTCATCCCCTCGGCCACATACAGGCGGAAGCGCGTTTCGGCCTCCTGCACATACCGGCTCTGGCCAGTGAGGGCTGCATAGCGGAGCAGTCCACGGCAAGCGGTGAGCGTAGCGTGTGTCTGGGCTTTGATACCCGTAAGATCCACCTGCAGGAAGCGGTCGATGAGTGTCTCGATGGGCTTTCTCAACTCCTCGTCACCCAGCACCGCGTAGGCATGAATGAGCCCCTCCATGCCGATGAACACGCAGCCTACGTCGGTAGAGAGCGCCCAACCGTCGCGCGAAGCCACTATGGAGCCCGACTCTGCTCCCTTGCCCTGCACGCGGTCTTCGGGTCGTATGGGATAGGCAGCGAACTTGTCGGTCAGTGGCAGGAAGAGGTTGCGGGCTATGCTGCTTATCACCTGGCGCACGCCATCGTCCTTCTTCCACTCGTAATACTCGCACAGAGCGCGCAGCATCCAGCCATTGCCCGAGAGCTGTTGCTCGTGCGCTATGCCGGGATGTATGGTGCCCATGTAGCCCTGGGCGTTGAGGTGTGCAGGCACCAGGCGTATGATTTCGTCGAGATACTTGGGTGTGCGGTGCGAAGCCTGCGCATCCAGCGTGAGTGCCAGTATGGTGCGTCCCTCGGTGTCACCAGGCCAGTCGAGCGACTGCTCCTCGGTGAGGAACACGTTCTGCGGCTGGTACTTCTCCTCCTCCAGCCTGAGCATATTGCGCTGCACGCGCGTTGAGAGTTCGCCCGAGAGCATTGTCTGGGCATACGGAGCAACCTGCGGCACATTGGCCTTACGTGCTGCGGTGGGGAGGCAGACCCCCAGTGCGATGATTGCCACCATGGTGAGGCGGCTTGCGAAATTCGTCATGAGATAAAAATCAGTTTGATAGAACAAAACTGCCAGGCTCACGCCCAGCCACACACAAAGTTAAGGCTTTTTCGGCAAAAACTTCCACGCACAGCCAGGAAACCGCATCAGAAACCTCCAAAAAGTGCCTCTCGCCTCCCCCACACCACCCTTGCAGCCCACATCCGCTGCTCTGCGCCAGCCCAGGCAGCCCCATCCAGCAGGCCGTACAGCCCGAAGACACAGCCAAGGCAGCATCCTTCGCGCGCGCATGTATATATATAATGTATAGAACACAGCACTTGGGGAGAAAAACAGAAGACTGCCGCCTGGAAATCCGCAGCGCAGAAGCAGGGGAAAAGCAGGCCGAATGAGTGCCAAACGTAACAAACTGCAAAAATATTGCCTTCGCAATGAAATTTCTTTCGAAAAAGTTTGGCGCTAACTTTCAAAAAGCCTAACTTTGCTATAGAAACAACGAGAAATATGAAGAAAATCATCCTTCTGGCACTGCCACTGGCCCTTGCGCTCAGCCCCATCAGCATGGTGGCTCAGGTTGAGCATGAGAGCGTGGAGATGACCACATCGGGCATCACCATCTCGGTGAGCGGCAATGTGGTGCACGTGAGCGGCGCTTCGGGTGAGGTGATGAAGGTCTTCAATCTCACTGGTGTGGAGGTTGCCACCACGCGCATCGACGGTGCCGACAAGACCATCACCCTCAACATCCCCAAGGGTTGCTATCTGCTCAAGGTGGGCAAGCTGGTTCGCAAGATCTACATCCGCTGACAGGCGGGCTCCGGCACCACAGTACCACACAGCCGCCGCAGGCTTCACCTCCTGCTGCAGCCGCAGTCCCTTTACTTCTTCTTCAAGCCAGCAGAGGCCGCACAGCCCCTTACGGCACAAATGACAAACGGACCAACCATTCAAATCATGCGTCCACTTCCATTCCACGAGCACACCTGTGCCGCTGCGCATCAGGCATTGCCCGTGCAGGCATGCAGGCACCTCGGCACGGGATGCCTGATTTCATTTTTCCATGCACACCATTAAACCCATTGCCCCAAAAGGCATCCAATCCCCAGAATGACAGACGAGACACTACTCTTAAAGCAGCTCAAAGACCCCCGCACCCGCGAGCAAGCCTTCACGCTGATGGTCCAGACGTACCAGGAGTCGCTCTACATACTGGTGCGCGGCATACTGAAGTCGCACGCCGATACCGATGATGTGCTCCAGAATGCCTTCATCAAAGCCTGGGGTGCCATCGACACCTTCCGTGGCGAATCGCGCTTGGGTACCTGGCTCTACAGCATAGCCCGCAACGAGGCACTCACCTTCCAGAGCAAGAGAGCACGCACCATCGACACACAGAGTGATGCCGGCGAAGCGGTAAACAAGGTTGAAGGCGACCCCTATATGGACGGCGATGCCACCGAACGCATGCTGCAGATGGCCATCGAGCAGCTTCCCCTCAAGCAGCGGGAGGTCTTCACCATGCGGTACTTCAATGAGACTCCCTACGAGGAGATGAGTGAACTCACCGGTACAAGCATAGGCGCACTGAAAGCCAGCTATCACTTTGCCGTGAAGAAGATAACTGCCTTTTTCCAGCAAAACGATTAAACCAACCACAGGAAAAGATATCCAACAGACAAGGAGGACAATGATATGAGACAATACACCGACGAGGAGTCCATCCTCAACCAACTCACCAAGGGACACAATCCCTACAGAGCGCCCAAGGGATACTTTGACGCGCTCCCGGGCAGAGTGATGCGCAAGGCCAAGGGGCAGCAGCGCAGGAGGCTCGTCATACGCTGGGCGGTGGCAGCCATCATGACAGGATGCGTCATCACGGCAGGCTTCGCCATGCTGGGCCACAGCTCTCGGGAGTCCAAACGCGCCGATGTGGCATACGCCCAATACATCAACGACGCACTCGACTACACGATGATAGACAACTCAGAGATAGCTTATTACCTGACCGAAGCAGAATGAACAAGATGAAACATAACACGAGAGAATGGCTCCAGAGAGCCTCATGCATCGTCATCATGATGATGGCCATGCTCACCAGCGCACTTGCACAACCCAAGGGAGAGCGCTTCGACCCACAAGAGTTCCGTGCACATCTGGAAGGCTTCATCAGTAAGGAAGCCGGCCTGACGGCCAGCGAGGGCAAAGCCTTCTTCCCTCTCTTCCACGAGATGAAGGAGAAACAGCGCAAGATACAGGACGAAATCTTCCGCCTCAAGCGCAACAGCCCGGCCTGCAACGCCAGTGACAAGGAGTTTGCAAATGCCATACAGAAGATAAAGAGCCTGGAGGTGGAAAAGGCAGAGGCTGAAGAGATGTACTACAAGAAGATGTGCAAGGCCATCTCTGCCCGCAAGGTGTTTCTGGTGATGCAGGCCGAGGACAAGTTCCACCGCCGCATGATCAACAACTTCAACCGCCAGGGAAGAAACAGGAAGTAAACCTCCACTACCTGCCGATGCCCCTGCCACGATGGCAGCAGGAGACCCTATGAAAGAATACAGCGCACTTCGTATGACCACGAAGTGCGCTGCTCTTTTTCTTCTGCCATGATGCTCAAGACAAGTCTGCACCTTCCGACACATCCTTCAGCCCGATTCTGCATCCCATCCGTTGGGCTTTATTGTCCCTTCCTCTCCTCCTGCTTGGCCTCGTTCCACAGTTCGTCCATTTCGGCCAGCGTCATATCACGCAGCTCCTTGCCCATTGCCTTGGCCTGCTGTTCCACGTAGCCGAAGCGGCGGATGAACTTCTGATTGGTGTGCTCCAGCGCATTGTCGGGGTTCAGATGATAGAGGCGGCCGGCATTGATCAGGCTGAAGAGGAAATCGCCATACTCCTCGGTCTGCCTTTCACGGTTGTCCTCCCGCTTGAGCTCCTGCTCCAGTTCGCCCATCTCCTCGCGTACCTTCTGCCACACATCCTCGCGCTTGTCCCAGTCGAAGCCCACTCCACGGGCCTTGTCCTGTATCCTGTAAGCCTTGATGAGCGAGGGAAGCGCGTCGGGCACCCCCGCCAGCACGGTGCGGTTGCCATCCTTCTCGCGCTGCTTCATCTGCTCCCACGTCTTCACCACCTCGCCTGCCGTCTGTGCCACAGTATCGCCATACACGTGTGGATGACGGAAGATGAGCTTGTCGCAAAGCTTATTGCACACGTCGGCAATGTCGAACTGGCCCTTCTCGCTGCCTATCTTGGCATAGAAGCAAATGTGCAGCAGCACGTCGCCCAGCTCCTTCTCTATATTGAGCGTATCATCCTTCATGAGCGCATCACACAACTCGAAGGTCTCCTCTATGGTATTGGGGCGCAGGCTCTCATTGGTCTGCTTGCGGTCCCAAGGGCATTTCTCACGCAGATTGTCCAGCACATCCAGCAGTCTTCCGAAGGCTGCCAACTTCTCTTCTCTTGTATGCATTTCCATCTTCAAAGGGGTTTTCTATACATTATTATATATACGCGCGCGTAGCAAACCACCCTCCCAAGGGGCCAGGATGCCGCTCCGCCCTGCAAATTTACACATTTTCCTACTATTTACAGCGGAATTTCGTACCTTTGCAACTTGGAACAAACGAACAAGACATAACACAGACATGGAATTAGCATCTAAGTACGCTCCCTCGGAGATAGAGGGCAAATGGTATGAGTACTGGGTGAGCCATAAGCTCTTCAGCAGCAAGCCCGATGGCCGCGAACCTTATACGGTGGTCATCCCACCACCAAACGTGACCGGTGTGCTGCACATGGGCCATATGCTCAACAACACTATCCAGGACATTCTGGTGCGCAAAGCACGCCTGGATGGCAAGAATGCCTGCTGGGTGCCCGGCACTGACCACGCCAGCATCGCCACTGAGGCCAAGGTGGTCAACCGCCTTGCTGCACAGGGGATAAAGAAGCGCGACCTCACACGTGAGGAGTTTCTCAAGCATGCTTGGGCTTGGACACACGAGCACGGAGGCATCATCCTGAAGCAGCTTCGCCGCCTGGGTGCCAGCTGTGACTGGGACCGCACTTCGTTTACAATGGACGAGGAGCGCAGCGAGAGCGTATTGCGCGTCTTCTGCGACCTCTATGACAAGGGGCTGATATACCGCGGACTGCGCATGGTGAACTGGGATCCCAAGGCTCAGACTGTGCTCAGCACCGAGGAGGTAATCTACCGCGATGAGCGTAGCCACCTGTTCCACCTGCGCTACTATGTGGCCGACCAGGATACCAATCCCGTTTGCCCCACTGGCCAGGAAGGCGAGGTGCTGCACAAGGATGCCGATGGCAGATACTATGCTGTGGTGGCAACCACCCGCCCCGAGACCATTATGGGCGATACCGCAATGTGCATCAATCCCAAGGATGTGAAGAACCAGTGGCTGCGCGGACACAAAGTGATTGTCCCCCTGGTAGGCCGCGTGATTCCCGTCATCGAGGACCGCTACGTGGATATCGAGTTTGGCACAGGCTGTCTGAAGGTTACCCCCGCCCACGACATCAACGACTATCAGCTGGGCAAGACGCACAACCTGGAGACAATAGATATCTTCAACCCCGACGGCACCATCTCTGAGGCTGCCGGACTCTACGTTGGCATGGACCGCATGGACGTGCGCAAGCAGATAGCCATCGACCTGCAGGAGGCCGGCCTTATGGAAAGGGTGGAGGATTATGAGAACAAGGTGGGCTATAGCGAGCGCAATCAGGATACTGCGGTAGAGCCTCGCTTGTGCAAGCAATGGTTCCTCTCGATGAAGCACTTCGCCGAGATAGCTCTGCCTCCCGTGCTTGAGGGAAAGATCAAATTCTACCCCACCAAGTACATCAGCATCTATCGCAACTGGCTGGAGAACATTCAGGACTGGTGCATCAGCCGCCAGCTGTGGTGGGGCCATCGCATCCCTGCCTACTTCGTGCCTGGTGGCGAGGATGAGGAAGAGCGCTTCGTGGTGGCCATGAGCGCCGAGGAGGCACTCGAGAAGGCCCGCAAGCAGTTTGACATGCCCGACCTCAAGCTCGAGGATTTGCGCCATGACGAGGATGCACTCGACACTTGGTTCTCCTCCTGGCTGTGGCCCATCTCCCTCTTCAAGGGCATCACACACCCCAGCAATGCGGAGATCAACTACTACTACCCCACGTCGGTATTGGTAACCGGACCCGATATCATCTTCTTCTGGGTAGCCCGCATGATCATGGCAGGCGAGGAGTACATGCATGATGTACCCTTCCGCAGCGTATATTTCACAGGCATCGTGCGCGACGAGATAGGCCGCAAGATGTCGAAGTCACTGGGCAACAGCCCCGACCCCATCGGTCTCATCGACAAGTATGGTGCCGACGGCGTGCGCATGGGAATGCTGCTGGCCGCTCCTGCCGGCAATGACATCCTCTTCAAGGAGGACCTTTGCAAGCAGGGAGCCAACTTCTGCAACAAGATATGGAATGCCTTCCGCCTGGTACAGGGCTGGCAGGTGGCCGACATAGAGCAGCCTCAGGCCAGTGCCAAGGCCATAGAGTGGATGCAGGCGAAGATGCGTGCCGAGGTGGCCGAAATCAATGACCTCTACTCCAAGTACCGCCTCAACGAGGCTCTGATGACTGCCTTCAAGCTCTTCACAGACGAGTTCTCGGGCTGGTATCTGGAGATGGTGAAGCCCGCTTACCAGGCTCCCATCGACCGCCAGACGCTGCAGGCTACCCTGCACATCTTCGAAGACCTGATGAAGGTGATACACCCCTTCATGCCCTTCATCACCGAGGAAATCTACCAGCACATCGCTGACCGTGCCGAGGGAGAGAGCATCATGACATCGGTACTCACGCTGGACGCTCCCACCGAGGCCGATGCAGCCATACTGGCCAGCATGGAGCAGGCCAAGCAGATCATCAGTGGAGTGCGTGCCATTCGCCAGAGCAAGAACATTGCTCCGCGCGAGCAGCTCACCCTGGAGGTGGTTGAGTCCGACGGTGCAGCCCACTCTACCGCTCACGACGAAGCTCTGTGCCAGACCATCAAGAAGATGGCAGCGCTGGAGGCAATACACTTCGTGGCACAGAAGAGCGACGGCTCACAGACCTTCCTCATCGGTACCGACGAGTATGCAGTGCCCCTGGGCAACCTGATTGACGCAGAAGCCGAGGTAAAGAAGGCCGAAGCAGAAATCAAGCGACTGCAGGGCTTCATGGCCGGCATTCAGAAGAAGTTGCAGAACGAGCGCTTTGTACAGAACGCCCCCACGCAGGTGGTGGAGCTGGAGCGCAAGAAGCTGGCCGATGCCGAAAGCAAGATAGCTGCCCTGCAGGAGACTGTGCGCAGCCTGAGCTAACCGACAGCTGCTCCCGCCACAATCTTTTGTGGCACATAAATAAAAGGCGGAACCTTACCAGGGGTTCCGCCTTTCTTGTTTCCACCCTGCGCCCTCTGCAGGATGCTTCACGCCCATGTCAGGCGCGACGGAGCGGGCAGGGAGCATGCAGTCACGAAACCAGGCGGAAAAAGGCAGTGCGCTGCATCGGCCAATGCAACGCGCTGCATCAGCCAACGCAGTGCACTGCATCGGGCAACACAACGCTCTGCGCAATCCATCGCAGTTCCCCTCCCGACTCACGCCATGCCAGCACAAGACTGCCTAATTGAACCTTCAGGATTAAAGCAGAGCGGACTTCTTTTTGTCCTCTACAAGATAAATCGTACATTTGCAACGAGACAATCGCCAGAGGACATACTTCTGCGGTTCATTCTTAATAGATATGGCAACAAGAAACAACCCTTTTTCCCCAATAATTCGGATGGGCATGGTGTGCCTGTCTATACTTCTGCTGGCTGCCTGCAAGGGCAATACGAAGCAATATGTGATAGGTGTATCGCAGTGCTCGATGGACATCTGGCGCTCTAAACTCAACCGTGAACTCAAGATGGGAGAGTATCTCAATGACTCGCTCAGCATCATTCTGGCCTCAGCAAACGACGACAGCCAGAAGCAGGCACAGCAGATCAATGAGTTTGTCAACCAGGGTGTTGACCTCCTGATAGTATCCCCCAACCAGCTGAGCACCATCTCGCCCGCCATCTCACATGCCCGTGAGAGGGGTATCCCAGTTATCCTCTATGACCGGAAGACCGATACATATGACTATACGGCCTTCATCGGATGTGACAACTATAAGATTGGCCAGGCGATGGGAAACTTCATCGCGCAGCGGCTCAACGGCAAAGGACGTGTGGTGGAGATACGCGGACTGGAAGGGTCATCGCCTGCCATCGACCGCCACCGCGGGTTTGTTGATGCGCTGCAGGCTTATCCGCAGATGCAGTTGGTGGCTTCCGAGGCTGGAGACTGGAAGGAGAACAGCGGACACGAAGCCATGATGCGCATCCTGCAACGCACCCAGGATTTCGATTTCGTCTATTGTCACAATGACCGCATGGCACTCGGAGCCACCAAGGCAGCACAGCAGATGGGACTCCAGAACCGCTTCAGATACACAGGAGTGGATGGTATGGCCAACGAGGGAGGCGGACTGGAGATGGTGCGCGACGGCATCCTGGAGGCCACCTACCTCTACCCCACCAAGGGTGAGGAGGTGATAGCGCTGGCCATGAAGATACTGCGGGGAGAACCTTATGAGCATGACCACTTCCTGCAAACATCGCTCGTCACACGGGACAATGCCGAACTGACACTCATGGAGGCCAGAGAGAGCATGCGCCAACACGACAACCTGGACCGCCTGCACCAGCAAGTGGATCGCTATCTGGCCGACTATCAGACACAACAGTGGCTGCTGGCAGGCTCCGTCATAGTGCTTCTCCTCATCATGATAGCTGCCGTGATGATATTCCGAGGCTACGTTGTGAAAGCCCGCCTCAACGAACAACTTGCCCGCAAGAACCAGGAGCTGGAGCGGCTGAACAACGAAGTGATGGAACTCACACACTCGCGACTGGTGTTCTTCACCAATATCAGTCACGAGTTGCGCACGCCTCTGACCCTGATAGCAGGCCCATTGGAGATGCTGCTCGAGGACAATTCCGTCAAGGGGAAAAGCCGTGAACTGCTGCTCATGGTGCAGCGGAACGCCAAGGCACTGCAGCAGCTGGTGGGCAGCATACTGGAGTTCCGCAAGATTCAGAACGGAAAGATGAAACTCTCACTCTGCCGCTTCGACATCGTCAAGGCACTCGGCCTGTGGACGGGCGACTTCCAACTGGCCGCCGAACGCAAGCACATCAGCCTGCATCTGGACACCGGCTCCTTCACAGGAAGCTGCCTGGTGGTGGCCGACAAGGAGAAGGTGGCGCGCATCGTGCTCAATCTCCTCAACAATGCACTGAAATACACGCCTTCAGGCGGCAGTATCTTCGTATCTCTGAGCGATGATGCAAGCCGGCAGCCAGGCGGTTTCCCGATGATGCGCATCGATGTGCGCGATACGGGCAAGGGCATCGAGAGGGACGAGTTGCCCAATGTCTTCGAACGATTCTTCCAGGCCAAAGGGGCTGCCAGCGGCACCGGCATCGGTCTGGCACTGGTGAAATCCTTTGCCGAACTGCACCATGGTGAAGCCAAGGTGGAGAGCGTGTTGGGCGAGGGAGCCGACTTCTTTGTCATCCTGCCGCGCATGCAAGAGGGTGAAGTGCGGGATGAGGAGGCTGTCGATACCTGTGCCGACGAGAATGCGCTGCAGTATATCGACGACTGCGAAACCGGTCACCGGGGCACCATGCAGCAGCTGGTGGAGGGACAGACCAGCAAGCCCACACTGCTCATCATCGATGACAACAATGACATACGCCAGTATGAGCGCTCACTCCTGCAGGACCGTTACATGGTGCTCGAGGCTTCCGACGGCCAGGAAGGACTGGAGGTGGCACAGCGCGAAGTGCCCGACCTGGTCATCTGCGATGTGATGATGCCTGTGATGGACGGGCTGCAGTTCACCGAGAAGCTGAAGACCAACACCGCCACATCACACATCCCCGTCATCATGCTCACGGCAAAGAATCTGGAGGAGCAGCGTGCCGAAGGCTACGAGCACGGAGCCGACTCCTACATCACCAAGCCTTTCCACGGCAAGGTGCTGCTTGCCCGCATCGACAATCTGCTGCGCCAGCGCAGCATGCTGAAGCATCTCTTCCAGGGAAACCGCTCTGCCGAGAAGGAGATAGAAGAGTCACAGCTGGACAGCCGCGACAAGCAATTCATGAAGCAGCTGCATGACATCATCCAGGCCAACCTCTCCAACTGCGACTTCAGCGTGGAGGACATCGGCCAGGAGATAGGTTTGAGCCGTGTGCAACTCTACCGCAAGGTGAAGGCCATGACGGGTGCATCGGTGGTGGAACTGCTTCGCAAAGCCCGTCTCGCCAAAGCCAAGCGCCTGCTGGAGAGCCGTAGCAAGAGCGTGTCAGAGGTGGCCTACGAGGTGGGCTTCTCCACTCCCTCGTATTTCTCAAAATGCTTCAAGGAGGAGTTCGGCATGCTGCCCGGCGAGGTAAAATGAGTTCCCCGGGGGTGAGAAACCGGTTGCAACCCTTCTTCCAATAGAAACATTCGTTCATTGCATGCAAGATATGTTGCAATGAACGAATTGTTGTATAGGACGAACGCTTTGTTCTTGCTGTCACTCTGATACATATATAATTTTGCGACAGAGTTAAACAACCACGACAACAAAACAAAATCTATCAAGACATGAGAGTCCTTAACAGTAAGAATGCGGCCATGGTGCTTGCCCTGATGCTGGCAAACATTCCTATGGCATACGCACAGGAAGACGAGAGCAGCAGCAAGGAGGAGGGCAACCGCAACGTGATGCTCAATGCCGCAAGTGCCAATGGCCCCCGCGAGATACAGATTGGCCTGCCGTCGGCAGACGTCAATGTGCTCGAGAACGGCATGCCTGTCACCTACACGACCAACCCTCATTCAGTGAACACAATCTGGCGCAGCGACGCAAGCTTGAGCTATCAGGGGCTGCTGAAGATTACCGAGACAGCCATCACCACAGGCAACATCGGCTATGCGGTGAACTCCTTCACACAGAAGGGGCAGAATGGATTTGGCGGAACACTCAACTACAAGACCAACCACTTCGGCATGCAGGAGTTCTCACTCAATGCCAACGGCAGTCTGCCCAAGGACTGGTTCTACAGCGCCAGCATGTATCAGGACTTCGATCCAGGCACCTTCAAGATTCGCTCCACTCCCTTCCAGGACCGCACGCAAATCTACAAGGCACTCATCACCAAGCGCTACGGCGGCCAGCGCGGCGAGTTCACAGCGATGTACAAGTACAGCAACAGCCACAACGTATATAACTATGCCACCCAGAGTGCTCCCTTCATCTACGTGGGCGACGGCAGCGTGAAGGAGTTCGGAAAGTTCAAACTGGGCACCACATCCTACCTGCCCACCGACAATGTGATGACCTTCCGCGACATGCGCACAGGTGAACTGAAGCAGACTACACTCTACGATGCCTGCCTCAACCGCATGAGCGAGGTGACGCTGATGAACAACTACAAGTGGGACAACGGCTTGAGCTGGAAGGCCAGCCTCAAGTATGACCACTCGCGAGGAGCCATGGTGTATCAGACACCCATGTCCATCATCGACCTCAACAGCGCCGACAACCAGGGGGTATATAATTATATGTATCGCGATGCGCTTGGTCAGCCTCAGGCCTACACAGGACAATATGTGCAGTCACGCATGTCATGTCTCAATGCAGGCGACATCAACGAGGCTTTCCTCACATCAGAGTTGCACAAGAAGTTCGACCACTCCACCCTCAGAGTGGGCCTCAACGAGTGGTTCTACAATATCGACTATTGCTCCAACACCACCATGTATGACCAGAGTGTGACCGATGACGGCACCTATCCACAGCGTGTGTGGGATGCCAACAAGCGCAACACCTACTTCTACGACTTCAATAAGAATGCTTCGGAATACTACAAGGGCAACGAGAACAAGCTGGCTCTCTACCTCACACACGATTGGGATCTGACCAAGAAGCTCAACCTCTACTACGGAGGCAGAATCGAGTGGCAGCGACTGGACGGCGAGAACGCAGCTGTCAGGAATGCCCAGGGCAACTTCGTAGGCCGCTTCCCCGACTACTATCTGGGTGCTACGGCAGCCGACGGCACCGTCATTGCTCCCACTAAGCTGAAGCATGACTGGCTCAACTATGACCTCTCACTGGCAGCCACCTACAAGCTCACCAAGAACTTCGGCTTCACTGGCGACTTCACCTACATCGTGCAGCATCCCAAGTTTGAGGCCTTCGCTCCAGCCACCATGCCCAATACCAACAGGATTTCAGTGCCCTTGGGCCGTGCCGGCATCTACTACAACAACTCCTGGCTGAGCCTCACATCGCTCTTCTCATACATCTCCAAGACGAACAACAACTCTACTCTGAACCTCCAGCACGACAGCGAAATCAAGGCAGCTCCCCTTGCCTACGACATCCAGACGTGGGGATGGACCACCGACGCAGTAATGCATCCGTTCAAGGGATTCGATTTCCACTTCCTCTTCACCTACCAGAAGCCTACCTACAAGAAGTTTGAGACCTCTGTCACATTCAATGACGGATATGTGGGCAGCATCAATGCCACAGGCAACACAGTGGCCGAGATTCCCCAAGTGCTCATCGAGCTCGACCCAAGCTACATGATTACGAAGGACATCAAGGTGTGGGCCAGCTTCCGCTACTTCAGCAAGACTTATGCCAACATCAACGAAGCCTATTACTTCAAGGGCCACTGGGAGACCTTCGGCGGTGTCAACTGGCAGGCTACCAAGCGCCTTGCACTGGGCTGCACACTGGTCAACTTCCTCAACCAGACCGGTGCCAAGGGAAGCATTGCAGGTGCTGAGCTGATTACCAAAGACGAAGCCAAGGGCATCAAGAACCAGCTGATGACGGGCAGCTATCTGCGTCCCTTCACCGTGGAATTCAATGCCTCGCTGAAGTTCTAAGCACTGGCCAGAGTGACTATACACATCATTTAATCATAGAAAACAATCCAAAACAATGAAAGCAAACTATATGATGAAGGCTGCATGCCTGCTGATGGCAGCAGCCACCACTGCCACCCAACCGGCACAGGCACAGAAGATGAACATAGAGCACCATGGTGACACCACCGTCATCAGCGTGCAGAACCCCACCAAATACCTGCTTCTGCCCATTCAGGAGGAGCAGGACGAAGCTCAGGTGCTGCTCTCGACGGGCAGCAAGGACGACACCTGGATGGATGTCCGCCTGGCTCAGAACGGTACCGACTACTATGTACCCTTCGCGCTGGGCAACGGCAAGACCGCCACAGTGAAGATTCTGGGACTGAAGAAGGACGCTCTGGCCATCAACCTGATGAAGTTGAGCGACACCTTCGACACCACCAATACCGACTACTATCGCCCATCGTACCACTTCACACCGCTCTACGGCTGGATGAACGACCCCAATGGCATGGTGTATAAGGATGGTGAGTACCACCTGTATTTCCAGTACAACCCCTATGGAAGCAAGTGGGGAAACATGCACTGGGGGCATGCAGTGAGCCGCGACCTTATACATTGGGAGCACCTGGATCCGGCCATCGCACGTGACCCTGTGGGCCACATCTTCTCGGGCAGTTCGGTGGTGGACAAGAAGAATACGGCAGGATTTGGCAAGGATGCCATCATCGCCATCTACACCAACAACAGCGTGAACCACGACGAGGTGCAGTGCATCGCCTACAGCAACGACAACGGACGCACTTTCACCAAGTATGAGGGCAACCCTGTGCTCACTCCCTTTGACGGGCTGAAGGACTTCCGCGACCCCAAAGTGTTCTGGTATGAGAAGGACAAGTGCTGGTTCATGATTGTGTCAGCCGACAAGGAGACCCGTTTCTACAAGTCAAAGAACCTGAAGAAGTGGGATTACGTGAGCGCCTTCGGCAAAGGACTGGGCCAGCAGCCCTGCCAGTATGAGTGTCCCGACTTCTTCCAGCTGCCTGTGAACGGGGATGAGAAAAACAAGAAATGGGTGATGACGATGAACATCAATCCCGGATGCTGGTTCGGCGGAAGCGCTACAGAGTATTTTGTGGGCGACTTCGACGGCAAGAACTTCACCTGTCCCGATGCCAACGAAGTGAAGTGGCTCGACTGGGGAAAGGACCATTACGCCACCGTCACCTTCTCCAACACCGGCAGCCGCGTGCTTGCCATCACATGGATGAGCAACTGGCAGTACGCCAACCTCACTCCTTTCAAGCAGAACAGAGGTGCCAACGGTCTGCCACGAGAGCTGAAACTCTATGAGAAGAACGGCAAATACTACATCTCGGAAGATGTGGCACCCGAAGCTCTGGCACTGCGCAAGAGCACCAAGGAGCTTGGTTCTCAGACTGTGGAAGGCGAGAAAGCCTTTGCAGGAGCAACCTCTGGCATGGAGGGAGCCTTCGAGATAGAGGCCGACGTGACAGCTGACGCCAACGGGATAGCAGGCATAGAGCTGTACAACAACAAGCGTGAGCGCACGCTCATCTACATTGACATGAAGGAGGGCAAAGTGGTGATGGACCGCACAGAGAGCGGACTGACCGACTTCGGAAAGCAGTCTGTCCCTCACGACATCGAGCTGGCATGGGACAAGCAGCGTGCTGCCGAAGGCAAGCAGCCCGCCCGCATCGAGAACTCCATCAACTACAAGAACGACTTTGCACTGGCCACATGGGCACCACTGAGCCTGTGCCAGGAGGGCAAGAAGGCATTCCATCTGGACATCTTTGCCGACAAATCATCCATCGAACTCTTTGTGGATGGCGGTCGCATAGCCATGACCAACCTGGTGTTCCCCGTTGCTCCCTATGAGAACGTGAAGCTCTACAGCCAGGGCGGCAAGGCAGAATTCCAGAATATGAAGATTCACACACTTGGTTTATAAGGTTAGATCGTTAGTCAGAATGCAGGGTAACAAGGAACTTGAGGCTCTGCGGCAGGCCGGCCGACAGGCTGCCTGCCCGGCCTCAAGTCTCCAAGCCCGTTTCAGGAAACTGACTGACGCACTCGCCTGACGACTCGACCCCTGAGAATCCACTCTACCAAGAAACCACAGCAAACAGATAAACGTGTAACCATATAAGCATTCGTTATGAGTTCCAAGAAACTTGTCCTTATCCCCCTGATGCTTTGCTTCTTTGCCATGGGATTTGTTGACCTAGTAGGCATAGCCTCCAACTATGTGAAAGAAGACCTGCAGCTGACCGACTCGGTGGCCAATATATTCCCCTCGCTGGTGTTCTTCTGGTTCCTCATCTTCTCAGTGCCCACGGGCATTCTGATGAACAAGATAGGCCGCAAGAAGACTGTGCTCCTGTCACTCATAGTCACTTTGGTATCACTCGCACTGCCCATCCTGGGCGAGAACTTCGGCATCATGCTCATCTCCTTCTCGCTTCTGGGCATAGGCAATGCCTTGATGCAGACATCGCTCAACCCATTGATATCCACAGTCATCAAGGGTGGACACCTGGCCTCTACGCTCACCTTCGGGCAGTTTGTCAAGGCCATCGCCTCCTTCCTGGCACCTTATCTGGCCATGTGGGGCGCCATGGGCCTGCTTCCCACCTTGGGGCTGGGCTGGCGTGCACTCTTTGTCATCTATCTGGTAATGGGCATCTTTGCCACCCTGCTGCTGGCCGGCACTCCCATCGAGGAGGAGCCCGTGGGCCAGGCTTCATCGGTGAGCAGCTGTCTGCGCCTGCTTGGCAAGCCTGTGGTACTGCTCTCCTTCATCGGCATCATGTGCCATGTGGGCATCGATGTGGGTACCAACACCACCGCTCCCAAGATACTGATGGAGCGGCTGGGCTATTCTCTCAACGAGGCAGCATTCGCCACCTCGCTCTACTTCATATTCCGCACCATGGGTTGCCTTACCGGTTCTCTGTTCCTGCGACTGCTTCGCACACGCACATTCTTCATTATCAGTGTGGTGATGATGGCACTCAGCATGGCAGGTTTGCTCTTTGGACACAGCCAGACAGTGCTCTATGCATCCATAGCACTTGTGGGATATGGCAACTCCAATGTCTTCTCCATGATATTCTCACAGGCGCTGACTGACATGCCCGAGCAGAAGAACGAGGTGAGCGGACTGATGATCATGGGCCTCTTTGGCGGTACTGTCTTCCCCCTGCTGATGGGTTTCGCCAGCGATGCAGTAGGTCAGATGGGAGCCGTAGCTGTAATGGCTGTGGGTGTCATATACCTCTTCTCTTACATAGGCAAACTGAAATAAGCGACTCCGCTCTTTACTGAAAAAGTTCCTTCAAGGCATTGACAGAATCAGAGAATACAATTAAATTTGCCTGGGAAATACACATAAGCTGTAAGGACAAGGCGACATAAAGAGAATTACAAGACTATAATAATACAATGTAAGCAAACAGGAAAGCAACTATGAATACACAGGATTTGGAAAACAGGTATGTAGTGGGACTGGGTGAGATACTCTTCGACGTGTTTCCGACAGGTTCTAAATTGGGCGGTGCACCAGCCAACTTTGCCCATCATGCAGGCCAGCACGGCCTTCGTTCTGTGGCTGTGAGCGCAGTGGGAAATGACATGTTGGGCGACGAGGCTGTTCGTCTGCTCAATGATAAGAACCTTCGCCACGTGCTGCCAGTAGTGGATTATCCCACAGGCACCGTACAGGTGAGCCTCGACAAGGATGGTGTGCCCACCTACGACATCAAGCAGGGAGTGGCTTGGGACAATATCCCCTTCACCGAAGAAACCCTCGATGTGGCCGAGAATGCTGCTGCCGTGTGCTGGGGTTCACTGGCTCAGCGCAGCGAGAAGAGCCGCAATACCATCTATGAGTTCCTCGACCACACGCCCGAAGACTGCCTCAAGATATTCGACATCAACCTTCGACAGAACTTCTACACCAAAGAGATCATCTGCGAAAGCCTGCGTCGCTGCAATATCCTGAAGATTAACGATGAGGAGTTGGTGACCATCGGCCGTCTCTTTGGCTACGCCGGACTCGACATGGAGAACAAATGCTGGCTCATCCTGGGCAAGTACAACCTGGATATGTTGGTGCTCACCTGCGGTGTGAACGGCAGTTATGTGTTCGCCCCAGACTTCAAGTCCTTCCAGGAGACTCCCAAGGTGAAGGTGGCAGATACCGTTGGCGCGGGCGACAGCTTCACCGGCACCTTCTGCGCCGGCCTGCTGAAAGGCATGAGTCTGACAGCCGCCCACGAGCACGCAGTGAAGGTAAGTGCCTACGTATGCACACAGAACGGCGCCATGCCAGAGCTTCCCGATTACATGAGACTGTAATCAGGGAGGAACCATAAGCACAAGGGGGCTGTGTCGGGATTGGCACAGCCCCCTTGTGCTTTTTGCTGTGTTTCATTCCCATGTTTCATTTGTTCTAACGACAAAAACTTTTGCTCAAACAACAAAACAACGGTGGTTGAGGCATTTGCACAACGCATTTTTGCTATAATTAACCTAATTTTGTAGAAGCAACGACAAGTATGCAAACACAAAGAAACACAATATGATTATGAAGAAGAATACTCTTGTACTGTTCTTTTCGGCACTGTTGTGCACCATTGCAGCATCTGCCTCACCCAGTGGATTGCGTTCAGCAGACAGCCCTGTAGTCAACGATGCCCCGAAGAACGTCACTGCTTCCAGGGACAACAAGGAAGCCGTCACCGTTGTATGGGATGCTGTGCCCGATGCATCAAGCTATGAGGTGACAGCAGAAGCGTGGGATGTGGCCATCAACAGGACGGTGCGCACCGTTACGACCGATGAGACTCTGTTTGTCGATTCGCTCCTGCCACAACCTGGGCTGGCCCGTTACACAGTGAAGGCAGTCTTCCCCGACGGAACAAAGAGCGAACCTTCGGATGCAGCCGTGGGCTATGCTGTGCTCGAAACACTTCAGATACTCAATGCTTCCACGAGATATCCATGGAACGGGAAGGTCGATATTGATGTTGAATACAAGACAGTACGCCCACGCTTTCGTGAGCTGTTCGGAATGGAAAACCTTCCGTATCCATCCCATGTAACACTTTCTGCACAGACTGCCGATGGCACCATTCTCCCTATGCGGTCGCTTGTAAGAGAGTCTCCATTGAGCACAGGAACCTACACAGTCAACCGAGCCACTGTGCAGAATGGCTTTCAAGACGGGAGCGGAACCATGATTTTCAGAGGCTCTGGCAATGTTCGGCTTGTGTGGGATGCAGACAAAGACACGCTGGGAATAAACGCACCAGGAACAATCCTCACGCTTACTGCTTCCGATGATTATGCCCATACCACAGATACCACTACCTTTGACCTCAACACGACCAAGCCGGCTGCCATTCCCTTGATAGGGGACGATGCACAAGTATCACTCCCATGGGCGGCACGTTGGGCAAGCGAAGCATCGCTTTCTCTCAACATGCAGGACGGGGCAGACATGAAGATTACTGCTGTGTCCAAATGGGGCACAGTAACAGAGGAGATTGACAATCAGATTATGCTTGCCGATGAGGGTGGCATCTCCGTTTGGCAGCCATCCCATTATGGCATTATCCAGCTGAAGGCATCGTTCTACAATCGTGCTACGCACGATAGCTCAACCTACAAGAGTAAGTTCATCCACTATTTGCAGACGCCTGTCAAGGCATCTCCGATTCCAGGGGAAAGGGCAGCAATTCGTGTTGAATGGACAGCATCCGGCGACTGTACCTACTATCAGATTGTACGCCGAACAGTAGGTCGTGACGGCTCACGCGGTGCATGGAAGAATATGGTGGGAGTCGGCACAGATAGAAATGGTAAAGGCTCATACCCTGATATCTTCTTCCTCGACTACGGAACCACCTACGAATATGCAGCTTGCCCAAAGTATTACGATGTTGACGACAATGGCCAATCCCTTGGTTACATTACTACCGCTCCAGGGCTATGCGCCTCTGCCAGACTGCCGATAGGCATCAAACTCGATGTGCAGACCGGCGACAGCATTCTTCTCTCATGGACGGATGTTCCTGATGCTTTCAGCTACGACATCTATCGCGACAATGGTGACGGCAATTGGCTGAAGATGGCCAATGTTCCCTATACGGCAGGAACGACCTTCGCCGATACCGATGTAGAACCAGCCAGGCGGTACTACTATAAGGTTACGGCACTTGACTGGGAAGGCAGACTTCTTGAGACGAGCGACTCTGTCACCTGCTACAGCCAACTGGATGCGCTCTCGCTCAGTGACTTCCAGCCTCGCTTCCCATGGAACGGACTGGTGGATGTATTCGTGACCTACAAGTCGGCACGAGATGCAGAAAGTGACGGCACACCGCATTTCCAGATGACAGCGATGAATGCCAAGGATACCATCACCGTCAAGACACTGACTCTTGCTGACGGATACGTGCTTGACCCTAACGACTTTACCCTGTCTGACGATGGCACTGAACAGCATCTGCTGTGGAATGCAGGAGCCGACATCGGTGAAGGCAGAAAGCTCGACAGCCTTGTCCTTGCCATCTCCTGTGTACGTGTTGCGCCTCATCCAAACACCGATACGGTCGCTGCCTTTACAGCCCAGCCGATTACCAGTCCTGCCATTGGAATAGATACCCGCACGGTTGCCGAGGTGGTGCTTGGCCAACCGACACGCATCTATGCTGACCTGCGGTGGTTTGCCAATGCCACCCTGCTGGAACTATGGGCCAACGACAAGAAAGTGTTCACCACTACCGATGTGAGCAACAACTCTTTCGTCATCGGGAAGGAACAACTGAGCATTTGGGGAACCAACACGCTCAAGCTGAAAGCTGACAATGGCGAGGAATGGAATGCCTCCATCAAATACCCCGACTTCTCGTTCACTGCCACACAAGGCAACAGGGATGGTGTGTTGATAGACTGGAACAGGCTCGATGGCGTACAGTCCTATTCGGTTCGCCGCCGTGCAGCCCAGACCGATGATGCATTTGAGGAAGTTGCCCTTGTTGGTGACAGCACCTGTTGGACGGATTCTTCTGCAGAGACTGTGGTAGGTGAGTTTGAATATACCGTCATGCCGTTGCTTGCTTCGGGCGAGGATGCCGGTCCGCAGCTTGCAGCTGTGATGGGCTATCGGGCAGAGGATATAGCACGAATCGTGATGGTAATATCTGCCCAATATGGCGGTTGTGTGGATTACGACAAGTTATATGCCCATTATGGCGAAACAGTCACTTTGACCGTTGTTCCTTATGCCGGCTACAGACTGGAGCAGCTGTGCGTGATGGATGGAGAAACAGAAGTGCCAACCGTCATGTCGGAAGACGGAAGCTGCTACACGTTCACGATGCCTGCAAACGATGTGATCGTATTCCAGAGCTTTGTGAGTACAGGAACTGGTGTGAAGACAGTGAAGGGCCAAGGAAAAGCACCTCGCAAGATTATACGTGACGGGCATGTGATCATCATTTGGAACGGCAGGGAATACACGACAACTGGTGTGAAACTGAAATAGACCTGCTCGGGAATGATTCTTAAATAGGCTGTGCCTTGATTGGCACAGCCTATTTAAGAATATGGCCCGTTCGCCCGACCCTAAGAGACAATGAGCATCAGCCTGCGAACATTCGCCTGTTTGTTTTGTCGTCTTAAATCTTCAATCCTTCGAGCAGTTCCTCGCTGAAGTACCTGATCCAAGCCTCATACACATCTTGTGCTGACTGCATCGTACCGACGAGGAAACCAGGAGCTTGTTTGAACTCAGAGAGGCCTCGATAATAATACAACTTATGCTCATTGTCAATGACAAAAGGCATGATGCTGTTACGCAGACATTCACGGAAGAGGACAAGGCGTCCCACACGCCCGTTTCCATCCTGAAAAGGATGAATACTTTCAAATCGCCAATGATATTCAGCAAGTGTCAGGATAGTCACATCCGTTTGACTTGAATACCATTTCCGTAATTCGCACATCTCTTTCTCCACATCAGCAGGACGACACGTATCATGTCCGCCAACCTCATTGGCAAGTTTCTTCCAGTCGCCCACATTGAAGTAAGCCTTTTGTGCGTCAGCAGTACCGGTTTTCAGGATTCGATGGAAATCTTTTATCAAATCCTCTGTAAGAGGTTCATTGATGGTACGCAGCAGATGATCAAAGGCAACGAAATGGTTTGTCTCGATGATGTCATCCACAGGTACCGCCTCCTGGTCTTTGAATCCTATAGTACGGGTTTCAAAGATATAGCGTGTCTGGTCTTCGGTAAGTTTGCTTCCCTCTATACGGTTGGAATTATAGGCAAGTTGCACTTGGGTTTTATGATATAACCCACCTTTACGATGTGCCTGCCATTCATCCACGAGAAATTGTGTCAGTTTGTTCGTCATCTGTCATTTCGTTTTTATCAATCCTCTCTCACACATTTCGGTTCCTCCTTGGCTGGGACAGGAAGTGCTCTTTATTTCCCATCCGAACCAATCTATATGCTATTGCAAAGATAAAGAATATCCGTGTGAAAGAAGAATAGAATCCGAAGAATCATGCTGCAACAACTGCGTTTTGCACCTGTTCTACAACAACCTGCACTAATTAAAGGTGGCACAATCATAAATCTGTCATCCCAAAAGTGCGCAAGTTGACTATTTTAACCGTAACTTTGTAGCCGCGACGATAGGGAGACTGTTGCCAGACCGAGCTTGGGCTTCTCTCGCGCGCGTATATATATAATGTATAGCAAAACTATAAGAAAGGACAACATGAAGACAAGACGTATTCTGCTCGTGCTGCTGGCCATAGCCAGCGGAGCATTCTGCACCCAGGGGGTGAGCGCACAGACAACCGCCAAGACTGCAACTGCCAAGCAGGTGAAGGCAGCCAAGGAGGCAACTGCCAACATCATCCAGCTGAGTGATACACTCTCTGGCTCCAACATCTTCCGCCAGATAGTGGCCAAGTACAAGGGCCAGCCCGTGCTCGTGGATTTCTGGGCCACCTGGTGCGGCCCCTGCCGCATGGCCATGAAGACCATACAGCCTCTGAAGGATGAGCTGTGGGGCAAGTGTGCTTTCGTATATGTGACCAGCCCCACATCGCCTCAGGCTACATGGAGCAAGATGGTGCCCGACATCCACGGTGACCATTTCTATGTGAGCGAGAAGCAGTGGACCACCCTCATGAAGCAGTTCCAGGTACAGGGCATTCCTGCCTACATCGTGGTTGACAGCAAGGGCAAGGTGCAGCAGAAGCACATCGGCTTCCCTGGAGAAGACGTGTTGCGCGAGGAGCTGAACAAGGCCAAGGGCAAGTAAGCCGCCTCCTGCGCCAGCCATCAGGCACCATAGCGAAGCCCGCCACCAGAGTCTCATCAGGCTCCGGTGGCGGGCTTCGCTGTACCCGTCAGTCAACTGCCACCTCCAAGCTGTCCGTTTTTGGCAGAAGTGCAAAAGGGTTTTAACGCTTCTGCCACCTCATGCGGACATCCTGTCCACTTCTGTCCGCCCCATGCCATTGGCACGATGGTTGCTACATATAAGGGTGAAAGCTGAAATCCAAAAGCAAGGCAACGAGCTGAGGATGAAGCCCAAACAAGATAATAAATTAAAAATATAATTGGAGGTAAAAACTATGTTGTATGTACGTAGAAACAATGGTTCTGATTGGTTGACAAACTGGTTCAACGATGGTTTTCTGGATGGTGAGTTGATGAGACCCGCTGTGGCTACGGCTCCTGCAGTCAACGTAAAGGAAGACGTCAAAGCCTACACAATGGAGATTGCTTCACCGGGCTTGAAGAAAGAGTACGTGAGAGTGCACGTAGATGAAGAGAACGTGCTGCACATCGCTCTGGAGAACAAGATGGAGCACAAGGGCGAAGACAAGCATGAGCACTATCTGCGCCGTGAGTTCTCCTACAGCAACTTTGAGCAGGCCTTCACTCTGCCCGAGGATGTGGATAAGGAGAAGATTTCTGCCAAGGTGGCCGATGGTGTGCTTACAGTAGAGTTGCCTAAGTTGGCTCCCAAGGAAGAGGCCAAGACTCAGCGTCAGATTGAAGTCTTCTGATTCAGGACATAGCGCCAGCCCACTGGGCTGCCACGCAATAGCTTGATAAGTCAAGAGGCGAGTGGCAAGCATCGCAAGATGCAGCCACCCGCCTTTTTTGTGTCTGTACGTTTGCCTTGTTTGGTGGATTATATCCATACTGTTAGCAGTGAGCAAACTTCACCAAGTTGGTAAACAGACATAAATTCTTCCGTGTTCATACGAGATTGTGATGTATTATAATTATCTTTGTACTTAAATTCGCATCTGAATATGGCAAATAAAGAATTGAACAGGCCAAAAGTTGTTCTTGCAGAAAAGAAGAAAACGAACAAATGGCTTGGTGAACAACTGGGAAAGGACAAAACCACCATATCTAAATGGTGCACAAATACTTGCCAGCCGGATTTGAGTAATCATGAAGATTGCCAAGCTGCTTGAAGTAGAAGTAACTGACTTTCTCAGGGAAGATAATATAGACTGATAAAATGGCAACAGACAATAAAGACAACAAGCTCTCAATAGGGAGTGGTGATTATGCAGAGATACTGCGACACGCTGTCGCAGTAATTGAACATGCACGAACGGAGATAGCCCAACATGTCAATGGCTATGTCTCTACTGCCTATTGGGAGATTGGTCAAATGCTTCATGAACGCAAGATAGAAAGCGGATATGGCGACCGTGTGGTCAGACGGTTGTCAACGGATTTAAAAGAGCGTTATCCGAAGATGGGCGTTTCGCCACGAAACATGTGGGATATGAAGAAATTCTACGAACGCTTTTGCCACTCAGATATAAAAGTGCGACAAGCTGTCGCACTTTTGCCTTGGGGGCATATATTGCGTCTTCTTCAGAGAGTTGGTGATGATGATGCAGCAATGCTTTTCTATGCAAAGGAGACACGCTCTAAAGGTTGGAATCGCGACTTGTTGCTCAATGCCATTAAACTCAAAATGTATGAGACACAGGCATTGGCACGAGTAGATAACAATTTCGACCGAACTCTTCCTGCCGAACAAGCGCAGTATGCCAACGAAGTGTTTAACAGCAGCTATAATCTCGGTTTCTTAGGTGTCACAAGTCCCATTTTGGAGCTTGAACTTGAAGACCGCTTGGTAAAAGCCATCACACGTTTCCTTATGGAACTCGGCAATGGGTTCACGTTCATAGGCAACCAGCATGTGCTGGAATACAATGGCAAGGAAAGTAAAGTGGATATGTTGTTTTTTCACCGTGGACTGCGTTGTCTTGTTGCCGTTGACCTAAAGATCGGTGCTTTCAAACCAGAGTATGCAGGAAAGATGAACTATTATCTGTCTCTGCTTGACCGCCTTGAACGTGGTGCAGACGAGAACCGTTCCATAGGAATCATACTTTGTGCGGAGAAAGACCGTGTAGAGGTGGAACTCGCACTTGAAGATATGGGAAAACCTATCGGAGTGGCTGATTATCAGTTGATAGTACCGAAAGAAAAATTACAGAAAGTCCTTGCTGACGAGATAAAGGCATTTAGTGAGGAAAAAGACAACAAAGAAATATTATAATGGATATTCAAAGAATAAATCTGCATACATCCGCTTTCAATGAGATAACGCATCTCTATTTTATAAAAAACATTAAATTATAGTGTTACAAAATTTGTAAAACAATAAACGCTTATGGATAGAAACGATTTCATAGAAACGCGCGAAGATATAGTCCAAAACATCAAAACGCTTTATTCATACCTCGATGGTAAGGTGGACAGCGAGCATAAAGACTGGGCTATCCAAAGGATGTCCCGTGGGAGTAACTATGTCATAGAAGTTGTAGATTCTCAAATATACTTTGCTCCAAGTCGTTTTGTCGGATATGTTGACAACACGATGGAAAAGCATGTTGCCAACCATGGCAATGGCACCGAGACTGACAACAAGATAAAAAATTTCTACCAGAAAGTACAGGATGTCAAACTTGATGCCTTGTTACAAAAAGCCATGTCTGAATACGGTATTGTTGTGGGGGCAAAGAAATATTGGATAAGCAAAGACACAACGATAGACGATATAGTACGAATAGCGCAACATGGCGCAACATATAGTCCATTAAACATGAAATATGATAAATACTGGCACATACAAATGCATCTTCCAGAAGGGAAAAATGGCACGGAAATAGATCCAACACTCATGCTGTTAGAGAAAGAGTCAGTGATTGGTACAGGAGAATGGGACGACAAACAGTGTGACAATTTCAAGCATATAGACAACGGAAACATTGTCCTGGTAAGAAAAGGAGGTCAGGCTATCGCCCTATGCCAAATCACAGGGGAAAATTTCACTGATCCAAATTTGTCAGAAAAGTACATTAATGAGAATTTCCGAAAGGTGCACATCTTAGCATGGGCAAACGAATACAAACAACCCCGCCCAGGGCTTTTCACCCAAGGAACATTCTCTCCCTGCGGAAAATGGACAGAACAGTATAAATATATAGACGGATGGCTCGAAAATATGAAAAATAAAGCTTTTACGAACAAGTGTGCCAATCTACTGAAATCCAAGCACAACATAATTCTTCAAGGTGCTCCAGGCACTGGCAAGACCTATAATACGGCAGCCATTGCGCTCAGTGTGCTCGGTATAGACGGAGTAAACCTTGACAATCACGATGAAGTAATGAAGAAATATGAAGAGTTGCAGGACGATCGCATATTCTTCACGACATTCCATCAATCTCTTGACTATGAAGATTTCGTCGAAGGTTTGAAACCTCGCGTTCAGACGAACGAGAATGGCGAAAGTCTTGGCGTGACCTACGAGCCAGAAGACGGCATCTTCAAACGAGCATGCAACGCTGTGGTGACCGATGACAGCAAGGATATTATAGAGTGCATTGATGATTACCTGCAAAAGATAAAGGGATTTGAGAACCGTCGGGAAATACCTACGGTAACCGGGAAATCGTCGTTGTATGTATGGTGGAACGAAGGGAACAAGACCGTCAGCAGTAGAAGTACAAACTCTACAAGTCAACGCGAGGAAAGTTACTCTCCGTCTCCACTGAATATCGAGAAAATCAAGGCCCAAGCCTTGGGAAAAGGATGTGAGAACAATTGGCAGCAATATGCTCAGGCATTCATTGAAGCGGTCAAGAAAGAATATCACGCCAAGACAGACAAATCAGTGGTACTCATCATTGATGAGATAAACAGAGGAAATGTTTCCAAGATATTCGGTGAACTGATTACATTGCTTGAAGCGGACAAACGAGACAAAGGCAATCACCCCATAAAAGTGACATTACCATACTCCAAGACATTGTTTGGCGTGCCAAGCAACCTGTACATCATAGGCACAATGAACACAACAGACCGAAGTACGGGGACGCTTGACTATGCCCTCCGTCGCCGCTTTGCATTTGTGACGTTAAAGTCTGACCCGAATGTGATAGTCAAACATTATGAGAAATTGGGCAACGACGACTTGAAAGCAATAGCCATTGACTTGTTTAACAATATCAAAGCCTTCATCACAAATCCAAAACATCTGTGTGGCGACTTGTGCATTGACGACCTGATGGTGGGTCACAGCTACTTTATGGCATCCTCTAAAGAAGAACTACAATGCAAGGTGGAATTTGAAATAATACCCCTCATCGCTGAATATATCAATGACGGCATCTTGACCGTGAACGGCCAAGAGAAAGAAAAGGCGTTCGATGCCTGGGCGTCCCTCCAACCCGTGCAGATAGTAGACGATGAGGACGAAGATAATATAGACGAAGAAGACGAATAGAATGATACAACTCCAAGAACACGAACAACTATGCAAGAATGACTTACCCGTTGAAAAAAGCGAAAGGTACGATAACCTTCAACTCATTCAATGGGATAAGCCTATGGATAATAGTGCATGGGGGTACTATGCCTCATTCAAAATTGGAGCAGAATGGATTGACAAGCAAGAAGCATTGGTGGTTACGGCAAAACAGGGAATGGAGAAAATCGATTTCCTGCGCATGTTTATGACATGCTTCTGCTCTGACCTTGCGGTGGATTCGTTTTCCAAAATCTATTCCATTGATCAGGAGAAGCCTGCCATTGTAGCCCCTGCATTGAGCAGTGTTGTTAGTCCACTTATCGTGTTTCATTTCATAGGAGTGGTAAACAGAATCAAGTCGTTAAGAAAAGGATATGTTCTGCGTCAAGAGAACCTTAAGAAGGTGAAGGGGCATACCAAGATGCTCAAAAACGAACGCATCAATATCGCCGTAAAACGATACGACCGTATTTATTGCGAATATGCTGACTACTCAGTAGATACTCCAGAGAACAGACTGCTAAAGAAAGCCCTTGTCTTCTCTCAGAGATTTGTCGCCAAGATAAATCGCAATAATGTAGTATATTCAAAAGTCAACCAGATGGTCACGAAAGCACTGTCGAAATTTGATTATGTGAGCGATGACATCAACATCAATTCCATTGGGCAAATACGTTCCAATAAACTCTATCGGGAATATGCGGAAGCCATGCGATTGGCCAAGATCATATTAAAGCATTTTGACTATAGTCTCTCAAATGTGGAAGCCACGGAAAATAGGGTCACGCCGTTTGTGCTCGATATGTCTTTACTATACGAACATTATGTGTACGGTTTGTTATATGAAGCTTATCGGGAGAAAATCAGTTACCAGTATCGGGGAGTAACTGGACTGCCAGACTTTTTATACAAGTCGAAACATTTCAATGCTATACTGGATACCAAATATATCCCTAAATATGAGAAAGGGACGCTTGACAAATACGTCATTAGGCAACTGAGTGGCTATAGTCGTGATCTAACAATTTTGAGAAAGTTAGGATATGAAGAGATTGATGAAGACTCACCGACTCCATCTGTTCCGTGCATCATTATATATCCTAAGGAAGATGGAGATTCTGGCAATCCGTTCAAAAGCAATAAGCTGAGAGATCTTTGCATGAGGCATCTAAAAAAAATCTCGAGGTTCTACAAAATCAGCATCTCAGTTCCAACTATTAGCAGATAAACGAGAAAAATGTCGGCCTGTACGGTTGAAATTGCCCAATACGCCTGTAAGGACAAAAGTTTTAAAACAGGCTCTTGATGCTATTAGTGAGAGATAGCAACGTGAATTACTAGGATTAAGAGGTTTTTCTTCTGGAAATTTGAAGAAAATATAAAGGACAATAATAACATGGTGACATAATAGTTGTGGCAAAGAAATTTGAAATACAAAACAGTACGGCGGAATTTCTGACTTTCGTGGCAGAAGGTAAGGAGCAAGGCGTACAAGTGTTATATAAAGACGAAACGGTATGGGCTACTCAAAAGGCTATGGCACAGCTTTTGACTGTTCAACAGATAATATCGGATTACGTCTGAAGAACATCTTCTAGAGTGGAGAACTTGTTGAAGATTCAGTTACCGAGAAAAACTCGGCAACTGCCGCAGACGGGAAGAACTATCAAACTAAATTCTATAATCTGGATGCTATAATCTCCGTAGGATATCGTGTCAATTCAATACGTGCCACTCAGTTCCGCCAATGGTGTACCTATGTTATACGCCAATTCTCCTTACGTGGTTACATCATAGACAAGAAACGCATGGAGAACGGCTCGTTTATCGGTGAGGATTACTTTGAGCACCTACTCGCTGAGATTAGAGAAATACGCTTGAGCGAACGGCGTTTCTATCAAAAACTCACGGATATATATGCCACAGCGATAGATTATAATAAGGATGCACCAACTACACGCTTGTTCTATAAAAAAGTACAAAACAAAATGCACTATGCCGTGCATGGACATACTGCAGCGGAACTGATAGCTCATTAAGTTTAAGTCATACCACAAGCGTTACATCTTTTATCCCACAGCAGCAAAAGTCGTGCAGAAAATGTGGGTATTTTCACAAAAGTCGTCCATATAATGTGAAAGGATAGCAGAAAGTCGTCCATAAAAGTGCAGGCTGCGTACGAAAAGGAAGCTGGCTTACCGGGCTGTTTCAGTTGGGTGGTACTGCTGTATCAGCCAACTGATACTACAGTTTTTCCCTGCTGGTACTGCAGTATCACTTGCATGGAACAAGCAGTGGTACTTGCTTCTGCTGATTATCAAGCAGTTTGACCGAACCAAGGCAGTCTGCTCCGTTGGATGGAGAGGAATGGAATGGGGATGCTCACAGCGAAGTCGGACTTTTGCCAAAAAGGACTTTCCTTGCGGACGAAAAGGAAAGGCGTGAAGCTCTTGAATTCCTTACACTTTGTCTCTTAAAATCACGCAGATTTTACTGTATAGCTAAAAACGAGCTATTTACTGGCATTGCGTCTCAACAGAGATAATGATTTGGCAACGGTTCCATTTTCTGCAATCTTCACACACTTGCTGTCAAGCAACTCTTTTCCAGTTGCAAAAAATGCAACTATAACACGAAACAGCAAGGACTTTTAGCAACTTTTTACGGTTATTTTTCGGTGATTATATAATGTGGTATAATCATAATCGCAGAAAAAGATGTATTTTTGTAAGCAAGAATAATATAAAAACAAGACCCGATAGCTTGACGAATCAGAGGCTACCGGGAATCAACACTACAAAGATAGCGCATTTTTCTTGTTACAACCAAGCAAACGAACGATTTTTATGGAATATTTAGAATTTGAACGAATCTTGTCTGCCAAACGAATGCAGAGATATAAGGATGCTGCGAATGGCGACACTCGCAAGGCTATGGCTTTGTATCGCTACAACTTACGCTTATCGCAGGAGATGTTCACGATAGTCAGCTGCTTTGAGGTGGCTTTGCGTAATGCTATAGATAGCCTTTTGATACCGACATTAGGAGAGAATTGGCTGAAAGATTCCGTTCAAGTCAATGGAATATTCACCAACGGTCGCATGAACGAGACAAGAAAAATCATAGAAAAAGCATGCAGCCGATTGGACAGACAAGGCATATACTCACATTCTAAACTGATTGCCGAAATGGAATTTGGTGTATGGAAATATATGTATTCCTCTCTACAGTATCGTGCGACAGGGCAATGTCTGTTAAGGGCATTCCCAAACAAGCCTCGTTCATCGGCTACTGCTCAATACAACAACGCCTACATATTCAATGAGCTTGACAAGGTGAATAGTCTGAGAAACAGAATAGCACACCATGAACCAATCTGTTTCAGACTTCATGCATCAGAAATAGACACAAGTTACATTGTCAATGAATACCAGAAAATTCAAACGTTATTCTCTTGGATGGGAATAGATTCTCGTTCAATGTTATATGGACTCGACCATGTGCAGAATGTCTGCACCAAGATTAACAGTTTGAAAGAATAAAAACAGAGGCAGCCAATGAATATGGAAAAGGACGACTTCCTCCATTCTTTATTTCACCGAACGCCACATGTGAGAAAGGAAAGAGAACATAACCTTGAGCGAGACAGAAAGAGATGTCTCGAGGAACATCAATCTATGGGAAGAAAAGCGTAATGCAGGCGGAGGATTTGGCTGTGTGACACTTTTTGGCTAACTTTGTGGAAGTAACCATACATGCAAATTAACCAACAGATGATGAAAACGAAGATGCTGATGACTGCTGCCCTGATGATGACAGCAGCAGCGGCCTGTGCGGGCGACAATGTGCTCCCCTCATGGGCATTGGGCGGATTTGTGCGCCCACAGGGGGTGAACCCGCTGGTGAGCCCCATAGCCGACAGCCGTTTCTTGTGTCCCATGACAGGCGAAAGCGTGAAATGGGAGTGTGCCGACACCTTCAACCCCACCGCTGTGGTGCGTGACGGGCAGGTGTGTGTGCTCTATCGCGCCGAGGACAATCCCGATGCACGACTGGGCCACCGCACCTCGCGCATCGGTCTGGTGACCTCGAAGGACGGACTGAGGGTGGATGGCCGCGCGGCAGAGCCGGTGATGTTTCCCGACACAAGCCTCATCTCGCGACACTTCGAGTGGAAGGGCGGCACCGAGGACCCTCGCGTGGTGGAAGCCGAAGTGGATGGCCGGCCGCTCTATGTGATGACCTACACGGCATGGAACCGCTACAAGTTCCGCCTGAGCATAGCCACCAGCCGCGATCTGCACCACTGGACGCACCACGGACCGGCTTTCCGTCTGCCGCTCAACGGACTCTTCTCCGACCTCGCATGCAAGTCGGGCTCCATAGTGACCGAGGTGCGCGACGGCAGGCTGCAGGCTGCCAAGGTGAAGATAAACGGCGAAGAGAAGTATCTGATGTACTGGGGCGAAGAATGGGTGTGTGCTGCCACATCGGACGACCTCATCAACTGGACGGTCATCACAGAGCCTGACGGCACACTCAAGTATCTGGCACGCCCACGCAAAGGGTATTTCGACAGCCGGCTGACCGAGTGCGGACCGCCAGCCGTGAAGACTGCCGACGGCATCATACTGCTCTACAACGGCAAGAACAGGGGCGGAAAGGACGGCGACGAGAACTATCCATCGGGCACTTATGCCGCCGGGCAGATGCTCTTCAGCAACGACAATCCCCTGCAACTGCTCACCCGACTGGACAAGCCATTCTTCCGTCCCATGGCAGACTTCGAGAAGAGCGGACAATACAAGGACGGTACGGTGTTTGTAGAGGGGCTGGTGTATCACCAGTCACGCTGGCTGCTCTATTACGGTTGCGCCGACTCCTTTGTGGGTGTAGCGGTGTGCGACCCCTCCTCCACTCCGCACGAAGGCGACCCCATCAATCTCAAGCCCGCCCGTTGACCTCTCTTTGGCCCCAAGCCCAAAAGCCAAAGAGACACAAGACAACATACCAGACACCCCGCCCATCGTCCCTCACACAGGAGCGATGAGCGGGGTGTCTGGCATTCTGCTCCATCAGCCAAACGCCATGCCACCTATCTTCCTCTGCAGGAAAACGTGCAAGTGGCCGGCGTAATAGATGGGTATATTATATAAGGTAAAGGGCTCGCCGCCCGAGTATAATCCGCAAAACGAAACGTTTCGCCATTCCAGAACGAGCCGTCTATTTTCT